>Ga0247777_1000215_pt1 | contig 15203 bp, 15 predicted proteins | sample UWRJL154409C5_FD_179937 | JGI IMG/M metagenome (GOLD analysis project Ga0247777, IMG submission 179937) | Plant litter microbial communities from Arlington Agricultural Research Station in Wisconsin, United States - UWRJ-L154-409C-5 | ecosystem: Environmental > Terrestrial > Plant litter >...
AGTTCCGCAAGGCGAGGCTGTGGTTAGGTTGACGGTAGTTACATCGGTGCCTGTTTAATACTGTTGCTCATATCTCCAAGGCACTGACAACACACGCCCTAGCGTGTAGCACTCAATTCACCGACGCGAATTTCAGCTGAGGGCAGGTATCCATGTAGAAAGAGCCGGTCACTGCCACATCAAGGGTGTCCGCCGCTGGCGCCGTCAAGGGCTCTGTTGACCCGCCGCAGACACTACGTCTAGCAACAAGCCTAGGGTGGCTGGGCTGGGCTGCTCTCACCGGCCGCCCGAAAACGAAACGACAGCCCACTTGCCTGTCCATGCCCATCTTCTGGCGCCCGACTTCCCTTCGTCGTCCTGTTCTCGCCGTAATTTCTCGTCTTCCCCGTCAGCGAGGCCGACAACGACGTCTGCCTTGCACGTTCTCAACGCCAGGATGTTCAGTCCCGATTTCACGCCAAGCGGACCGATAGCCTCCTGGAAGGGCGTTGTTGGGTTCCATTGTACCTAGAACAGCGCAGTCAGCCTCGAACTCGGACACGGAGGTGTCTCCGCCAATACATACATCGCCCGTAAGTTTTCTGTAGTTCAGGTCACCCTTGAAAATCACCAACTCGCTGGTCTTCAGGTCTCCGAACAGGGTCGAATCCACGGACGGCATCCTCCAATAGCTACCGGGGTGCGTCCAGAATCGGCTGGGGCGCAGGATTAGTTGTCCGTTGCCGTGGAGAGTGGTCCAGTGACGGAAGAGAAAGGAGAGGTGATCGGCCGCGGCGTCCCCAAGCGGTTCGGGAGTCACGGCCATGAACGATTCCTCTTCCGAAGGGGTCTCGTAGAACTGCTTTGGACTTGCCAAAGCGTTGAGAAGGGCGGAAAAGTCGCTGGGTAGAACGTCCGAGACAAACCAGGGCATGGACTTGGGATGCAGCACAATGACAGTAGCCAGGCCGGCCGACAAGAGATATCCCGCTAGGATGAGGTCGACGTAAAGTTCGAACCCTGCGTTGTCCAGCACGATGTCGACTCTTCGCTCCGACTTGCCGCTGGCCTTGGCTGTCTTGAGCACATCGTACGCCGCCGCAAGGTCGTTGACGAGGATGTTCTTCTCGGCGGCCTTGCGAGCCTCGGATCCTTGCAGCTTCTGGATGTCCTCGTACGTGAGGTTGGTCAGTAGGGAGAGGTCTGTGGCGTTGCCCCACAGGCAGATCTCGCACATTTCCCGGAACAGAAGCTCCTCGGCGCCGTCATCGCCAGACCCGTCGTGGTTGGTCTCTAACTGGCCGACTAGGTCTTCGTACCGGGCAGCGAGCTCGAGGATCGCAGGGCGGGAGGAGCGAAACGTCTTGATCTTTTGACGGGCGAAGACGTCGTAGTTTTTCCAATGGGTGGAGAGGGTAAAGTACGTGTTGATCCGCCTGGGAGAAAGCGTCAACCGATGGGATGCCATCTCCCCTCCCCCAATATGAGGCTGGGACTATGAAGTTGAGCAAGGAGCCATACCTGAACAGATAGCACTCGGAGTACAGCCATGACACACGGAGCCAGCTGGGAGGGCCGAGGGCCTGCAGCTCCTCGTTGTAGACACCCACATCCGAGTACCCATCGTCGCGCACGGGTCTGGTAGTCGTGCCTAGTCAGCTCATATTTGTCGGCGGCTACGCTGCAGAAAACTAACGTCAGGTGCCGATCGTGCTGAACCTCGTACTTGAGGCGGGCAAGCTCCGAGACGATTCCCTTGCCTTCCTCACTCTTGGCGGGGTCGCTGCATTGCGATACGGATCGGTACATGTCATCGACGGCTTGGGTCTACAAGCACCATCTCCGGGGTAAGAGTCTTGGCGGGACGAAGTTCAAGTAGGCGAGAGACTGACGATGATGATGGGCCATCGCTCCCGCGCGGTAGGCCAAGCAAAAGAGAATCGATCGGCAGTGGAATAGCCGGCTGGAATAGGGGTCTGGTTAGCTGTCGAGCGACTGTGAATTGCCCGTGGCAGTACGAGGACAGCCTTACCGATCTTTGGCTCGTGCTCCATGGTGCGCAGATGAAGCGTTGTCGAGATGGTCGTCCCTCCGCTTCAGTCAGGACACGCCGGGGCGATGTCTCGGTGTGCTGTTTGCGGATATGAGTTAAAGCGAGATCCTCGACGGTCTGCACGGGCTCAGGTTGTTTGGTGGAACACGGCCCACGGCACTCGGATTGTCAGTTGCTACCTGAGTGAGCTGAGGTACCTGACGAGCCTGGCGAGCCTGGCGAGCCTGGGTCCAACGGTCTCGATCTGGTCGAGCTCGGGGTGGGGTGTGCTGCGGCCTCCGAGCACACGGGTCAAGTGGGGTTACGGAGCACAACGCACATCCATCCGTTGCTGCAGCTTGCAAACGCCATGAGAACCTCGCCTTGGAATGCAGAATGGCGGCAATGGGTCTTGACATTAGGCCCAGATAATAGACGACAGAGAGCAACCAACAAGATCCAATCCAAATTCGGCTAGGCCACCGAACAGCGAGCGAGAGGAGCAGAGCATTTGTGCGTCCGCGCACGAGAGGTATAAACTCGAACATGCAACCCCTGAAAGGAACTGGAAATCCGGAGAGACGACCATCTAGGTACCCATGCAGCCGACGCCGACCATACAACCCCGAGAACCCTTTCCCCGCCCATGTAGTGCCGAAGACTACCCGTTGCGGCCACCAGCTTCCTGCCCCGAACGCCGTGGGCCTTCTTCGTCATACTCGGCCATGAATCAGTCTCCTCCAAACCTTCGTCACCAGGTTGGCCAGCAGTCCCACCACGGCCACCACGGAGAAGATCTGGAGGAACTCAAAGGGATACCTGGTTTTGACCTCGGTTTCGATATAGGTATCGTGGCCCTTTTCAGTCGCGAAAGGAGAGGATGGGAAGCGGCCGGTCGAGACGTAGGCTTCCATAAGAGCGTCCTTTTCGGCCCAGCGGTCCCGCAGCCACAAGTCGAACTGTTCTTGGTTGTGTAGGGGAATCTGGTCCAGGCGGAAGCGGCGCCAGTGGAAATTGACCGACTTGGGTGGTTGGCCCTGGAAGTAGGTACTGGCCAGCGTGAAGTAGTCCTCGCCGTATTTTCCACGGCTGGCACATCAAAATTAGACTGGAACCGGGGCACGGACAAAGGGTGACTCACGGGATCCCTTCATATGCGACGGTGCAGTCGTATACGTACTCGACCGTGTCTTTCAGCTCGTTGAGACAGAAGAACATGCCAGTGCTCCGGGGCAGCAGGACGTGACGGAAGTCGGCGATACCAATCTTGTCAGCCCACTTGGCCGATTTATTACGGCCATTATTGGACAGGTTGGTGCCTTCGGGAAACAGAAGAAGCCACATGGGGTCTAGGTGCTTGGTACCGTCGGGTGCCGAATGCCGCGTCTTCAGCTTCTGGAGGCGGTATGCCATACGGGGCTGATCCACCGTCATCTTGCGGGACATGAAGATGAACCCATAGAACATCATGCCGGGTCCGATGATGGGGAGGTACTTGAGTGATTCCTTTAGAATGATATACAGGTAGCCGTGCGTCTGCGTTTCGTTGGCGTAGCCAACCCACCACAGGTAGAGCCAGTCCGTGTAGATCTGCAGAGGACATCTTGTCAGCCCATGCCGCTCCATGCCCGCGCCTCCGCTCCCCTCGACATACCTGGTGGTTGGCAATCAAGACCAGCCGGGCGGGGAAGGAGAACTGCACGCGCCCGTCGGGCATTTGCTTGATCTGCCCGGCAACAGAGGCGTCGCCGCTGATGCGCACGATGGTCGGGCCCCACCAGTACGTCATGCTTGTGATCAGGAGGCCGAAGGACTGTTTGGACAGGGCCATATAGGTGTAGAAAAGGTCACGGTTGATCCAGTACAGCGGCGCGCCGATCCATTGCGCGACATGGATGCTGGTGAGTAGGACGACTATTAGCGACGGCCTCCAAGATGGGACAACGAGGAAACGCACGCGAGGCACGACGTCGTGAAGTAGACAGCAAAGGAGAAGCCACGCAGAAACTGCGTCAGTTTGCCATGCTTCTCCTTACCCGACGGATGTGCGACCGTGGCGAGAGCTTCATTGCTAGGTAGCACGCTCGTCGCGAGGCTGGGCCCGGGAATCTCGGCCGTCGTCGCCTTGACGCGCTGTCGCGGGGCAGCCGTCGCCATGTTCGGAGTCCGGGTCGTCGTTACGGGTGGGGGGTTTGGCTACGGGCGGTCGACCGACCAAACGTCAAAGCATCGTGTCGCGGTCGGGAGGCGGATGCCTTGGGGAAGAGGAGGTTGAGGTGGGTGGGTAAGGTGAGGTAGGCCAGAGGAAGACGACGGCCTCGGTATCGGGCCTCAGCCCGTCCCCATGCCAGCCAGTGTGAGCTCCTGAGATAACGTTTGTGGGACGCCCCGTCGATGCGGGCCCTCGGAGCCTAACGGCGCGGGCGAGCTCTCAGCTGACAAAAGATCCCCGCACCGCGATGTATGCCAAGCCTCGAAAGCCTCAGAGCCCGCTGGAGCCCCACAGCGGCGAGCCACACCTCTCCAAATAGGCGACCCCTGATTGGATCCGCGGGGAAGGGTTCTCCTCTGCTCGTGCCGTGTCTCTCCTCGACGTCAACTCGGCTCCTCTCCCATGTGCTTTCCCGCCTCTCCTGCCCCTGCCCACTCGGTGTTTCCCACAAGTTTCCACACAAGCCGTCCGCGACGGCTTCGACGTACTAGAAACCGGACCCTGGTACGGACCATGGGCGGCATCCGGCGCTGCCCACTCCCCAGCTTCGCGGTCTAGGCCTGGGAGCCGTCTCGCAACCATGGCTCGTCGACGAGTCTTGGTGTCCCTCCAGCCGCGGGCCTTCTCACGCGTATTCTCGAGCTCGACACGTCGCGCCGAAATCCTCGACGTCGCGCGGCTCCCTCCCCGGATCGTGCCGCGGTACGAAGAGTCGCCCACGTCGTCGCTGCTCTCGCTGCACTGGCCGCAGCCGCCGCGCAACATCTTGTTGATACCCAAGCTGCACGCGCCCAAGGTGACGCTGTCGGCCGTGGCTTTTGCGAAGCACCTGCACGGACACTATCCGGAGTTGAATCTCGTCTTCGAGAGCCGCATCGCCAATGCGGTGCACGAGAGCCTACCGTTTCCTATCTACACGACCAGTGGCAGCGACCCGAGCACCCAGTTTCCCGACAAGATCGACCTCGTCACCACCCTGGGCGGCGATGGTACGATTCTCCGCGCCGCCAGCCTCTTCTCGCTCCAGCCGAGCGTGCCCCCGATCCTCTCCTTCAGCATGGGCTCGTTGGGTTTCCTGGGCGAGTGGAAGTTTGACGAGTACAAGCGTGCATGGCGCGAGGTATACATGAGCGGGAGCCTGGGCGCACCCCACGGCGCGCCCCAGACTAGCGGACAGAGCCCTACTCTCGAAGCTGGCGAGCAAGCAAGCTGGGGTCACGTGCGGGGCGAGGCTACGGGGGTGAGCCGCGTTTCCAAGATGCTCCTTAGGCATCGTCTCAAGGTTGGCGTCTACGACAGAGACGGTGTCAACATCAACAACCAGCTGGTGCCCACTTCGGTAGCGGAGCGCTACCGTCAGGCCCCTCCGGCCATTCACGCCATCAACGAGCTGCTCATCCACCGCGGCCCGCACCCCCACCTCGCCATTATCGACATCTTCCTCAACAATCACTTCCTAACCGAGGCAGTGGCCGACGGTATCCTCGTCAGCACGCCTACCGGCTCCACGGCGTACTCGCTTAGCGCCGGCGGCTCCATTATCCACCCACTGGTGGCATCGCTTCTCATCACGCCCATCTGTGCCCGGAGTTTGAGCTTCCGGCCGCTAGTGCTACCGCTGAACACCAAGGTGGTCCTGAGACTCAGCGAGAAGAACCGTGGCCGCGAGCTGGAGGTCAGTATCGACGGGAAGCGCAAGACGGGCGTCGGCATCGGCATGGAAATCCGTGTCGAAGGCGAGGTGGTGGGGAGGTCGGCCGAGGGCAGCTGGCATGGCGGTGTGCCTTGTGTCATCCGGGCCCCCGATCGGGACGCGGCGGAGGGCATCATGGAGGACGACGACGACGGTTGGGTTGGGGGATTGAACGGGCTCTTGAAGTTCAACTACCCTTTCGGAGAGGCCCCCGATCACTAGTCGCGCTCAAGGGCGACCGACCGACCCGAAGACTGATGGACGGCGGCACGATTGATCCTGCTATGCACCCCGACACCACAAAAGCTTGCGTTGAGGGGGCAGCGGCCGGTTCCGGCGTGGGCATGGCGCGGCCTCTCCTTCGACCACCCGCCGCCCCGGCTGGGCTGTGAGGTGCCTCGAAAACGGCCTTGAGCACCGCCCGCCGGACTTGCCTGGAGGGAGGGTACGCTGGCACCGGCGAACCCCGCGGGCCCTGCCGGTCTACGAGTTAACCAAAAATTCGACGGTAGACACAAGCCCCCCCCCCTCCCCGGCCGAGGTCGACGTCAGGCACCTAACGCCGAGTTACAAACGCTGCCTGTCCGGCTTGTCCGTTCTGGGAACCCGGCGTCGCGTGTGTGCGGAGCCCCCACACAACTCCCTTGCCCCGGGCCAAACCCCGAAAGGAAAGATGTACCGTGTCCGTGTCACTCGGATCACAGTGTGCCGTCCGCTCACATCCGCCGATGCAACCGGACTGCGCGTGCCGAGCAAATACTTGCGACCATAGGAGCCATGGCTTGTCACACAGGCGATGAGGACGCTTATGAACTAGGGCAAGGCCCCTAAAGAAGTAAATATTATTATGGAATAAGGCGTTCAGCGAACGCTACTACAAACGCCCCGGTAGCGGCCTGAGTTTCATGCTACCATGAGGCCCAACAGCACCGCAAGGATGGCAGCAGTGCTTGCGCCTGCGCCTGCTGTCCTGCCGCGGCCGGCCACGGACTCGAAGGGTGATGGGGACGAGGTCGGAGGCGGCCCGCCGCCGCCCGTGTTGCTGGCGCCTCCGCGACCGCCGCCCGAGCCGCCCGTTTGCGAGGCGCCGCTCGAGCTCGAAGACGCCAGCAGGTTGCTGACGGCCGTGTAGGCGGGCTTGCGAACCATGTTCTCGTCGAACAGGCAGGCGGCGCCGTTGCCGGGGAAGGTGGTGGGGATCCAGCTGTACTTGTCGGTAAATTGCCAGACGACGACGCCGACGCACTGGTCCACGTCAAGGCAGGCCCCGACCATGCTGACGTAGTCGTTGGACTGCTGCTGCACGGCGGTGCCATTGGCGGGAAGGCGGGTGAAGCGTACGTCCAGCTCGGTGAGGGCCACCTCGAGACCGAGGTCGGTGAAGCGGTTCATGACACGGCCCATCTGCTGGCGCGAGGGCGTCTGGCCGACGATCATGTGCGCCTGGAAGCCGACGCCGTCGATGCGCTCGCCGGCGTCCTTGACGAGCTTCACGATGTTGAGGGCACCAACCGTCTTGTTGCTGTTGAACTCGAGGCTGAAGTCGTTGTAGTACAACTTGGTGTCGGGGTCGGCGGCGGCGGCAGCCTTGAAGGAGAGGGGAATGTACGCCGTGCCGAGCACGTTGAAGAAGACGGAATTCCGGAAGGTGCCGTTGTCGTTCAGCGCCTCGTTCACCACGTCCCAGCTGTAGCACTGGCCGCGGTAGTGACCCACGACGCTGGCGATGTGGGTTTCAATGGCCTCGGTGAGGGTATCCTTGGTCCAGGCCGTCGCCGTGACTAGGGCGCCGCTGGTCAGCAAGCTCGCGCCATAGGGGGCTCAGGGGGGGTAACCAACCAAACTGGGGCAGCTGCTGGAACCAGGTCAGGGTATGGCAGCGGAACTGCTGGGTGTTGGCCTTAGCCAGGTTGTGCACGCGGTCGGGGTCGGCAAAGTCAAAGACGTTCTGGGTCGGCTCGGTCGGCTCCCACTTCTGGCTGTTCTCGGGGACCAGCAGGCCAAACTCGTTACGGTTGTTGGCGACGCGCATGTAGGCCGTGTCGTTGAAGTTGTTGGTGTCGATGGCGGTGCCGAAGAAGAGCAGGCCGGCCCGCACGGCGAGGGCGTGCAGCCCCTGTGTCGAGTTGACGTTCTGGGCCGAGGCGCTGGCCAGCAGCCAGCCCGATGCCAGGAGCAAACCTCGTAACCGGGCCATGGCCGTCGTTGTGCTGTCGTGGCGCCGAAGGGGGGGGAGGGGCCGGGGTCAGGGGCGAGGCGGTCGACGAGGACGAAGAGGCAGCGGACGACGACGAGGCGCTGGGGGTGCGGCGGGGAGGCTGGCAGAGGAGGAGCTGATGCGGCGAGGCGACGAGGCGACGGCCGGGGGAATGCGCAGCAGCTTTAAAGGGAGATACAGTGGGACCCGGAGCTCGGCGGCCACGACGACGGCGACACGGTTCGACGAGGTCGACACCGATCGCTGCCGGTGCGGGCGGCTCTCGAGGCACCGGCTGGCCGGCGAGGAAAGTTCATGTTTCAGGAAGGCCGATGCAACCGATGGCTGCAAGCGAGTCGTGATCGTCCCCGCCTCTGGGGAGGGCGGCTCGCGGCGAGGCGTTCGTCGGGCATTTGCAGCCGTGGCGGGTGTTTGGTGGGGATATCAAACGCGCGCAGTGTCAATGCGGTCATGCGACGGCGGCGTCCCAACGCCGGCGTCTGTGACCTCGAGGCGGCGGCGTGCCGGGGTAGACGGCGCCCGAGGCCGGTCCAGCCAATGGCGGTGCGCCTACCCCGGCGTGGAAGGGGCTTCTGGCCTTCTGGAAGGCAAGAGCCGTCCTTTAATTAGAACTTTTCGTCCCGAGGAACCATGCGACAAAACATCGGACATCCCTAACCTTGTTCTCAGTCCGTACCAAGTCCCAGTGCTTGGCCCTGTTGGACTTGTTTCGAGGTCCGTTTGCTGCGGTTTGTATGTACCTACCTCTCATTCCGAGCGAGTCAAGTACTCTGTACGTTGCCCGAGTACGCTGCGGGGGTGGCTCTCCACCATTTCAGCGCGTGCCGAGGCGTTCAGAGTATTGTTCTGTTCGGATTACATCTTGGTGTTCGTTCCAGGCAGGGGTTCGCCCACTGTGGGGGTTGAGGTCGACGAGGGGTACGGAGTACTCCGTACTGAAGGTACAGTAGGTACACAGTAGAACTGAGTGTCTTACAGTAATTTACTCCGCACCCGTCGTCAACTACAGTACGTTCTGCCCCGCCCGCGCGTCAACGACAAGCAGCTGTGCTGTACTGATCCGCAACTCCGCTCTTGCCCTCGCGACCCGCTGCTACTGCCTGCCGCGAGCAGGACGCCGACGGTCCATCCTCTCGGAGCACAGCGGGGACGTCTCTCGGGGAGAGTGGCGATCCTACCTTTACCGTTACCGTTACCGTGGCCTTGCCATTGCAGGGCGACTTCATCCGCAGATACATCGTTCCCCATTGGATCCCAAGAAGCAGCCATGTCCGCCACAGCCGCCGCCGTGCCGCCTCCGGGCCCCACGAAACCGTTCGAGATAGCCATCGTCGGTGGCGGCATCACAGGTATCACCCTGGCCGTCGCTCTCTGCAAGCGAGGCATCCGATGCACCATCTACGAGCAGGCGTCTGCTTTCGGCGAGATCGGGGCCGGCGTGGGAATGCACCCCAATGCCGTCCGCGCCAGTAACACCCCCTTTTTTGTCCCGTCTGGTTTTCTACCTACCTACCTACCTACCAAGCTAGCTAACGAGTTGCGCCCCTGAGCGAGTGCGCCTGTGCGACGAGGATATGGTGGCTGCCTTCCTCAAGGTATCAACGCCCAACCAGTGGGAGTCGAAGCGGCACGTATGGTTTGACTTCCTCGACGGCACCGCCCCTGAGGCGGCAACCGACATGAAGCCGCTCTTCACAATCTATGGACATCACAAGGACGGCCGTACGACCGTCTTTACCCCCATCCTCTCTATCCCATTCCAGGTTCTCTGCTGACCTAGCGTCCCCCGTGGCGCCGCCAAAGACGCCGCCTGCCATCGTGCCCGCTTCCTCGAAGAGCTGGTCAGGCTGTTGCCTGCCGACATTGCCCGCTTCAACAAGCGGCTCGAGGCCGTCGTCGACGACACCGGCTCCACGGGGGGCGGCGGTTCGCTGGTGCTGCGCTTCGCCGACGGCTCGACGGCGCGGGCCGACGCCGTCGTGGGCTGCGACGGCATCAAGTCGCGCACCCGCGCGCTCGTCGTGGGCGAGACCAGCCCCGAGGCCAAGTGCGCCTACAGCCACAAGTATGCCTACCGCGGTCTGGTGCCTATGGATCGGGCCATCGAGGCGCTCGGCGAGGAGAGGGCACAGAATGCCTGCATGTGGGTGAGTCCGACCCCCTCCCATCACTTTCTTGCCTCTCCTCTGGCCCTTGGACCGGCTTGCTGATGTAAGGATCCACCCCGACAGATGGGCCCAAATCGGGTATGGCGTTCAGGAGCTCTCATGCCCCCTTTTTGATATGTCACGCCTGTCCATAACAGCGCGGAGCTGACTCCTTGTGCTCGGTAGCACGTTTTGACTTTTCCTATTAGCTCAGGCACGACACTCAACCTAGTTGCCTTCGTCACGAGTGAGGAGGACTGGCCCAGCAAAACGAATTTGACTCTTCCCTCGACCCAGGAGGAGGCCTTGGCCGACTTTGAAGGCTGTAAGTGGCAAGGGTCTCGGGGCTCCGGCTTCCCCTGCTGCCGCAAACTGGCCCCGGGTCTTGGGACTAGCAGCAGAGAGTCGGCCAAGTCTCCCCCAAGGTGGCTTTTGAGGCTCGCTCAACCTCTAGGACGTAGCAATACTAATGTCCGGTGTCGTAGGGGGGCCGAGCGTGCTGAAGCTTATCCGAATGACGGCCGAAAAGCCGGACCGGGTACGTCAGGCAAGTCAACTCTGACGGTACCGACCTCGCTGCTGACATGGGGATCCCACCAACGCAGTGGGGCCTCTTCGACCTGGCAGCCCACCCCCCTTCGTCCTTTTACAAGGGCCGTATCTGCATCCTTGGGGATGCTGCCCATGTACGCAGATTTCCATGTGGCGGGCGGCGGCGCGACATCCCGTCTTCAGCAGCTAACCTCTCCAAAGGCCAGCACTCCTCACCACGGTGCGGGAGCCGGGTTCGGGATCGAGGACTGCGCAATTCTCTCAGCTTTGTTGGCCGACGAACGTGTCGAGGATGCGTCCCATCTCGAGGCCGTCTTTGCGACATTCGACGCTGCCCGCCGAGAGAGGGACCAGTGGCTCGTCGAAAGCAGCCGCGAAGCTGCCGACAGTATGCCTCATCGCTGGTGACTTCACGTTTCCTGTCCACCTTGAGAACTCCTCTGGAGCCGGGACGAGTGTCCTCTCAAGCATCGGCTTTGCTTTTGCCTCGCATTCGGGTGTCACGCTGACACCCGAGCTTGCAGTGTACGAGTGGCGTGCCCCCACCGTAGGCCATGGCGCAGATCAGCACATTCAGGACGAGATCCGAAAGCGGCAGGCCTATATCTGGGATCTAGACCTCGACCAGGCGGTGGCAAAAGCACGAGCTGCACTGGAAGGACGCTTGAAAACCCCCGCCGTTTAGGTTGGGTAGCCGCCATTCTTTTGGTATTCTTACATTGATCCTCTTGCACCTTTTTCCTCTCGTATGGTCGACGAGTTTCGTCGTGCCGTTGTCGGCGCCGACAGGGGCTTCGTTCCCTATCTACCTACCGCCCAACACATCCTCTCGCCCTCGCTCGACCCGCCGTAGGCTCGGCAGGGTCGCTAGAGCGGGCGTAGCTGCAGCCATTGGGCTACAGCAGTTACCCGACGACCGGTGGGTCGCATGGGACCCCCCCGCCCCCGCGGGCGGTAGCACTGCTGTGCACTCTCTCTCGAACATCTTCAGGGGCTACTCCAATACCCCCAAACCCTTCAACCCAGCACACGTCCTTCCACGACGACGCTAAGGTTGCGCGCAAGCGGCGGCTCGACCAGGAAGCGGCCGGTCCCAACGCCGCGGCCGAGGTCGAAGCGGCTGGGGCAGGCCTTGGTGCAGATGGAGAAGATGTCGTCGTCGAAGCAGTCGATCAGGGTGCAGAACCAGCCGGGGCGGCAGTCGTCCGACGTCAGGCAGGCGTTGTCGCGCTCGTAGTCGCCCAGCGTGCACTCGGCCGTGTCCTCGGTCGTCAGCGCGCACGAGCAGGCCACCACGCCCGACCGGTCCGTGCCGCAGTTGTAGGGGTGGAAGTCGGCGAAGCAGTTGGGGAAGGTCGGCTGCCCGCCCGGGCACGTCGGCGAGCCCGGGAACACGGTCACCGTCGACGTCACCGGCGCCAGGCTGTACCCGCTCGAGAAGCACGAGCACGCGCTGGTGATGTCCTCGCCGTCGGGCTCCAGGTCCTCCAGGCACCGCAGCGACGTCTTGGGCTCGGTCCGCCGCTGCACCGCCGCCACGGCCGTGAGCAGCGTCGTGATGGGCCCCGTCGTTCGTCGGCTCGGCGGTGGCTCGAAGGGAGGCGGCGGTGGCCCGGAGGGACTGCGTAGCGTCGTGGAGGGTATGGGCGGTGGCTGCGCGCTGGTGCTGGCGCTGGTGCTGGTGCTGGTGGCGGTGACTGTGGTTATGGCGGCGCGGCTTTCGGTACTGCTGCTGGCACTGGTGGTGATGGTACTGGTGGTGGTACTGGTGGTACTGGTACTGATAATACTAGTACTGCTAGTACTGCTAGTACTGCCGGGACTGATGGCGCTGCTGCTGCCCACACTGCTGCTGCTGCCCACGCTGCGGCTTCCGTTACTACTGGCGGTACTGGTGCTAGTATTAGCGGGGGTGCTGGTGCTGGTACTGCTGGCACTGCTGCCGATGGCACTGCCGCTGCTGACACTGCTGACACTCCCGCTGTTGACACCGCTGCTGCTAGCACTACTGCTGCCCGTATTGCTGCTGCTGCGGCTCAGTCCCACGGTCGTGGTCGGCGGTGCAGCCGGGACGGTAGTGGTGGCCGTGGCCGTGGCCGTGGCCGTGACAGTGACGATGCTGAGCGAGGTGCTGACGGTAGTCCTCACGGTGGTGCTGATGTAAGTCTCCGTCGCTGTCACGGTCACCGTGACGCTTGTCGTGGGGGGCAGCGGGTCGTCGCTATGGTGTTCTGCTCAGTTGTCTGTCCTACTACGACACCGGGGGTCGGAGTACGGGGATGACGAAAAGGGGGAAGTCCAACTTACTCCGAGAACGTCGAGGACGTCGAGAACCAGGGCTCGTCGGCCGTGGGCTCGGGCGGCGCCGTCCACGTGGTCGTGGCGTATATGGTGGAGGCGGTGGGATATATGCCCGCAGTCCAGCTGCAAAAGGTGATGGCCAGGGTCGGGCTGCGGATGAAACAACGCAGCAGGTTGTCGTGCGGGCAGTGGGCGGCGACGACGCCGACGCAGACGACGGCCGCGACGGCCACGAGCAGCGCCCACGGTCGCGGCGGGTTACCCATTCGTACGGTGCCAGCCCGGGGCATGACATGTCGTCCCAGCCCGCCTTTGTCCGTCAGTCCGAGGGCCGCGACATAAGGGCGTGTGCAGCGGTGGTGCAGCCAAGGTCAGGGTCACCGCACTTGGCGTCTTTTCGCAACCTCGGACCTGTTAGTGGCAAGGGGGGGGGGGCAAGGCGGTCTTAGTTGCTTTCGGCCGCCGCACACCCCGGCGAGAGAAACACACACGACCGGCCGCTGCCCATCCGGCCACGTGCGAGGAAGGAGGGGCGTCATGGCGGGCCCTGCTCTATGGCATTGTGGCCCGGCTGGCTCGCGAGCCCAGCATTCAGCCTTTTTTGGCTTTTTAATCTACCCCAGCCGACGGAACGGGAGGATAGTAGAGGAATCTTGGAAAGCGACCCACGGGCCGAGCATGCCAGAAATACGACGAACCAAGCGGGATATCCGTCCATGTCTGGTACAGCTATAAATGGTCTTTGAGTATGTTGAAGGGACTGTGGGGTCCGGGGTTCGGTGGTCGTCGACACGTGATGGCGCGAGGCTGCTGCCGTGAAAGGTACCGTAGATCCGCCGCGAGCCTCGCCGCCGCACCTAGCTGCGCAACTTGAAATGCCGTCTTGCCGCCCCCAGAAAGAGCGCCTCCTTTTCCCGGGTTACTCTCCAGCGGGTAAAACCGTAGTGTGCCATACCAGATGGTAAGATGTAGTCCGCGTTTTGCCCTGCTGCGGCGTTAATTCGGATAATTCCGGTAACGATAGGCGATTCGGGGAGTCAAGCCTCGGTGGCTGCTGGCGGAGGGCCAGATGATGTCAAAAGAATGGCAAAAGCATCCTTGGTAGCTAGGTAATTACCTAGTCTGTAAGTAAGTGACTCAAGCTTGTGGCTGCTCAATCAACTCGGAGGGGGCTTACTATAGCCCTGTAGTAGACAACTCGCACCCGAAAAGAACCGGACGGTGGTAGTCATGTAATGCTCTTACCTAAATATCTACTACCTAGCAAGCCTAGGCACCTACCTACCTCTTGAAGGCCTGGCGGTAGGTTCTTGTTGGCTCCCAGACTCGCCAACACTAACTTGGCCTCAACTTCTCAAGGTGCCTAGGTAGGTAAAGTAGGGAGATTAAGGTAACGTTATCCAGGGAGGCTCTGTGGAGTACGGGTTATGTCCGTACCTACCTACCCACCTAGGTACTTACCAAACCTAGGTCCGTCAGCACCACAGCTACGTTGGCAGGCGTCTCGTTTTATAGAGAAAGGAGGACTCATGCACAGTGAGGAGTAGATACCAACAGTAGGTATCTACGGTAGGTACCGGCAGTTAAGAGCAGCACACGATTGTCTACGACGCTGTTGTCTAGGACATTCCTGTTATCTCTGTCTCTCACATCAACCACCTTAAGACCTCCATACTACCGACCCAGGGTTAATACCCTTCCCTCCGGCTGACCCTGTTTGCGAGCTCCCGGCCTTCGCTGAGCCGTCCGAGGTTGCCCTCGAGGATGGCCAAGACGCGATCGAGGTACTTGGTCGAGCCGCCGCTCACGTGCGGCGTGATGATGACGTTCTTGGCGTGCCAGAGCGGGTGGCCGTCGGGCAGTGGCTCCGGGTCCGTCACGTCGAGGGCGGCGCCGCGGATCACCTCGCGGTCCAGCGCGTCGATGAGGTGGTCAGTGTGCACAATGGGCCCGCGGCCGATGTTGGAAATAAAGGCCTTCTTCTTGGCGAGCACTTCAAACTCGGGTGCCGAGACTAAGGGGGGGGAGGTGGCACACCCGCGGTCAGTTGCTTCCAGGAGACGCAAAGG
>Ga0247777_1000216_pt1 | contig 15186 bp, 9 predicted proteins | sample UWRJL154409C5_FD_179937 | JGI IMG/M metagenome (GOLD analysis project Ga0247777, IMG submission 179937) | Plant litter microbial communities from Arlington Agricultural Research Station in Wisconsin, United States - UWRJ-L154-409C-5 | ecosystem: Environmental > Terrestrial > Plant litter >...
TCACTTTCGACACAGTTTGCTGTTTTGCGACGGCAGATGGCCCATAATCGACTCCCCCAGCTGCCACTTCTCGGAGCCGACGGCATTGGTGGCGTAGAAGACGTCCTCGGGGTCCCACTTCTGCTTGATCTGCAGCAGGCGGCCGTACTTGCTCCCGTGGAAGCTCTCCTGCCAGTCGGGCTCGATGTAGTCCGACTCGGAGCTGTAGGTGCCGCTGCCGGGCGTCAGGGCCTTCCAGCGCGGGTTCCACTCGTACGTTAAGTTGCGCGACAGCGCCGTCACGTAGTCGGTCGGGGCCGTCACGTTCCAGGTGACGAACATGATGGCGAACATGAGCACGTCGCGCCAGTGCGGGTTGACGGCGTTGTCGATGGCGGCGCTGCCCGGCGGGTTGCGCATGTTGAAGAGGATCATGTTGGCGCCCTCGTCGAAGATGCCGCGGACGCTGTCGAAGACGGCCTTATTGCGCGCCGCGTCGGCCAGCGTCGAGCGCGGGATGAAGCGCGACGCCTGCCGCATCGTCCAGGTCCAGGCCTCCTGCGGGAAGCCCTCGGCCCAGGCGTCGCCGAAGTTGTCGTACTCGCGGATCAGCGGCGTCACGGGCACGCCGAGGGCGGCCCACCGGTCCAGCAGCGGCTGCATCGTGGCCAGGAACTCGACCTTGGTGGTGTTGGGCGCGACCATGGAGGTCATGTCGTGCACGATCTCGGAGCCGTTGTGGCGGATGCGGTAGTACGAGTAGTAGCCCTTGTCGGCGTAGGTCTCGAAGCCGTCGAGATAGGCGCGCTGCATGGCCCAGAACTTGTCCTTGGTGAAGTTGCCGCCCGTCGTCACGCTGTACATCATGGTCGTCGCCTTCAGCTTGGGGAAGGCCTTGACCACCATCGACGTCACCACGCCAAAAGTCGAGGCGCCGCCGCCGCGCAGCGCCCAGAAGAGATCCGCGTTCTGCTTGGCATCGGCCGTGAGGAAGTGCCCGTCGGCCGTGACGAGCTGGATCGAGAGTACGTGGTCGGCGGCCATGCCGTAGAGGGACGTCAGGGGCGAGTGGCCGCCACCCTGGATGTAGCCACCGATGAAGCCAACGGTCTGTTTGAGGTACGTTAGAATGTCTGCTCCGACGTTTTTTGTTGCATGAGATGATGCCCGACCTTGCCCTCGCCGCCGACGAGTGTCACGCCCTTCTGTTTAGCGAGGTTGTAGGCGTCCACGACCTGGACCCCGGCACCAAACTTGAAAGCCGGCCCATTGTAGGATTCGGCCTTGTAGCTTTCAAAGTACTCGTATTCTTTGAGGTGGTGGGTCCAGAGGTTCAGGCCCCCCTTGCCGGTTGACTTGGCGCCAAAGTCGTGGCCCGTGTTCTTGATGACGAGGCGGATGTTGAGCTCGCGTGCAATGTTGACGGCGAGCTGAATCTGGGCGACATTGGTGACATTGATGGAGTACTCCGGGAAACCACCGAGGGTGCAAGAGCCGTTGTTGCCAAGGAATGTGGCCCCGTGAGCCGTTGGCATGCAAGTCATGCCCTGGAATAAGATGGAGCGGATGGAGGTAGGATCCTCGATCCTGGCCACTGTTAGTCCCACCGTCGCTGCAAGTGCTTCTTGCCGCTTACCTAAAAGATGCGTTTCCCCAGGTGTCGGTCAGCGATTGGCATCTGGAAGCGGAGTACGCTCCCCACTCGGCATAGCACGGCGAAGCCTCCGGGATGGTCTTGATCAGGGCACCGCCAAGCAGGACATCGATGAGGTTCCAGATGGGAGCCGACGGCCATGCTACATCTCCAGGGTACGTCTTGCACTTGGCCTGCGGTTTCAGGCTGCGACGAGACTGGGTGCCTGATGAATCTTCGCTCCCGAAGGAAAACAACCCCAACGTGGAGAGACGGTAGTCACTCAGGTTGGCGATCACGGCGTCCGTCAGTTGGATCTTCTCCGAGGCGAACAGGCCTTCGCCAGAAACTATTTCTGCTGCCGGCTTCACTGTCGTCTTGTCGGCAGCTAGAGCTGGCGTCAGCAATGTTCTGGCATCCATGACGGGGTAGACTAGTTCGAAACAGGAGTCATACGAATTGCCTCACCGTCCACCACGATAGTCTGAGCAAGCGCCGAGGGCAAGGCACTGAGAAGACCTAGAGCAACAGCGAGGCGAGCCATATCGACGTCTTTGCTTCCAGGTAGCTGAGGCCTCAATGACCTATGGGCGCCTTTTCGGTGAAAATCCGGACTGCGAAAAGAGAAGAACACCGAGGGGCGTGGTACCGGAGCCTACTATGTAGTAGATGCATCATGTACGGCGCCTCTTGTACTACCTCAGTCTCTCTGCGTAGCATTCCAAACCCTGTGCCGCCGTCCAACCCTGGCGTCTTCGTTAATTTGCTTGGTAGCCGGGACTATCCAGCGCATCCCCGGTGAGCCCGTGCAGGAGCGGGAGGCCGTGATCTAGGATCGTGGCTAAAATGCTACTTACGAATGCAACAGGGCAGTCGGTGAGCCTAGCCCTGTCGCTCGGCCGTCCCTGGCATCGTTCCCCGTATTGCGGGCGCCAATCACAGTAGTTACGGTACGGGTCCGTCGTTCTAGGGTCAGGCCCGCCATCGACATGTGCCGTTCGTTCGGCGTTCCCTCACCAGCGTACGGAGTAATAGAGTCCCAGCCGAAGTACGACCCCTCCCCGGTAATGAGCGCCAAGGGGACGCTCCTCTGCCACAGCGCCTTGCTGACGACTCGGAGGATCCAACCCTGTAGCCGCAGAATCAGAGTGGCGCCCAGGCTATTGGCAGGGCAGGGCAAAAACTGGCTGGTCCCTGTTCTCATGGCTCTTACTGCGTCCCACACCTCTTGCACCCGGGACCCCCAAAACGCGGCTGCGGCGGCGGCGGCCGGTTGCCTGCCCCCTCTCCTCCCCATCTGCGGCCCCGGCAGTTCCGCGGCCGGCCTGCGGCGTGACAGTCGGCTCCATCGGCTCGTTGATCTCGCGCCACACATTCGAGATGGGATGGGGAGAGGAGCGAGGGTATCTTACAGAGAACTAGCGTGGCCATGAGACCGAAGTGGCCATAATGACCACTTCCACCCTATCTTGCTCTCCTCCCCACGAGATGCTGCTTCATAGCATCATCGTCGCGAGGCTTCGTGTCGGATTTGGGACGCCTGAAAACACAAGCCCGCTGGAAAGGCATGGTGTTGTGAGAATGTGAGCCCGCTTCCCTTCGTGCCCATCTCGAGAGAGCAGAGAATTAGTAGGGCGAGACGGCGACATCGGCGTTCCCAGGCACTGCAGCAAGCCGATCGCACGCCATACACAGTTTCAAGGTTGGCGTTGAGGGTGTTACAGTACTTAAATGATCGAATTGAGTTCCGCTGGGCGGGCAAGGCCTTCAATATCATCGCCGTAGCGTAGCGGAGTTCACCTTGCGGCTTTTCAAAATTTTACAGGTACTCCCCGCCTGTGAAAAGTGGGCCGGCCCTACTCCGTACAGTAACATGCCAACGCCACGCAAGAACTTCAAACTACGCCCACCCAGCGGAGCGCATTGTCAGTGTTTCCGTACTTCGTCCCTGTTTTCGACCCTACCAACCACGGCATCGACAGCCAGCCGCTCCTCGGTTGTCATCTGGCTCCGCATCCACTCATTTGACTCCCCTCGGTTCAGGTGCGAGAGTCACCCTGCCGAGGCGCTGCCAGCACTTCAAAGGGCTCCTGGACCTGAGAGGTCACCCCTATGCGATCGCCGGGGCACAGAGAGGCGGGGGTTGAGCGTCAATTATTTATATGCTACACCAGATCTGCTTACCAGGACCTGTCAATTGGGCACTTTCGTTCATCTTGGCTACAGGAGCTTCGCCCTGCTCGACCCCTGTGAACTCATGGAAATGGTCGGCCCTGAAGACATGGAAGGGTGGTGTGGCACCGGCCGGTACTCCCGTCCCCAAGCAAGACGACTGCCAGCTCCTGCGGCGTGTCTCCTGGTGACATAAGACCATACTCCCTCTACTCTCTTGGACAGACACTCATGATTCTATCGCCACAAAGTACGTATGGGCTCTCTGATAATTCACATGACCCTTCTAAGTACGATCCCATGCTAACCGCGGACCCGGGAGCGGTGCCAACGCAGACTCTGCCTGCAGGTCGGATAGCTCCTCATATGTGAGCAAGGTGTCCAAGCCGAAATCAAAACTCGAGCAAGAAAGAGCCACCTGAAGGGTTCAACTCCTGCGATCTGAGGCTCAGGACGGGCCTCGACCCTCCCATTCCCACGCCTGACTATAACTTCGGCTTGTCCTCCAGTGTTGCGTCGCACTCCCCGAATAAATCCTCCATGGTATGCTTATAGTCCCCCTGAGACAGCAGTTTTACTCCAAAGCCGGCCTGTCTACCCTTTCGAGACTTCTTGTTCTTGGAGGAGTTGTTCGCGGTGGCGATGGCCTGGTGTGGTGGCTGATTGGCCAGAAGACGCTCTTGCAGGGATTGGGTGTCGTGGGCGGCGATCAGATCGCAAATGCCGTTGTGTGGGCACCTTTGTCCTTGAATGTAAGTCCCACCCGAGAGAAGTCGGCATGCGTCGGTGGAGAGCGGAAGACTCACTGCCCGAGGCCAAAACGGCAAGGCATGGTGGGATGGATGGCGTCTGCCAAGTAGGTATTCAAAAAAAAAAGTGTGGATGAATGGACTGATGGTCAGGGGCCCAGGCGTCCTCAAGCTGCTTGTTCAAGAATGGATGAAGGTAGCATGGCTTCGTTCAAAGTAGGACGAGGCAGCGGGCCAAGTCCGACGTAGGGGGGACGGGGCAAGACCGGGTCCATATACACTCCGGATGGGCAGCGAAGGACGAGGGCAGGCGCGAGGGATACGGTGCCTCGACCCCCACCTCCGCCTGATCATGAATACCGCTACCCAGGAAATGGCCAATATCCCAAGTCCAAGTATCCATCTCATCCGTCACGCGGGCCCGGAATTGACGAGGTACCGTTGGGTACCCCATCCCAGGCGTTTGGCACCACGTTATCCCAGGTCCCGCGACGGTCCACGCGGGCTGCCCTGATTCAGGGGTTGTTTAGTCACGGCGCCCTCAAACAAGGCCGCGCTGAATCTAGCATGAATGAAGCGGTATCATTGGTTGTGTCGTCGCGGCGGAGCGGCCGGGGGTTTCGCTCACCGAGCTTCAATCAGCACGGCATGAACCAATAAGATACCGCCAGCGCAGAGGGCCCCACAGTTCTCTTCCAATCATCGCTGTTCAGACGCGCACGCTTGAATCCAGAGCGGGTCAAAGGAGCGCCCAAGTGGCCGACGCCCACCGCCCTGTTTTCTCTTGCAACGCGTTCATCGGGTTGGACTCCAATATTTACACCACACGACGCACATCCCCCCCTTTTCCCGCTTTTCAGGGGCGGTGGACCCGAGATGGATTTCCCGCACGACGACGCAACAGAGACGCTGCGCGGCCTGCGACTGCCGGGTCACGCGGACCTGAGGCGGCGCGCTCCCTTGAGCCGTGCGCCGCTTCTCCCGGACCTTTTCGGGCAGCAAACCACGCACAGTGGGAAGGACGTATTCCATGCCCCTCAAGTGGCAGCCAAGTCTTCGCTCGAATCTCTGTCCACTGCTTATACCGTTTCTACCGTCGTATCTGGTCTTGCCTCGATAGCTGGCACCGACGCCACTTACGCTACATCCGCTTTGTTTCAGGACCCGGCTCACTACGGCGAGGAACCGACCAGGACCGTAGCTTCGCCAAAGCCGAGTTCCCCTTTACGCACTGCTTCCCTTTGTGGAGACTTCGAAGAGATCAAACCACCCGGCCGGCGAAGAGCACACTCGGGGCCGCCCAACCCAAGCTCCTTCGAGGCGTGGAACCCCTCGGGCGGCTCTTCCTCGCTTTCCTCTTCGTGGGGACCATCGAGTGCTGACTTCGGCTTGGACGCCTTGCTCACGTATGGGGAGCCATCGGACCTGCACGCAGAGTCGGCGTTGGCGCCGTTCCCGGGTGTGCAGTTAGCAAGGGAATCGTCCCTGGAATGGTCCAGTGGATATTCTGGTGATGAAGACAATATTGCGGCCAGTGGAGAGGATGAGGCCCCTACCGGTCATTCCCGCGTTCTCAACTGGATGGACCAGGAAGGATTTGTTTCCGATTCCGGCCCCGTCGCATCCCAAGACGCATTTGACAGCCTCTCGGACGGTTCGTACCCGGACTGCGCCGCCGTGGAAGACATCTGCGATCTCCTCCTTCGGACGTCGTTTGGCACCGAACTCTCAGAACTTCATCAACCGTCGGATGTGTTTCTCGCCGTGCAGACTTGCGTTCGAGAGCTGTCGGAGATTATCAAAGTGGATGGAAAACACCGTGCTGCTCCCACCGGGTCGTCGGCGTCTGCCAATGCCTGGTCCGGTCCTAGCCGCCAAGGCTCTTCCCGGAAGAGAAGCAGTCGCAGAGACGACGACGACGACGACGAATTAATCGACGAGGGAGACGGCCGCGGCCAGGATGGTGATGATGGAGATGGCAGGGAAGGAGACGGCTGGTCGTCCAAGCGCTCCGGGCCCAGCAAAAGGTCTAAGAAGCCTCCCATCGAGGACTGCTACGCCTGTCCATTTCGGAAACGAAATCCACTGCGGTTCAACGTTCGGGATCATAGCAACTGCGCCCTGGGCGCTTTCTCCGACATGGCCAACTTAAAGTACGGTGCTACGTATAAGGCTCTTGGCGCCGGAAGGATGCTGATCTGACCACAGGAGACATATCAAGGGCTTCCACCGAAGCAAACCCGCCCCGTCCATCTTGTGCCTACGCTGTGGCGAGGCAATGCCTACCCAAACTGCGCTCACGGAGCACCTAATGGTCCCCTCCGAGGACATGTGCTCCCCCCGAGCCAAGCCAACCTTGACGACGAGAGCGGATCCCGAAGATGGCATCGACGACGTTGCCGATAATGTGCTGACGGCCAGGAGACTCAACAACAAAGTTTATACTTGGGAGGGTCTATGGCGCGTCGTCTTTCCGGAGGACTCCGTAGCCGATATCCCGAATCCTGGTAAGGAATTCCCCTCGGATGATTATTCTGGGCGTGAAGGTACTCATATACCACATGCAGATTTCGTGCCCGTCGTGGAACTAGACGAGGTTGCCAACCGGTTTTTGCAAGAATTCGAGAAAGGGGAGCTCAGAAGCAGGCTTCAGCGGCCGATTACTTTGACGTCGACGGGCGCCGAGGTGATTGCCAAAGCGTTCGTCGAGGACGTCTTAACGTCGTGTGGCGGCCGACCTGCCCTCCTTTCGCGGCCCAAGTCACGTCGTACGGTAGGGCGAGAGTCTCCCGGCAAAGAAGAGGGAGGGAGACCACCTCAGGCGCCGACGCCGCCGCCGGTGCTATCCCCCTTGAGCGTCGTCTTTCCGCAACCGCATCATGTGTATCCCGACTGGGCGCCATTCGCTTCGAACATATTTCGAGGTCCCTCCACGACTGCGGGAAGTACCGTGTCGAGTATACGGCATCTTCTCGATCCGGTCGACGACGCGAGCACCTCAGGGACAGCCCCGGGAGCCCGAGACCGCGATGCGCCACCCCGTCAAACTGATAGTGGAAGCCCAACGCCTCGTCCTGTATGGGAGCAGCCGAGTTGGGGCAAGGGTTGAGCACAGCCTGTATTGGAGGGGATGGGGCGGGTGCTCTTCTCCTGTCGGAGAGACATCGTCCATCTCCGGAGATCCCAGCCTCTATCGATCGTCTCGACTGAGAATAGAGCGGTCTCTAGGCGTCCCTACGCATGGCCTAGGGAGCGCCAAGGATCAGACTGACCAGAGAGCATTAAGCGATCCTCATGATAGCAAAGCGAAGAAGTACAGCGGGACAGGGGCCGGGCTACATAGAGGAGCCGAGGCATGGTAGACCAAACAGCCCATGCGTCACCAACGAAAGATATCAAATTCAGGAATCGTCGCCGGCGGCGAGTGCGGGCATTGTCCGCTGGATGCCGTAGCTAGGCTGTTGAGCCGCGGCATTTCTCCCAACTTGGAAATAGGAAGCTTGTTCGCGATGATCAACATGGTCTCCTAAATCGCACGGGACGGCTTTGCCACTGGCCTCGAGTACTTTCCCAATACTTCGCGCCGTCCACGTCGTTCCAGATGATCACCATCGACATCGTGGCGCTGGCAATACCTTTGTTGCATACTCCGTACCTCGGCTAGTTCCTGTTGCAACTCCTGCCAAAATGCAGCGGGAGGAGCGGATACAAGGCTGCGTGGCGCTTGTATCCGAGTCCCTTGCCAAACAACCCCTTGTCCACCTAACCATCCATGCAAGCCGACCGTCATCCCTGGCATAGAAATCTGTACACGCTCCCCTGGCAACCCTTGCACGTGCGCCCCCTCAGGCACACGTGATCCAGCCCAGCCATCCTCCTGTCGACGACTCCTTCGAGCTGCCGGAACTAGGGCTATTAGCATGGGAAGACACCTCTTCCCCCCTCGCCTGCACGCAGTCGACGCCCAAGCCAGGCGTGTACCCGCCGGGTACGCCGGCCGGCTGAGCCCCGGCCTCGGGACAGGCCCACCCTTGGTTCAGCGCCTTCCAGTAGTCCGCCTCGCTGCCGATTTGGCCGACGGAGGCGACGTCCTACGTACCCGCCGCCTGGCCGCGCATCGTGCCCATCTGCGTCGCCATGGCGCTCATGCCCGTGCCCTTGCGCTCGCGCAGCGCCTGCGACCACCGCTTCTTGTCCTTGATCGGCTGCCCGTCGCCATCCAGCCCCAGGATTTCCATCAGCTCCGGGATCTCGGCGTGATCGCGCGTCGTGCGCATCCGGTGGCACCACGTCACCGTCTTTTCCTCCCCCGTATAGTCGGCACCACCGTTGGCACCGCGCGTGGATCCGTCGGTTGTGGGCGGGACGACGTCCTCGTCTGCGATCTGCCCGGCCTCGGGCGGATGTTGAGGGGCCGGGGCTGCGTTGTTGGCATTCAAGGACGTGTTTTCTAACGACAAAGCACCCAGGTCCGGCGCTTCCCCGTTCGCGGGCGCCGTCGAGCCCTTGGGCAGCGCCCTGGCCGCCATATTGGCTGTGCTGCGGTTGAGTTGGCGGTCGACCTCCTCGGTGGGGGTCATGATGTACAGCGGCTCGAAGAGGAACTCGCCGCCGATCTGGCGCTGGTCACCCCCTTTGAGCATGAGACCAGTTTTTATCTGGCGTAGCCCCTGGGTGATGGACTGGAAGGCGGAGGTGAGCATCGACTTTTTCATGTAGGCGGGCTTGTTCCCTGGCGCCAGACTGCGCACCATGCCGAGCTCGTCGTACAGCTTGCGCGTCGGATCGGCGTAGATGGGGAATTGGCAGTCCGTCGCCTCTGCGTACATGTCGATCAAGCCCGGGTCGCCGCAGCCGACGACGGCGATGAAGGTCGAAACCGGCAAGCGAAGAAGCGCGTCGGGGGTGATGGAGGCTGCCAGGCTCCGGAGGTACTCCTGGCAGTTCTGGACAGCATAGGTTAGCCCGGGGGACTCGACCTGCGGAAGGGGGGCTACGAGAGGGACGTACGCCGCAGAAGAAGTGGCGGACAAATATAATGAGCACCCGCCGGGCCGTGTTGGGTCCGCTGTAGAGGCTCTTGAAAGTGTGCGAGCGGCCGGTGCGGTCGAGTACGTTGTAGTTTTCGAGCTTCTTCAAGGTACCGTCGGCGGGCAGGTCGTTGTTCGTAGCCACGACGCCCTTAAAGTCGAGCGGGTTGATGTCGTCGATGCCATCGTCGGCATCTGTGACCGGCCCCTCGGTGGCCCCCGCGACCGGAGCGGATGGCTCGGTCCCGACCTTGGCAGGCCCCGGGGAGGTCGTGGTCGTTGAAGGCCCTGTCGAGACCTCGGCGACCACCGAAGCCCCTGACGCGCCAACGTCCGGGCTGGAACTGGCGGCCGTTGTTGTGAGCGTGGGCTCCACAGCGGGTACCGCCGGTATTTCAGTCGATGTCGCCGCCATCTCGAAGGACAGGTGCAGAGTAAATACTTCGCAGCGAGAACAGCATACACAAAGCGGCCTACGAGGAGACGAGCAATGTAGATAGGGCCAAAGGGTACTATAAAAGAGGTGACGAGGCTGGCAGCTGAGAGGCAGTTTCGGGAAGCACAAACGGCGGGAGGGGGGGTGAAAAGGCAAGGACGAATGACGCTGTGGGTCGGGCAGGGGTCAGTGGGTCAGAGAATGACGGATGTGGCTACGGTCCACGGGCGGCACTGACCCCAAAACTCGGCGGTCGTCCGCCCCGCCTGGGTTTCATCCACGTGTGAGGTCATCCAGCACAGCAGTGCAGGCGACGGATACGGACGAAAGGTCACCCATATCAGCAAACTGGAAGCCAACCGATTGCATCGTCGCTGATTACTGTAACTAGGTACTACCAAGTGCCATCTACCAACCTAGCGAGCCTAGGTAGCCAATTTTTTCAGGTCGAAGCCTCATTGCCCCCGTCACAGCCGCGCTCTCGTCCCTTGCAGTGGAACTTTGATGCACCTTCACACCGGCTTTCTCCGCAGGATTCAATGCGGAGGCGGCAAGACCCCTGCCGTCGATCACCCCCGCCCCGGGGGGCACGACGTCCTTACATGCTCCGTACAGCACCTGCTCTCCATACCCAGTTGTACAGAGTACAGCATATGCAGAATGCTACTCCGTATGCCTACGGAGTATCAAGGTCAGGGGGATATTTGGTGGACATCAGACGCCTGGCCCGTCAGAGGCTACGTGTACTTGAAAGGAACGACATATGTCAAGTGCTACGGACTACAACAATTTATTCGCGCCGAACGAGTGGACTTGGGCAGCTTCGCTGTCCCCTGGACGGAGCCAGTCCCAAAATACCCGGCTAGGTAAGTACCTAGCGGGCATGATGGGGGATCGATCTCCCGCATCGCTTTCCCCCCTTGCCATAAACGAGTGTGCGCTGCTTCTTCAGCAGTCCGATGCCAACGCGTAGATGCGGGTGTGCCCGTGCAGGCCCGCAGGAGACACGCCTTTTCAGGCCCATGCCTCCCCCCAAGCCTTGAGATGACCCACCTCGCCGCCACCATCCCATCGAGATCCGCCATCTCACGTCTCCTGACATTGTCCGTCGACATTGTCCCGTCTGCAAAATAATTTCCACGCCTTCATTGCCGCCTCCGCGTGACCACGTCGAGCAGCAGTTACCGTGCTGCGAGGGACGAGTGCATCGTGCAATAGAGCATCTCGCCCGCGATCCCTTGCGAGTCCGAGTACTAAAGCCCATGTCTATTGTCGGGTGCGGCTAGCAGGACCAGGGCCGCAGCCGGATAGCACGGACTCCCTGCCCGGGAAGATATCACATGCCCCGTCCGAAAACGGGGCACCTCTCCCAGTCCTCGGTACTCGTAGGCCGCTGGTGCTGAAAGGCGGATACTCGTAGCGTCTCGCTCGCCGGTCCCTGGGAGGTATTTGAGCGTCTCTCACGCCCCCGGAGGGCCGGTTCAGTCGTAGCCGGTGCCGCCCATCTGCGTGGCGAAGCCCGTGCTGGTACTCTGTTGGTCGTCGTCGTATCGCCGGAGCCCGTTGCTGTGGCCCATCCGCCCGCCGCTCTCGACGTACCGTTTCAGCCGATCGCTTTGACTGTACGACGTCGGGCGGCCGGTGCCAATGGCATCGTGAAGACCGGCCCCGAGGCTGACCCCCCCTTGCCCGACACCTCTGCCGCCGATGACGCTGGCGCTGCTTTCTGTGTATTCGGACGTCGCCACGCTGTCGCCGGCGATGCTGTCTGTGGCAAGGCCGCGGTTCCTGTGGCCGGAGCGCCCGACGGGAGCGGCGCCGGGGAGTCCCGGCCATTGATCGGGGTTGAAGTTGGAGAACATGGCCGGATACGCCGAAGACAGCCCGGGAGCGCCGATCGCCGAGCTGTGAATCGACGATGCGTCGTCGGGAATGTAGGACACGATCGAGCCTGTTTCGAAGTCGCGAGTGGAACCGTTAATGCTCCCTGGGTAGCGATTGCCGCCGTGCGAATAGGCGGTTTGTGCCGATCGCTGCGGGCGGTAGCTCTGCTTGGGCCGCCCGAACTGCAGAAGAGAGGTTTGCAGATTCGTCAGGGGTCCTTCCACGAGGCAGCTCTGATCTTTGAAATGGACGAGGAGGTAGTGCCACAGCTCGTGCTTGGAGAGGACCTTGGGATTGCCGATGATGACGAGACCGTATTTGGCACGCGTGAGGGCAACGTTCAGACGGCGGGGGTCGGACAAGAAACCAATGCCTTGATTGTCGTTGGAGCGGACGCACGAGAGGACGATGTAGTCCTTCTCGCGTCCCTGGAACGCGTCAACCGACGCGACCTCGACCTCTTTGTACCACTCCTTCTTCATGGATCCCGTGTTCTGCATCGTGCTGACGATGTAGCTCCGCTGACCTTCGTAGGGCGTGATGACGCCGATCGCGCCGGGTTTCACTCCGGCCTTGAAGAAGCGGGTCACAATCTTCTCCACGTTGGAAGCCTCGGTGCGGTTGAGGTACGAGGTACCCGACGCCGAAATCTCCTCGTTGCCGAGGTTGGACCAAAACATCATGGGCTTCTCCGTCACCGGCCATGGAAAGTCAACATCCTTCTTGAGGCGCTGCGGGATGGTGACACCGTCCTGGAGGGTACCTTCGTAGAACATGTTGGAAGGAAACTTGGAGAGACACGGGTGCATCCGGTACTGAACGTTCAGCCGGATGGGCGCGAGGCCCAACTTGACCAACCGCTCGAAGAGAGACTGGTTGAGACCAGCCTTGGCCGCTTTCTTGTTCATGATGACGGGGCCGAGCTGCTTGTGATCGCCTACGAGTACCACTTGCTTGCAGCCGAGGACCAGAGGAATCATGCATTCGGGTTCGGCCGACTGGGTCGACTCGTCGATGAGAACATTGCGGAACTTGATCTTGGCCAAGCGCGGATCTCCCGCGCCGACGCAGGTGCAGCAGATGACGTCGGCATTCGCGAGAATCTCCTTCTCAGCGGCCTTGGTGAGCTGCTTGAACTTCTTCTCGTCGACACTCGACAGTTCGCCGTTTGCAATGGTCTTCAGCTGCTGAAGCTTGGTGAACTCGATGTTGGTGTCGTACATGCGCACCTGTTCGTGCAGAGCGAGGAAGCTGACGGATGATTCGACGTCCTCGCGCGACTTGGCCGTGAGCCTCACCACTCTGAGGCCGGTGCGGTGCACGCGCTCGCAGAGTTGGTCGACGGCGACGTTGGAGGGCGCGCAGACCAAGACCTGGCTGCTGCTCATCTTGGCGAGATGATATATGATAGTGGCCGAGGTCACCGTTTTGCCTGTGCCAGGAGGGCCCTGTATCAGGCTCAGGGGGGTCGAGAGGACAGCGCGGATGGCGTTGATCTGGCTTCCGTTGAGTTCGGGCAGTTCGGGAGCCGTAAACTTCTTGGGCATCGTCGTCTTCATGGGAGCCACGGCCACCTCGTGTCCCAGAAGCTTGTGAAAGATGTAGCCCGACACGCTCAGCTCGTCCACCGCAAACGTCTTCATGGCCACCTGCATGCGATCGTACGAGGTGGCCTTCCACACGTAGTCGGCGGAGAAGTTGTGGGTGCATTCCGTCGGGACCGACTTGTCGTTGCCTGTCTTTCGCAGTTCCAGCGTCACCTCGTCCGACTGGTTGTTGGGAATCTTGATCACATAGCCCACTCCTTCCCAAGGGGGCCGAAGCTCGCCCTTGTACTTGACGCGCATCTCGTCGCCCACGGCAAGCTTAACGTCCCCCGACTCGATTTTCGGAAGAACGAAGCTCGCAAGATGTTTTCTGTTCATACCCAGGTCCCATCGGACCACCAGCCCGTCCTCGGACTGGGCCTCCTTGAGCTTCTTGTCGTAGTCGGATTCCATCTTGACCAGCGGGCCGAAGATGTTTTGGTAGTGGTAGGGGTCGTCGTACTTCAAGAGGACGGGCTGCGGATCGTCGTCGATGCTGGTCACCTTATTGAGGTCCGTAAAAGTGGCGTTGGCATCCTCTTTCCACATCTCCTCGAGCCGGACGAGGACGGAGGGGGACAGATGGCGCGCTCGGAGTTGTTCTGCATCGGTCGGATTGGTCACGAGCCAGGACAGAAAGGATCGATCCTCGATGAGAGGCTGCCATCGTGATATGTCCCAGCTCATATCCTTGGCCGAGGTGCTCGCCGCGCAGGGCTGCCTGCAGAGCAACACGACAACGGTATCCGATTTGGCGGGGATGAAGCCTAGGAGGAAAACATTCTTGGTTCCGCAGTTGTAACACTCCAAAACCGTGTCGCCGAGGGAGGACAGTGGGTGCAGCTGGACCTCTTTGTGTCGTGCTCGAACGAGGTGGTGGACGATGTGCGACGAGTTCGCGCTCCCGCGCGCGCTGCAGAACCACTTGTTGCAAGACAAGCACTTGACAACCGAGGCCGGAGAGTGGATACCGCAGTATCTAGTCAAGGTCAGTCAAAGCGCAGGAGAGGCGTCAAGGCTGATCCGTACGCGCAAGCGTGAGCGGGAAGCTCCTTCTCCTCTTTCTCTTCCACCTCCTTGAGGCTAAGCCCGCGCATTCCATTCACGGGTATGCTTGCAAGGCTCTCCTCGTCCTCATCATCATAGACCTCGGTCTCATTGTCGTCGTCATCGTTCCGCCTCCGCGCGCTGCTCAGGCCGGTACGGCCGCCAAACTTGGTGTACAGCAAGCTTTCGTCGGGATCAATGTTGGAAAGATCGTCGGTATCGCCAGCCTTGATGGCCGCCGCGGAATCGGAAACCAGATGGTTGCCGAGATGGGTGAAAGCACCCTCCATGGCGTCGGCTCCTAGCAGCGTGCTGCTGATCCTAGGCCTGAGAGAGAAAGAATTAGGAAAAACTTGGTTCCCTGCTAGAGAGGTGGGGAGGCAAAGTCGCGCTGTCATCCCCGAGGTGACATACTGACGGCGTCCACTGATTTTGTGGTGTCTGATGCCCGGTGGCTCGGGCCTCGACTTGCAAAAACTTGTAGGGGAAGGATCAATGACGGGTCACATCACCGCAGAATGAAATGCGTTCCCACAAGCGCTTTCAGAGCGGAGTAGATGTGGGTTGGAGTGGAGAGAGCATCGAGGGTTGGGCAATATTCGATCCTAGGGGAATTTGGTCGCGGAGTCGGCGGGGTGTCGGCACGCGAAAAGCCGGGGGGTCCACCGAA
>Ga0247777_1000217_pt1 | contig 15186 bp, 8 predicted proteins | sample UWRJL154409C5_FD_179937 | JGI IMG/M metagenome (GOLD analysis project Ga0247777, IMG submission 179937) | Plant litter microbial communities from Arlington Agricultural Research Station in Wisconsin, United States - UWRJ-L154-409C-5 | ecosystem: Environmental > Terrestrial > Plant litter >...
TCTCCCTCCGGTGGGGGCGGCCGGGGCTAGCTGCGGTTTAGCTCGTCTTCGCGGAGCAACACTTCTTCTCGACTCACCATCAGGGTGTTCTCGTCGAGCTGAAAGACGCTGTTATCGATGCTTTCCCATTGGAGTTTGGAGTTTGGATCTCGGGAGTGCCCTGCTTTCGTGTCAGATGCTTCTGGCAGGACAAAGGAGGACGTTGGAACCGGACCCTCGACGAAACGTGGCAGGAAGCAGTGCGCCGTGCTGTCGATCATGCCGCACTCCCTCGCTACGCTGATGGCGGTCAGGATGTTGTCCCCGGTGACCATGACCGTGCCGATGTTGGACTTCATCAGCTCGTCGATAACCGGCGTTGTGGTCGGCTTCAGCTTGTTTTCGAAGATGATGAAGCCGACAAACTCGAGGCCGGATTCCACCTCGTGCCGCGACAGGTTCTGCGCCTTGACCCAACTGAGCCTCTTGACGTGCTTGGTGGCGCATCCGATGACACGGTATCCCTTGTGGGTGTAATGCGAAAGGAGCGCGTCGTAGTCGGACGGAAAGCTCTCCGGGTTGCAAATCTCTCTCATGCACTCTGGCGCCCCCTTGACGTAGACGTCGCCGCCTTGCTCGCCGAACAGCCGGACGACGACGCTGGCTCGTCGGAGCTGAGAGACAAAATCGAACGACTTTATGACGCCGAGCTCGAAGGACGGGTGCGCGTTGTTGGCACTCCGGAGGTCGAGGTCGTATACCATCTCGGCGGGCGGGCGTACGATCGAGGGCGACAGGCTCGATTGCTCTTCGTCGGTCGCGTCGCGGCCGCTTTGGCCGCTTTCCTCGAAGGACCAGCCGGTAAACTCGAACATCTTCAGCTCGAGAGGATCCCCGATGAGTTCGCCGTCTACGGACCGCAGCGAATGGCACGTCGCCATCGTGTAGAGGGCAGCGCGCTGCGTGTCGTCTGCCGGCCCGGCCTGGTCGCCGTGCGCCCGCGCGGGAACGAGGGAAGCCGCGTCGTTGATCATCTCGCCGAACTTGCGCGCCGTCCTCGACACGACCCTGACGCCCAGGACGTCGAGGCCGTCCTCCGTCAAGGTCCCGGTCTTGTCGAAACACATGATATCCAGCTTGCCACCGACGTTGATGCGCTGCGGACTGATGCAGAAGATCTTCTTCTTCTTGAGCCGCGCCAGCGCGAAACTGGTCCCGATCGACAGCGTGGCGGGGAGCGCCGGCGGGACTACTATGGTGATCAGGTCGAGCGCCCGCACGATGATCAGGTGCCACGCCAGCTGGAGTCGGACGAAGTTGACAAAGGACACCACGAAACCCAGCAGGGCGACGCACGCCATGACCGAGATGTACCGGAACGCGTCTCGGTAGAACTTGAAGCCCGACGGTTTGGGAAACAGCATCGTGCGGACGAGCGCCCCCTTCGTGGTGTTGAAGCCCGTCCTGACCACGACGGCCAGGGCGACGGCTTCCCCCTCCCGGTCCTCCTGCGGCTTCCGGGCGCGGATGATCTTAGTGCCGCAGAACAAGAAGTGCCGTGCGATTTCGGGTAGGATCGCCGGTGCGGCGAGATCCAGGTCGTGCAGCGCCTCGTCGGTGGCCGGCACCTTGGAGACCGGGACCGACTCGCCGGTAAGCATGCTCTCGTTGATGATGCAGTCTCCGCTGAGGAGCAGGCTGTCGCTGGGGAACTGCTCCAGGTTCGGATCGCTGACCTCGTAGACGTCGCCCGGGACGAGGTCGTTGGAGGATACGTGACGCCAGAAGCCGTTCCTGAGCACCCTGACCTCGCACTCGAACCGCGAAATCTCCCTCATGCGCTTCATGTTCGCCTTCGTGTCGACGAGCTGCTGCACGATGGCGACGAGGGACATGACGAAGATGGCGAAGGCGTAATAGTAGTACTCGTCCATGGACCATAGGACCAGGCTCGCTATCTGGAAAACGTAGAAAGGGTGGAAGACCTCGTCGACCAGGAGGCTGAACACGGACTTCTCTTCGATGTCGATCAGGTTGGAGCCGAAGACCACGTCCCGGTGGCTCTTCTCCTCGCTGTTGATGCCCGCGCGGAGGCCTCGCACGTCGGTCCAGGTCGGGTCTTTCCACCCGTTACAAAGCAGGAACTTGTCTCGCGGCGGGTGGAAGTAGAAGCGGACGTAGCGGTAGTTCAGCGTTCGGAGGTGCGTGAGGATGGGGTCGTGCTCTTCGTCGGCCATGAAAGACGAGAGCTTGCCGGGTGAGCCGAAGACGGTCGAGAGGGGGCGTCCGTACGGTCTGCTCTGGACTTTCAGAATTGCCATCTCGCCCCACTGGTTCTCGATGACGGTCCAGGTGCTGTCACGTAACGCGCACGGCTCGCCGACGAGCCGGACATGCCAGCGAGGGAGCCACCGGAACAGGAGCCAGCCCAAACCCAACGTTGCGACGCATATGAAGAGGTATGCCGCGAAACCCGCCCTGCTGGTCTGGAACCCGGCGACGACGACGGTGAGATCCTCGTTGACCATGTAGATCTTCTGGCTGAACCGCCCGCCGCCCGACACGCTCGCGGCCGTCATGCTGCTGCTGTCTCGGCGCAGCAGCCGGGAGCGGACAGAACCTCTCGACTGGGTCGAGGCCCGTCTGTGCAAGACGTAGTCGTTCTCGGAAGAGCGGCGCTCTTGGTCGGCCGAATCCTCCTCGTCGTCTTCCTCGTCGACGAAGGGGAGGTCGTCCAGGTCCTCTACCGCGGACCCGTCATCGTCTTGGTGGATAGGCGACGGCTCGAGGTCGTCCGGGTAGTAGGTAAAACTGGCGATCGAGTCGGCGCGGGCTCGGCGGTGAGCAAAGGCGGACACGCTCGTCGGCAGACTCTCCGCCATGGGACCCGAGTAGAGCTGCGGCCGCAGAGTCAGTCGGGTCCGCCAGGAGTGGGCCGGCCCGCACCAAGATAACGAACCTCATCGTGCGCCATCTCCACGTCTTCAAAGACGCTCGTGCTGCTCTGGTTGGAGTCCAGCCGGTAGAGACCACGCCCCGTGACGCCGTGCTCAGGGGGGGCCTCCCCCGTGGCCGACTCGACGTCGTCCTCCATGTTGCCTCCCCGCTACCTAGCAAGCCGGGGCGAGGGTGACGGGGCTCGAATATGTGTCCGACATTGGAGCTGGTCGAACGGCTTTACGGGCTGGTCGTGGGTGTCGTATGGAGCTCGATTTCAGCCAACACAAAGTTCCGATGCTGTGAGGCACAAGGCCGCCGTGATCGAGAACTGCCGCTGTGCCTCGTGTGGCTTGAGCTGCAGATAAAGCTGCAGATATGACGTTCAGCCCTGGGTCCCGTGTGGGGGAATGAGACTATGCACTAAAGCAATAAATGTATATAACAGAGTCTCGGCCTACAAGAGACCTTTCCCACGGAGATCATCTCCAAAAGATATCCTCACCGCCTTTTAGGACAGGATGTCCGTAGCTCATAGATGACCTCTAACTCCACATAGGATCTATAACCTGTGGATGACCTATAACTCTGTGGATAACCTATAGCCTATCACTGCTTAGGTAGCCTATAACTCCGCAGAAAATCCAGAAAAGCATTTTAAGAAGTTAGCAGTAGTAGTGGTGGTAGGACTAGTGTTTTTGACATTGCTATTGGTGTTGGATTTGGTGTTGCCTTCGGGGTGCCTCATTTATAATTGCCAGGCAGAATACCTAGAGTCTGGAAGGCGGTGGGCATTTCCTTTGAAGGTGCCGTCAAAAGTCACATGGCATGAAGTCTACGCCAGAGGTACCTTAGGTGCCTTACCGCCGCTAGGTTTTCCAAGATTTGCTGAATGAACAAGCGGCATCGCGTATCGTAAAGTAATATCCCTCAAAAGACCATGGTCGCCCCGTGCAGCCGCGCCTTCGACGGGCATCGCCACCCAACGGTCGGTTACGGGCAGCAGTCGGAGGCTGCTCTCGGCTTCCATCCTTGGCACTGATGTCGTAGATTGGAAACGGACGTTCTTTCCGGGAGAAACCGGTCATCTCACTGCGCTCCGTAGCATGGTTCGCTGCGGTCGCCGTTCTGGAAGCCTGAATTTGAAAACCCATACCTCCAGTTCAGGGCGAGTCGGCCCCAGGCGCATCGCTACGTTTCTTTCACAGCTGCGTTTGGGGCGGGGTGAGCTGAGCTTCCCGTGCTGTGCAGCCCAAAAAAATTTCCTTCCAATACAACACCAACCCGCTGCCCTACCCCACCACTCCACTTCCTCCTTGCAACCGTTACCCCCAACAACTTTTCTCTCATCTTTCGCGTCGTCGTCTGCCCAACTCACCGGCGCCCTCGAACTCCGTGGCAGGTTTCGAACCAGACACCCGTCCTCCACGTCAACATGGCCGAGCCGATCCGGAACAAGCGGCCAACCGACCCGCCCGAGGCCCCGTAAGTTCGGGCCTGATTCGCCTCTGACCGCCGCAATCGAGCGTGACTGACCGCGGCAATTCCCCACGCGTAGTACCCCTCAGAACACGCCCGCGAGCGTCGCCCCGATCTCATCGCATGCCCAGCAGCCCGGCGTGGCCAGCATCAAGGAAGGTACGCTCCCAGGTGCCTTACGTCTCGGTTTGCCCTCCCGCCGATGCTGACGTCGGACGCAGAGGAGTTTGATCGTGCCGGCGTCGCCTCGATCCTGGCCGGAAACCCCAAGCTCATCCAGATGATGCAGAGCAGACTCGGGTCCCTGGTCGGCCGCTCCTCGGGCTACATCGAGTCGCTTCCCCCGCAAGTCAAGCGCCGCGTCGCCGGATTGAAGGGCATCCAGAAGGAGCACTCCAAGCTCGAGGCCGAGTTCCAGGAGGAGGTCCTGCAGCTCGAGAAGAAGTACTTCGCCAAGTTTACCCCCTTGTACGAGAAGCGCGCCGAGATCGTCAACGGCAAGAAGGAGCCGACCAACGCCGAGGTGGAGGCCGGCGAGACCAAGGAGGACGACGACGAGGACAAGCCCGAGAAGCCCGCGGAGGCGGCGACCGAGTCCAAGGAGCCCGTGAGCGGCATCCCCGAGTTCTGGCTCTCGGCCATGAAGAATCAGCTCTCGCTCGCCGAGATGATCACCGACCGCGACGAGGAGGCTCTGAAGCACCTCGTCGACATCCGGATCGAGTACCTCGACAAGCCCGGGTTCCGCCTCATCTTCGAGTTCTCGGACAACGCCTACTTCGCGAACAAGACCATCTCCAAGACCTACTACTACCAGAGCGAGGCCGGCTACGGCGGCGACTTCATTTACGACCACGCCGAGGGCGACAAGATCAACTGGAAGCCGGACCAGGATCTTACCGTTCGCGTCGAGCAGAAGAAGCAGCGGAACAAGAGTAAGACGCCGTCTCGCGGCCCATGACCCCGGCAGCTGCTGACGTCTACAGACACCAAGCAAACTCGCATTGTCAAGAAGACGGTCCCTACCGAGTCCTTCTTCAACTTCTTCACCCCTCCCAAGCCGCCCGCGGAGGACGACGAAGATACCGCTTCGGACATCGAGGACCGGCTGGAGCTCGACTACCAGCTCGGCGAAGACATCAAGGAGAAACTCATCCCCCGGGCTATCGACTGGTTCACCGGCGAGGCTCTCGCCTACGAGGAGCTGGACGAGGAGGACATCGAGGACGAGTTCGACGAGGACGATGACGAGGACGACGACCTGAGCGAAGATCACGATGACGAAGACGAGTCGGAAGAGGACGACGTGAGTCCGACCCACCCTTCCCCGGCCGGGGCTGAATGTCGCTAACGAGGACAAGGACGACGCCTCCAAGCCCAAGCAGGAAGCCGCCGAGTGCAAGCAAAGTTAAGCGCCCGGACCGTCCCTCGACGGCGGTAGTGCCGTGCCTGGCGGGCTTTGCAACGTCTGGCCGGCGCTCCGGACCACCGCATCCCTCATTCCGTGGACTCTGCATCGTTTGGTAGCCGCTGGCACGGAGTCGCCCGCTAGACCATAATTCGCAAAAAGGGGGTCGAGGGGTTTCGTACATGGAGACCGTGGATCTTCCCGCGTTATTTCTGCGTCGAGAGCTGCTAGTTTGCCTTGTATGCTTTGAAGAAGGGCACGGAGGGTCAGGCCTCGGAGCAGTGGTCCTTAGAAAGAGGCTTCCCTGAGCTTGCGGAAGGGCCTACGGCAGTCCCAGTTCCGCGAATGGACGTGACGGTTCGATATCGGGGAGAAGGCAGGCTTGCGGCTCAACACGCAATTAGCTTACTGCATATAACCAGTCTCTTTCCGCATGCCCGCGGCCGAGGAAGTGACAGGTCGAATCCCGGGAAGTATCTCGCCAAGGGCGACCTGTTAAGCATTTGCTCGGTTGCTCGCACGCCGTCCGGACGTCCATGGACCTTTCGGGCGACGTCATTGTGCCTGGCCAGGCACGCCCGCTCTGCGGAGGGGGCGCCGAGATCAGGGGCTTCGACGGACAGGCCGACCCCACGAAAGTGGCAACGCCTACATGTGCGGGTAATCTCGTAGCTGTTCGAGAATTACGTGCTTCACGAGGCGAAAGAGTTTTTCGCCTGTCGGTTCGCCCGTCGGCGCTCCCGTCCTCCCGTCCGCCAATTCGAGGTTCAGATGAGTCAACTTCCCCACGCCGCGGTGGAGGGCGCATAGCACACCTTTGGCCCCACTCACTGAGAGTTCGGTACTATAAAGGGGCACACATATCCGACATCGCAGGGCATAAAGTTGGCAGACAACTCTTGGTCAAGACAGCAGCAATCATGGCAGCAAAAGCACAGGATATCGAGCGGCCGAACAGGACCGTTGCCAACCCCCTCAGCGTCTCTACCTCTCCGGAGGCGACGTTTCACGCGCCTCCCTGGATCAAGCCCGGCGGGACGAACAGGGCGGCCAAGCAGCTGAAGCCTTTTGACTCCAAGGGCGTGAAGATTCTTCTGCTCGAGAATGTCAACCAGAGCGGGCTCGACATCCTCGCCGGCCAGGGGTACCAGGTCGAGTCCCTTAAGACGTCGCTCCCGGAAGCCGAGCTCATAGAGAAGATCCGGTAGGCAGCCCGAGACGGGCCGGCAGGGCCGGCGAGGGTACCCAGCGCTCACGCTCGACAGCGACGTGCATGTCATCGGCATCCGCTCCAAGACCAAGCTGACGGAGAAGGTCCTCCGGGAGGCCAAGAACCTCCTGGTCGTCGGCTGCTTCTGCATTGGCACCAACCAGGTCGACCTGGACTACGCCGCCAAGCAGGGCATCGCCGTCTTCAACTCGCCCTTCGCCAACTCGCGCAGCGTGGCCGAGCTGATGATCGGGTGGATCATCACGCTGGCGCGGCAGCTGGGCGACCGGTCCAACGAGATGCACCGCGGCACGTGGAACAAGGTCAGCAGCCGCTGCTGGGAGATCCGCGGCAAGACGCTGGGCATCGTCGGGTACGGCCACATCGGGTCGCAGCTGTCGGTGCTGGCCGAGGCCATGGGCATGTCGGTCATATACTACGACGTGGTGACGCTCATGGCCATGGGCAAGGCGCAGCAGGTGCCGACGCTCAAGCAGCTGCTGAACGAGTCCGACTTCGTCACGCTGCACGTGCCCGCGACCCCCGAGACCAAGAACATGATCTCGACGGAGCAGCTGGCGCAGATGAAGACGGGCGCCTACCTGCTCAACGCCAGCCGCGGCACCGTCGTCGACATCCCCGCCCTCATCAACGCCATGCGCAGCGGCAAGATCGCCGGCGCCGGCCTCGACGTGTTCCCCAACGAGCCCGGCGGAAACGGCGACTACTTCAACGCCACCACGCTCAACCAGTGGGCCGAGGACCTGCGGACCCTGAACAACATCATCCTGACCCCGCACGTGGGAGGCAGCACCGAAGAGGCGCAGCGGGCCATTGGCGTCGAAGGTAGGTTGCCGCCGTCCGAGATGAGGCGTATACCGGCTGACCCGTGCTCAGTCGGCGAGGCTCTGGTCCGATACATCAACCAGGGCGTAACCCTCGGCAGCGTGAACCTGCCCGAGGTGAACATGAGGTCGTTGACGCTAGAGGAGCCCAACCACGCTCGCGTAGGTCGCCGCTGCACCCTAGGGCGAGACGCGTCTAATACGGGGCAGGTCATCTACATCCACCGGAACGTCCCCGGCGTGCTGCGGAAGGTCAACGACATCCTGCACAAGCACAACATCGAAAAGCAAACCAGCGACAGCAAGGGCGAGGTAAGCATCGGTCGGCGTCGAATACCGGGCGTATGGCTGACCCGAACAGATCGCCTATGCCATGGCCGACATCAGCGGCGTCAAGGACGGGGATCTGAAAGAGATTTCGGACGGCCTGGAGGGCCTGAGCTGTGAGTGCCGCCCCGGAGGGCGGAGAACAACAGATCTAACCCCGAACAGCACGCATCTCGACGAGAATCCTGTACTAGGTAGGTCTATTCGCGAGGGGCGGGTGGTAGACTTGCACATGCAGACTCGGCGGTTCAACACTGGCCTGGGTCATGTCATCGACCAGAAGCCTCCAGATGGGTTAAAAAGACCCGGACGGCTGGAGTGGATAGATATAGACGGGATTGACGGTAGAGTCCGCGCCTACGCAGCGTTTCAACCCGGGTCTGGTCAGGCGTCCGAGATGGGATGTTTATGCATGGAAGGTCGAGAGCTCCGAGAAGAATTGCTTCTGGAACCGGCCGAAAGCTGGCGGGGCATTAATATAACTGAAGTCTGCGTCTGTCGCGGAACACCGCATGGGTGCCGGTTTGCTCGGACAAGCACGTTTGCGAGCTGGAGCCGGATGCATACCGAGTCATCCGTACTGCGTAAGAAGGACCTGATGATGATTCGCGAAGGTGTCCCCACAGGCGATCCAAGTGCTTCAGGGATGGCACGGCGTTTCACGTTTCGCAACCCAAACCCGGCAGCCATCCCGGCCTTCCCGCCGCGCCCGACGCCTTCGCTCCAAGCCCCGAGATTGCGATGAGCTCGTGGGTCGAGAGACGCGTCCAGCATCAAAAAGACGGTGTGCGTCGCGACAGGCTGCCACGGGGCAACGTCACAATGCTGACGGGGCCTCTGACAACGCCTTCGTAGCTCTTACAGCACGAGAGTACCTATGGTTCAAGGTCTGTCCCACAGCGGCTGAAATGCTCTGGTTCAATTGTCTCGAAGTCCCTGGTCGCAAGGCGGCGCGTCTTCAACGCGTGCCCGGCAAGGCATCCCCCGTTAGCGCCGTAGTGCTCGACTCTGGCCGGGTTATGCGATTACCGCGTATTACCGCGGTGTTGGCCGGGGAGGCCTGGGGACCGGCCAACCACGCCGCCGTCTTTTTGGGGAAACGGGAGGGAGCGCGAGGCGCCAACGGGAAAGAAAGGGATGGACGCCAGGGAGCTTCGGATACGCGCATCGGTGCCAACAGGTCCGGCGGGACAAAGTTCGTGCAGGCGGCCGCAGACAAGCCGCGGCGGCGTTGACCAGGTGCCTCCAGAGGTTCGCCCCGATTGGCGACGCCAGCGCTGAGGTCGCGCCCGCGCTCGACCGCCCCGGGCCCCGTGCAGTGGCCCAGTGCAGCGGCCCCAGTGAAGCGCTGCAGGGGTCTCACTATCGCTCTATCGCACCTCAGTTTTTTTCTCCCGTCCCCTTTCGCGAAGCCCCTGATGGCAGTGCACCTCGATACAACGCCGGAGCATCACGAACGACGTCTTCGCGTCTCACCTGCTCCCCGGATCCCACAACGCCTCGCCGCCTCGTCTGTGCTGGCAGGGTCGCTTCTTCTCTTCTTGCAGACCTCTCTTTTTAATCTTGATGAATGTCTTTCCCTTCGGAGCACCCGCCGCGTCCCAGTCGCCGGTAGTCGTCCGAGTGTCTGCCGCCCTCTTCCTCCAACACCCCAACGAAGATCCCCCGGCGCCGCGAGCCGCCTTCATCAACACCGCGCCTCCGGCATCCCTCTAGCGGCCCCTCCGCCGCTCGCCGCCCGCAATGGCGGAAACGTACGATGTCGGCACAAGAGCATGGCAGCCCGATGCCACCGACGGCTGGGTCGCCTCGGAAGTGGTCAAGAAAACGGTCCAGGGCGCCAAGGTCCTCCTGCTGTTCAAGCTCGAGAATGGCGAGGTAAGCCATCCGAAAACGCGCCCCGCGTCGGTTCGGAACAGCTCTTTTGACCCTCGGGGCAGTCAAAAACAGTCGAGGTCTCGGCCGAGGCTCTTCAGAAGGGCAACGATCCCTCGCTGCCGCCGCTGATGAACCCGACCATGCTCGAAGCCAGTGACGACCTCACCAACCTCTCGCATCTCAACGAACCCGCCGGTATGGCTCGGGAGAGCACCCCCCGCCCGTTTGGCGTCGGCTGACACGGTTTACGCGTACAGTCCTCCAGGCCATCCGTCTCCGATACGCGCAGAAGGAGATCTATACGTACTCGGGCATCGTCCTGATCGCGACGAACCCCTTCGCCCGCGTCGACTCGCTCTACGTGCCGGGCATGGTCCAGGTCTACGCCGGGAAGCAGAGGGCGACGCAGGCCCCCCACCTGTTCGCCATCGCCGAGGAGGCCTTCATGGACATGCTGCGGGACCAACAGAACCAGACCATCGTGGTCTCGGGCGAGTCGGGTGCCGGAAAGACCGTGAGTGCTAAGTACATCATGCGGTACTTCGCCACCAGGGAGTCTCCGGAAAAGCAGGGGGGCAAGTCCAAGAGAGGCCCCGAGGCCATGAGCGAGACCGAGGAGCAGATCCTGGCCACCAACCCCATCATGGAGGCTTTCGGAAACGCCAAGACGACGCGCAACGACAACTCGTCGCGGTTCGGCAAGTACATCGAGATCATGTTCGACAAGAAGACCAGCATCATCGGCGCCAAGATCCGGACGTACCTGCTGGAGCGGTCGAGACTCGTCTTCCAGCCCCTGAAGGAGCGCAACTACCACATCTTCTACCAGATGTTGGCGGGCGTCACGGACCGGCAGCGCAAGGACCTGGAGCTGTTGCCCGTGGACCAGTTCGAGTACCTGAACCAGGGCAACACCCCCACCATCGATGGCGTGGACGACAAGGCCGAGTTCGCGGCGACCAAGGCCTCGTTGAAGACGATCGGCGTGGACGAGAGCCAGCAAAACGAAATCTTCAGGCTCCTCGCCGGTCTGTTGCACCTCGGCAACGTCGTCATCGGCGCCTCGCGGACCGAGAGCGTCCTGGCCCCGACGGAAACGTCGCTCGTGAAGGCTTGCAGCATCTTGGGCATCAACCCGGCCGAGTTTGCCAAGTGGATCGTGAAGAAGCAGCTGATCACTAGGGGTGAGAAGATCACGTCCAACCTCACGCAGGCGCAGGCCGTCGTGGTCCGCGACTCCGTGGCCAAGTTCATCTACTCCAGCCTGTTCGACTGGCTGGTGGACATCATCAACCGCGGCTTGGCGACGGAGGAGGTCCTGAACCGGGTCAGCTCCTTCATCGGCGTCTTGGATATTTACGGCTTCGAGCACTTCGCCAAAAACTCCTTCGAGCAGTTCTGCATCAACTACGCCAACGAGAAGCTGCAGCAGGAGTTCAATCAGCACGTCTTCAAGCTCGAGCAGGAGGAATACCTGAGGGAGAAGATCGACTGGACCTTCATCGACTTCTCGGACAACCAGCCGTGTATCGACCTGATCGAGGGCAAGATGGGCATCCTGTCCCTGCTCGACGAGGAGTCGAGGCTGCCCATGGGCTCCGACGAGCAGTTCGTGACGAAGCTGCACCACAACTTCGCCGCCGACAAGCACCAGTTCTACAAGAAGCCGCGCTTCGGCAAGTCGGCCTTTACCGTCTGCCACTACGCCATCGACGTCACGTACGAGTCGGAGGGCTTCATCGAGAAGAACCGCGACACGGTGCCCGACGAGCACATGGCCGTCCTGCGCGCCTCGCGGAACAGGTTCCTCGGCCAGGTCCTCGACGCGGCCTCGGCGGTCCGCGAAAAGGACATCGCCTCGGCCTCCACGGCGGTGAGGCCCGCGGGGGGCCGGAAGATCGGCGTCGCGGTCAACCGGAAGCCCACCCTAGGCGGCATCTTCCGGTCGTCGCTCATCGAGCTGATGAACACCATCAACAACACCGACGTCCACTACATCCGGTGTATCAAGCCCAACGAGGCCAAGGAGGCGTGGAAGTTCGAGGGCCCCATGGTGCTGAGCCAGCTGAGGGCGTGCGGCGTGCTCGAGACGGTCCGCATCAGCTGCGCCGGCTATCCCACGCGGTGGACGTACGAGGAGTTTGCTCTCCGCTACTACATGCTCGTGCCGTCGGCCAATTGGACGGCCGAGATCCGGCTGATGGCCAACGCCATCTTGACCAAGGCCCTGGGGACCAGCTCCGGCAGGGGTCTCGACAAGTACCAGCTGGGTCTGACCAAGATCTTCTTCCGCGCCGGCATGCTGGCCTTCCTCGAGAACCTCCGCACCAACAGGCTGAACGAGTGCGCCATCATGATCCAGAAGAACCTGAGAGCCAAGTATTACCGGCGCAGGTACCTCGCCGCACGCGCCTCCATCGTCGACTTCCAGGCGGCCGCCCGGGCGCACATGGCTAGGAAGCAGGCGCAGGAGCTCCGGACGATCAAGGCCGCGACGACGATCCAGAGGGTGTGGCGCGGCCAGAAGCAGAGGAAGCGCTTCCTCCGCATCCGGGCCGACATGGTCCTGGCCCAGGCCGCCATCAAAGGATACCTGCGGAGGAGAGAAATCATGGAGACGCGGGTCGGCAACGCCGCCCTGCTCATCCAGAGGACGTGGCGCTCGAGACGCTCGCTCCGCGCCTGGAGGCAGTACCGCAAGAAGGTGGTCCTCATCCAGAGCCTGTGGCGCGGCCGGATGGCACGCAAGGAGTACAAGCACATCCGCCAGGAGGCCCGCGATCTTAAGCAGATCTCATACAAGCTGGAGAACAAGGTCGTCGAGCTGACGCAGTCCCTGGGCACCATGAAGGCCCAGAACAAGGAGCTCAAGACGCAGGTCGACAACTACCTGAGCCAGCTGAAATCGTGGCAGACGCGCCACAACGCGCTCGAGATCCGGACCAAGGAGCTCCAGACCGAGGCCAACCAGGCGGGCATCGCCGCCGCGCGGCTGTCGCAGATGGAGACGGACATGAAGAAGCTGCAGCAGAGCTACGACGACTCGTCGGCCAACGTCAAGAGGATGCAGCAGGAGGAGCAGAAGCTGAAGGACTCGCTGCGCGCGACGGGCACGCAGCTGGAGGCGGCCAGGGAGGACGTCACGCGCTCCGAGACGGAGAAGAACAGCCTCCGCATCCAGCTGGCCGAGATGCAGGACGCCCTGGAGCTGGCCAAGCGGACCGCCGCGCCCGTGAACGGCGAGATGGCCAACGGCGCCAACGGGGTCCTCCAGCCCGTCAGCAACGGCCTCATCAACCTGGTGTCGTCCAAGAAGCCCAAGCGGAGGAGCGCCGGCGCCGAGCCGCGCGAGATGGACCGGTACAGCATGGCCTACAACCCCCGCCCCGTGTCGATGGCCGTCGCGGGCCGCCAGAACTTCTCGGGCGCGCCGGCCTTCATGCCGGGCGTCGACACCATCGAGCTCGAGCTCGAGACGCTGCTGGCCGACGAGGAGGGCCTCAACGAGGAGGTCACGCTGGGTCTCATCCGCAACCTCAAGATACCGTCGCCCGCCACCAACCCGCCGCCGTCGGACAAGGAGGTGCTCTTCCCCTCGTACCTCATCAACCTGGTCACGTCGGAGATGTGGAACAACGGCTTCGTCAAGGAGTCGGAGCGGTTCCTGGCCAACGTCATGCAGTCGATCCAGCAGGAGGTCATGCAGCACGACGGCGACGACGCCATCAACCCCGGCGCCTTCTGGCTCTCCAACGTCCACGAGATGCTGTCGTTCGTCTTCCTCGCCGAGGACTGGTACGAGGCGCAGAAGTCCGACAACTACGAATATGATCGGCTGTTGGAGATTGTCAAACACGACCTGGAGAGCCTGGAATTCAACATCTACCACACGTGGATGAAGGTGCTCAAGAAGAAGCTGCAGAAGATGATCATCCCCGCCATCATCGAGTCGCAGTCGCTCCCGGGCTTTGTTACTAACGAGAACAACCGGTTCCTGGGCAAGCTCCTGCAGAGCAACTCGACGCCGGCGTACAGCATGGACAACCTCCTCAGCCTGCTGAACAGCGTCTTCCGGGCCATGAAGGCGTACTACCTCGAGGAGTCCATCATCACGCAGACCATCACGGAGCTCCTCCGCCTGGTCGGCGTCACGGCGTTCAACGACCTGCTGATGCGGCGCAACTTCCTGTCGTGGAAGCGCGGCCTGCAGATCAACTACAACATCACCCGCATCGAGGAGTGGTGCAAGAGCCACGACATGCCCGAAGGAACGCTCCAGCTGGAGCACCTCATGGTAAGTTGCGAAGCACGCCTTCGTCGCGTTCAGCCGCTCACGCACCCGATAGCAAGCAACCAAGCTCCTCCAGCTGAAGAAGGCGACGCTCAACGACATCGAGATCATTCAAGACATTTGCTGGATGTACGTGCCCCCATCGCCGCCCTCCCGGCCGTAAGGCGCGGCCTGCTGACGTGGCATAGGCTCTCGCCCAACCAAATCCAGAAGCTGCTCAACCAGTACCTCGTCGCCGACTACGAGCAGCCCATCAACGGCGAGATCATGAAGGCGGTCGCCTCCAAGGTCACCGAGAAGAGCGACGTTCTCCTCCTGCAAGCCGTCGATATGGACGACAGCGGCCCGTACGAGATCGCCGAACCGAGGGTCATCACGGCCCTGGAAACGTACACCCCATCGTGTAAGTGGTCTCCGTCCCGGGCGGCGGACGTTGCGGAGAAGCGCTAACGCGTGGGCCAGGGTTGCAAACACCAAGGCTAAAGCGGCTGGCCGAGATCGTGTCGGCGCAGGCCCTCGCGCAACAGGAAAAGCTCGAGATGTCGAGTTACGACGGCAACAACGACCTGGCCGAGGTCGACGAACCGCCGGAAGCCATCGGAGCGAGTGCCTAGTGGGCGCGCGCCGGCCTGAGGCCGACGGTGCCGAAGCCCGCTCTGTCGCCGAGGTCGTTCCTGCTCGGGCCGTGGAGGCGGAAGAGCGACTCGGCGGCCAGTCGAAACCGCCCACCAGGGCGCTATGAGCTCCTGTCCAACGGAGAGGGCTGACGGACGTACGCGTCGAGACTGTTTGGAACGGCCGCCCCTCTTTGCCTACTCGGACTGTTCTGGTT
>Ga0247777_1000218_pt1 | contig 15147 bp, 13 predicted proteins | sample UWRJL154409C5_FD_179937 | JGI IMG/M metagenome (GOLD analysis project Ga0247777, IMG submission 179937) | Plant litter microbial communities from Arlington Agricultural Research Station in Wisconsin, United States - UWRJ-L154-409C-5 | ecosystem: Environmental > Terrestrial > Plant litter >...
CAGCCGCCGCCGCGAACAAGGATGCTGTCGTCCGGTCGCAGAAGGCCCTGGTCCGGAATCTGGCGTGGGCGCCCATCATCTTCTCGGGCGCGGCCGGCGGCGGGTGGATCGGCGAGATGACCAGCGCGTCGCTGGCCATGGTCCCGTCCGTCATCATGATGCGGGACCTGTGGCTGGAGACAGAGGCTTGAAACGCGGCCGCGGCTTGGTTATACCAGAGATGGCTGGACGGCGGCTTTTGTCTCACAAGTGCAGGGCCTAATCGGGCATTGTCGTTCTCTCTCGGCACTTCTGTATCTTGTATATCTGGACGTGCCTGCGGTGGCAAGGTGCAACAGAGGCCATGAGAATGGACCCTTGGGCGACACTACGGACGCCGGCATTACTCGTATTTGAGTTTAGCGAATCATCAACACTCTGATTTTGGACTCTGGCATATGCGTGACTGGACGGTTGGATATGCTCTTACCAATGCATTACCGAGTGCTGCTCTCTTAGTAGGCAACGCGTATTCTTATTGATATGAGAGATGTAGTCTTGGACCAGGTCACTACCTTAAGGAAGGTAGTTACCTAGGCCTACGTGTCCACAACCTTTGCTGCATTGGACGACCTCGCGCGTGGTGATCGGAATCTCCTCCGCCTTCGATCGGCCGATAAGCCGGCTCTTCCTCCAAAGTATTCAATTCAGCATGTTGGGGTCACTTGGGAAGTTGACACGGCCGTAGGCCAAATGATGAAAGAATAAGCCCTGCCGTCGACACCCTGAGGAACAATACCTACCTACTTAGTCGACCTTATACGTATCAAAGTACGGTGTGTACCGCACCGGGAAGCACCCAAGTACAGGCGCATTCGAGGCCGACAGTGCCGCCGCCACCATCAGCCCTACAACCACCGCCATCGTCTGAGTGCCACTGTCTATCCATTCATCATTATCAAGTGCCAGGAGCGCCACCCCTCTGTTTCCGAGGTGCCTGTGCACAGAAGGCAACACCATGCAGTTGCTGAACCAACGACTCACGGCATACTCCCGATACTCGGGAATTTCTCCCGAAAAACGCCAGATAAGCCGACTCCATCTCGGGTCTTTGAATCGTGCGCAGTAGAAGAGCAGCGGAAGGGCGGGAATGCCCCGCGGAGTATCGAGCCTTTTCAGGCAGCAGAGGCGTGCTTGCTCTGCAGGAAGCGCTTCGAGGAGAGCCTTCAACATCGCATACCGGTCGGCATCGTCAACCTCGTGGTGATAGGGCTGCGCGCAGCCAACAATCCACTCTAGAGCGCAGCTAAGTGTCTCAATGGGAGAGAACCGGCCAGTTCTGGGGAATGGTTGGAAGCTTGGGGTTCCTGTGTCGAGCCGCGGAAGGAAGCTGGCACAACCTTTTCGCAATCGAGTTCCCCACCCGTGTCGCGAGGCAATCCGGGAGATATCGCGGCTTCGGTCGAGGCGTGATTCGGAAAGCCGTGGGCCAAACGCAACGAAGAACGCCGGCCAGGGCTCGCCGAAACGAAACGGCCACACGATACTTGAGTTGCGAAGGTTGTGCATGAGCCGGAGGAGCCATAAGAACTGCCCTGGCCAAAAATACCACCATTTGTTGGGGGCCCTCTTGGTGGCGGTTGGCACTCCGAGTGCACTATGGCTATTATCTCCGGATAGCGTGGACGAGAGATACAAGTCAGTTTCCCTGGCCGCCGTAGGCAGCGGATACCGTCGCCGAGGGCCGGTGGTCCCATGGATGGCTTTTCGGAGCTCCGACGCCATCTTTTTGAAATGACGGTTTTGATCCCTGGTCATGAAGTATCGTAGGGAGTTAAGTGATGTCAAGGCCCTGCGTTGGTCTCGCGAGTCCATGACGAAAGAGATGTGGCTGGAGTCGATGGCCGCTTCGACTCCGCGAAGGTAGTCGAACAGGAACATGGCTACTTCGTCCAGAGCCCGTGGTGGGGGAATCTGGCACCGCATGATCGCTCTCGCAAGGAAGTAGTTCCCGCCTAGGATTTCGCAAAGCTGGACCGGGCCGGTGGGCGTGTCTGGGGCACTGGGGCGGTCGAACGGGAGTTGGAGGTCGTCCTGGAGAAATAACTCTGCCTCTAGGCTAACAGCGCTAAGTAGTTGGCCGATGTCTCCCTTTCGAATAAATTCCTGCGCGGTCTGATGGATGAACTGAACCGGCAGATCCTCGTGAACACCGTTGGTAGTGGTCTCCATGACGTCAATGAGTCCACCGGTCCTACTTCTAAGCCAAGAGAGCATTCGTTCGTTTCGGATATCCGGCCGCAGGGATTCCGGCAAAAGGAATTCCGACAGCGGTCCATGTTCTCCGGGTTCCGGTAGGAAGGGTATTAGTAGATGTTTACTGCAGCAAAAGTGTGTTGCCCAGAAAAGGCCCTCAAGCGTCAGAGGGGATAGACAGGAGAGCAAGATATTGAGGCAGACATAACTCTCCATGGCGTATTCAATCCTTATCCTGTCGAGAGTGTGCTTATATAGATCGCTGATCTCATCCGGAAGGTCGTAGACGTAGCGTTTGAGCGCATCGAGAGGTGTGCCGTCAGTTATATTCCGCTTCAGGTTGTCGACAACAATCCGGACCCAGATAAAGACACCGTGGGCCTTCTGCGTAACACTGCTCGACAAATCTTGGACGGGGCCGGGGGTCTCGCCGGGTTCCGATTGCCCGAATGCCGTGGACAGGTGGCCCTCGACATAGTCCCGTATATCGCCGGTCGTGTGCTTGTGTATCTCGAGGGAAGGGAGCCTTGGGTCGGTTCCCAATGCTTCCCGGAAGATCGGCCAGTCGCGGCTTGCGAGGCACACTTTTAGGATGGGCAAGCCTTCCGCGTTTTGCTCGCAGATTGACGCCACTCTCAGCAAGGTAGAAAGTATCTTGCCGTTGTCGTCCTGCTCCTCGTTTTCGTCCAAAGCGTCGACAAAAATAACGAATCGGTTCCGCACACCTTCGGTAGGTGGGACGTTACCCAGTTGAACGATGCATTCTATGAGATCGTCCACTCCCCAGTCTATCGCGCCGGCGCGGTGACCCAGGAGGCTTCGGTAGATCGGTCGGACGAGGTCGAAGAGGCCAGGAAACTGCACCAGCGATTGATACACCAACTCCTGTAGCATACCGCGCAAACTCTTCTGCGCGTGATTCTTCCCACGCATATGGAAAAAGTAGGCCATCGGAGCGCCGTATCCCTTGGGGAGAAGCTCGATAGTCCGGGGATCTTGCATAATGAATCGCATCAGCGTCGACTTTCCAGAGCCTGGCTTTCCGGTAATCCAGAATAGAGGCCGGAACTCGCCAGAATCGTCCGAGATCCATTTTGTGAAGTCCACAACGTCGGTGTAGACCCATTCGAAGCTTTTCTGGAACCTCTTGGACACCTGCGATATCCTCGCCCTTGCTGCTGAGTCGTTGAGGCTATCCAGACAATCTGGAGTCGAAGTTAGAAACCTCGACACCAGGCCCGTGCGGAGAGTGAAAAGTACCCACCTTGGTATCCCTTGGCGTCGAAGACTAAAGAGCGAGCGTGTTGAGGCCTTGGTCAGCTTACTCTGGAGGCTGTAGGGTGATACGAGCTGCCTGGAGGAGCTTACGATGAGCGTCCCGGCCAACACGTGTCAACAAGTCCTTGATCGCACTAGTCACTCGGATGAAACCAGCGTCGCGTTCGGATGAGAATCTCGCGATATCTCGGTGGTTCGCGGGTATCGTGCCCCATTGCTCCCTGGGGTGATACATTCTCGAGGAATCAGGGGGGACAACTCTAATGCCCAAGATTCCGAGACTTCGGACCTCCATCTCCTCGGAGAATGACCAGATGTGCATTCCAGTATTGGACTCTAGGGTTTCGAGGAACGTTGTCGTAATCCTTTGGAGTGACTCGGAGTTCTGTTCCAGGGCGCGGAGGAGTTTGGTGTTTACGCTTTGCGCAGTGAGGAATCGCGAGATGGTGTAGGCAATCTTTCCGTACGACGCAGCAGATGACCCCTTGTGGGGGGTCCCAAGGAATACGATGCCCTTCGTACGCTGGACCACTTTCTTCTTTCCGGGGTCATTTGCGGTAGACGATGAGTTGAGAGCCTGGGGCGATGATGGTGAGCATCGCCACTACCATGCTAACCTAGTACTCGAGGCACCTGCTCACCCCAGTACCTAGGTAGGTACTGGGGCAGTCTCCAAATGATAAGATATCGGGTGGTACTAGAACTTACCTCCTTCACGACCAGTCCTCCAAGGCTATGCACAACAAAGATGAAAGGCACATGAGCTCGCTATGTAGATATACGCATTAGCATCGAAGCATTCGCGACGTGGGGAGTGGTGGCCTACGCCGGTGAACTCATCCTTGATGTCTCGGAGGCTGTTCATTAGATTCCTACCATGTTCGTGGACGGTGTTCAACCCGGCGGCCGACATGAATCTCTGGACGTCGGCGTCATAGCCCCAGCTGTAGATCCGGGCGGCAGGCATGGCAGCGGGAAGGAGTTCCTTCGGCCAGAACAACCACTTCTTCGGATCGAACGGGGTTCCTTGGCCCGACGACGCGATGCTCGCCGCGTCGTCGGCGACCGATGCGGCGCCATGAGGAGTGCCGGGCAGCCGGCGTCCGCGCTTCGTCGACCAAGTCTTCCATGGGCTCCCTCCCAAACCGTGGACGAAAACCAGGCTATGAAAACACGAGATGAGCGTTATGGACGTGGTTCGAGGCACGTGGGACATACTTCGCGACGGGTTCAACCCCGGCAGGAGGCGCGTAGACCTCGTTCATCCCGTTGACGAACCGCATCGTCATGACGGAGCGCGGCCGGGCTGTGTCAGCCTTTCGCGAGCAAGGCCTGTTCCAACGGCCGCCGCAGCGGAGAGTGGCAGTCGCGCGATGGGAACGCGGCGGTTCGTGCGTGATGCCGTGGGTGCGGGAGGGGTTGGATGGAAGGTGCAGCCTCGCAAACCTGCGCGGTTGTGGACGAGGGCCGGTGCCTGCGTGTGGCTGAGGAGCTTTGACAATCGTGGCGTAAGTATTGGCTGGATTACGACGGCGTTAGCCCCAGAGGACGTCTTCAGCCACTGCCATATTGTCCAATGACAGCCCGCAGTGCCCTCACACCTTGGGAGGTAGAAGCGGCCCTCCTCCTCTCTCTCCGTCCCGTTGCACAGTAGCTAGCGAAACCGGTGTCCTCGCCGAGACTTACTACAAGATTCTTAACACGGACATTAGTTGCCCTTTTGGGCTGACACGGGGTATGTTCCTCGACGCGGTGTACCGTCACTTTGAACGCCCCCGCGCCGTTTCCAGCGGCTGTTCTCGCTTACATCTGCTGTCGACAGATCGTTGACTCCGGCCCAAAATGGCATGTAGGCATCCAACAGACTACAGAACAGTTTGTCTATGGGATCGGTGCCTTATGGCTCTGTAAGGTATAAAATAGCAATGCGCCTTAGGACCCTCAGAAGTGCAAAGGTGAGAAAAGATAGAATACGTTCAAGTTCCATCTCCACTCTCCTTAGCAGTTCTTGGGGTTCGCTTAAGAGCTTGGCCCAGCCTCAGGGTAAGTCCCTTGGGTGATCTGCCCAGTTTCCTTGGCTGTGAGGGCGTCACCGGTTTCGACAAGGCTTCTGAGCTGAGTTAGTGCCACCGTACCTGAGGGCAGGGTTGTAAATGAGGAATAGGCATGCCTTGAGCCTGCCTGAGAGATTCTATGTTCCGTTGGACAAGTTGACGCTTTGCACGAGTGGGACCTAGAGAGTGCGCAAAGCCCTGCAGCGCGTGATCGTATGTATGATGTAGCTACCCTACCCTTCAACCTCATAGCGGCCAAACAAGCCTTTACCGGACCAGACCGAAAGCTTTAGCGTCTTGACTGCTAATACTAGTAGGGTAGGGATGGCAGCCAAAAGAACGAATCCAGCCCAGGAGTCAAGTCGAAAGTCCACGAACATGACAATGGTCGCGAGGACGACGACGCCAGGGGTGGTAGGAAAGGTAACCCACGATCGAGGAACTCTAAGCATGATCCAAGCAAAGATGACCACCTGCAGGGCATACAACAACAGGAGGTTGGGGCCGTCAGCGGGTGTCCTAAAGCTGGCATAGCCTGCAAGTAAGGCCGCAGCTTCTCGAACTTCCTTTCCAATGACGTATGCCACCACGACGAGAAAGATGAAGCTATGTGCTGGCACGACGATAGCGAACTCGAAGACGTGTTCCCAATATGTCAAAACCCGCCAAGCGCCGAGGAGGTCGAACGTCTTGAACACCACCCAGATCGCTAGGTTGAGTAGATGATACAGCCGCAACAGAAGGATGTCGGCAAATCGAGACGTGAAAAAGACGTCTATGGCATAGAAGGCCTCGCCGAAGACATCCTCATGGGTCATCTCGGCATAGAGGACGGAGCCCTCCGCCCACGTCCGCCGAAAGTACGGCAAGTGGCTGGCCAGCAGAGCCGGCCGCGTCTGGCGTGGCCCCTGCGAGACCTGGCACCATTTCCAGGTCAGGCGCAGGCCGCGGAAGCTGAGCTCGTGCAGCTGCCGGACGCGCGCGGTGACCACAACTTCTTGCTTAGCCAGGGAGACCATGTCGGCCAGGCGGATGGTAATCACGTCCTCGGATCCCATCGCCGCACGCCGCGCGCCATGGCTCTTGCGCACGATGAGCTTAGTGGACTTAGTCCAGGTGAAGCCGTCAGTAACGTGTTTGACGGCCATGTTCTCAGGCAGCTCGCGCAGGAGGAACGAGTTTTGCGGAATCTTGGGTCGTTCCGGGAGGAAGCGGGTGACGAGGAAGGCTGGGACCGTTCGTGTTTGGGACCACTGGCGATGGTCGACCCAGTCCAAAGACATGCTGGCGAGCCTCTTGTATCGGTTTCCCGGCATTGGAATCAGTCGTATGGCCAGGACGGTCGTCGGGTCGCCGAGGCGCCGGCAGGGAATCAGCGCTACGACCTCCTTGTCGTCTCTTTCCAAGCATCGCAGGTCTAGCCGAACGCCCTTGCTCGTCAGCGAGCACGGTAGCACATCTTCGGGGATATCGATAGAAATGATATCGCGGGAGGCGCTGAACGCCTTTGGCGACGGCGCCAGCACGCCACTGGGATGGCGGAGGCCATCGTCGCTGAGCCCGTGGCTGGCGCGCGCCCCCGAGGGGACGCTGTTGACGTTCATCCAGGCGAAGATGGACTGGTCGTCGCTCTGGCGGAGGATCTCCTCCTGCAGGCGCAGGAACGCGCTCTGCATGCCCTCGCCGTAGATTAGCGGCATGTTGATGCCAAAGATGCCGAGAAGGTAGTAAGCGGCGTCCTCCTCCTTGCTCGTCTCCCGGGCGGAGGCCCAGCTCATCCTCTGCGCGACGCTGGCTTCTCGGATTCTGATGCCGTTCCGGGTATTGTCTCCCAGGAACTCAGGATCGATTCTTGATGCGGCTTCAATGCTGTCGGCCATCTCAAAGCGGGTGCCCAAGAGGTTCCAGTCCGAGGTGAAGAATATCAACATCCGCGGGGCGAGGAGCTCTTGCAGAGTCCAGCCGCGGGTGAACCACCTGCTGTCGACGAATTGGTCTTCGATGGCCTGGCCAGAATGGACGTCTTCGAGAAAGACGTAACAGAACTTGGCGTTCTCGTACCATCGGTACATGGAATTGATGGACTCGGAGAGCTCCGTGATGTTTGACCTGTCGATGCAGCAGCTGTCGATCCACACATGGCTGATCTTGTCTGCTTTCGCCTGCGCACACGTCTTCAAAACCTTAAAGAATCCCTTCTTCCAGACCGGCTTCTTCTCTTTTCTCATGTCCTCGAGGTTGACCTCGTGCTTCTGCGGGCCCCAGGTGTGAGAGAGAATGGCATACTCGGGCTGCTCGTCTCTCCTCTCAAACTCCTCCATCTCGAGTGTTACGACGTTTAGCAGGCGCATCGTTGAAAAAAGCTGAAATGTGTCACTGCTAGGTAAAGATTAACTGATACCTACTTCGTAGTTTTATCTGATATAGGATGGCGATAACGATGGTTGTTCTCATGTCAAGAGGGGAGCCCCGCGTCTTCGCCCTCTCACCTCCCTCAGCTCAGATGACCGAGCGGTGGCTGAATTGATTGGACAGGATGGCACGACGGTGAGGTGGCTTGCGCGCGAGGGACTGCATGCCCTGTAAAGGCAAAGCACTGGCTTCGGCTTCCGGTCACAGTGTTGATTCCCCAGACAACATTCAAACGCCCGAGGTTTCGACGGTTTGAGGCTTCCCAGCTCCGTACTACCTTTCTCATGCTCAGTCCGTTACGACTGGCTAGCGGCGACAGGCAAGCAAACCACTACAAGGGGCGGCGCCCTTGGCTAGTAACAACAGCAAGCACGTTGATTAGACAAGCAAATACTTGAGGCGACAATGCCTCACTGGTCGACGCTCAACCCAACTTGGTGTCTACATACTCGACGTATAGCTCCGCCCCGCAAAAGGTGCTGCACTTGTTAGCTCAGGAGAAATGCCAGGCATGGGCGGGAATTCGTGGTCTTTCACCCTTTTTGGTGGCCATCACGTCCCAACACAGAAACTCGCGGGACAAAACATTCTTATAAAGGTCCAATTCAGGGATGGGCGGTGTTATCGCGCGCCGTCTCGCCCTACTTGGCGCAACAAGGTCAGCCTGATTGTTCGACCCGTAACAAGGGGTGAATTGGTCAAAGAATCAATCGAGGTGTCAACAGGTCTGAGAGGTGTCGTCAAGGTATGAAAGCCTGATCTGCGGAACTATCTATGCCCTGGTCAGGGCCTTCGTAGCACGATGTGACGCGGATGGGGCGTCTCAACCGCGCGACGCGAGACCAATGCTAACGAGAAATCGCCTCCCATCGTAACTCACGCTCGGCGTCTATGAGAGCCGAGGCGGGCTTGGTGCGTCAGCAACTATGGAGTGCCCATGGCAGCGAGGCATCTTAGCAGGACTCTTCACGGCACGTGGCAACCAGGATCAGCTCGAGGGCGACCGGCCAGTCCCGGTATTGCGCAGGGGCCTCCACCTATTGGAGCCGCACGAGCCGTTGGGGCTGGAGGCTAAGTGCCGATGGAGAAGCGTACGTCGTCGAGGTACGGCAACTCCTAGCCTAATGGTGGTTTGTGATTCGCGGACGTTGTGCATTATCAGCCGCGCCTAAATCTCCTCATCTAAGGAGAAGGAACGGCGATATTAAGCCCCCAAGACAAACGCCCGACGGCAGATGCCACGGGCTTACCCTTGGGAGTAGTGATGTTGCCGTAATTGTAGTATTTAGATGTATACGACCCGGGTTGCCGCGCTGACACGCTTCGTCTCCCCCCTGACCGCCATCGAGGTTTCGTCAGTCAGCCGCCCAAGATGCAGTGGAAGGCCCTCTCCCTGGCGCTTTTGGTGGAGCTCTGCTCCGGGCAGGGGTCCATCGCGATGATGCGCTTCAGTTGCTCCCAGCTCGTCGTGGACCGCCTGGACCCCCTGGTGAACCCCGGCTCGGTGCCGTCGCCGCATCTCCACCAGATCGTCGGCGGCAACTCGTTCAACGCCTCCATGGACCCGGCCACGCACGACCCCGTCACGGCCTCGACGTGCACCAGCTGCACCTTCTCCGAGGACTTCTCCAACTACTGGACGGCCGTCCTGTACTTCCGGGCGCGCAACGGCACCTACAAGCGCGTGCCGCAGATGGTGGAGCCGGGCCTCCGCGCCGTGGGCGGCATCGCCGTCTACTACATCCCGCCCATCGACGGAAAGACGAGCTCGACGGCCTTCCGGCCCGGCTTCCGCATGCTCGTCGGCGACGCCTCGCTCAAGGCCAACGGGCCCACCAAGAAGGTCTGCCACCGCTGCATGCCCAAGACCGGGGATAACAGCAACATCAACTGTGGGGCGCCGGACACCCAGAGCCTGCCCAAGACCGCCTGCGCCGGCGGCATCCGCTCCGTCATCACCTTCCCGACCTGTTGGGACGGTAAAAACACTGACAGCCCCGACCACCGGAGCCACGTTTCCTACCCGACCGGTGGTGGCGATAGCTTCGGCAGCGGTGCATGCCCGGCAAGCCATCCTGTCAAGATTCCGCAACTGATGCTGGAGATCATGTGGAATGTAAGTTCAAACAACAGACGGGGCGTGTTGGCGGGGTCATGCGACTCAATGGCCCACGTCTTCTGGGCTGACGCTAACCCGTAACTACCCCGTTGCAGACCCAACAATTTAACCAGAAGGAGCTGTGGCCCGAAGATGGATCGCAGCCGTTCGTCTGGAGCACCGGCGACAAGTGAGTCTTGCTTCCGGTGTCATAAAGGGTTGAGTCGCGATCCTAAACATGCCTTCTAGGGACGGATACTCGCAGCACGGCGACTACGTCTTCGGCTGGAAGGGCGATTCCCTGCAGCGAGCGCTCGATGCTCACTGCACCGGCGCCGTTTGCGGACAGCTGAAGATCCAAAGCTCCGAGGACGCGATGAAATGCACAAAGTCGGCCCTTGTTCAAGAGGAAATCGACGGATGTGAGCTACTGTCCCGCGTTTTCACTACTCAATGCGCTGTAAACTAACACACAGACAGGGTTGGATAATCTTCCGGGGATGTCACATTAGGAGGTAGTAATTAGATTGGTTCTACAATGATGGGATCTTTCAGACTCGTGGTCGAGGTTTGCATGTGTCTCCAATGCAACGTGCTTCCGCCACTGGTTGCCACATCCTTGACGATAATTCTGAGGTGGCCACCGACGACGTCCTCGTTTTCTGCGATCCCAGTGATACTGTGGACGTAGGGCGCGGGCCGCCAGTGGCTGTTGCGGTCCCTGAGCTTCTGGGCCGCCTCGATGATGAAGTTCTCGCTGTGCGTACCCTGTTTGCCTACCACCTGGTAGGATAACCCAAACTCGTGGATCATTTTGGAGTCGGGAGTTGCTTTCCACGTCTTGATTGCCACGGAGATGACCATAATCTTGGCGTACTTCCGCTTGAAGAACTCCACGACCTAATTCAACTGGCGATATGCCTCCACCATTCCGGTCGTGTCTGGACTGGAGTTGTCGGCACCTTGGTTTGAAGGGGTTGCTCGATCGAATTCAAGGTTTCCGGCGTGTTACGGAATATGTCTAGCTCAGTCTATTAACGGGGAGCCACAGTGAAACCTTTGGGGCCAGGTTGCTAGCTTCGCTACAGGAGAATGCGAATTACTTCAACTCCAGTTGAGGGAGCAGAAAATAGCTGCTAAATTTACTAAGGGGCCCGAAACGCATCCCGGATCCCACAACGAAGCTGCAAGGCAATCTCAACCCATAGAAGTCAGTCTCCGCCTTCCCCCGGTCTCGTTTAGTGTCAGCTTGGCTGAGAGCTACTGTAGGTCCTGGGCGCGGCAGTGCTGGCTCTACACGTCTCCCTGTCTGCAAGGGCGATTCAGAAGTGCCCACTTGCTAACGAGCGCACCGACGTGACATCTACACTCCTGTATCTAGCCTTGAAAGCAGGCGCCTTGGGCGAGTAGGCCGGCACGAGGGGGTTGTGCTGACCGTGTACGACAGACGAGGGGTACGTGCACGCCTGACTTGGTGGCAATCTGGTTCGCCTAATATCAAGACTGTATTCAGTTCGACTGGACAACCCCCCCTCCCCTCACCCGAAATGCGGCAGGAATTTGATCCACTCTACACTTTGGTAGCATTCGAGCGGCTGCGCCCGCAGGCTCGCAAACATCTCCACGACGAGACATCCCCGCGCGAGCACGTAGCTGACCATCGTCCCGTAAATCACTAGGTCGAAGATTGTAGTCCGCTTGCTGCCAGCCGGGGTACGGCCTTCGAAGTGCAGAAACGTAAATAATAGTAGCGGTATGCCCGTCGTCATCGCGGCCGCGATTCGCCACAGGAGCCCCTCGCTAGGCGTCGGGAAGTCGGCGTTCCAGGCCGCGCAGTGCACGGCGCCGAAGACGACGAGCAGCACTAGCAACGCCATCCCTCCCGGCCTGAGCGGGTCGGGGTCGGCGAGGAACCCGTCCCTCGTGTTGCCCATATTGAGTGCTGGCGCGTGCGAGCCGTCAGGGAGCGTACACGAGTACGATGCCACCACGCCGTGAGAAACGTCGAGGGGCTTGTAGTACCACATGGTGTAGTTGACCAGGGCGCACAGGACAAACCCGGGGGTCACGATCTCGAGCGCTGTCAAGTGGAGCCCTTGGGCGGCGCGTCCGATGCACTGCGCAGCGAACCATAGCGTCTGCACGATCGCGATGGCTTTGACCAGCCCGTCGGCTTTGCTGCGGTCCGCGATGTCCTCGGCCGAGAGATTTACTACCTCGCGGGATAGCAGGCCGTTTTTGTGCAGGCGTGAGATTTGGCCGATGTTGGTTTGTACTTCGCGTGGGCAGCGGCCCTCGCCGCCGGTCCAGCGGCAGTTGTCGTTGACGAGCCGGATACCGCCCATCTCAGCTAGGAAGCAATGGGCTGTCGTCCAGCCGGCGAGCCCCGACTCCTGGCACAGTCGGGTATGACGGCGCGCGTTGTACCACTCTCGGACGGCGGCGCTGCTGGCCAGCTCGGGAACCAGGACGGCCACGAGCATCCCTGCGACATCTGGAGTCAGCATATGTCCGATACGGGGTGTTTCGTGAGCCGCTAGCTCTAGAGACGCGGCCGGGAGCTAGCTAGAAGCGGAGTAAGGAACCCTGAACGTCACATACACTTCGTTTTGCGAAAGGCGTAGTAGAAGCGGCTTTTCCCGCGCGGGGGGACGTTGAGGTGCAGCGACGCCCAGACGCAGATGAAGAGGGTCGACAGACAGGTCCACAGGAGGCCCACGGTGCCGCGGCCCTCGGGCTCCGGGACCCAGCCGACGATCGTTGTCGCATTCATGGTGAGTTTGTTAGAGGGGTTATGCTGGGAGCGAGCCCTGAATCGAAGATTGCGCCGGCCCGATGCGGTCAGACCTCCAGACGCCGCCGGCGCGGCGTATGAGCCTCGTCAAGAGAAACAGATGGCGACGTTTTGGGGATAGTCCTTGTCATCTGCTTTGGTTTTGTGCGCAGCCTCGCTCTGTGAGATGAACAGCTCAGGAACGGGGGCAAGGCTAGGTACTTATCACTCCCAATACCCTGTGGCGAGCGGCTGTGCACGCCCAAATCGGTATGGTGTGCCAGCTGGACGCGCATGACGCTCTGGCGAGGCCGCCTGCAGCTGAAGCGCCATGCAGCGGCAAGGTTCTCGGCGGTCCTCTCTTGACCGCCACGGGCGACCTGTGCAGCCCAGGGCTGCGGATGAAGCCCCAGAAACGAGCGAATCCCAGCACTGTATCATGGGGCAGGGCCAAGACACCATCAATTCGATGTCTAACACAGAGACAGAGGTCCTTGGTTCCACTTCATATTACCTGAAGTGTAGAAACCTAGATACATCGCATACGGGATTTTAGATCATCTTGGATAGCGCCGCTCGGCTTAAAACCCTTCATCCCATGTCTGGGGATCGGAATTCAGCGTCGTTGTGATGTTGCCCATAGGAATGCTAATCTTGCCCGAGACCGTGCACGTCGTTCCATTGCCATGGGCGGCGCTGCATTGGAGCGGCAAGACGATCTTTTCGACGGCGTTGAAGTAGTTCCTAGATCACGAGCACCATCAGCACACATCCCAGATCGCTTACAAAGGACCCGGGGGCGAAAGGCGAGACTCACGCGCGATACCGGTTGGTCGCATCACATCCCCAGGCCTGCGCGAGCGTCAAGGTCTTCTTGCTGTAGTCAAAGGTGAAGCGCGTCAGATCCCGCAGCCCGCTCTGACAGCGGAGGTCCTTGGTCCCGTCGAAGATGGCGCTGCCCTCGACGCCGACGTCGTAGCAGAGGCGCGACCCCAGGTTGACGGCCGAGTTGTTGTACAAGAATGTGACCTCGTCGTGGAACCCGGGCGTCTGGAAGCCGCTGTTCCACGTACGGTTGAAGGTGAAGTCTTGAATGTCCCATACGGGGACACCCTCTGACCCCAGAGATCGGCTGGTGCAATTGTATCCGTGGGGTCCAAAGTAGACCTTGGCCTGGTCCACAGGGAGTGTGGTAGTTACCTTAAACGTCGGGGTAAGCGTAAGGCCGGGGTGGTCGCAGTACTCTCGCGTCTCTATCTCGGGCCGCGTATCAGGCGAAGAGGCAGGGTAACAGCTTTGCGTCCGGTTGCAATTGTAGCGAACTTCGGCTCGGGCGGAGGAAGAAAAGAGAGTGCTAGATAGAGAATGATGTGTGTCAGTGGAAAGCAGAGGGTGCGCACATGTTGGTAGAACCCGATGGCGGAGAGGCGGATGGACAGGTGGAGGAGACATACGCTCGGCTTTGCTCGGTATCTGCGCAATACCATGTTTGGTTGATACCCAGCACATCACCCCGTCCGCCATACAGAACCTCAGTGTAGATACCGTCGTAGGGGTACGTAGCACGCAGGTTGCTGTAGCGCGTGCAGTTACGCCAGACCGGGGTCTCGTTCCGGATGTTGGTGGTGGTGTCCTGCAGGCTGCACTCGGTGGTGTAGTTCAAGGCCGTGTTGGTCAGCCGGAAGGTAATGCCTTGGAGGCTGTACCGGATGCGGCCGATGATCCACGAGGCAGACCAGGACTGGTCGGTGCAACCCGCCGTGCTCGGAGTCACCGAGGGCGGCGCTGCCACGTACGGGAACTGCGAACCTATGCGGCCGCCGCGATAGTCGAGCTCCGTTTCTTCGGGCACGCTACTTGCTGGGCCCGTCACCGCTTGGACCGCGGATGCCTTCACAGTGAGATCGATGGGCGCGCATGCCACCTGATCCTCGCGGCCGTTTGCCACCTGTTTGCAGCTCAGACCGCTAAGAGTGGTATTGCCTGTCCCCAGGAACGTTTGCCTGCCTTCTGGTCAACACCACCTCCAAAACGCATTGGTGTGCAATCGAACGTCGCCTGGGTAGTTTGTCCAACGAAGTTGGACACGGTCGGAGTCTGCGCTGACTTACCCGGACGTCGCACTCGAGTTTCCAGCACAGCTCCATTTCTGGCTGACGCTCAACGATTTGGCGTCGATGTCGAAGCTGAAGGAAGTGTCGAGGGGCGGGTTGGTCTCCGGTCCGTAGCAGTAGGCGTTGCAGCTGTACCACACCTTGTTGTCTTGGAGAGAGAAGTTGGGAGATGCAACGTCTCTC
>Ga0247777_1000219_pt1 | contig 15143 bp, 12 predicted proteins | sample UWRJL154409C5_FD_179937 | JGI IMG/M metagenome (GOLD analysis project Ga0247777, IMG submission 179937) | Plant litter microbial communities from Arlington Agricultural Research Station in Wisconsin, United States - UWRJ-L154-409C-5 | ecosystem: Environmental > Terrestrial > Plant litter >...
CGTGGGTTTTCTGTATCCGAAGGGGGCGCAGCGGCCGCCGACGGAGAACTCGATTCCGCAGCTGAACCTGCCGGTGCGCGTCGGAATCGCGTTTATTCCAGAGAATTCGGGCAGCGGCGCCGCCGTGGGCCTCGAGGCGGCACGCCGCGAGGAGATGCTGGAGCGCATCCGCAAGCGCTTTGCCGACCGCAAGTTCGTGAGTCAGATCGTCATCATCCCGGATTACTACCTGCGCGGGCGCAGCGGCTTCGATAGCCTCGAGGGTGTCCAGAGGCTGTATTCAGTGGACGTGCTGGCGCTCGTTTCCTACGACCAGGTGACGTACCGGGACCGGAACGACTGGTCGCTCGCCTATCTCACCATCGTTGGTGCGTACGTGTTGAAGGGCAGCCAGCATGAAGTCGTGACGTTGATGGATCTGGCGGTCGTCGACCCGGCATCGCGTTCCATCCTGCTGCGCGCGGGCGGCACGAACAATCGCACGAAGCACACGACGGGGATCGACGAGAACCGGTTAGAGCGCGACTCGCAGGGGCAAGGCTTCAAAGCCGCGACTGACGATCTGATCGAGCACTTCGACGCGGCGCTCGGCCAGTTCGAAGCGGACGTGCGTGCTGGTAAGGCGAATGTGCGCGTAGCGACGCGCGCGCCGGGCTTGGCCGGAGCGGGCGGTGGGGGCGGAGGCGGGGGTGCCTTTGACGTGCTGTCGCTGGTGGCGCTTGCGGGTGTGCTGATGTTCACGCGCCTGCGATTGCGGCCGCGAAAAAGCCCTCAATCGCCGGGCGGCTGAAAGCGCTCAATCGCCGCGGAATAAGAGCGCTCAATCGCGGCGGGACCAGGGGCGCTCAATCGTCGCGCGGCTGAAGAGAGCCTCGACCCCTTCCAAGCCGGGCGGCGACTGAGCGCTCTTAGCCGCCCGGCGATTGAGGGCTCTTGATTGCCCGTGAACCAATTGAGCGCGACAACCCGCCCCCGCGCACCAGCCAGGCGCACCCCTCCGCGCCATCCTGCGCCTGCAGCCCCAGGCGCCTTCATTTCACTGGCATAGCCTTTGCTTCCTCCAGCGCGGCAAAGCCGCCATCCGCCGTAGAGGCTCCTCTCTACGGTCGATGGCGGCTTTTTTCATTTGGGAGATAAAGAAAGCATGTCGTACCTCGCCCCCGCCGAGTTCGTCACCAAAATGGTGGACGCCGGCGAATCCAAGATCTTCATGTCGACCCGGGACACGCTCATCCGCGCCTACATGGCCGGCGCGATTCTCGCGCTGGCCGCAGTGTTCGCCGTCACCGTCAGCCAGCAAACCGGCATTCCGATCGTCGGCGCCATCCTGTTCCCCGTCGGCTTCGCAATGCTGTACCTGCTGGGCTTCGACCTGCTCACCGGCGTTTTCGTGCTGACGCCGCTTGCGTTGATCGACAAGCGCCCGGGCGTAACGCTCGGCGGCGTGCTCAGGAACTGGGCGCTCGTGTTCATCGGCAATTTCGCCGGCGCACTGACCGTCGCCGTGCTGATGGCGATCGTATTCACGTTCGGTTTCTCCAGCGAACCTAACGCGGTCGGCAAGGTGATCGCCGGCATCGGCGAAGGCCGTACGATCGGCTACAAGGCGCACGGTGCAGCGGGCATGCTCACGCTCTTCATCCGCGGCGTCCTGTGCAACTGGATGGTCTCCACCGGCGTGGTGGGCGCGATGATCTCCACGTCCGTCAGCGGCAAGGTGATCGCGATGTGGATGCCGATCATGCTGTTCTTCGGCATGACGTTCGAGCATTCCATCGTCAACATGTTCCTGTTCCCGTCGGCGCTCATCATGGGCGGCAACTTCTCGATCATGGACTACATCGTGTGGAACGAGATCCCGACCGTGGTCGGCAATCTCGTGGGCGGTATTGCCTTTACCGGCCTCACGCTGTACTCAACGCACCTGCGGACGGCCCCGAAGAAAGTCATGAGGTAATCGTAAAGCGTGCCCCGTCAACTGAAAATCGCGCTGGGGCAGCACACCGACCGGGGCCGCAAGGAGGTCAACCAGGACTTCCACGGCGCCTGCGTGCCGGCGGAGCCGCAGCTCAGCGCCAAGGGCGTCGCCATCGCGCTGGCGGATGGCGTGAGCAGCAGCAGTGTGAGCGGCATTGCCAGCGAGTCGGCGGTAAAGTCCTTTCTCGAGGACTATTTCTGCACCTCGCCCGCGTGGTCGGTGAAGAAGTCGGCGCAGCGTGTGCTGATGTCGGCCAACGCATGGCTCTATTCGCAGACGCGGCAGAGCCAGTACCGCTACGAGAAGGACCGGGGCTACGTCTGCACGCTGAGCGCGGTGGTGATCAAGGCCACCACGGCGCACGTCTTTCACGTCGGCGATGCGCGCGTGCTTCGATTGCGGGACGGAGCAGTCGAGCAGCTCACGGACGATCACCGGGTGTGGATCGCGCAGGATCGAAGCTATCTCAGCCGCGCGCTCGGTGTGAACGCGCAACTCGAGATTGACTATCAGTCGCTGCGGGTCGAGGCCGGGGATGTCTTTGTCCTCACCACCGATGGCGTGCACGAGTTCGTGAGTCCGCTGATGCTCATGAGCGTCGTGCGTGAGCACGCGGGCAACCTCGACGAAGCAGCGAAAGCGCTCGTTCGCGAGGCCTACGAACGCGGCAGCACCGACAACCTCACCGCGCAGATCGTTCGCGTCGAAGAGACTCCGGATCAGGAGATGGGTGAGATCCAGCAGCAGCTCACCGAGCTGCCGCTGCCGCCCGAGCTCACTCCGCGGATGCTCTTCGACGGCTATCGCATCCTCCGCGAGATTCATTCGAGCAGCCGCAGCCACCTCTATCTGGCGACGGACGGCGAGGACCCCGCGCCGGTCGTCATCAAGACGCCTTCGGTCGACCTGCGGGGGGACCCCGCGTACCTCGAACGCTTTCTCATGGAGGACTGGATCGCCCATCGCATCGACAGCCCTCATGTGGTGAAGCCCTGCGCACACACGCGCAAGCGAAACTATCTCTATACCGTCACCGAGTTCGTCGACGGGCAGACGCTGACGCAGTGGATGATCGACAATCCGCGGCCGACGCTCGAAGCCGTTCGGGGAATCGTGGAGCAGGTGGCGAAGGGCCTGCTCGCATTCCATCGGCTGGAGATGCTCCATCAGGACTTGCGGCCCGAGAACATCCTGATCGATCGCACCGGCACGGTGAAGATCGTCGACTTCGGTTCCACGCGCGTCGCGGGTATCGAATCGGACGAACAGGCGCTGCTCGGCACGCCGCAGTACACGGCGCCCGAGTACTTCCTGGGTGAGCCGGGCACGCCGCGCTCAGACCAATTCTCCCTCGGCGTCATCACCTACCAGATGCTGTCGGGCCGCCTTCCTTTTGGCACCGGGGTGGCGAAAGCGCGAACAAAAGCCGCGCAGGAGAAGCTCAACTACCGATCCGTGCTCCACGACGAAAGGGAAATTCCAGCCTGGATCGACGAAGTGCTTCGCCGCGCGACCCAGCCGGATCCGGCGAAGCGGTACGAAGAGCTGTCCGAGCTCGTCTACGATCTCCGCCATCCTAACGCGGCATACCTGAGCCGGACGCGCCCGCCGCTGATCGAGCGGTATCCCGTGACGTTCTGGAAGGTCCTGTCGCTGATCCTGCTGATCCTCGTCGTGGTGCTGCTGTTCCGGGTGGTAGCATAGCCGCCGATCATGAGAACCCTCGCCGCCACGCGCTATGTGGCCCCCTTACATGAAGGCGGCTCGCTGCCCGCTATCGTCGAAGCCAACGACGAGGGGCTCTACGTGCTCAAGTTTCGCGGCGCCGGGCAGGGCCCGAAAGCGCTGATCGCCGAGCTCGTGGCCGGGGAGATCGCGCGCGTCGCGGGCCTGCCGGTGCCCGAGATCGTGTTCATCGAACTCGATGCGGACCTGGCGCGCACCGAGCCGGACCCTGAGATCCAGGAGCTCATCCGGGCGAGCGCGGGGCTCAACCTGGCGCTCGACTACCTGCCGGGCTCGGTGATGTTCGATCCCGTCGCCTTCAAGCCGGATGCCGCGCTCGCATCCGCCATCGTGTGGTTCGACGCGTTCGTTACCAATGTCGACCGCACGCCCAACAACACGAACCTGCTGGTGTGGCATCGGGCGCTGCGGCTCATCGATCATGGTGCCGCGCTGTATTTCCATCATTCCTGGGACAAGTATCTGGAGCGCAGCCGCGACCCGTTTACCCGCATCAAGGACCACGTGCTGCTGCCGTACGCCAGCGCGCTGAAGGAAGCCGACGAACGCCTCAGCAAGCTCGTGACCCTCGAGGCAATTCGCAAGATCGTGGCGCTGGTTCCCGATTCGTGGCTCACCGCGACGGACGTGTTCGAGTCGCCGGAGAAGAACCGGCAAGCCTACATAGACTATTTGCAACAGCGGCTCGCTCAGCCCCACGCGTTCATCGAGGAGGCGATCCGTGCAAGATCACTACTCGTATGACTACGCGGTAGTCCGCGTCGTCCCTCGCGTGGATCGCGAAGAGTTCGTCAATGCGGGCGTGATCGTGTCCTGCCCCTCCCGCGGATTCCTCGAGGCGCGCATCGACCTGGACGTGGCACGCCTGCAAGCGCTCGACAGCACCGTGGACCTCGACGCCGTACGCAGCAATCTCGCCAGCATTCCCATCATCTGCGCGGGCGGTCCGGACGCCGGGCCGATCGGGAAACTTTCGCCGCGCGAGCGCTTTCACTGGCTCACCGCGCCTCGCAGCACCATCATCCAGACGTCGCGCGTTCACACCGGGCGTTGCACGAGCCCCGGTGACCTGATCGAGCATCTGCTGCAGGCCATGGTGAGGCCGTTGCGAGCGAAGTAGGCCCGCTCCCTCCTGGCCGCCCGGCGATTGGAGGCTTCTTCGAAGAGGCCGGTTTGTGATCTTTCGTCACCTGCTCCGTATATATCTCCATGACCCTCGAGGACACACGGGCGGCGCGGGGCGAGGCTCCGACGCAGGAGCTGGATTGGGACGCGATCTACGCGGACCAGCTCCCGCGCATCTACGCCTATTGTCGCTACCGCTCTCGCAGTGACGCGGAAGCGGAGGACCTCGCGGCCCGGACGTTCGAGAAGGCGTGGCTTGCCCGTGATCGGTACCGCAGCGACCTCGCGGGTTTCTCGACGTGGTTGTACCGGATCGCGCAGAACGTCTGCGCGGACCATCACCGTTCCCGTCGCGATCATCTGCCGATCGACGCGGCGATGGATACGCCCGCTGGCGACACGCCCGAGCAGCGCGCGTCCCGCGATTCGGACTTCGAGCGGATGTCACGCCTCGTCGCCTCGCTTCCCGAGCGGGAGCGCGAGTTGATCGCACTCCGTTACGGTGCCGACCTCGGCAACCAGTTCATCGCACGCATCACCGGGCTCAGCGTGTCGAATGTCAGCACGATCCTCCATCGCGCGGTCCGGGCGTTGCGCGAGCTGTGGTAATTCCGATGGAGCCCTCCGCCATGAACGACGAGTTTCTTCGACACCTCCGGCCGCGGCCGCGAGCCGCGTTCGTTCACGAGTTGAAGTCGCGGCTGGATCGGCTGCCGCGCTCGAGGCCCGGCGTCAGTGGCCCCGCGTATCTGCGCACGTTGCTCATCGCGCTGGTGATCGGCGGCGCGGCGTTCGCCGTCACAATGATGTCGACGCGGCACGAACCGGTTGTGGTGCAGGTTGGCGCGCCTGTGTCGCAGAGTGGCCCGCGTTCTGACGAAGTGGCGATGCCTGTTTCGTCACAGCCGTCCGCGCGCGCGCCGGACAACGCGCTGACGCCGGCCATCGTTCACGACGCGCGTCACGATTCCATGCCGCGAATAGCCGGCGTTGCCCCCGACGCTCGGCAGCGTGCGGCAGACAGGATTGGCGTTGCGAGCGCTGCCCCGGTGGTCCTGGAAGCGTCTGTTGCTCAGGCCCTTGCAGGCATCGCGATCGCGGGGGAAGGGGTCCATTCGATCCGGGGCGCGGGGGGCGTGTTTCCGGCGGCGATCTACAACGAATGGAGCCGGCAATATCTGCGCGCCAACAAGGTTTCGCTGGCCTACGACTGGACGGGTTCGGGCGGAGGCCTGAAGTTGCTGCAGAACCGGCTCGTCACGTTTGCGGCGCTGGATGTGCCGATGTCGGGCGCGGAATTGAAGGCGTCCGGGCTGTTCCAGTTTCCGATGGTCGCCGGCGGTGTGGTGCCCATCATTCATCTCGCCGGTGTGAAGTCATCACAGGTCCGGCTCGATGCGTCGACGCTGGCGCGCATCTACCTGGGCGAAATCGTGCGCTGGAGCGATCCGCCGATCGCGCAGCTGAATCCCGACGTCGCGCTGCCCAACACGCGCATCACGTTGGCCTATCGTATGGACAGTTCTACGACGACGCAGCTCTTCACCGACTACCTTTCGAGGTCGACCACCTGGTTCAAGAGTCGCTACGGCGTGAGATCACAGATCGACGTATCGCCCGGCGCAGCGGTGCGCGGCGATGACGGGATGGCGGATCTCGTCCAGCGCACCGACGGCGCGATCGGATACCTCGACTACGTCTACGCGAAACAGCATGGAATCGAATCGATCCGGCTGATCAACAAAGAAGGCGCGGTGGTTCCGGCGACGCCGGAGTCGCTGCAGAGTGCGATTGCTCATGCGGATTGGCTGAGCGCGCCCGGATTCGGCGTGTCACTCGTAGATCTGCGCGGCGAGCAAACCTGGCCGATGAGCAGCGCGAGCTTCGTCGTCATGCGAGAGCCGATCGATCAGTATCAGACTGCGGCGGCCGTGCAGTTTTTCGACTGGGCCTATCGCAACGGATCGGAGGCGGCGAAAGAGCTCGGCTATGTTGCCATTCCGCCGTCCGTGGTGAGTCACGTGCGTGCGTCGTGGGCCGAAGCCCTCAATCGCCGGGCAGCTGGGGGCGCTCAATCGCCGCGCGGCCAGGACTAAATCCTTGCGTCCGCCACCCCGGTCGCACCCCACGTGGTGCGCCACCGATGCTTGATGCCAGTGAGCCCACCCAGCGCCATCACCGCCAGCGACGCAAACACCAGCAACCCGATCTGATAGCTACCGGTAACTTGTTTGGACACGCCAAGGCTGGAAGCAAGGAAGAACCCGCCCACACCCCCCGTCATCCCCACGAGCCCCGTCATCACCCCAATCTCATGCCGAAACCGCTGCGGCACCAGCTGAAACACCGACCCATTCCCCATCCCGAACGCGAGCATGCAGCCGGCAAAGAGAACGAGGGCCGTATAAACGCTGCCCGGCCGAAAGCTGACGACCACGAGGATCACCGCCGCGATCGCGTACATCGTCGTCAACGTCTTGATCCCGCCAACGCGATCCGCCAGCGCACCGCCGATCGGCCGCACGAGCGAACCCACGAACACACAGCCCGCCGTGAAGTGACCCGCCGTCACCGCATCGAGGCCGTACTCCGCGTTGAAATAAATCGCGAGCGACGACGCGAGCCCCACGAAGCCGCCGAACGTCACCGAGTAGAAAAACATGAACCACCACGAGTCGCTCATGCGCAGCACGGCGAGGTACTCCGCCCACTTCTTCGGGGGCGGCGCGGTCGGGCTGTCCTTCGCAGCGAACAGGAACACGATGAACGCAATCGTCACCGGGATCGCCGCAAGCCCGAGCACGTTGTTCCAGCCGATGGCGACCGCGATCGCGGGTGCGAACAGCGACGCGAACACCGTGCCGGAGTTGCCGGCCCCGGCGATCCCCAGCGCGACGCCCTGGTACTGCGGCGGATACCAGCGTGAAGCGAGCGGCAACGCTACCGCGAACGAGGCGCCGGCGACCCCCAGGATCAGCCCGAGCCCCAACGTCCCCGCGTAGCTGCGAATGCCCACCAGCCACGCGCAGACCAGGCCCGCGATGACGATGACCTGCCCGATGATGCCGGCCCGCCGCGGCTGCAGCCGGTCCACGAGCACACCGAATACCACGCGCAGCAGGGCGCCGGCGAGCACCGGCAGCGCTACCATGAAGCCCTTCTGGGCCGGGTTGAGGCCGAGGTCGCCCGACATCTGCACGGCCAGGGCGCCCAGCAGCACCCAGACCATGAAGCTCATGTCAAAGTAGAAGAACGCCGCGAGCAACGTGGGAAGATGCCCGGCCTTCAGGAAAGCCCGATTGATCAAAACGCCCCCTCGACCTGTTACGCGTGAAAAAAGCTCATGGGACGGTTGCAAGTCCCAGACCAGAGATCGGGCCGCTATCGGGGCGGAGCGCTGATGTCCGCGGCCGCCGTTGCACCGAACGCGGGCCTGCAGGTCGCGGTCGGGAACCACACCCTGCAGGGCGGGCGACTCCGGAACGAGGATTACGCCGCGTGTTATGTCGGGCCTGCCTCCCGGCAACCCGCGATCGACGTCATCGCGGTGCTCGCGGACGGCATGGGTGGCGCGAAAGGCGGGCGCGTGGCGGCGGAGCTGGCCGTGCGCGGCTTCGTGGAGGGCTGCGTCGGCCTGCCCATCACCCTGGGCGTGCCGCAGATCAGCGCGCATGCCGTCGATTCGGTCAATCGCTGGCTGCATACCTTCGGCCGATCCGATGCCCGGCTCAACGGAATGGCCTGTACGCTCAGTGCACTGGTTTTGTGCGGGCGTCAGGTGCATCTGCTCCATGTTGGGGATTCGCGCGTCTATCGGCTCCGCGACAACGAGCTCACGTTGCTGACTAGCGATCACACGCTCGGCGCGCCCGGCACGAGCAACGTGTTGACGCGCGCGGTGGGTGCCGAGGAGCGCGTGCGTGCCGATCACGCCGCCGAGTCCGCGCACGTACACGATCGCTATCTCATCTGCAGCGATGGCGTGCATGGCCGGCTTTCACGCGAACAGATTTTCGCGACGCTCGCAAAAAGAATGGCGCCGCAGGAAACCGCCCTGCAGCTCGTCGAGCACGCTGCCGTCGGCGCCGATGCGGACAACGCCACCGCACTCGTGCTCGATGTGCTCGCGCTCCCCGAAACGCAGTTCGAAGATCTCGAGCTCGCCAATGCGGATCAGCCGCTGCGTAACGCGCCCGCCAGTGGTGAAGTGATCGACGACTATGAGCTCGGCACGATGCTGGCCGACGGCACGCACACCAGAGTGTTCCGCGCGACGGATCGGCGTTCGCAGCGCCAGGTCGTCATCAAGTTTCCAAAGCCGCGGCCGGGGCTCGATGCGGTGCTGCGCTCCGCGCTGTTGCGGGAAATGTGGATCGCGACGCACGTGCGTAGCCCGTTCGTCACCGAGGCGCTGGAGCCGGAGACAGAGCGTCGCACCTGTCTCTACGGCGTGCTGCCGTACTACGAAGGCGAGACGCTCGAGCGTCGCCTGTTGCGCAGGCCGCAGGTGCCGGTGTCGTCCGGTCTCGACGTTGCGATCAAGCTCACCAAAGCGGTGGCCGCCCTGCATCGCGCCGGTATCGTGCATCGGGACGTCAAGCCGGAGAACGTGATCCTCGAGCCCGCCGGCGGTTTGAAGCTCGTCGATCTGGGCGTGGCGAGGCTACGGCAGTTCGAAGAGCCGCACGCGTTCGAAGCGCCGGGCACGCGCAGCTACATGGCGCCGGAGCTCTTCACCGGCGCGCCGGCTGACGAAGCGTCTGATCTTTTCGCACTCGGGGTCACGCTCTATCGCATGTTCTCCGGTGGCGCGTATCCGTATGGTGAAGTCGAGCCGTTCGTGCAGCCCCGATTCGGACGACCGACGCCGCTCGTGAAACATCGCCCGGATCTTCCCGCGTGGCTCGACCGATGCCTGGCGCGGGCGTTCGCCCTCGACCGTCGCGAGCGATATGCGGACGCGGTGGAGTTTGCCTTCGAGCTCGAGCACGGGTCGCTGCGCGCGGTACCTCAGTCAATCGCGCGCACTTCGCTGTACGAGCGCAATCCCGTTCGGTTCTGGCAGATCGTGTGTGCGATTCTGCTCATCGTTCTGCTGTTTGCATTGGCGCGATAGGGGGTACCCAGTGAAAGCAATTGATCCAGCGTTTGTCACGACGGCATTCGAGCTTCCGGGTCATCGGGTGGTGCGGAATGTCGGCATCGTTCGCGGCGTGATCGTGCGGTCGCGTAGCGTTGTGGGGAGTATCGGCGCGTCATTACAGACGCTCGTGGGCGGCAACATCACGCTGTTCACCACGTTGTGCGAACAGGCGCGGAGGGATGCGTACCAGTTGTTGGTGGAGCATGCGGCTGAGCGTGGCGCGAATGCCATTATCGGGATGCGCTATGACGCCAATGAAGTGATGGCGGGGGTAACGGAGGTGCTGGCGTATGGGACGGCTGTGGTCGTTCAACCGGAGTGAGGGCCTCTGGCGGGCCCGAATGCGATTGATGTCTCAGTACTGAAAGCTCGCCTCAGGACGGACCAGCTCACGCCGATAGTCCATCTCGGATGAACTGAAATAAATCCGCAGGTCCCGCCGCGGCGGCCCCGAGATTATGTCACTGAGCGTCAATACAAACGTTGCCTCGCTGAATGCCCAGCGCAACCTGAATGGCTCCCAGACCGCGCTGGGCAAGGCCATCCAGCGCCTGTCATCCGGCCTGCGCATCAACAGTGCTGCCGACGACGCAGCGGGGCTCGCGATTTCGGATCGCTTCACCACCCAGATCAACGGTTTCAACCAGGCCGTTCGTAACGCCAACGACGGCATTTCGATGCTGCAGACGGCAGACGGCGCGCTGAGCACGGTCTCCCAGGCCCTGCAGCGAGTTCGCGAGCTCGCCGTACAGGCGGCCAACGCAACCAACAGCGACGCGGACAAGAAGGCGCTGCAGCTCGAAGTTTCGCAGCTCACGGCGGAAGTCGACCGGGTCGGCCGTACGACGACCTTCAACAGCCAGAAGATTTTCGGTCAGGACACGGCAAGCGTCGTGGGCGACCCAGACGTGCTCGCCGTGCAGGACGGGTTGAAGTCAGGCTGGCTCTCCTCGGCCGAAGACCTGATCCGGCAGTACTACGGCATCCAGGCGAACGGCAACTCGTTCAAGATCGAGTTCGACACATTCACCGACGGTGCCGGCGGCACGCTGGCGCGCGTCGGCGCGAACGTGGGGTCGAGCGGCATCGGGCAGAACATCACGCTGCAGATCGACATGGCGGACTTCGTGCCGCCGAATCCGCCGAATGGCGGCAACGCGCCGTTCTACAACGATCGCATCCTCACGCACGAAATGACGCACGCGGTGATGGACGCGACGATGAACGTCGGCTCCTTCTCCGCGAACCACCAGACCTTCTTCATGGAAGGCACGGCCGAGCTCATGCACGGCGCCGACGAGCGGCTCTACGCCGACATTGGTGGTGCGGGGGGCGCCAACATCGGCGCAGTCATGGCCCAGGTCGCGAACTGGGGAACCTCCTGGAGCGGCAGCAGCGCGGCCTATTCGGCCGCCTACGCGGGCATGCGCTACCTCGATCAACAGATCAAGGCGGCGGGCGGCACGGGCATCAACGATGTCACGACCTACCTTGCGGCAGATTCGACGCGCACGCTCGATCAGGCGATGGCGAATGCAACGCACGGTGCATTCACCAGTGTTGCCGATCTCAGGACGCAGTTTCAGACGGATGGTGCTGCCTTCATCGGCAACCTCCTGAGCTCCGGCAGTCTCACTAACACGGATACGGGCGCCATCGGCGGTGCCGACGCTAGTGGCGGCCCGGTGAGAACCGCATCTTCTGTCGTGCCCGACACGCCCACCCGTGGTGGCGAGGACCAGCTCGCGGGATTCAACGAAACGTGGGAACAGGTGGCCTCCGCAGCCAGCTTCAGCGCCAACGAGCAGAGCCTGCAGATCGGCGCGAACGTCGGTGAAACGCTGAGCGTCGGCACCTTCGCCATGAACGGCAAGGCGCTCGGCATCCTGGACGCGGACGTGTCGACGGACGCGAACGCGGTGATCACCAAGATGGATCGCGCGCTCGACTACATCAACGCTCGTCGTGCGGACTTGGGTGCGCAGCTCGGGCGGCTCGACTCGGTCAACGCTAACCTCATGGCCGGCGTGGAGTCGTTCTCGGCGAGCCGCTCGCGCATCCTGGATGCGGACTTTGCCGTTGAAACGGCAAGCCTCACGCGCCAGCAGATCCTGCAACAGGCCGGTGTCGCGATGCTCTCGCAGGCCAACACCGGTCCGCAGCAGGTTCTGCAGCTCCTCAGGGGCTGAGGCGCGCTCGCGTCTCTTCCGGCGCCGACGCCTGAGACGCGAGCGCCGTCGTAACGGCTTCCTCGAGCGGCGTATGCGGCTCGACCTCGATCACTGAGAGAAGCTTCGTGTTGTCGAGCTCGGCCGGCACGCGCCACAGATAGCGCATCTCGAGCATCTCACGACACACCTCGACGAACGGTGCGGCGAGGCGGATCGCCCACCACGGGAAGCTGTAGATCCGCTTCGTGGGCAGTCCGGCGACCCGGCAGATCGTCTCCGCCATCTCGATGCCGCGCGGAAGCCAATGGCCGCGGAAATGGAACACGGCGAACGGTTCCAGGCGATCGTCGGCTTCCAGCAGTCGTGCCACGGTTTCCGCGACGTCGGGCAGGTAGGCCCAGGAGTGACCCAGCTCCCGCGGGCCGGGATAGAACACCCGACGCACCTGTGTACTCCCCGCCAGCAGGCCTTGGGCAAACCAGTTGTTGCCAGCGCGCGGGCCGAAGTAGTCGCCGGCTCGTACGATGAGGCTGCGAACGCCATGTGCCGTGGCCTCGCGTAATCGCTTTTCCATCTCCACGCGGATGCGGCCTTTCCGCGTGTGCGGCGCCTGCGGCGAGTACTCACTGAGCACGGGGAACGCCTCCGTCCCGAAGTTGTAGATCGTGCCTGGCAGAACGATACGAGCTCGCTGCGCGCGGGCCGCGGCGATCGTGTTGTCCAGCATCGGCAGCACGAGGCCGGCCCAGTTGTTGTACTTGGGCGGATTCACCGCGTGAACGATCGTCGAAACGCCCTGCGCGGCGGTGATGACGTCGTCGCGCTTCATGGCATCGCCGGTCACCCATTCGACTTTCCCGCGTATCTCGTCGGGAAGGGCGACCGATCCCGGGTTTCGATGCAGGGCGCGGACATGCCAGCCGCGACGGAGGAGGGCGAGGGCGATTTCGCCGCCGATGCCACCAGTGATGCCCAGGACGAGTGCTGTGTTCATGGGGCGTATTCTTCAGGTACGCTCCGGTAAACGGAATTACCTGAACCCGTACATCTTCTATACATAAATGTATGAGCTGGGATCTTTACCGGTCGTTTCTCGAAGTCTTGCGCACGGGCAGCCTGTCCGCCGCGAGCCGTTCGCTTGGGCTTACGCAGCCCACGGTCGGCCGCCATATCGCGATGCTGGAGAAGACGCTCCACGGGAAGCCGCTCTTTACGCGCTCCCGGACCGGGCTTCAGCCCACGGAGACGGCACGCGAGCTTCGCCCCCACGCCGAGCAAATGGCGGCGGCGGCCGGTGCGCTGCTACGCGCGGCATCGGGTGCCGCGGAGGAGATGCAGGGCGCCGTGCGGATCACCGCGAGCGAGATCATTGGCGCGGAGGTGCTGCCGCAGATGCTCACGGAGTTCCGTGCACGGCAGCCGGGTGTGGTTGTGGAGGTCTCGCTCTCGAATCAGAGCGCGGATCTGTTGCGCCGGGATGCGGATATCGCGGTGCGCATGGTGCGTCCGTCGCAGAAGGCGCTGGTTGCGCGCCGGGTTGGCAAGACAGTGCTGGGGCTGCATGCCTCACGGGTGTACCTGGAGACGCGCGGGGTGCCGCGCTCGCTTGCGGAGCTTCAGCAGGAGCACGCGCTCATCGGGTTTGATCGCCAGCCCTCGGTATCGCGGGGCCTGAAGTTACCGGCGCCGCTCTCGCGCGAGCTGTTCGCCTATCGCTGCGACAGTGACCTCGGGCAACTTGCGGCTATCCGTGCCGGCTTTGGCATTGGCGTGTGTCAGTACGGAGTGGCGGCGAGCTCGAGCCCGCCGCTGGTGTCGGTTTTGCCGCAGGAGTTTCGCTTCGAGCTGGACATCTGGATCGTCATGCACGAGGCGTTGCGGAAGACTGCGCGCACTCGGTTGATGTTTGATCACCTGGTTGCGGGCTTCACGCAATATGCGGCGCGTTCTGCCGGGCCGCCGCGGTGACAAGGAAGCCCTCAATCGCCGGGCGGCTGAGAGCTGGAACGAAGAGCGCTGAATCGCCGCGCGGCTGAACATTGCTTGCAAAGGGCCGCCGGCCATCTTCAGCCGCGCGGCGCTCGAGCGCTCTTAGCCGCCCGGCGATTGAGGGCCTCTTACATCCGCTCCGGCGTCGACACACCCAGCAAATCAAGCGCCAATTCCAACTGCCGCAACGTAGCCGCAGCAAGCGCCAGCCGCGAGCTGCGCACTCCCGCGCTCGGCTCCTGCAGGATGGGGCAGTTGTTGTAAAACCCCGAGAAACTCTGCGCTAGCGCGAATGCGTGCTCCGTCAGGAAGTGCGGCGCACGCCGTTCATAGGCCGTCGTCACCGCCGACTCGAACGCATCGAGCGCGAGGGCAACGGCCCGCTCGTCCGGCTCCGAAAGGGTAATCGGCCCCGGCGCGAGCCCCTGATCCTGCGCCTTGCGCAGGATCGACTTGATTCGCACCGTCGCATACAGAAGGTACGGCCCCGTCTTGCCTTCGAAGCTCATGAACCGGTCGAGGTCGAAGACATACGACGTGCCGCGGAAATTCACGAGGTCCGCGATCTTGAGCGCCGCGATGGCGACGCGGTCCGCGACCGCCTCGAACTCCTCAGCAGAGAAGTCCTCGCCGATCTTCGCCTCACGCAGGCGAGCACGCGCTTTCTCGCGCGCCATGCCAATGAGATCGCCGAGCTTCAGCACACCGCCGGCACGCGTCTTGAACGGCTTGCCATCCGGTCCGTTCATGGTGCCGAAGCCGATGTGCTCGAGCGTGCCCGGCTGCGCATAGCCTGCAAGCACCGCTGCGCGAAACACCTGCTCGAAGTGATCGGCCTGCCGCTGGTCGACGACATAGAGGCACAGCTCAAAATCGAACTGCTTGCGCCGCTCCACGATCGTAGCGAGGTCGGTCGTGCCGTACATCGCCGAGCCTTCGGAAGACACGACGAGCAGTGGCGGAATCTCGCGCTTGTCATCTGGCCGCGCGA
>Ga0247777_1000220_pt1 | contig 15088 bp, 7 predicted proteins | sample UWRJL154409C5_FD_179937 | JGI IMG/M metagenome (GOLD analysis project Ga0247777, IMG submission 179937) | Plant litter microbial communities from Arlington Agricultural Research Station in Wisconsin, United States - UWRJ-L154-409C-5 | ecosystem: Environmental > Terrestrial > Plant litter >...
AGCGTCCCGTCCCCTCAAACCGTCGCCTTCCTCGGCGCCAGCGGCGGCTGCGGCCTCGCCGCCCTCCAGCACACTCTGGCCGCCGGCCACACCTGCGTGGCCCTCTGCCGCACCCCATCCAAGCTCGCCGCCGCCTTCCCGGACCCCCAGGCCCTCCCGCGGGGCCTAAACCTCGTACGAGGCGACGCCCACGATGCCGCCTCGGTAGCCGAATGCCTGCGCGTGCCGGGCAGCGCGGCGCCGGGCATCCTCGTCGACATCGTCGTCTTCACCATCGGCTCGCCCTTCAACCTCGCCAAGATGACAACGCTGGACCCGGACGTGTGCAAGAAGGGCATCGCGGCGCTGCTGGAGGCGCTGGCGTCGCTCCGCCGTGCCGGCGCCCGGCCGGCCGGCGGCGCCGGCACCGGCCCCCGCCTCGTCGTCATCAGCACGTGCGGCATCTCCGCCGCCGGCCGCGACTTCCCGCTGGCGGCGACGCCCATGTACTCGTTCATGCTCAAGGTGCCGCACGCCGACAAGCGCGTCATGGAGGAGCGGCTGCTGGCCGGCGGCGAGGCCTACACGCTGGTGCGGCCGAGCTTGCTGTGCGACGGCGCCAGGCCCGACCGCAAGATTCGCGTCGGCGTCGTCGATGCCCGGTCCGGCGAGGGACCCACCGCCAAGGACGGCGTGGGCTACTCCATCTCTCGGGAGGACACGGGCCGCTGGATGGCTGAGAACCTTATCCTGAAGCCTGCGACCGAGTACATTGGGAAGGCTGTGTTGATTACGTGGTGATGCGTCGCCGGTGCGTATGTAAGGCTCTTCTCGTGGCCCGGAGCGGAGCGCCGGCGTTTGGATACAGTAAGCCCTTGGCTTCCGGGCTGCTCTGGACTTGTGTCGAAGGCGGCAGTAGGTTCACTGGTAGAGTTTAGATTTGTTTCCAACCCGAAGAATGCTCCCATCTTTCGACACCACATCACCGTGCCCCTATCTACCCGCCTATCCAAGTACCCAGCATGCTACTCCTTGTTTTGAACCAGCCAAAGCTCCCGAAACCTGCTTCCCTCCGTCTCGACCAGCACCTTCGGCGGCCCGCTTTCGACCACGTAACCCTTGTCCATGATGACGACAGAGTCAAAGCCCATCACCATGTCTAGCCGGTGGCTGATCATGACCACGGTATACCCCTCAAACTCGCGCTGGATGACGGCCTGCATCGCCCGGTCCGTGTCCTGATCCACGCTAGAACTGACTTCGTCCAGCAGGAGAATCCCACCACCTCTGCCCCTCCCTGCGTACTTCTCGTCGACCGAGGCCGCGTCCCCGCGGTCTCGGATCCGTCGCCGCAGAATCGCCCTCCCGAGGCTGAACAGCTGCTTCTGTCCGGCCGACAGCGTGTCCGCGGTGAGACCGGCCTCGAGCCCGCCCCGGTCCCCCACGAACCCTGCCAGCTCGACGGCGCGGATGACGTCGAGACACTCGTCGTCCGATGCAACACCCGAGGGGTCCAGATTGGTCTTGATGGAGGTGCCATCCGGGAGAAAGACGGCGTCCTGGGGCACGGCGATGATGCGCTGGCGGAGCGTGGCGCGGTCGATCTTGTGCAGCGGAACAGAGTCGATGGTGATGTTCTGGGACGTCGAGGGCAGAGGGTCGAGGAGCCGCAAGAGGAGCAGGAGAGTGGAAGACTTGCCGCTATGGAGAACCGGTCAGCGAGGCTAATACTAAGATGGAAGGGGAGCCATCGATGCAGGCAACTAACCTTCCGCTGCGACCGCAGATGGCGACTCTCTCGCCTGCTTTGGCGGAGAGACTGAAGTCCTTGAGAGCCAGGTGCCTCGAGCTTCCTGAGCTCTCGCCGCTCGCTCTGCTCGACGCCCCTTCGGCTTCGTCGAGATCGCTGCACACGGTCAGATCACTGCCTTGGACCGGGGGCGGCCTGCTTACTCGTACGACGCCGACACGCCATTGATCTGTATCTCTCCCCGCTGCGGCCACTCCTTTGGGGGTACCACATCCTCGCCCTCCTGGTCCTCCGGCTTGACCTTCTCGCTAAAGCTCTTGAGTCGACTTACGGCGCCGATGGATGTCTCGAGCGTGGTCCACATCCGGATGATGTAGGTCAGATTGTCGCCAAAGGACATTAGAGCGATCAGGCTGGCACCGGTGAATGCCGTGTTGGAACGCAGTTGGGTGGAAAGCGTCACCACAACGACCGAGAGCATGGCGACGACAAGTTGCAGGGAAAAGGCCAGCCACCTCTGGATCATGGTGAGGAGGTAAGCCGGTTGCTGAGAGTCGTTGATGAGCCCAAAATTCAATCGAATTCCCTCTTGTGTCCACCCAAAAGCCCGCATCGTCGCGACGCTCTTGATGGTGTCGATAAAGTGTGTACTAGGGCAGGTGTCAGTGGCCGTGTTGCGGTTTTCGGTCAACTACCACCCATCCGCTTACTATAGAGGACTCTTCGCTTCTAAATCCAGAAGACGCAGCTGCCGTGATGTCCTGAGGTAGAACTTTTGTATACCGAAGAGAATAGCCATCAAGAAAGGGTAGGATATGGCCAAGAACGGAGAGGATGTGGCGATGACCGCGGCCTGTCCCAGAGCCGTGGTCAAATCGAGGGAGAGGTTGAGCAGGGACATGGGAAGTTCGCTGTCGATTAGAGTCATGTCCTGCGAGAACAGATTGGTCACGATGCCCGTATCCGTCGTTGTGAAGAAGGCCAGAGGGGCGGTGATGACTGTCCTCAGGACGTCTTTGTGCATCTTGGCGCCGGACAGCTCGATCATCGATGTAAGACACATGATGCAAGCCATGAAGAAGCTGACAACGCAGCAAAGCTGGAAAAGCGCGTAGAGGCCGATGTAGAAAGCGTTGGGGTGCACCGGATTGGGACTGCTGATGTCCTCGGACCAGAACTTCAGCCAGATGGCGCCGAAGCTGTGGAAGCCGCCGTATCCGCACCCGAAGAGAACGAAAATGACAAAGGGCCTGATGCCGACGCTGGAAAAGTAGTGTTTGTAGACCGTCCTGTCTCCGGTCATCCTCGACTGCTCGGTGGCCGTGGCGGGCATTAGTGTTTTGGCAGGGGCGGAAACAGGGCGCTCCTCCGTCACATCTGTCTCGCCGACGCCGCCGTCGTCTCTCTCCTCGCCGTTGCCCGTTTTGATTCCGAGGCTCTGGACGTACTTGTTGTTGAGCATCAGCTCCTCCCAGGTGCCCTGCTCAACGATCTGTCCCTCTGGTGATAGGGCAATGATGCGGTCGGCGTTGGGGAGATGGCGAACGGAGTGGGTACATAGAACCGTAGTCGCGTGCCGACGCTGGAGCAGACCATCCGGTCCGAACACCCGACGGAAGACTTGTTCCTCGGTATCGGCATCCAGTCCGCTGAGGATATCGTCAAAGACGTAAAAGTCGGTCTCCAGATACAGCGCCCGGGCCATCGACACGCGCTGCTTCTGTCCACCGCTGAGGGAGATACCGTTGCTGCCGATTTTGCTCTGATCACCTTGGGGAAGTACGACGAGGTCCGGCTCCAGCATCGTTGCCTTTATTACCTCGTTGTATCGTTCTTGGTTGAACGGGGAAAACCCAACGATATTCTGACGGATCGTCACATTGGACAGGTACGGCGACTGGTCGCAGTATCCTATCCTCCGGGAGTTGCGCCCCAAGATGACCTGGCCGTCGAAAACAGGCGTCTCGCCAAGGAGGACCTTACAGAGTGTTGACTTCCCAGAGGCGACCGGACCGACAACAACCGTGAGCCTCGAGGTGGGGATGTGAAGGTCGAGGCCACGTAGATTCGTCTTGTCGGGGACCCAGCCAAAGGAGCCACCCGAGATGGTCAGTGCCGGGGGGTTGACGGACGCGGCCTCGGTCGTCGCCAAAACGTTCTTCTCTCCTGAAAGGTCGGGAGGCGAATCCCGAAAGTCGATTCGAGGCTCCTTGTCCAGGAACTCCTGAATGCGGCCCAGGCAGACAAAGGCGGCTAGCATACTAGGGATTGATTGAATAAGGAAGAGCAGCGGCGTCGTCAGAAGCAGCAGAAACGAGTACGACGTGAAGATGGTGTTGACGTCTAGCGTCCGCGACGTGACGGCGAACGTCACAACCGGTGATATTGTCAGCGGGATGAAGGCGAGGAGGGCGGCCATGACTGCCATGATCCGCCATCTCGAGCCGACTTTCAGCTCATCGACGCGGAGCTGCTGGATGAAAGCCTCTACCGGGGCCGCCAGGCCCGAAATCTTGAGGTGTTTCATATGGGCGATAACGTTGGACGTCAGACCAACTCGCTTCTGGATTTGCGCCATCCACGCCTTCTGTCGTGCTCCTGTATATCGTGTGAGGAAAATGGAGCCGGCGGCGCAGCACAGTATGACGACGAGCGGTGCGACAAAGGCTGCGCCGAGCTGTCGCTGCAAGAGCCAACTCGCCAGCGCAATCTCGACGAGGTTGACCCAGTACTCTTGGATGAACAGGAAACTAGCCCTGATCCGCTCGACGTCGGTGCTCATCAGAGTCAGCGCGGCAGAGTCGTCCGCCGCGGTGAGCTTGGTCTCGGTCGTCTTTTTGTAAACAGCGGCGGCCAGGGTTGCGCGGGCCATGGCGCCGGCCCGCTCCTGGAAGTACCAGTAAAAGGTGGAGGACACGGCAATGCCCGTATAGACCAGAAGGGTCGCGCCGATTAGCCCGTAGCCATTGTTTCGAGACGACTCTGTCTCCGGTTTCTGCAAGTTGTCCAGTATGGAGGAGATCAGGAAAGGCTGGCAAAACTGGAACCCGGCGAGGGCAATCCTGGGCGCGATCGGCAGGAGCAACGGAACAGCCAGCATCTTCACGAGCGAGTACAGCAGCCAGTGCTTCGACTTCTTGCCCCGCAGTTGATCTTTCTCCACCTGGGCGTCGAGTTTCGCGTGGAGGACCTCCGAGGCCAGAGTTTGATCCAAAGGAATAAGGTCCTCCGTTGCGAGAACTTTTCGAAAGCCGCGGAGGAACAGCTGGTTGAGCCACACAAAGGCGCCCAGGCCGAAAAGGCCACTCGTCTCCTCCGGGCTATGATCTTTGAAGTTCCACCGCATCCATCTTGTCTTGTGTTGGGATTCGACGAAGATGAGGACGGCCCTGACGACGACGGCGGCCGTGGACAGCCGCGAGAAGACTACCTCATCAGGCTTTGACGACACAAGCCATAGGGTTCGAAGCCGAGTGACGTCGAAAATCAGTGTGAGAAACAAATATGCATTGATGAGGATGGAGGGGCGTGGCGACCTCGAGTGCTCGAGAAGCGAAAGGGCGCTTAGACATAGCGCCGACGCAAGACCTGTGGCGGCCGACGAGATGAAGAGCGCCTCAAACTTCCCCAGCCGGGTGCAGCTCAGGACAAGAAGGGCGAGCTGGAGTGTGGCTATCACGGCAATAATGCACTGCTTCTTGTTAGAAGACCCCGGGGCAGTGAGGCGCGAAAAGGGGGGGCGTGCCAGCTTCAAGATTTTGAGCGGAGCTCCGCTGACAATGGCTGGTCTTCGGGTCAGATACACAAGTCGGGGAAGGGATCCCGCAACGAAGATGGCGGCCGGTAAGATGGAGAGAAATATGTTCTCAAACTTGATAGTAAAGTCGAAGTCGGCTCGGCAGCCCTTGACCGTGGGTCCCAGGGAGTCGTCGCCCAGACAGCCTGAGAAGTCCATGCTGATGACCGTCTCCGTCGTGGGTCCAGGCAGATTGATACACACAAGGACGAGAGCCTAGGGGGGACAAAACGAAAGCAACGCCGTAATGGCAGGAAAGGAATGACCCCCCTTATCTCCAGAACACTCGCTGGATGGGACGCTCGTCCAGGCGTTGAAAGTGGCTGCCTGGGGATCGATCGTCTCTTGCCGAAATGTGGGGGAGTAACACCGACAGTCGGCCGGCCGCTGCCATCGGCCGATGTCGTAACATGGTGACTCGCCGCGTTACGAGTTATCTGGCCTAGGTGACGAATCCCTGCCTTGGACCAATATCAAACCGGTTTCCGGCTCCGGAGGTCTGGGAGGACTCCCGCCCGCCGGACGACCCTCAGATCCTCGGGTTTTGAAGAAGGGCGTTGTAGACCGTTCGCCACGCGTGCCATCCTGTTCTAGACCGGGACCAAAAAGGAAGGTTGACAGAGGAGGAGTCGGGGGGCCGTATTCGTGCAGACGGGTGTATCGATGCGGGGAGGCGGCTGAGCGCGGTCAGTCATTCGAGCTTGGTACTGTAGTTTTCCTGGGAGGGAAAACAAGAACCGCACCAAGGCCTTATCCGCTATCCGGGTGAAGAGCCGTCCCATGTTGCCCGGGTCCCCGGGAGTCGTCGAGAGCCGCGCGGGGTCGCGGGTGTGGAGCACGCTGTAAGATGGTCTGTGGAAATTCTTGCTGCCTCAAAACGCCTCTTTCAGGGGCTCGGGTGATTCTCGGAACGGGCATCTACGTCGTACCTTTTGCTGTCATAGGAGAACTCTGCTATGCCAAAGTTGTCCTGCGCCGACTTCCATTGACCATATTCGAATTGCATTGCGGTTTACGGCTCATCCCATCAAGTGATCCCAATGAGCAAGACCAGGTTCCAGTGGGGGCGCAGATCTGGTTCACGCAACCGCCGGGAATAAACCTCGGCAGTGTTCGGGATGTCGCAAGAGAGCGTTGTCGGCGATCGCTTGGCTGAGCGGCGGGAGAAGTTGACCAATACTGCTTCTTCGCCTCTCATGACGACGATCCTGACGAATCTGCTTCCCAACCGCACTGTCGCCCAGACGCGCAGCTAAGCGATGGGGAAAGCTCTCTTGGGCCGCTGCGAGACCGACAATGCCTGAAGACCGAGGATGTCGCCATTCAGAATCGTATGCTACGGTCATGGCGGTGTGTACATCACCGATCCACCGCTACTGATGACTTCGGCCATTTAGATATGGCGGGTTAGACGGCAGGAGATTTTCAAGGTTGGTCGAGATTGAGACTCAACGCCGGCCGGTGTCATGGTGGGAAACGCAGCATCGAATTACTCGGCAAGACGCCCGCGGAACAGCTGCGCCCAACAGACAATTCTCACCACGCAACACCCTCCAAACTTTCTGACAGTAAATCACATGATGCTTTTGATGTGCGCTTCAGCCCAAAACGCCAGGCACGGTGGCTCCCCAAGGCGCCAACAAATGGATCCCTTCCTCAAAGCCCGCACCAAACTTGCTTTGGTACTCGAGCACGCGCGGTGCGACTCGCATGCTACGGATCGGGGGAGGTAGAGCAAGCCGTTGCAGTCATAACGAGCTAACAAACTGACGGATCGGACAGCACGCAATGGGATTCACAAAAATCATGAGCTCAAGCATGGAAGCTACCGGACCACTCTCTTTTGAGGGAGAAATAACGAGAGTGGAAAAACGTTGGCCTCGATCCCCCCTGGTCGCGCTCGTGTAGTTGGCCTTCATTATTCTGTAGCGCCGCAAAACGAAACTTTGATATTGCCTTCTGCAATATCACGGCGAATAACGGGAACTTGGTCTTCCAGTGTACGCGTTTGCTTGGAGAGACGAGCCTCAAGCTCAGGGGTTCAGGGGTTCAGGGGCCCGACCCCAGGTCTTGGCTTCGGACCGAGGCCGGAATCCACAACGCTCCGGCAGTGGCTGCCAGTGGGGCAAATGCTGCCGCCGGTTTCCGCCGCGGCGAACACACAAGTGACCCGGAATAGCGTGACCAACGAGCCATCGAAGCGCCTGCCGAGGCTGGGACACCATCCGGACGACCGCGGATGCTCCAGTCGTTGGGATTTCTGTCTCTCTATAAGAACAGGATCGGGTCGCGCCACTCTGTGTCCCTCACCTTGCCCGAACCCGAACAAACACACACTATAACCCCACCACGCCAGCCGACACCAAACATAGTACTACCATGTGCATCGTCCTCCTCACGACCGCCCATCCCTCCTACGCCCTCATCGTCATCGACAACCGCGACGAGTTCATCCTCCGCCCCACCTCGCGGCCACACTGGTGGACGCCCGACCCCGCCCCCGGCCCCTCCGATCACCCCCATGGCCCATCCCATCCGCCGCCGCCGCCGCAGCCGCAGGTCCTCTCGTCGCGCGACCTCCAGCGCCGCGAGCGCGGCACCTGGCTCGGCATCTCGCGCGCCGGCAACTTCGCCGTGCTGACCAACTACCGCGAGGCGGCCGGCGCCCCGGCCGGCGCCGCCGCCCGCTCCCGCGGCGCCATGGTCACCGCCTGGCTGGCCGCTCCACCGGCCGAGGCCACGGGCCACTTCGTCGAGCGCATGCTCGCCGGCGACGGCGTCGGCGGCGTCGGCGGCTTCAGCCTGATCTGCGGCAAGCTGCGGCGGCGGCGCCGCCGCCGCCGGTCGAGCCGGCCCCGCACGGAAACCCCTGCCGTCGACGCCGCCGCCGCCGCCGCCGCCGCCGGACCGCAGCAGCAGCAGCAGCAGGAGCAGAAGGAATGCGACAGCATTGCCCCGCTGGCGGTGCTGTCGAACCGAGCGTCGCACCCATCGCACGTGCCGTGGATCGCGGGATCGCGGGGCGAGACGCTGGGCCTGTCCAACACGCGGTACGACGACGACGACGGGGAGCCGTGGCGCAAGATCGTCGACGGCAAAGCGGCGGTGGAACGGGTAGTGGCGGCAGCGGTGGCAGCGGCGGCAGCGGGGGAGGACCGCACCGAAGCACAGCTGCTAGAGGAGCTGTTCGCGGTGCTGGACGCCGACACGCTGCCGGTAGCGCAGGGCGGCGAGTCGTTCGAGGCCTGCACGCAGCTTCTCAAGTACAGCATCTTCATCCCCGCCATCGGCGATGCCGAGCACCGGGCGGCCATGGCCGAGGCGGCTGGGGGCGGCGGCGCGGGGCCGCAGGGGTCCGAGGCTGCTGTGCCGGAGGAGCTGGCGCACGAGGAACGGCCCGACGGGCAGGCCGAGGGGCCCAGTGGGTTCGCGACGGGGATGTACGGCACGCAGCGGCAGACGGTGATGCTGGTGGACTGGGACGGCAATGTGACATACGTGGAGAGAGCGCTGTGGGACGACCGTGGGCGACCGGTCAAGCGGGGGCAGGGGGATGTTTGCTTTCGATTCAACATTGAGGGATGGGAGGATGGCGACGACGACGCCGACGTCGACGTCGATGGTTAATGTGCATGAGCTACGGGGTAGTATAAAACTGGGAAGACCTATCATATGACTGTTACGCAGGACCGAGAGACGGGCATTTCTGTCTGAATACCTACTGTAGGTACCGGGGGAACCGCTTGGTCTTGATGTGTGATGAGCTAATGGTTGTGGGATCATGGATCGTATGAAATATTGAGGCACCCTGGAACGACCATGCGATCATGCTCTTCGCAGGACCTTCTGGCCATAAAACTCATGCCTCGACCGGGCTACAAAGCGATGCCATCCTCGACAACAGAGTAAAGCTAGAGAATAGTGACATATCCTCCCTTGCCTTTCGAGTGTACATTCACCAGGGGAAGCCTCGCCTGCGGGTTTCCTGCCGACGGCCCCAAGCTGCGCCGCCCGCTGAACAAACGCGCGACAAACCCTTGATCCTCCATACTCCCACCGATGGGGAGCAGGGCCGACCGCTTGTGCTTGCGGGCGTAGTCTTGCTGAAAGAGGTGCAGGCTACGACGGGCCTTGGGTGTGACGCAGAGCGCCTCGAGGTGTAGAAAGATGCGCCGACAGCGGTTATCGTCGTCCAGAAGCAACCTGGCATCCATTTCCGCCGTAGATCGTGAATCGTCTCTGCCATGGTTGTGCATGATGTCTGCCGTCGTAGCCGATGGACGGAGATACAACGAGGTTGATTTCGCGAGCGACTTTGCCCCTGCGGGAGAAGGCGACTCGTTTTGAATTGCGGACCGGCTGTTATGTGCTTCGATCAGGACACTGAGATTCGAAGGGAATAGGAGCTCGGAATGGAAGCGGTCGTGCAGTGCCGTGAAACGGCCGCTCCAGTAAGCAGACGACTGGGGCTCCCGAATGAGCAGCGGATTCACCGCCGGCGCCGGCTCGGCCTCGGAGGATGACTTCCTGCTAGTGAGAGATCTTCTCGGGAGCCGGGTCGGGTTGGGAGCCTCGGCCGCACCCGTCCGCGTCGAGCTCCCGCTGATATTTCGACTGCTGGCAAGGCTCGCAAGAGACGCGCGAGAAAGAGACTGGGTGAGATTAGAGATGACGTTGAAGGTCCGAGACTTGCTAAGCCGAGTGGCATGCGTCGAAGGAGGGACGTTTTCGTTGGGTCCGGAGAGGTTGGGACGAGCAGGATAGACATTGCCGTACGAGCCGTCGGTGAGCGACACGTGGTTGGATGGAATGGGAATGATGGAGCCTCCGGAAGTAGAACGTGAGGCGGAGAGCTTTCGGAGCTTAGATATGTATCCGAGTCGAAGTCCTGCCGGAGGCTTCGCCCCCAGTAGTGGCTCAGCTGGTGGCGAGCTTGAACGTGACGTGGTATTTGATGTTAGGTCAATGATTCCACGGCGTATGTGGTCGGGGCCGGGTTCTCCATGGCCGTCCCGGTCTCGCTCCATTCCATGCCCCCAGAGTCCTCCAGTTGATCTGTCCTGGGGTTGATCGTCAAAGTCGGCTGCGGTCCCGTTGTCTTCGCCGTGTCCTCCGGCGAGTAGGTAAGTCGGCGGGGAGAGTATCCGGATTTTTTGTTCTCGGACATCGAATTCTCGGCTTGACCCATCAGTTCGTCGTACAGGTCGTAGCATTGGTCCATGTCTGGTTCTTCGGTCGTCTCTGTCGACTGAGATCCATTCGTCATCGCCTCGCGGATGCTCGATCGGGACGGCTAATCGCAGACGTGGCCCTGCTCGGGTATGAACTCCTCCACGCGACATGATAGAGACGAGGCCGAGTCAAAGACTCCGTCCTTCTCGTCCTTGTTCGATTTTTGGCCTAGGTAGGAGCTGTCCAGGGCCTTCAAGAGCCGACTGAGAAGGGCGAAGGCGACAACGAAGGCAGCCCGAGGCAAGAGCCTCAGGAGAGCGCACCAGAATCTAACCCAGATCCAGGCAAGTTGGGCGACGATTTGAACGTCTGTTCGAAAAACGACAGCGGCAGACCGAAGATTGCACGATAGGGCGAGACGAGCTAGGAGAAAGGTCTGGACGAAGAGTTGGAGCGCAATTCCAGCTTGCTCCGCAGCGATAGCCACCAGAATGGAAATCAGCGGCCCGACCGGGGCCCGCTGTGGTTGGGGGGTCGCGAGGGGCGGCTGTTCTGTGTTCTCATACGAGTGCGCGGTATACCAGTCGGGATGCCGAACCCAGGAAGGCTCGGCGTCGTCGGGGCAGCCGGGAGGGTATGGGTGGTGTAGGGGACGGTCGAGATGGTGGCTCGGGGCGGCGGTCTGGGGAGTCATCGCATATATCAGCTCGAGAACGAATTGCGGGGGGAAGCAGCGTCGCCTGGGTGGGCAAGCGAGGACGCAACGTAGTGTTGAAGGTAGTGACCAAAAGGTGGCGAGCAACAGAGAAGCAAGGGGAAGGGGGTTGGGGTGAAGTCGCCAGGAGGGACGGGTGAGGGAAGAAAGCGAATTGAGGATCCCCTCCTGTTTATACCGACGGGGGAAACAGGAGGGATAAACCCGTGGAAGGCGGAACTTACAAACAGATTGAAGGGGAGACCCTTGCCTCAGAGAAGAAGGATCGGTGGTAGCTAAGGTGGTAGGTGGGTAGGTAGGAGGTAGGAGGTAGGTGGGTACCTACCTACCCAGGCACCTCAGGGTACCTACCTCAGAGTACCTACCTCAGGACTGACCTGATGTTCGTCGCGGTGGGTTTTGGAGCACCTTGGGATTGGTGCAGACCTCTTGGTTTTCAACGCAGTTTCTCAAGACTCCATAACACCGATGAGGAAAAGACGTTGTGATGGGAGAGATAACACGGTCGTGGGCGGCGCTGATAGTTCAGGAGGCGGTAGGACGGGTCTTGTTGTCGACTTTTTGCTTCCCAGGTTCCTTGGTCAACCCGACAGCTTCGCAACATTCACCGTGTGCTCGGGTAGCTTGCTACTGGACGAGAAATAACAAGCAGCTCCCTGTAAAGGGGAGCGGCGATGAGGCACCTGAGGCACATGCACCCGCCTATCCCACGTGATTCCGGACTGGACGACCAAAGGTGGCATGGACAGCAGAGGAGAGAAAGAGCGGCAAACGGCCGACAAGAGAGGGCTTCGAATACCGACATGCTGGTAGAAACCTATACTTACAATATGCGAACTCAGCCCACCGTTGAAGGACCCCTTCGCTATGCTTCCTTTCCGTTCCAGAAAGACATTTTTCCCAACACCAGCCGAATGCCACCCAATACCGCTCACTAGCCTCCGTCCTGTCGAGGTGACTTCAAGCGTGGTCGGCCTTTTTTCTCGCCTTGAGATAGCTGGCCAGCTGCTCGTGCCGGGTGACAAAAAACTGCCGCTTCTTGTCGTTTCGAAACTGCAGCACGCCCACCTCGTCTGCGTACTTGACAAGGTCCTCGTACTCCCGAGCCGAGTCAAAGTCCTTGAACAGGAAGCCCTTGGTCGACGTCATGCGCTCATTCTCCATCTGCCACAGCCGGATCTGGTCTACCACCGTCGGGGGCAGGACCTGCCCCGGTCGCCCGTTGTTGGCGGCGTGACGGTGCATCTCCTCGTGCGCGTTGACCGCCAGGTAGCGGATGATCTGGTCCGATGTGATGCCGTACGAGATGGCACGTCGAATTGAGTCGCGGGTTAGCTTGCCGGTGACCAGGCCCGGGAGGCGCGACCCCAACTTGGAGAACAGGGCCAGAACAGCAATCTGCAGGGGAGAGCTGGTGTAGGCGTAGATGCGATAGTTCGTCTCCAGGATGATACCACCTTTGGATTCGGAACCGGAGACGGGAAGTCCGCCCGCGGCGGCGCTGCTGGTGAGCGTGGTGGCGAGGCGCGTCGGGAAATACTGGGAGGAGCGGTCGCGGGGGGGGACGTAGATGAGACCAAAGTCGACAAGGGACGGAAGCATATTCCGCCGCTGCTCGGTCAAGGCGTTCGTGTCGTAGGCTGTCCCGAGTTCCAGCGTCGACAGCATGAAGAGGAAGCTGAGCATCTCGACGCTGTCCATGTCGGCGTTGGCGCCGGCCGAGTGGTCTACCGCTTCGAGCCACTGCAACAACAGGGTCCAGACCTGCGCGTTGGACGCTTGCAGAAGAAAGGTAAAGCCCGTCTGCGTTATGCCCACGCCGCCAGCACCACCTTGCCTCCGCTCCACCAAACTTCCCGCCAGCAACAGCTCCTTGACCGAGTTCTTAGGTCCGGACGAGTCTTGGGAGGAGTGCGCCAGCCCAACGCTGTTCACCACGTAGTGCAGTATGTCTTCCCATTTTTTCCTTGCGTAGCGGTCGAGAAATGGAATGTCAATCTCGGGGGGAACGGGTATTTCGCTGGGAACGCCGAAGCTCTTGTGGTTGCCGCCGCCCTCGAGGGCCAGCCGGAACGAATTCTTGAAGTTGGTCGTGAGGGTCATCTCCTGCGGGCGGTCCTTGGCCGCGGGAGTGATTTGTATGATGTGTAGTAAGCGCAAGATGGACAGGGCCCGGTCCTTTTGGTGCTTCGCGTGGGCGGCGATCATATTGTCGAGCGTGACCAAGCTCATCGGGCCTTCCATGTAGAGGATCATCCTGACGAAGGTCTTTGCGAGCGACGGCAGCATATGTCGAAACATGGCCAGGGTCGTCGACGGCTGCTGGTACAGCCTTCGGAAGTTCGTCCCCGGTTGCTTCTCGAGGTAGTCCGAAAGCGAGAGAGAGGGAGTACTGACCGACATCTTGCCGGCTGCGAATAGCGGCGAATTTGACTTGATGATGCCAGAAGCAGACGAGAGCTGTAGACGATATAAGCCACTTCTAAAAACGCCAAATCCTGGCGTCGTGGCCCAAGAAAAGAATCATGGGGGTCGCGGGTGGCGGGTCGAGGGTCGCGGGTCGAGGGTCGCGGTCTACGAAGCAAATTTACAGATTCACGATGTGGAGGTGACGTTTGAAGCTTTGAGGCACCAGCCGGAGCCGCAGTGGGGTATCCCCCAGGGTTGCAGGGCTCCTACGGACGGGAGTACGGGCAGTAAAATGCTTTAGACTTTCCCACGCACAATGGGTTTCCGGGTGGCTGAAGCTTCGGCGCTAGAGTGGGAGTGATGCGCCTCAGCCGCCTCAGCAGCGCCACCGAAGCACGAGAGCACGGTAATGTCGCGAGGGACGTGACTCCCCAAGTGCCAAGTGCCGGCACGCGACGACCTCGGACGTTCAGATCGCCGTCTCCGAGATCGTAAAAGCCCCAAGCTCCAATCGAGGCAGCGGTATCAAGGATGACAGCCAAGTTGGCTCCGGGCAGATTTGTTCGGTCGGCAGGTGCCATTATCGGACTGGTATGACTTTCTGTAATAACGCATTCCGCAGGTGCTCAAATCGTTCATGGCCGAGTCTGGGCTGGAGCCAAGGTCAGTCGGAGGACCCCCGCCGCTTCTTCTCTTATACGGGCAGCACCCACGGCCCCAGTAGCCGCTTCCAGCCACCGAAGACGACCCAGATGCCTTTCTGACAGGCTTACATAGACTCTTTGGCCCGCACGTGAGTTGAATGGGCCCCTCTGTACCTAGGTAGGCAGTCGGTAGCATCTGACGGGACCTTGTGGAAGCTTCGCATCACCCACGCCGCTGAAGGCAGGGTCGACTTCGAGCTCAACATACAGAAGGATCATACGGTATATCCAAATCTCCCACGGGCTTGTCCACGGGCTTGTTCTCCTGGAGCTGACATGGCCTCGAAGAACCGATTGAAGATTCTCCATGGGGGGACCATTGCCAGCATGGTTGACCTCGGCGGCTCCTTGGCTGTGGCGTCCATGGGTCTGTACGCCACCGGCGTCTCTACCGATCTGAACGGCAAGCTTTCCGCCGGGCTGAGCTCTTCGCGTCCGTACTGACGATCGTAGTCACCTATCTAAGCACGGGCGGGAAGGTAGGCGAAACGATCTGCGCGAGTGCGGTTTGCGAGAAGAGTACGACCCCACCCCCCCCCCCCCCCCCCCCCCCCACCCCCCCT
>Ga0247777_1000221_pt1 | contig 15057 bp, 8 predicted proteins | sample UWRJL154409C5_FD_179937 | JGI IMG/M metagenome (GOLD analysis project Ga0247777, IMG submission 179937) | Plant litter microbial communities from Arlington Agricultural Research Station in Wisconsin, United States - UWRJ-L154-409C-5 | ecosystem: Environmental > Terrestrial > Plant litter >...
GTTTCGTCTTGCGATACATGCCGTCGGATCGCCTCGCCCTTGTTGATCGCTGACGCCGTCGCCCAGGCTCTTCCTGGCCAGATGGGTCCGACCACCCGTACTGCCCCCCGTCGTCTCCCCGTCGCCGTCGCCGTCGTCCATCACCAGCCGTCTCAGCCATGAGCTCCTGGATGAACGAGGCGGCCGTCCAGAACCATAACGGCAATGGCTTCCCCCACATGACCGACCCGAACGCTGTTGCCGGCGCGATGATGGATCCGTCGGCCTTCATGGCCGGCCAGGCGCAGTTCAATCCCGCCCTCGCGGGCCAGTTCGCGAACCCCCAACAGATGCTCGCCGTGCAGAACGGCGGCCTGCGCAACCCTTCGCCCTCGTTCTCGAATCCCATGTACCAAACCAATTCGGTGGTCCCCTCGAAGCGACCGCGCCCCCGCGAAGAAGGCGCCGCCTCGTCGCCGCGACAGAACCCCAACATGCTCCCGACGTCGCGCGCCGACGCGCCAACGCACGCGAACTTCCCCAACTTCTCCCAGGCCGGCATGGCACAGCCGACGACGAGCCAAGCGTCGCCGTACCCGCACCTGCAGCCCAACGGCTCGGCGAACGCGACCCCGTCGCCCATCATGGCGAATCAGATCCGGCCTGGCGGCGTTCCGCAGCGCGTGTCCACGACGTCGCCGCATCCCTTCTCGCCCGCGGCCCAGAGCTTCGCCCCCCAGGCGTCCCCGGGGCCCTCCGAGCAGGGCGCCGCCGCGCCGCCGAACGCCTACCTGCCGCAGGGCAACTTCCCGGCCGGCTTCAACCCCAACTTCGCCGGCGCGCCGTCCCCCGCGCGGCCGCCCTCGAACCCGGGCGCGATGATGCCGCAGCCCATGGGCCCGATGGGACAGATGGGACAGATGAGCGCGATGCAGATACAACAGATGCAACAGATGGGCCAGATGTCGGGCCAGATGTTTCCCCAGCAGATGCAGCAGATGCAGCAGCAGATGGCCCAGGCGAGGAACCCCGTCGAGCAGCAAAAGTACATGTACCAGATGCAGCTGCAGCGGCAACTCCAACAGCAGGGTCAGATGTCGCAGATGCAAGGCCAGAACATGGCGCATCAGCGGAACATGATGGCGAGAGGCCCCATGCCCAACGGCCAGGTGCCCCCAGGCGCCGTCCGACCCCAGCAGCCCATGCCGGCCCAGCCGGGCATGGCGCGGCCGACGAACCCCGAATCGTTCATGAAGCAGCTTACCGGCTTCATGAACGCCAGGCAGCTACCCTTAGAGGTGAACCCTGTCGCCGCCGACCGGCCCGTCAACCTTGTGCTCCTCTTCCAATTCGTACAGAAGCTCCAGGGCTACCACAACGTCTGTCAGATGAACGGCTGGGGTCAAGTGTCCAACGCGCTCGGCATCCCCGCGATGCAGTTCCAGATGGCGCCGGCGCAACTGAAGGGCATCTACGAGCGCAACCTCGTGAAGTTTGAGGAGGCGCTGAACCAGAATCGGTCCAAGATGGCGCAACAGCAGCAGCAGCAGCAGCAGCAACAACAACAACAACAGCACCACCAACAACAGCAGCAGCAGCAACAGCAACAACAACGGCAACAGCAGCAGCAACAGCAGCAGAACGCGGCACAAGCAACGCCCGTCAAGACACCCACCACAGGTCAGATGTCGCCGGCGCAGATAATGCAACCTGGCCACGCGCCCATGCAGCAGACACCCACGCCCACGAAACCGGTGGGCCCCGGTGCGCAACAGGCCAGCCTGAACGGTTTCTCGCCGGCACAGCCGACTCCGCCGGCGGCGGCGGCGCAAGCGCAAGCGCATTCGAGAAACAGCCTCTCGAGAAGCGTCCAGGCGACGCCGACGAACGACGAGTTCCCGATGCCGTCGCCGGCCCCGAGTAAGACCGGGAGCCTGTCCCTGCCCGGCGGCGCGGGCCACGTCGAGGGCCCGGGGGCGGCGGTCGACGGCGCCCTGCTGCCCTTCCCGCAGCCCTTCGCGGAAGACCGCGATATCTACGAACCCTGCTCCCGCGAGATCACGACGCACGGCGGCCTCACGGTGGCGAGCTTGGACAAGCTGGGCCCCGACCTGGAACGGCTCAAGCCGCATGTACCGTGGGTGGAGGAGATGGGCCTGATCGACCTGCAGGCCCTCACGCGGAGCATCCAGTGCGGCATACACGGCGAGGTCCGCCTCGCGCTCGACACCCTGGCAAGCCTCTCGGCGCTCCCCCTGCAACCCCGTGGGTCGCATCTGGACATCGACCTGTCTAAGTGCGACGATCTCGTCGAGTGCCTGCTCGAGTGCGCCGAGGAACAAGTGGAGCTGCTCGCGGAACACACGGTGGAGGTGTCGGACGAGATCCTCATCGCTACGTACGAGGACGTCGTCCGGGCCAGCCGGCTGGAAAAGATGGAGGTCCGCCGCGTCCCCGTCTTCGGCTCCGACGAGTACGAATTGGACAGGGCGGTGGATCGGCTGATCTGCATCACGACCATCCTGCGAAACCTGTCCTTCCCGGCCTTCAACCACGCGGCCCTCGCCGACGAGACTGTGGTTAAGTTCCTCTGCGTCGTGATCCGGTACCTCGGGACGCGGACCATGCTGCTCCGGACGCAGGTCAACACGCTGGACCTCATGAAGGACCTCGTTGTCTTCCTGTCCAACGTCGCCGGCTCGGTGGAGATACCCGGCCGGGAACAGGCCCTGTGTCTCCTCCAGTTCCTCTTGGCCTTCGCTCCGTCGCCGGCCCCGACCCTGTCCGGCGAGGGCTTGTTCTTCTCGTCGTACGACCCCGGCCTGCACGCCTACCTGCCGCCGGCCGTCGACGCCCTGGCCAAGCTGCTGGCGCGGGACGAGCCCAACCGGACCCACTACCAACACCTCTTCGCGGCCGACGCCGGCGGCGCGCCGCCCTCGGAACTCATCACGAGGACGTTCGGGCTTGCCATCTCGCCGATCCCGGATCACGCGAGCGACCAGCGCCCTTCGCTCGTCGAGGTGCGCAAACCGTTCCTCATGCAGGGTCTCCTCGCCGCCGACATTTTGGCGTCCCTGGCGCCCGGGCCCGAGAGCGGCGTGACGAAGACGTGGCTCGCGTGCGGCAGCGGCTTCGCGCAGCATCTCTTCCGGCTCGTGCGCCTCCTGAGCCAGCAGTTCGAAGGTCCGTCGGCCCCGCCGCGGGGCCAGCCGCGGTCGCAGCCTCGCAAGGACCATGAGCTCGTGTATATCGTGGTGCTCGGCGTCTCGATGCTGCGGAGGCTGAGCGAGAAGGCGAGAGACCAAGGCGCGCCCGGCGCCCTCCCGCCCAGCGCGTTGCCCTCGGCGGAGAGCGTCCTCGGGGCGTTGCAGATGAGCAGCCCCGAGTGGACGCGGGACGGGTTCCTGCAGCACCTGGTGGCCTACGCGGCGTTGGCGACCTGAGCCTGCGACGTCGAGTTGCGTCCGGCGACGGCGCATCTGGGGTCGGAGGGGGAGAACGGGACGGACCGGTGTCTCCCGGGTGCCCGACGGAAGCATGTGGGAGGATTAGAGGAGCAGTGGACGAAGATGGACGAGACGAGATATTCAATAAGCGACGAAGGGCGTGGCGGGACGCCACGCCAATGTATCCAATGTTCAATGTGTACCATTCCGATGACTGCCTCCGATACCCCGTGATTGTGTCGTCACACCGGGAGCCCGGCGTGTGTCGGGTTCCGGGCCCCTGGGTTGAGCTGCTGCCTCGGGGGAAGAGGTGCAGCATGGCCTCGGTCTTGGTTCGGGGGAGAGCCGAAGCGTGGTGATGACTGTCTGTTGAGGCATTATTCGCAAGGGGGAGGAGAGTATCTACACCACCCGCAATAGCAAGTGCCGCGCCGCCATCATTGGACGGGCGGCCGCACGCACCTTCAACACGATCGTAGTCTGGGTCGAGATGGGGTACTTGACTTTGCGGTCTCTTACAGTTTGGGTATGTACATGGTCGACCCGGTCTAACCTTGGCCGGCCTGGTCCGCGCCGGCCCTCCGCTCCTGGGGATGTAGTCCTCGCCGTCTATACAAAGCCTCGTACTCGTACACGCAAACGGGGGCCCCTCAGAACCCGATCTTTTCTAAGTACTGCGTCACCCTATCCTTATGGTAGCCCTAGCCGCAAAAGTCCCGTTAGTGCTCATCCGTCTAAAAGAGGCCAGCCCGCCAGCTAGTGCATACCTTGATCTTGATGTGGTTGTTGACCGGATTGATCTTGACCGTCGCCCGCGGAAGGTCCAGCGCCTCGGCCACGTGGTCGGCCAGCGCGGGCACGTCGCCCTGTCCCTTCTTGACGACCGTCCACAGCTGGTTGCCGCCCCCCTTCTTCTCGTGGAAGACGGGGAGGTTGTTGCTGTGCGTGCGGCCGACGAAGTAGGGCCGCGCCAGGGCGTCGAGCGGTGGGGATCGCGTCCGGGTGGCGGCGCCGGGGACGGGCGGCGCGTCCTCGTCCGGGCTCGTGTCGGCCGGCGGCGTTGCGGTCGGCGGGGTGGCCTTCGCCGCTATTTCGGTCGGCAGTGCTTCGATCGGTAGAGTTTCGGTCGACAGCGTATCAGTCGGCGACGTCTCGGCGAGCCATGTCTCGGTTGGTAGCGTTTCGGTCAACAATGGCTCAGTCGACGACGGTTCAGTCGACAACGGTTCGGTCGACAGAGTTTCGGTCAGCAGCGTATCAGTCGGCGGCGTTTCGGTCGACAACGGTTCGATCGACACCGGTTCGGTCGACACCGGTTCGGTCGACAATGGTCCTCCAGTCGACAACCGTTCGATCGGCGGTATTTCGATCGGGGGTATTGCGGTCAGCGGCGTTCCAAGCGGCGGTGATGCGTTCGGCAGCGATGCGGTTCGCAGCGTTGCTTTCCCCTCGGGGGGGCAGGGCACTTTGCGAATGAGCGGTTTTACCAACGTAAATCGCGTCGACGTGTGCATCCGTCGCAAAAATACTGAGCGTAGCATAGCGCCTGGTGTCGTGCCTTATGGCGGAATCCAGGAAAGCCGCTGAAATCTCGCTCGCGAGGACGGGCAGTCTGGGGGCAGGTCCGCATGGCTGCGCGACGTTGACGTTACCGGTCAAAAAGTCTTCACCGCTCGGCAGAAAGGGCAGATCCCGTGTGCCGCGCCTCCCACCAACCTGCTTTGGAATTTGAACTCAACGGCCCCTCCCCCCACCACCCGGCGACAACCACGACTCCCCGCGGACGTACTGACACCACCAAACCCCTTCAGGCCTTTTCTTCGCCATCGAAAAACTAAGACCGAATCTTCCGGGCAACGAGATATCGATCATGGCGCAGTCGGAGAGCGTGGCGGTCCCCCCCGTCACCGAATTTGACCTCCTCCCCAAGCTGATTTCGCGTCTCGACCGGCACCTGATCTTCCCGCTACTAGAATTCTCGGCGAACCAGCTCGAAGATGAGGATGGCACCATTAAGGACGAGGAGAAGGCGCGCGAGGTCACTAGGGCCAAGTACCACCTGCTCAAGAAGACCAACATGACCGACTACATCGCCAACCTCTACTGCGAGATTGAGGGCCTCGACAGCGCGCCCGCCGAGTTCGGCGAGCAGAGACAAAAGGTCCTCTCGAGGATGGAGCAGCTCGAGGCGGATACGACCAAGATTACGGATCTGCTCGGCGACCAGGACGTCGTCGCGAACCTGCGCAGCGACAAGGTGGCCAACTTGGAGTTTCTTAAGAAGGAGCACGATGTGAGTGGCGGGCGCGGAGGCGGCGGGCGGGCGGGATGCCCCGGCTGACTCTCTTTTCAGGTCACCGTCGAGATGGTCAACGCGCTGTACGACTTTGGCAACTTTCAGTACAGCTGCGGCAACTACGCGGCCGCGGCCGAGCTCCTGTACCAGTTCCGCGTCCTCTCGACAGACAACGACAAGGTGGCAGCCGCCACGTGGGGGAAGCTGGCGTCGGAGATCCTCAACACCAACTGGGATTCGGCGCTGGAGGAGCTGCAGAAGGTCAAGGAGAGCATCGACACGAAGCTGTTCAACCAGCCGCTCGCGCAGCTGCACCAGCGGACGTGGCTCGTCCACTGGGCGCTGTTTCCCCTCTTCAACTACGAGGGCGCGCGGGAGCAGATTCTCGAGCTCTTCTTCTCGCCCAACTACATCAACACCATTCAGACGTCGTGCCCCTGGATCTTGCGCTACCTCGCGGCGGCCGTCATCGCCGGCCGGGGGCGGGTCAAGAATACGGGCATGCACCAAAAACAGCTCAAGGACGTGGTGCGCATCGTCCGGCAGGAGGCGTACGAGTACTCGGACCCCGTCACCACCTTCGTGCGGGCGCTCTTCATCGACTTCGACTTCGAGGAGGCGCAGCGCCAGCTCCCACGCGCCGAGGAGGTGCTGCGGACCGACTTCTTCCTCGTGTCGGCCGGCGACACGTTCCTCGACGCGGCGCGCCACCTCTTCTTCGAGTCGTACTGCAAGATCCACACGCGCATCGACCTCAAGCGGCTGAGCGCGCAGCTGGGCCTCAACGTCGACGACGGCGAGAAGTGGATCGTTAATCTCATCCGCGACACGCGCCTGGACGCCAAGATCGACTTCCAGGAGGGCACCGTCATCATGAACCACCCCAACAGCTCCGTCTACCAGCAGGTCATCGAGCGGACCAAGGGCGGCTTCTTCCGCACCCAGGTCATGAGCGCCGCCGTGGCCAGCAGATAGGGATGGGTACCGACACGGATGCGGGCGGACGGGCCGGGGAAGGCCGTCTCGCCGGGCTCGAGGACGGTGGCGTGAGGGAGAGACCGGGGAACCGGCGAGAGATGTCGACGACGGGCGGTGTTGAGACCAGGGGGCCTGAACGCGATGCTAGGACGAGGAAAAGGGCGGCGTCGGGCATATTCTCTCACCCGTGTCAGTGCATACGTGGCGTTCCGGACCGGGCCCGGCTTCGGTGGGTCGTGTTTGCGGAGGGACGACGTCCCAGAGGAGCCGGCGAGCGAGAGGTCGTTTCATAGACGGAGTACTACGGCTGGAACATCTGAACGTCATTGGGCCCCAGGGAGTCGTGGCTGCCACTTCCTAGATATGCTAGGGGTCACCGTAACTCTGTACAACCCGTGAGGCACTGGCATAATGATTGCATGAGGGGCAACAATGGTTGCGAGCTTGGCGACGGCTGATGGGACGATGCACGCACATCGTTGGTGGGGACGGGTTCTTCGCTACAGATCTTGGATTAGGGTTTGTTCACGATCCAGTGACAGATTTTGAGATATATATGGTGGAGGTGGACCATCAGCAGTTAGGGAGTTATCATGGGTGGTCAAACTAGGCAATCTTTATGACGACAAAAGACAATGAGATGGAGTAGGCCAATCTAGGTTGTAGACCTGTGGTGAATAATGGAGTGACTGTCACGGTAGCTGACTCCTAGCCTATAATTCTCGATTGCTTGGGGTAAATACAACTATCCTCATGTGTTGTTTGCTCTATCCCAAACCTATAGACAGGCATAGTCCTGAGATCCAGCTCACTGTCAGTGATCTTTAAGCCAAGACGGACCATGGGTTGCTCGTTGCGGGACCGTTGCAATCCAACCTCCTCGACTAGGTTTCGGTGGTTTTCTCTACTAGCCCGGCTCTCCCTAAATCACTCTCGGATTGAACATTCGAGTCTCTGTGACTCCGTCAAGCCGGGGTGTTTTCTGGAAGTCGTGTTTTTCAGAGGCACTCCCGACATGGTTTCGTCACCACCCTTCCAGCTGATTTCGGGTTTATAAACCACGTTTCAAACAACTCATGCTCCTCCCATATTTCATCTAGTGTCTAGGACTCCAGCCTTTGTTATCTACCTGGACTGCCGACAGCCCTGGGCTGGTAAATTGTTGCCCTTACCATTCGGCCCACTTTTGCCCCAGCTCTGACGAGGCTCCGGCAAGCGCTCCCAAGCCCCTCCGATGGCTGCTTACCTCGGTCTCCTTGAGGGAGGCTTCTCTTGGGAGCAGGGCTATGGGCTGTTGGCCATCTTCGACTCATCCTGGGTTGATCCCGTAAGCTCAGCGACTGCGAAAGCCGCGCTCAAAGGGCTTTCCCGCTATCCGCTTTCCGGAACACTATGACTCTATACCAACTCCTATTGGGAGTTTGTCCATAAATATCTAGTTCCCAGGCTCTTCTATATCTCTGCCAAGTTGACTCTGGAATTGGCCAGAATCCTCGACACAGAAAGAGGTCCCCGGATAGTCATACTGTCACCTCAGATCTTTCAACCCTTACCTGCCAGCCTTGACTAGAATTGGATTCGAGCTACTAAGGCTGCACGAAAGCCTCTCAAGACTTTCTCGACTTCACTTCCCAGCAATTGAGAACAAGGACAAAGACGACCATGGGCAGCAGCCGATATTCCAGCCGCTGGTCCACGTCTCGTGGAGAATCAGGCAGTGGATCGGACGGAAATGATAAGGTACGTAAACTGTGATCCCCTGAGTGTTTGGCGGAAGTGATAGTACTAAGAACTCTCTCAAAGTACTCTTACGAAGACGGCAAGGAGCGTAGTAGACAGCAGGACGACGGTGGGCATATCGACGACAAGAAGGATCCGAACGACGACGACCCTATGGTGAGCTACCCCGTCTCCCTAGCGTTCACGGTTATCTCTCTGACCAGTGGGTGCGCCGGCCTAGTGGAAGCCCCACCCGGACGACAAGGGCAAGAAGGACAAGTCGGACAAGGACAGGAAGGGCAAGTCGGACAAGCAGGCCAGCGGTAGTGGCGACAAGATGCCCGACGACGGCAAGGACAAGACGGCCCAGGTGAAGTCCGCCCAGGGAGGCCAAAAGTCGAGCACCGGCGATCAAGGCGGCAGCGGCAAGAAGCTCTCAGACTATTGAGGCATCAGGCTCTCTCGGACAGAAACCCATGATGGATCCCAGGTGGCACCATGGTTCACATTAGAAAGTTGTCATGTCTGGACGACAGAGGTCAACAACCTCTAGGGAGGCGTGTAAGTAGGCATTGCCACAGGAGAATGGCATAGACCTCCGAACCTTCTGCCGCCCATCTAAGTATCAGAAGTTTGACGGTGTTGGGTGGCTATGAGCGTGATTGAACACTGCAAGTAAGACATGGCTGGAGGTAGGGAAAAGGGGCTACCTAGAAGAACGGTCTGGAATTGCGTAAGAACTACCTACCTTACCTACGCTGGTTGTAGATAAAGGTAGGGCTGTACCGGTAGCTCTCACTGCCCACACCTCTCCAGTTCCACCGCTGTCCATTCGCAAGTTCAAGGTAGGAGCTGTGTCTACAAGAACCGAGTTGAACATCGTCACCCTATTCCCCTGACACTCCGTCGCCATTTCCGCCTCCCCTGCACATCCGCCTCTGCACGAGTCATGAGAGACGGCTCCTGAGTGACGTTGTAATTTGCCTCGCCGTTCCCGTGCCGTTAGAGGAGGCCGCAGGATGCTCTGGCCAGGGCGACGAGTAAAAATGTCGGTTCGCCTCTCCTGCACATACATGCTGAACGGGCTCATGACCACTCAAAGCTTGTGCAGATCAGCTAACAGACGTATGGGAGGCACGCCAGTCAGTACCTATGTCGTGCCTCGAGTGGGCCTCAGGCTCTGGTGCAGCAGTGCCCCTTGGTGCTCGGTGCTCGGCGTGCTTCGTCGCGACTTCGCCACCGTCACGGAGAGCACAGGGGAAAGCCGGGCACTACGGCGAAACATATCAAGTACTAGGGTCTGAAAAGAACCCCGGTGGCAGCTCGAACTTGTCGTTGGTCTCCCTCTTCGCCTTCAGCGTCACGTCCACGACGTCGTATCCAAAGTTGTAAGCAAAACTCTCAGCGAGAGACGCTGAACGCGAGTTAGCGACAAGCGCGGTGGAGAGGAAGCTGGGAAGGTCTTGCTGGGGATGTCCGCCTCCTCCATGTACTGCTTCAACTCCTCCCGTACGAGGTACGTCTGGTCCTGTCCGACGTTGCTGAGGATCTGAACGGCGCTGGCCCTGCCGCGCCGGATGGTCTCGTAGAGGTCCAGGGCCCGTTCGATGTCCTCGGGCGTGCGCGCGTCGCAGAGCACCATCCCCAGCACGACTCCGTCCTCAAGCCCCATCGCGCAGCCTTGGGCTTGGTCTTATGTGGGTGAGCATGGCACGGCAGGGGCGAGGGGTGGGGTGGGCGGGCGTACGAGGGAGCATTGGGTGGGCGGCGTCGCCGGCCAGGACGAGCCGGCCGCTCCGCCATCGTGGGAGGGGCGCTCGGTATAGAAGCGACCACCGCTTGACTTCCGTTGCTTTGCTGCAGTGCGGGTGGAGACGGTCAGCTGCGATCGGGAGTGCTGTGGGGCCAGACGGCCGCGGAGGACGAAACCAAACGGACAAACCTTATGATGGCTAGCAGGCGGGGGTGGAAGTCGGAGAACCTCTCCAGAACGGATGCTATCTCCACGCCGGCCCGGTAGTCTGTGTTGCGGTGTTATACAGGGCGAGCAGAAGTGGGAGTGGATTTACTCACCCTCCTCGCTGCCCATTCCGACGCTGTCATCCCGGTAGATAGCTACAAAGTTGTGGATGGTGTTGCTGTTGGTGGTCAGGACGCGATCTTTCTTGCTCGGAGCGGCAGTCGTACCCGCGGCAGGGATACGACACGATCCTGCGGTGGGTGTCGTTATCAGGGAAGACCCGAAGGAGGCCGTCGACGTCGTCGTTCCACCACCGGGTCTCTGGGTCGTCCTGCAGTGCGGTGGCGGGGATCAAGAAACGATAACAGCAGTTGGCGTGCCTCGGCAACACCCGCTGGTACGGCCGGCCGAGCACCGTCTCGCAGGCGAGGGAGCGGATGCCGTCGGTACCGACCACCACGTCGGCCGCTACCGTTTCGCCGGAAGCGAGGTGAATCGACGGGGTCTCCGGCGTCTGGGGGCCACATCAGCCGCGAATTCAGCGCCCTAGGCACGAGTGACAGCTAGGACGCGGGCTCTCCCCGACCTACGTATCCCACCACCGGCGACGCAAGCAACAGCGACACGGGGCGACCGGGGCCGTCGGGCGCGGTGGCCAGGGTCCTGAGCGCGGTATGCAAGTCGACGCGGTGGGCGTACCACAGGTCAGCGCCGCCGAACCGGCGGGCGTTATCGGCGTGCGATTCGGCCGTGATGAGGCCGAGGGTAGCGGGGTGCCTGAAGTGGGCGCGGGCGGCGCGGACGAAGCCCTCGCGGACGGGATCCAGACCCCAGCGGACGAGGAAGCGGGCGGCGTTGGGCGGCACGTGGATGGCGGCGCCGACCTCGTCCTTGAGGGCGGACCGCTCGTAGACGCGCACCCGGTGGCCGGCGCGGCGCAGGGCGATGGCCGCCGCGAGGCCGGCGATGCCCGCGCCGACGACGAGGACGTCTAGCATGGTTCGGAAGCGGGGAGCTCGGGGGGAGCTCGGGGGCGTCGCTGTGGGCGGGGAGGGCCGCGACTCGGATGGGATCTTGGATGTGACATTGGAGCTAGCTGCGTCTACTTATTGACGAGGTGCAATCCGCAACAAACGGTCCGGTCTATGAGCGTTGAAGAAATGCAGCCGGGGGATGCAGGGTCTTCATTGTCTCCATTACGATCTGGCCATTCGCAGGGCACTCGCCCCCATTTTGGCCGGTCAGGGGTGAGAACGTGGGGACGTTCCTTCTAGCACCATGACCGCAGGAGACGGCAGATGCAGTGCGACCGCGAAGCGGGATATACACTGCCTTAGGTAGGTATCCACGGACTTGCTCAATCCGGCCAGCTGCGAAAGGTCGAGGCTGTCGTCCCGCCTGGTTCGCCTCGATAGTTGAGGAGAGGAGAGGGATCGAGTAAGTGAGGTGGTCACACTCTGGGGCTTACCGCAGGGGTCGATGTCAGATTTACAACGGCAGGAAAATTCGCTGTTCCTGTGAGTCTGTACTGTATGTACTGTATATTACCTCTGGAACTCGTGAGAACTACTGTAGCTGCGCACCCCTGGCTGCGTCTCTGGCGGCTGGGCGGGGGAAGCCAGTTCCGACATGCACGTCTGCCGAACGTCGTCGATACGGTGCTGACAGGATGCTGACACGGTCGACAGGCTGGAGAGTCAATCTCTCTTTTGGCTTTGACGCACAGCAGATTCCACAGAAACGCGAAGCGGAGAATAAGTACTGCACTGTAGCACACTAAAAATTGACCCGAGAGGAACAGGGTCAGGGGTGAGAGGGTCGGGGGTGACAGGGTCGGATGGCGCGGATGTCCCGCTCCCCTCCCGCCTGCCCCCACTGCGGCAGCAAACCGGGAGTTGCGTACGGACGCATCGCGGCATGATCCGGTGAGCCGAGCTCGACGAAGTAACATCGCTGAAGGCGATCCCGGCAAACTCCAATGGGAAGTTTGCGGACGGCGGCAGTCTCGACCGCGCAGGACTTGCCTCATCGAATCGAACCACGAGGGGTTAAGGTGAGGAGAGGGCCCGAGCTCCGATGGGACCGGCCCGCGGCAAGGCCATGTTCTCCGTCCCTCAGACAATGACGGCCGCCCGAAGCCGGACCTTGGATGCCGGACCTGGCTGCACCTCCGTCCGCGCGGCTGCAGGGTGGATCGGTTGTGAAACCGGTGAATGGGAGACATTCTCGCCCGGGAGGCTCACCAGGACTGAGCTCTCAAGGTTTGGGTCGTCAAAAGGCGGCCTGGTAACAAATTCGGGATCGGGGGCGCCCATGTCGTTTGGCACCACCCAACGGAAGAGCGGGATATAGTTGACGGCGTCGGCCAGAAACTTGGAGATGGTCGTCTTGTAAGTGGAGAGGCCGAGCTGCTGGAAATCCCTTCTGCGGCCGTCTTCGTCGTCGGGAAACGCGCTTCCAGAAGGCGTCCTTGACGATATCGGGCCCACTTGCCTCGCGGCCACAACGTATCGCGTCTCGGCTCGGCGGCTCCGCGCTCGATGGCAACGACGACGGGGTGGACGAGCCCCCCCGACGGCTGCTCCGACTCGGACTGCTGTTCCTCGGCCTCCTGGGCGACCTCCCATTCTAGCTAGGTACTCAAATCCGACGACAGGGGGTTTATCTGCATTCACATAAATCCCCTGCATCTTCTGTGCTCTGGCGCACCTAGTGTCAAGATTCAATTGGTTTGCGGGGAGCCAAGCAAGCGGCGCGAATTTCATGGCTACCTTGTTCTAGAGAATGTTCTTATCCGGTCCAGACCGGTGGGCCAGGAACAACATAGCTTGCCGGCCGATCGTACGAATAGCCCGCTGCCTTGTTGTGGATGTTGATGGCAATTCCAGGATCACTATTCATCGTCAGTACATGTGGCGAGCTAATAACTGGAAAGGACTATAATCTTACGATGTCTTGTATGCTCCCGGAAACTTTACCAAGGGCCCGGGGGTGCCGTTCCCGCCGTTGGTTACCTTAACTGCACAGTGTTAGACTATATCCCAGTCTCCATTTCAAGGAGGCAGCAAACCTTGGTAGCAAGTCATGTATAGCTGAGCGGGTGAGGCGTGCAGCGCAATAACCTCTGCGCGAACCAGATACTCGCCTGACGGGGTGTTCTTGGGAACTAATACCGCTAGTTAGCAGGGCTTGGGTCCCCCAAGGATTGAGCGTCCATACTAATAACCGTTTTCTTTCCGCAGTTCTTGTTCATCTTCTCGGTTCCCCAGGCATCCGTGGTGGTGATTTTCGGATCTAAGCCGTCCTCGGCAATCTTAAACCAGTCTGATGAACCGTCCGCAGTAGCCGCATTCGCAACTTTAGTCATGTAGACAATGACCGGGCCATAATGATTGCCTCCGATGGCGGAGTCTTTTCCACATTTCCTCTCTCCACCCGGTTGAGGGTGCATCTCAACAATGAGGCTCTCACCAGCGTCGATCGAGCAGGTGGTGCTGGCCTTAGCAGGTCCGGCGTTGCATCGCAGATCAGCGCCACCAAGGGCTGTTATCGGGCTGTTGCTCCTCGGGACACGGGCGCAGGTAACCCCTTTGTCTTCAGCACCAACCCAAAGCTGCTGGAAGATGGAATGGGCGTTTGCCGCCGAAGCAGCGAGCAGAAGGTGGTGGAGGTACTTCATCGTTACTGAGGATGGCTCGAGCAAGGTGATCGTGACTGTGAGGTAAATTTGAGAGACTCCGCCGGTTATAAGGACGGACGAGCTGTGACTATTTGCCGCGGCCCTTTCCCACCATGTTCATACATATTTATGTAAATAAACTATGGCGACAGGGGGTACCTGCAATGGAACATCGATAGATACGCCGAATAGCAATTCTAGAATATTTCCGGTAGGCTGGGGTAAATATGGGGAAAAGTGACACTAAAGATCCGGCTAAAGAGTTGGGCGAGGTCGCGGCTTTTCCCACACAAATGGTATCACGTTCTCGGGGACGATGCCGCCGCCGATAGTGGCCGTCTTGGGGTCCGGCGTTATGTGGATCGAGTTGAGTTCGTGCAGGTCTAGCGCCGTCGAAAGCGTCGGTGGCGAAGTTGTGCCCTCAGACGTTGGCGCTGCCCAAAATTTGGTCTAAAGAGTACCTAGGTACGCTTGAAGGTTGTAGAGCAATGTCAACAGTAGCCAATGCGCCGTGACCCAGACCAGGCTCACCACTCGGCTCACTTGAACGCAACGGCAGCTCAGGACCATGCACAGTATGGTACTTGCTGAGGGTAATCCGTGCGTAATGCATAGTGCTATTGCACAAAGCTTTTGGAGCGTCGCGCTTATCGACGGTCGTGCCACCGCGAGGTTGCAAACACGTGACGTACTGTGTAGGGCTCTGGGCAAGGACGGCGAATCACAGAGTGAGGCTGGCGAGCAAAGGGCGAAGAATCGTCATGGCTTAAGGGAATGTGTTAGATGTCTCTATAAGATACCCTTGAAAACTGAAACGAATGTAGGTAATTTAGCGACGAACGGCCACCATGTAATGAGAGTTGAGAGGGCCCAGTAAGGTCAATATCAGTAGTATATCCATGGCCGCGTCTTGGTGGCTGATTCAGCCGCTTAGCGCCACACCACCGCCATTTAGCGTCAGTGCCCTCAGCACCTTCCAATATTCACCCATATCCAC
>Ga0247777_1000222_pt1 | contig 15049 bp, 16 predicted proteins | sample UWRJL154409C5_FD_179937 | JGI IMG/M metagenome (GOLD analysis project Ga0247777, IMG submission 179937) | Plant litter microbial communities from Arlington Agricultural Research Station in Wisconsin, United States - UWRJ-L154-409C-5 | ecosystem: Environmental > Terrestrial > Plant litter >...
CAGGTACGTCTGCGTCAGCGTGAAGGGCACGTTGGCCAGCAGCACCGGCAGCAGCTCCGCCGCCACGGCCGTCAGTGCCGTCGCCAGCAGCAGCGGGCTGCGCCGCCGCGCCGCGGCCCACACGCCGCTGACGGCGTTCGTGGGCCACGGGAGTAGGATGGACCGCGAGGCCGGCTGCGGCTCCTTTGCCATGAGCATGAAGGGCTCTGCCGTGATGACGCCTGCGGTGGCAACGCGGCCGTGGTCAGCGGGCCGTACGTTGCGGGTTACAGGTTGTGGGTAGGAAGAGACGAAGGAAAGGGGCGCAAGACGGAGGAAAGGGGCGCATCTTACTCATAAAGAACGCTGACCAGGAGCTAGTGATGATGCTGCCCAGCCCAGCAAAAAGGAGTCTAACGCCGAAGCTCTGACTGTCCATAAACAGCTCAAAGGCGTTATCCTCCCGCAAAAGGTGGTAGTAGAAGATCAGCGCCATCAGGCCCAGGAGCAACACCATAAAGATGGCCCGGGCTCTGATTGTCAGGGCCAGGAACGGCACGTGGCGTGGCCCAAACCTGGCCAGAATACCCTCGCTGCTCTGCCAGCCGTTGGAGCCGGCGGCGGCTGGTCCGGAGATGAGATCCCGGAGTGGAACGATACCGTACTCGGCGGTCGACTCGCTGCCGCCCTCCCCGCCGTAGAAAGTGTCGCTGTTGTCGTCATTGGCCTCCTCCAGGCCAACTTCCTTGTCACCGTCTCTCTCGCCGCCGCCGGCCGGCGTGGCAACGCGAACTAGGCCGAAACGACCGTCGGCAAACAGCGCATCCAGCTCGGCATCGTCCGGCTCCCCGGCCGCGATGAGCCTTTGCCGGAGGCCGGGGTCCCGCGTTAGCGCTGCCATGGCGGCGATACTCCACGGCTCGTCGTACAGTCCCGTCTCCCACCGCGTCACCATGACACCCACGACGGCGACCAGGGCCGCCATGACGGCCAGCATGGCCGCCAGCGCGTACGCCGGGCCCGGCGCCACGCCGAGTGCGATGCCGCAGCCCGTCACTGATAAGTGGGTGCAGGTTCCGTGCAGCTTGTAGCCCACGGCCTCGGCGGCCAGCGGCGCCAGGCCGCGCGACAGCGACGCCAGGGCCCCCGTCACAAAGGGTACCGGCAGCCCCCTCCGCGCCAGTGCCGCCGGAGTGGCCAGCGCGCCGCCCAAACCGCCGAACCGCAGCGTCATGGCTTCCGGCCCGAGCGCCCCGCCGGGCCGCGACAAGGCGCTGAAGGGCGAGTACTGCTTTGCCGCGCCGTCGATGACCGTCGTGGACAAAGCCAGCGCCACCGCGATCAGCGTCGGCAGGAAGGCGCCCGCGAAGTACTCGGCGCTCGTGAAGCCCGGAAGGACGCGCATGGTGGTGCTGCCGCCGGGTGAGCCGTCGGTGGAACCGTTGGGGAAAATTTTGGCGGGACCGTCGATGGAACTGTCGCCGTCGTCGCCGCTGACGTCGGAGTGTCGCGTAGACTCGGCGGTGGAGTCGGGATAGTACGGGACCATGCGCGTAGAGGGCGTAGGGGTAATAGTCAGCACGGCGGCGAGGAGGGTCGTAGGCGTGCCGTTGACAGTAGTCGCGATGTCGGTGGTGACGATCCGGCCCGGCGTCGTGACGCGCGTCAGCGTGGTGGTGGTGCCGCCCATGGTGGTGACAAAGACCGGCGGTGTCGAGACGCTGGTGACAAGAACGCCGTTCCCAACATCGACAACCATCGTCACGGGTGGCGGGGCGACCGTGATGGCAGTGCCGCCCACTACCGACACGGCCGTTTCTGTGGTGGGTTTGCCGGGCGTCGTGATGATGACGAGCAGCGTAGCAGCCGAGCCGGCGATCGAGGTAACGAGGAGTGTGCCGGAGGGGACCTCTACCCCCTCTTCCGGTCTGATCGGCCTGGCTGGCGCTATCCCCGGCTTTTTGCGAAGGGTGGCAGTTGTCACAGGCGGTTCACCCCCCACAGTTGGACCGGGACCGGGGCTGGGATGCTCTGTAGGACCCCGAGCGACTGGGCTCGTCCAGAAGGTTACGGATTCCCCCGTGATATCTCCCAAGACGTCTCCCGCCTCGTCGGTCTCCGGGGGTATTGGGGGTGGCCGCGGTACGGGAGAACCAGGAACGAAGGAGGGGATTCGTTCAGTTCCGGTCGGCTCTTCAGCCGGTGGCGCCGGCAACGTGATGGTCACCACCCCTGGATCGATCTCTTCACTCGATGTTCGGATGTCAGGTGGAACGAGAGTGGTAAAACCACCTTCCGCGGAGGTCCTCTCTGTGGAGGTCGGAGTCGGTGGTTCGGACGGCATCCGGGTTTCCTCACGGCTGTCGGCGTCCGCAGCGGTTATGGCAACTTTTCCGTCCGTCGGCGCCGCCGCAAGCTCTGGGGTTGTTGAATCGGATCGCGCGGCGACGACCAACCGTTTGACGGCCGACTCGCTGACTCCGTCTCTGCCGGTGACCACAGCGAGTTTCGCCAGGGGGCGGCCGTCGACAATAGCAGAGTGGTCGCTGTCTGGCCATGTCGCTTGTAGGGATACCACCGCAGTCATGGCCAGAATCAATAGCAGCACGTGCGTCACGAGGAATGGCAATCTCAGTGCCACCGGCTTGTAGTTTCTCCTTGGGGTGGTCGTATCTGCGGTCGTGGAAGAGGGTCGGGCCTTTTCCTCGGACGATCTGTACCCATGGTCGGTGTCGAGATCCTCGGCCGGTCGCTCTTTGATCGACTTTTGAGACCACCGCGAGAAAGCCAAGTTCCGCCGATGGTGGAGAGCGGAAGGAAAGGGGACAGACTCCATGCCGGAGACGATTTAGGTAAGGACAGAGGTAAGTAGGTACATAACGAGCGTCGGTGACCAGCCCAAGAGGTCGCCTGCGGCCCCGGGTTGAGGATGAAGGAAGGATGAGGTTTCGTAGACTCATGGCGAGCGAGCGTGGGGGACGCTGTGTAATTACTGGATCCCATGCCGCTGTGGCGAGCAAGTTGCCAACTGTTCTCGGCCCATGGGTTCTCGGCCTCCGGGTCCATCGTTCGTCAAGCAGTCGCGAAAGGCGGTGGCACGGCGCGGGGCCTCCCATTGCCTCCCTCCGCGACTCTGAACCATTTAGACAGACGTTGTCTCCGTCAACGTGCAGCGGTGGCTGTCTTGGCGTCGCAACGCGGCGCGATTGGACCACTGCCGAGCTGGTCGAGAGACAAGCATTCGGCGAGGGGCGTCGCCCCGACCAGCCCTGGAACCCAGCCCTGAACTCAGGCAGCCCCCTTCCCCCCCACACGCCCCCGTCCTGGCTCAGCCGCGGAGCCGCAACCGTGGGCCGCCGCCTGATTGGTCGTAGCTCCGCACCCTCTGTCGGGTCTCTGTTACCCGACTCCCTCCCCCTTTCGCTCAGCCTCCCTCTTACATGTGTACCTACCTACCTACTGTACTGTACGTATGCGACCTAATAAGATATGTACACGACAACGCCAAAGCCAAAGGGGCAAGGGCCGGCGGCGTTTCCATCGCCAGGGGTTTCAAAGGAGAAGCAAAGATCGTTGGCCCGCCTTCCGCCGTTCCCCATCGCATAAGCTCTCATGGCCCCCTCAAACCCAAAGTCACCTCCGAGCACCAGCGACGACAGAACGCCACGCCTACCTTCCAATTCCCCATGCAAGACATCGTCTCCTCACTAGACGGGCTATCACGGGGCCATCCAAGCCAGTCGGACGCAATTTAAAAGTATCTCCCCTACGGTGCTCATCTCAAGAACGTGGGAACTTTTGTTTGGAACAGCATCCCACCACCCCACCATCCCTTGGACGCTGTCTTCGCCGCACCGACAAACTGGAACGCCAGACGCCGTTTTCCCCTTCGCCATTGAATCGTTGCCACCATGCGTCTCTTCGCGGCTGCAGTGTGCGGTGGCCTTCTCGCACTCCTGCAACCCACGACGGCGGCGCCGATGGCCGACGACACCGAGTTCAAGCCGGCGGACACGGTCGAGTCACCGCTGCCGATCCCAGAGCTTGTCCTGATACACGAAGCTAGCCTAGCAGGGATCGCCGCGCCATTCATGCCGCCTCTCGAAGACGGAGTGGCCAAAAAGGACGGCTTCAAGCCCAAAGACGTCCCGCTTATACGGGATCCAAAACGACCTGAGCCACCAGCGGATGTCATCCGCGTCCGGGGCCATAACGACGTACCGCTCGACGAGACCCTGATGCATTCCTTCCCTTACAGCAGCATCGGAAAGGTCTTCATCAAGGACCCCAGCAACGGAAACAGCGTCGTCCGCGAATGCTCAGGGGTCGCCATCGGGGTGCGGTTGGTGCTGACGGCCAACCATTGCTATCCGCAAGATTACGGGCTGGTGGGAGGAGGCGCCACGCAAAGAAAATTCAACCTGCAGTTTTTACCGGGCTACGACTCGAGGAGCCACGACCCGAAGCCGCACGGGGGCGCCTACGCGGACAAATGCTATGCCATTGGAGAGAATCATGTGGATGGCACGGACTACCTCGTCTGCCGTCTCAACGGCGATGTCGGCCCGGAAAGCGGTTGGCTGGGCTGGGCGTACTGGGCGAACGACACCGCCTACACGACGGGCGACTGGACTAGCGTCGGTTACCCCTTCAGGACGCAACAAGGAACCGTACCGTGCTACCAAAATCCCATCAACCTCTATGCAGTCACCAACAGCGGCTACCAAGGAAAGGTGTTGACGGGTCGTCCCGCTTACGCCTCCGAAGGCTGGTCCGGCGGGCCCCTCTTCGGTTGGATCGACGGGAAACCTTATATTGCCGGTGTCGTCAGAGCTACAGCCGGCGTTACCATACATGGCGTGGCCTCCCCCCTAAATACGACCCATGCTGGGGGAGAGCGCCTCGCCCGGTTGATCGAGAGCGCCAGACGTAATTACACCGTGGAGCTGGGTGCCAGTTCGTTGCCTACTTAGGTACAGTATGTAGGTACATCCTTGACGAGATAGCGGGCTCTATCACATTGTTCTGGCGTTCGGCTCCAACGCGTTGACGCTTGGCCCTTGGGAAGTGGTGGGTGGACGAGACCCGTCGGTTACCCCAAGTTGTGTACATTTACGAGCTCTGGAAGCAACCCGGTTGGACACCGGCTCCTACTAAGTTGACCGGTTCGTGACGCTTATATAATCCCGCCAAGTTCACTTATCTCAGCCCACGTAATGCATCGATGCGAGCCGTCGCCGTGACCAGAGGCCGCAGGGGCCAGGGGAGAAACGCGAACTCGGTAGGGGGTTTCTACCAACCAGGGTAGGCTTTTTGTACCTGGACCGAATCGTAAGTAGGTAAGGGGACGGAAAGATGCAGTATAGCAAGGGCTTGCCCATGCCCCTTTTAGCGTCCCCGTACAAGGTCGGGCACGCGCGATGCGGCGAGGGCGTCACAGGTCCTGACCTAGAGAGCTGCCGACCTGAAGAGGAAGATCGCGGACGAAGGTCTCCTTAAATTCAGCCTGGGAGGTGGCTGGATTCGCTTTCGACGTTTCTGCGGCGAGACCGAAGGCATCGCTCCCGCCGCAGCTAGCGACGGTGACGACGGGAGAGGGCCATCACTGCCCCCCCAAGCACGCCTGACCTTCAATCCCCGCCACACGCCCACCTGCACCCAGAAGCAGAAGCTTCAGGGCTATGACATCGTTCTCCAGAAGAGTCTGAGCAACAATACGCGGAAGCACGCCTACGAGCCGTCGGACCTGTCACGCATCATTGTTGAGGACTTCGTCAAGGATGCCAAGCCCGAGCCTGCCAAACTTAAGCTCCGGCCGGGCCTCAACACCAGTGCCGCACACCTCCAGACTGTCGATGTGGTGCTGCAGGATCTGGCTGACAAGTCGTCCCAGGAGATCGAGACATTCATACACGGCATTACGAGCGGTGTCGACTGACGGCATGTTGGAGGGCTTGGACAATACCATCATCCGCGTCAAGGTGCCGCTGAACCACCTACTTACTGGAGATCACATCCATCGACAGAATCGCCTCCTTCAAGAAGGGTTTCGATGTCGAGCTGCACAACAAGTGGCTCGCGACATTCTGCATGCTGAAGTTGAAGTGAACTCGACGCTCTACAACGACGAGGGCTAGATCATCACCGTGGCCGACATAGACGGGCTTCAGCAAGGGCTCCACCATGGACACCCACCCAGCATTTACTAGCCATGTCGTAAGCTTGCTTCCTGTTGGCCGGCCGGACGTTACCAACCACTAGGTCGGCCATGCATGGTACCCACGTCTGCGGCTCGGTCCTCGGCGACGGCAAGTCCGATAGTATGAGGGGTATGTACCATCTGCGACACGGCTCCCAGCGCCCGGCTGATTGTGCAAGCGCTGAGCGGCGCCAACAAGGACCTCTTCAGCGGTTTTACTGTGACATTGGCCGCGATGTTGCAGAGCGCTACGACCGTATACGCCTAGGACGCCTCCTCGTCCTTCCTCCCACTGCTGGTTGTCCTTGATTATATTGCGTCCATTCGAGCCGTTCCGAATCTCACGGATCTGACTCGTGCTCGCAGAGGGCTCTCGCATCCTTACGAACTCCTGGGGACCGCGATGGGACAGCCCGTCTGGCGCAGTGCTTGGCGAGCAGCCGTATCACAACGGTGCCGTCGACATTGACACCTTCGTTTGGTGGAGTGTTCTTCATCCCCCTCCATCATCCCCCTCCATCATCCCCTGACGTGGTTGCATCCTGGGTACTAGCTGGTCGTGATGTCATAACTAGGTACCTATGAACTAGGCACGGAGCAACCTATGTAGTATGTACCTAACTTACCTACATATCATACCATTTTATGGGCACGCGGAAACTCAAACAAGATTCTCATCTCTCATTTTCAGTCTCTGCCGCGCCAACTCGACGCATGGACTAGAAGTTGAAGTGACGCTCACCTCGACCTCGTCCCCAATGCTCACGGTGAGAGAGATCCGCCCTCTGTAGAACGTAACCGGGCGCCATTTTCCCCGAACCTGTGACTGGAATTTTGATCGGGACACTTCTGGTATCTGTGAGAGCTTGTAGTCCAGATTCATGGTAGTAGCTGCAAGTCGCGAGACCGGAATCGTCAGTCAGCAGGTTCTGTCCAAGGTTCGAACCTTGGCGCCGAAGTAGCTAGGCGGGCAGCTTATAGTACTGATAGTACAGTACACGTACCGTTTGGCTCAAGCTTGGCTAGCCGAGAAGGCAGGTTGTCCGATGGGCAAGCCACGAAAACGATTCTCGAGCTCCGGGATTGGGAGAGGTCTTTCTCTGTGAATTCGCGCCACAGCTCCACAGTCTTATGCCTGGGGGTGCCTGGGAAGATCGGACTGCCTTTGTCGACCAGCCACTTGATCTGGCCGGTTACTTTCCACTCGACCTTGGATATTGGGTCCAGGAACAGATCGTCTGCTTCGTGCGTGGAGTCTTTGAAGGCCTCGCACAGAGCTATGCCATAGTGATGGCGGGTTGTGCGAACTGGTGCGAGCTTTCCGGTAGCCCCCAACGATAGAGCACCTCGTACTACGCCACTGGACGGGGGACGTGTTGTGTTAGCCCGGACCCAATGCTGGCGCGGCATTTCCTAGTATTCAAGGGGTACTGTGAAGGCACCAACCTGTGTCTCTGAGCCAGCCGGCGAACGTCAACACCGCCCCATGACCTAAGGTCTACCTGCAACTGCTCAAAGAAGTAGTCGTTGTCCGACATTCTCCCAGAGAGAAAGACCGTCTGTGGGTCACCAGCGTCTCAGTTTTATCCAACAAGTTGCCTTGCGCAAGGAGGGCATCAGACCTTTACGTCTTGTTGTCGATGATCGGCTAATTGGATCTGACCCTTGGCGATCCTTGTGGCAGGCCCGATGCAAATATTTGCTAGTATTTTGTGGAATTCGTCACTGAGGTGAGAGAGTTCAACACTTAGCACACAGCCGATACTAGTATGTCGACGTGGGGGGATGGAACTGCCTTGCCTCGTCAGCGTAAGATGCGAGTCGATTCCCAGCGGGCTCGTGTCGGACTTGTCCGCGGCGTCTCTGTGCCTCTGGGCATGGCTAGCCATCAACAATCCCGCTTCTCTCGGTAACTCAATAGTGAACGGGACGTCATTCCCTGTTCTCTTTGAGTTTTCGTGCCTGTCCTTCATATTTGCGAATGCTTTAAACAGCTCTTGCCAAGTCTCATCCCCAAGTGACGAGTTCTCGAGGATGCGGCTCTCGAGACAGTCCTGTGAGAACGCGGTTCTGAAAGAAGACGCACTGATACCTTCTGCACCTAAAACACTCCAAATAAGTTGCCGTGTACACTTAGTTGTCTCGGTGCAATGCCTAGATACTACCAAGGGAGACATACCGGACACGATGCTCGTAACATTCAACTCTGCATGCGTCTCTCCAGTAGAAAAGGGCCACGCAGTCTTGTATGTATTAATTAGCAACAGCTGGCTCTGTGTCATGGCAGAGTTGAATATGGTCATATACACTTTCGTTTTCGCCGGCGTCAAGCGCAATATATGACTGATTCTGTTCTGGTGTCAGAGATCAGTTCTCCCTACCTACCCTAGGTAGGTAGCCCAGTTACTGGTACCTAGGTACCTAAATAGGTAGATAAATCGACATACCTTGTCGGGCTCAGTATCTTCACGCCCTAGGGCTCGCTTAAAGTAGGCTGTGCTAGCTTCAAGCTCAGAAACGAAGTATACGCGCTGGAGTGTCGGAAAAAGCGTGGGATTGAAGGTGGACATGACCGCCCGATAGTAGTGTCCCATCGTCGTAGCTGGCCAATGCTAAAAATCTATTGATTAGCCATCTTAACCGGGAAATCAAGGAAGAGGGACCGATCTGTATCACAAAATTGCCCACCGCAGGGTATGTGATAATCAAGTCGAGGGGGTTTTCCGAGACTGAGTTGACAGCCGGGTGTGACTCGATGCTGTGGTGTATAGACTTGGCCACCTCGGAGAGATGGAAGAGAACTGGGTCATCCTGACTGATCATGCCAAGTCGAGAGGTGTTTGGTAGCAATGATCCCACTGGAGCGGTCGGCGGTCTCGGACGGATGTCTGCGTGCCCGCGGTCGCGCCGGTTATTTGCGAAACTGTAGATCGAGTCGGCGAGGTCCTTGAGTTCCGACTTGACATCCCATGGGCGATGAAGTCTTCTTCTCAATGCGTCAAATCTAATATAGTCGCATATCTCCTCGTCGTCCAGGCTCGTAGGGGGGTTGGCATAAGACCAGTTTTTGCGAGAAGAAGTGCTGAAGGCCGCTCGGTTGGGCACTCGTTGTCCGTCCCAACTTCCTGCCCATTTGTCCACAATATGAACTTCGTCCTCGTTCACGTTTTCTCCGTCAACGCTGCGCCAGAAGGCGGCAGCTTGAAACGGAGCACATCAGCCATTGTTTACTGTTGGCGCCATGATGTCTTCGTAGAACTGACCGGTGTCATCTCGAGCGAATTCAACGGCGATGAGCAATCTTTCAGCTTGAGGGGCCATGGCATCGGCGGCAACGTAGACCCTGGTAGTATCGAGCCTCTCGGTGTCAGCGCATGTTGGACACAATGCCGAATGATTCCAGTTGACAACAGAAGCCTATCCAGAAGACGTGGGTGGGAGGAGAAGGGGCGGAAGTGGCGAAGCGTCTTCTATGTAGGCATCCGTCAAATCCCTCCAAGTTCTGCACATCAATGAATGGGGTTAGCTCCTGTCCCCTCCGCCACAATCATCACCCCGCCATGTAAGCCACCAAGGCTGCCAGGCTGAGAGGCAGAACGCAGAACCGTGATGTGACCACAAGACGGCCGGGCGACTGTAAGCCTCCCAAGACAGCTTTGGAACGTTGGAGCCCCAGCAGAGGCTCTCTAGACATTACCTCAGGGCCCCTGACACAACTATTCAAATACCCGAGGTAGGTACAGTACCTGTCCCTGGTAGCCTATGTAGGGAATCAATGTCTGAGCTCGCCGCCTGCCAGCATTGTGACGTCCCAAACCTACAGTACCAGGCGTCTGCAGCCACAGCTCGGTCCCTCATGTGATTCGCCGTTCGCCGTGAGGTGATTGAGGGGTAACGTGGAAGTGAAAAGCGCTCGATTTCCCACCTGGGCAGGGCTCTTGTACGGGGCTTCTCACCTACCCCAAACTTGCGGCTTTAATTACAGTACTATCGATGATCGGGGCTCGCTGCCATGGATCCCTTGAGTATCACCGCCAGCGCTCTCGCGCTGCTTGGCACCTGCATCAAAGGCCTCGACCTCGTCTGCCAGTACGCCACCGAATTCAAGCTGGCCGAGCTGAAGGCTCTCGAGATGCGGATCGAGTGCGGAAGCGTCCGCAGGGCCCTCCGACAGATCCAGAACCAGCTACGATTAGATTCTGCTTTAGACGAGGAAGAAGACCTTTGCGACCTCTTCTATGACTGCAAGCTCGTCTTTGGACTCCTTTCCCAGAACCTGAAGCCCATCCTGGCGGAGAATGAGCCTGGGTCTACGCTTGGCTCCCGCATCGCGGGTCTGAGACACACACATGAGGCCACGGTCCTTTTGAGCATGCTGGGCAGTCTCTCTCGATCCTTAGCTCTCATTCTCCAATGGCAAGTCCCACTATGCCCCATACTTCGCCGTAACTTGCTAAGAGGTGGCATGGTACTAGCGAATCTCGTCGTGCTCGAGACCAAGCAATCTCCTCAAAGGAGATGAAATCCCACCGCGCCCAATTCTTAAGCGATGCCGAGTCCATCCGAAGCGTTTTGCCGGACCCCGGGCGACCAGCGTCTATTCTCACGATAGAGGATCGCGATTTCAATGACATCCTGATGTCCAGCACGCTGTACCGTCAAGCTGCCTTGGCCCACCGCCTCCGCGAAGACGCCAGCAAGGCGAAAACTGCAGACACAGACCGCAATCTTCGGATGACCCCGAGTGGTGATAAGCCGGATTCGAGCCTCTTGAAGTGGCTAGGGCCGCTGGGTCGCAGGGCCTCAAAGCCCCCAGGGCCTGAGGGGACTCTACCGGAATCACGCGAAGAACTTGCCGTTCTCAGGAGTGAAGAGGTAATCAGAGCAGAAGAAGTTTTCGAAGTCAAGACCACCTTTGACGACATAATGATGTTGCGACACGAAATCAGTCTGTTGGCCGACTCATCGTACGGGAGTAGCATTCGCTTGGAGAAGGCCGCACAGCTGGTGGAGCTGATGAAGGGGATTCGTGGAACGGTCACAAGCTGGCAGACTCGGAGCGTGCGCCTTGAAGAGGGTGGGAAAGACGTGGACTGTCGGGAACTGATAGAATACATTCACCTCCTGCTGTCAGAACATGTAGATCATTCCTATCGGGACTTACTACCCGCCGTCTCTGTTCAGATTGTGGCACAGTTGGATTCTCAAGGTATCTAGATAGCAAGGGGCGGCTCAAGTGACAGTGGAACGATACGTCACTCACGATACGGCTTTCCTGGACATGAATACCTAGGCATTTTATACTTCATACCTCTAAGGTACCTAGCGGCTACAGAGGTCAGGTAGGTAGGTAGGAGGTAGGTAATACCTAACTTCAACACCACGTAAGTAATTATTGCCATGCGCCAGAAATGCCGCCCAGGTACGCGAGCTAAGACACGACGCTAGCACTAACGCCTATAAGAACAGAATTAAGAGGTGGAATGTGATCAAGCTGGTTGACGTTTTCGTCATGCTCAGGGCTCCACATCAAGAGATACCACACCAAGAGAAACCGGGCACACCAAGAGAAAAACCACGCCAAGAGAAAGCGGATGCCATCGGAAACCCCCTTCCCAGTTTACCATTCCTGACCACGTCGTCGATCCCCAGAGAATGGATACCCATACCCAGGCACGGCCCATCGATCACGCGCAGCGCAGAGGGGCGAGGTCAGGGCCCACGGACGTCAAGAGTCTAGCTGTTCACAGGCACTAGGTCGGCATTTCCACAGCCAGTACAGGCCTCTTCCCCCCAAGCGGAGTGATGTCAAACAGCTAACTGTCAGAGACATGTCAGTTACAATGACAATCCTTTACCTGCCTCGAGGCCGGAAGCGTTAATACCTCGGCGGGCTCATAACTGCCGACGCCGGAGAGTCGCCTCGAGATAATTATAGTAATATCCTATACAGGACGGCTGTGGAAAAACAAGGATTCTTTCTCATTCACAACAAGCCGCATCCATCGTGTTGCCTCGGTCAGCGCGGCGCTGACGCCTCTTCGCGCACCCACTTCAAGCCCATTCATCATCTATGCATTTCCCTCTTCGTCGCGGCCACAGGTCCGTCGTGAAGCTGAGGCTGAGGTCGTAGCCTCGGAGGGCAACGGATGGCGGAGCTCCAAGATCTCTGAAGCGGCAGTCTCGGGCAGCAGCCTGGTGGTATTACCAGGGCGAGTCTACAGTAACTGCGAATCCCACTGCTCTGCCCACGGCTCTTCTCGCTCCCACCGTGACCAAGATTCCCAAGCAAAAGACGGCGATTTTCCTCGAATCACACTAAAAGATACAGGACTCTGGCAAAGTGGCTCGCTTGATAACCCCCAATCTGGCAGGGCGAACCGAAGTGGCTTGTTCTAGAACCGGCCACTTTTTCTCATCCTCAGCCGCATCTGTCGGTCGGCAAAACCCTCGGAGCTATTGCGTGGGGACATGCCGTATAAGGCTGCCGTGTTTAATCAACCGGGATGTCTGTCGGACATACATACATCTCATCATTGATTGACCGAGACTCTGTCACAGTCACACAGTGCCACTCCACTGGGCCTTAGCACGCCACTTCACATTCACTCTGCAGGTGTTCACTATGTTGCATATTACTGTACATAAGTTGCCTATCCATAAGGCAACAAACCACCACTGGAAACCAGGGAAACCTAATAAGGCCTTTAGCCTAGCTTTCAGCTCGCTTAGATGAAGATTAGGTTTAGGTTCTTATCTTTAGCCTCGAGTTTGTACTACATGACAAAAATAACAGGAGCTGAGTTGTAGAAGATATTAAGTATTAGACGGGTTTACTGGAGTGTAGGGGTTTGACGTCGTCGGCAGATGTAGTTCGGTTGCGAGCAGAGGAGTACGCTGGGTAATAGGAAAGGCTGAGCAAAATAACGCAGAAGTTGCGTCAGGCCGATGATACCAGTCGTCGTAATCGTCGTTAGAAGCTTGCGCCCGCAGGCCCGAGAGTGACTCAACTCGGCATTTATCACGGCTTTCCCTCCCTTTCACCTTCATGAAAGGGGTGTCCTCTTGGTAAGTATATAAAGGCCTCAACCTCCTTAACCACAAATCTCAGCGTCCACCTACACAAACCCATTCTCTGTTGCTCAAACCAGCACATCATCACCCACCATGAAGTTCACGGCTGTCCTTTACGCTTTCGCCGCTTCCGTTGTCGCAGGTGCCGCTCTGTCGATCCCCACGGTCGTGCGTCCTTTCTTGTTTCCGTGCCATGCGGCGGGATAAATATGTAGAGGCTAACTCCCAACGCAGACCGAGCCCAACCGCCTCATCAAGCGCGAGAACCCCACCATCATCAATTTCAACGAGAAATTCTTGTACAGTCACACCGGCGTACACCGAAACGATGAGGCGGTGTTGGCGGGGATCAAAGCCCAAGTCGCTACCAGTGTCTTCGAGGCCCTCAAGCTGTGGGAGAACACTCGTACTGTGCATATTCAGGGCCTCACCGCAAAGGTCCATGATCACGGTTGGGAGCGTATAGCTGAGATACTCAGTGTCAACATCACCGAGGCGAAGACTCATACGTCAAAAAAGAATGGTAAGTCGAAATGGGAGTGGCACGGTGGGGGCGAGTGCGCGATCCAGGTCAAGTCCTATGCGGAAACGAGCTGAGAGCCAGGGCCCTTGGCATCTCTGGGGAAAAGGGAGGACTTCGAATTGGAGACGAGACCCAGGGGACCAGCTATAGTCTGTCAACCTTAACGACTACGTACCTATGATCCTAGCAACTTCCTTCACCCTTGTGCCATGCGAGCAGCATTCGTTCGGCGCCTTTGAGATCTTCCCCCGCCCAGCAACTTTAACCGGGTGTGGCAGAATCAGGCTCCCAGACACCGCCACGGTCAGCACGCCCTGCACATCTGCCGCACAGGGCCGCACAGCATAAAGCGGCAGGAGCACCGGCCCATTCCAAGAGTTTGGCAATTGCTGGCGTCTAGATTAACGTGTGATAATGAGCTGTTACCACAACAGGACCAGCAACCAAGCCGCCGGCCCCGGAGAGCCTGTAGTCGTGGGAGGAAGGGTAATTACCTACCTACCTGATTAACAGACTAAAGCCAACGACATCATCGCCTAAAGAGGTGTGTACTATCACCCGTTCTCCTCCCAACGACGTGTACAGGCTGGGTACCAGTACCCAGCCTGCCCACCCCCGGGGTCTTCCTCCGTCACATTTCAGTCATCCGCCGCCTTGACAAGCCCACGGATACCCTCCTCTAGCTGCTGCTCCGCCTCTCGGTTGCGGGCCACCTCGGCCATATATCGTTCGACCCAAACCGACCGCATGCGCCGCAGCCCCTGCAAATCCTGCAGGTGAGCCTCCAAGGCATTCACCTTGTGTCGTAGTTCCCTGTTCTCCGTGACCACCTTTCCAACCTGCTGTACGTCGAGCTTGACCCTGACTAGGACCGGGCTGTCTGGCGGCGTGGTAAGAGCCGTAAACGGCGTAGGATACGGCGTTGACTGCGTCGAGCCGGGCGATGCGGATGGTGTGTGAGGCGATTCGTTCGGTGTATGACGTGTTTCTTTGGGGGTTTGGTTCGCGATTGAGGTGTCGATGGGCGTTGGAGTTGGTCTTCCTGGCCGGCGTGTGGCCCTGCCAGACAGAAAGGTCGGACAGAGCAGACGATGAGGCCCCTCCCAAGCCCACTCCATGCGATAGACGGCCTCCATCTGTTGGCTCGAGAGGAAGTTGGTCGTCTTACGGTCCCAAAAACAAGTGACGAAATCGAAGGCAAGGCCCGGTTCAACGGAGGGAAGCTAGGCTTAAGTTGGACTCTGTAATATTGACCAAGGGTGAGCGAAACAGCA
>Ga0247777_1000223_pt1 | contig 15011 bp, 18 predicted proteins | sample UWRJL154409C5_FD_179937 | JGI IMG/M metagenome (GOLD analysis project Ga0247777, IMG submission 179937) | Plant litter microbial communities from Arlington Agricultural Research Station in Wisconsin, United States - UWRJ-L154-409C-5 | ecosystem: Environmental > Terrestrial > Plant litter >...
AACCCACACCGGCCCGGACAGCCACAGCAGTTCCCACATGGACCACCGCCACCCCATCGCGGCGACGCTATACCCGGACAGCAACGGCCCCAAGGCAGGGCCGCAGGTCGCCGCGAACGCCCAGAGGGAGAGGACGTAGGGGAGCTTGATGATGGAGAACATATCCCCGAGGCTGGCGCCGCCGGTAGCCAGGCATGGACTTCCGAAGAAGCCGGTCAGGAAGCGGAGAACCATGAATCCGGCCACGTTCTTGGAGAGCGCGGCGGGGACAAGGAGTATGACAAAGATGGCGAATGTCGTGACGTAGGGCGGGTTGCGCCCGATGGACGGGATCTCGCTCAAGGGCGAGAAGAGTAGGGGGCCCAGTCCGTACGCGAGTACGTACAAGGAGAGCCCGAGAGAGGCGACTTGAGCCGACACGTGGAACTCCTCCATGATTCCCTCGGTACTGGGAGCGTAGATGGCGGACCCGAGATAGAAGGTGAAAGTATAGGCGCTGTAGCACGATGGTCAGCGTTTGCGTTGCATCGCGCGTCAAATACCGCCGATCTCCAGCTTCTGGGAACGGGTACTGTGGCCTACTAGAGGATGGCCGAGACGAACATCTTCCGCCTCAAGCTCCAGTTCTGTGGGTTTGCGCTGTCGCCGGTGTGATACCAGTCGACGACGATGGTTCCGCACCCAAGCTTCTCTGGCGTGATCGACTCGTCGTCGGAGCCGGTTTCCAAGCGGCAGGCCTCGGCAAAGCGCTGTTCTAGTTCTGTTCGGGTTATGCTCTTCTGTAGGGCATTGGCCATGTCGACGCGGGCGACGCTGCGCCTTCTCTCCACTGGTGGAGGTGGTACATCGTCCGAGTCTTCCGCCTCATCCTCATCTGGTGCCCCTGCAACATCGGGTTCCCGTGTCGAGTCGGCGGTTGACTCATTACCGCCTGCATCTTCTTTCCCGGCAGAAGCTGGGGTGTCTTTTGTTGTGTCAGAGGCTGAAGGCTTTATCTCAGCGTCCACAGCCGAATTCTTCTCGGAGGCCGCTTCCTGACCGTCCGTGCCTTTGTAAGAGAGGGGACACTGAAAACCGGGAAGCTCCTCGGGGTACTTGAGGACGCGGTTGCGGGTCACTATTCGCAGTAACTGCCCAACGGCGGTGTCCCGGATGAGGTCCATGTTAATCGTATGGGGGTGCTGTTGCAAGATGGTGATGGGGGCCGGCTGGAGAATTTGTAGACTACCTAAACTTGGGCCTAACGATACGTCGGAGCTGCGAAGGATCGGGCTTACTCACTCGCATCCGCCAACCAGCCCAGTTAGATGCTGGTCGCCGGCACCGGGACCAGTCACCGTGACACCCCGCAATCATGTCCTGCGGGGACTTCGTCCAAGCAGCGGCATGGACCCTGGGTCCAGAACCGTGGATGGCGTCACAGTACATACTGAGGAGGCGGGAGGAACAGTCTGCGTCTAGTCGAAACCAGCCACAGCCAACGGGCAAGATAAGGAGCTAACTAACCTACCAAGGGGCGATGCAACCCCTGTTCGACAGATTCGTCACCGCCCCATGTTTGTTGTATCGCGTTGCAGGATTTTATCAGATCTTCCTCCTCATCAAGTGCTTGAAGTCGGACTGGATTGGAATAAACCATAGACTTTGGCCGCCGCCCCACTGATTCATGACCAGGCTATCGTACGCCCCTTTTCATGAGACTCCCTTGCCAATTCCATAATACGCAGCCCGTCCCTCGCCTCCGTTGGCTTCACGTTCACCTCGCCTCTCCCACGAATGGCATCGACCACGTTCTGATAATATCCACGGTACGATCCAGGAAGGCTAGGAAACTTGCCGATGTAGTGCTTGCTGCCATCGTCGTACTTCTGGCTGCTGGTATCGAACTCCTTGGTCGTCGTTAGGGTGCCCCAGCTGCGCTCCGCTTCCACGCCAAAGTCCGGATCCGATGCTGGCTGACCTGGAGCAGCGATGGCTCTAGCCTCTTGGGGGCAGGTGCCGAACTTGGGGTTACATGTGATCAGTACACGGAGGGAGCAGGAGGGGTTGATCTAGCTCGTCGCACCTTGAGATAGGTCCCTTCGGTCCCTCTCACCCAGAACTTCAGCTGGTCCTTCATATGAGTGACGATGGAAGTCTTCACCGTGACCATGAGGTTCTTCTTTGTGCCCGAGTACTGCAATATGACGGTGAAGGTGTCGTCCACCTCACTGTCGGCCCCCCGGTTGGCCCTCAGGAAGCCGGTTACCGATGCCGGAGTTCCAAACAGCCTCAAGGCTTGATCCAACGTGTGCGATCCTCGAGATGGGTCAACCATGTTTCAGCGTCCTCGAGTTCACAGAAGCGTACCGAGGCCAAACAGCATCCCGTCCCCGGGCTTGTACTGGGCCGAGTAGCCGTTCACCCAACTGGCGTTGGGGAAGTCGAAGTGCATCTGAGCCTCCATGACCTCGCCAAACGCCCCTTCGTTGACGAGGTGTTCCAGGGTGCGGAAGTCGCTGTCATATCTCCTGTCTGCCGCCCGTCAGCCGCCGGCGCCGGACATCGGTAATTAGCGGGCATGGTTACTGTGAAAGACGGTGAGAACTCTCCCCTTCTCTTTCGCCAAAGCCACCAGCTTTTCCGCGCTGTCACTCGTCGGCACAAATGGCTTTTCGACGACCACTGTTCCCCGCCAGTGTCAGCACCGCAGTGTCTCCGCTCGTGATCCCGAGGTCGGGGACTGACCGTGCTTCCCCGCATTCAGAGCCCGCTCGACAAACTCGTAGTGGTTATGCGTGCAGATGACCACGAGCTCAATGTCGTTGTCGGCGAAGAAGTCGTCGGCGGTGCGGTAGTGTTTGGCATCGGGGAAGTCAACGGTGCAGTGGCCCCACCGCTTCGCATCGCCCGGTCCCGCAGCGCGTTGCAGGAAGGCGTAGACGACGAGTTCTGGGTTGGGGAGGATGAAAGGCAGGTGGAAACATTTGGTGGAGAAGCCGTAGCCGATGATACCGACCTTGATCGGGGCGGAGGCCATGTCTTGCTCCGTTACTTATCTCTAACTTGTAATCCTGTAGCTACCTACCGACATTGGGTGAGAGGAGATCAACGAGCAGCACATGCCTGGGAGGTATTCTGTTGGCACTTTCGCTGCGATATCGCCGTTATGCATGACGCGTGGGACCATTAGGGGGGGGGAGGGGGCTTACCCCTTCCCGCCAGCTGCCGACGGTCCACCGTGACGAGAGGCTTAGCCGGTGGCGGCCCGGCTCGTCGGCAGTCGCCCTGCATGATTTATCAACCCCCGTGAGTGTCAACCAGATCAATGGCTGGGATACGGAGTGGCTTGCAAACGTCTTCGTTTGTAGGCGTGATCTTGAACTTGGTACCTCCGTGCCGAGCGTACAGTAGGTACCTGACTTATCAGACGCCTGGCAACTTTTAAGATTCTAGGGGCAGCAAAGTGAGGAGGTGGTGATTGGGTCGTATCCTGAGTTGACAGCTCCGTGGGTGACTGGCTAACAAAGACAACAGGATTTCCGTACGCTTTCTAGGGCTTGGTGTAAGACACACATGTCCCGGGATACTTCGGTTCATGAGCGCGACGTCGATCTCGACCATCCCGTGGTTCCGTACCTGTATTCAACGCTAAAGCCTCCCACTACTAGTACTATTCCAACGTTGCCCTAGACGAGCAGTACTTGACAAGCATCCCGCGCATCAAAATAGCGGTCCGTCGATCGCACCATATATCCCAGTCTGCTCCTGTATTACAAAACAGCGAGAACAAAGCCCACGGCACCGGGCAGCTCCAAAGGTCCTCCTACAGCGGCCGGGAGGTGTACACAGTGACAGTGTCATAGAGGTAGCTGACGGTAAGAACCGTGGCCGACGGGCACTGCTCGAGGCCGGACGGCGTGTCGCGGAGATAGATAGTCTGGAAGTTGGTTTGGATGACGGTGATAGGCACGCAGTGCCCGTCCTCGGGGGTAGAGGATCCACAAAGGCCGTAGTCGGGATTGCAGCCGGCGCCGCAGTACTCCTCGGTGGCGCCGCACCAGCCGCTGGCGGCGCAGCAGTCGCCCCAGCCGGAGCCTGTGCAGCTGTGGGCTCCGGAGCCGGCGCAGCTGCCGTCGGGCGTCTCGGTCCACTCGGTCATGCCATCGGCCAGAAGGTTATGGATGCTAGGGTCGACACAGTACGTCTGGCCCGGTTTGAGCGCGCACGAGGTGAGTCCCGGGTTGCTCCGGGCGAATTGGTAGATGGTCAGCCCGTTGGCGTCGGCGAGGGTCCGGCAGTTGTCGCCGTCGATGGCGAGGACGGGGACCGGACAGGCCGCCACACGGGGGTCCAACACGCCGGGAGCAGCGGCGGCGTACTGCGAGAGGACGAGGAGGAGGGTGAGGCCTGTTCGAAGCATGGTAACGACGCCTTGGAAGCTGGAGTATGGGGGTGTTGAATTTTGCGGGCAATTCTAAGGAGACAGGGTGTGTCACTCCTCCGTAATGCTTCCCTAACTCGCAATGAGTCTGGGAGAAAGCTCCAGGGGCCGGAGACATAAGTAGCAAGGTCTATTGGCAGGACGCGCGGGCGTTATCGGACAGCCTCCCTCTCGGCGGCCACTGCACGGATGCAAGGCTGCCACCGGAATGTGTACGTGGAGATTGTCTGACAACCACCACGACGACACCGCTGAGCCACCGCATCCCTCCACTGGCTGCAAGTTCTAGGGACGGACCGGATCTAGACTGGCCCGACGATCGCTTACTGTCGCCTCTCTAAGTTTCGGGCACTAGAGTTGTGCAGAAGCGTGGGTCGTAGGATCCTCCTCTAGGGTAGTAACCCGGAATTACCCACCCAGGATGACGGCTTGAGGTATTATCGGGAGCGTGGAGGGACCGACCACGCGGCGGTGCGCCGCCGTATTTTAATATCTCCAAGTCTGCTGACGGCGGCGCGGAAGCGTCCGTTCTCGGCTACCCATATCCCAGGAGCTTTATTATGTCTTCCCGTGGCTGCCGCCGCGGGATCCAGCCCATTGGGCCGCAGAGGCGGTCAACCTGGTAGCGGGCTGTGTTACCATTGTCGGCAAAGCAGTCTGTCCAATCGAGAGACAAGCGCGGGGGCTGGGGTGGTGTTTCGGCAATATCCAAGCCTGGGCATTTGCCATAGGGGCCATGCACGCACCCCAACGGAAGGCTCAACCTGGGGGTTGCCTCATCCTTCGAGATATCAGGGAGCCGTCGACCGGCGTGAATGACCCCTGTAGGACCCTCCCCATAGGGTGCGGCGGCACGGTGCAAGGCGTGGGTCGACATCCACAGCAGGGAACGCGGAGTTGGCCGCCTTGACCGGTCGGTGATTGCTGTCGGTATGTGACGGCAGAGGCCGCGTTCGGCTGGCAACCACTAACAGGATATCTCCGAGGCAGAATTGACTTTCGTGAACCAACAAGTCCGACCCTGCCGTAGCTACTCCTACCTTGACACGTAAAACTGACACTCGGGGTTGCAACCCGACCGACCCGTTGAGTTGTTGGCTAAGCCACGTTCTTCGGCTGTCCTGCATGGCCAGTGTCGAGAACCCACCCCGATTGTTGCCTACCAGGCTCCGTGACCCACCCTGTGCCGCAGGGAGCGTGGTGTTGGACTCTGCCACCGGATACGCCACTCATCGCCTCTCAAGGGAAATTTGGGGCAACCCCTCGCCTGACCCCTCGCCTGTACGGGGTATCGAACCAGTTTCGAGGCCGCATGCTTGAGGAAGCAAACGTTGCAGCCTACGCTGTTGCGACGCGAGGCGCCCGCCCGTCGATGATCATGGACTCAGAGGCTAGCAGGACCAACTCAGGCTGGGATCGACGTAAAGACGGTAATAATAGAGACGATGGGCTCCCAAGGTCAGCAGGGTTGACCTGATTGAACCAGACGTCAAGAAATCAACGGGGTTGTCCAGTAGTCACACTGGGAAACAGAGAGGTGCTAATTGCAGTGGCATGGAGATCTCGAGTAGATAGCTGTGCTTTCTAAAGGCAAGAGCATGCAAGTTCCGGATTGTCATCGCTGACGCAGGCCTGAGGGGATGAGTCCGAGTTGCTTGACGAAGGCGCCGTGCTTGTCTCGGATGAGGGCCTTGCTGAGCCCGTCCGCCTTCATCTCCGTGGTTCTCACGAGGTTGAGCGTGAGATCTCCGCGCTTAACGCGTTCGATGATCCATTTATATTCGATATCAATGTATCGCGTTCGGGCCGTTTCAAGAGGATTGAGAGCGGCGAGGCGAGTGTTGTAGCTGTCTGTGTGAATAAGCAGGGGTTTCGGCTGGGGTGCGCTGGCGTCTCTAAGCAGGGAGTTGATCTACAAGAGGCTTAAAAGGGAGGGGGGAGGGGGGCTCCGTCAGTCCAAGCCGTGGAGGTCGTTAATCAGTCAGTTCAGGCCTTGGAGGTCGCTGATCAGGTGGTTGGGTGGTGTCTGGTTGGGCTTGGTTGGGTGGTGTCTGGTTGGGCTTGTCGGACGGCTGAAGTTGGTGATAACCTCTCTCTTGCCTACTCGGGAAGCAGGAACGTGTTAGCGCCCGGGTTCATAAACTGTCAAAACAGGCGAAGAGAGAGAGAAAACTGATGTTCTTCGGGTCTCGAGCTATGACTGGCGGCTGGGGCTCCCAGCCAAGATAGGCTGGGAGATCGGACTGTTGGCAGGCATGTGGACCACGGGCCCATGCGTCAAATGGAGGGTTCTGAGTCCGGGCCTGAGGCCAGGCCGAAGGCTTCGGGGTTTCCGACAGAGTGAAGTCCAGGTGCAGGCGAAATCCCACGCCGTCCAGGTCCATAGGGAGGTAGGGTACCTAGAGGTAGGTATCATGGTACGCCATCATCTGACTGATGATGCCACATATCTGATCCACGCGCGCGATTGCGGAGGCAGAATCAAGTTAGCTTGCTCTTTTCTAGCTTAGCTCGTTCCCTAACTCTGTGAGCGTCTCCTCCTCCTCTTTCAGGTTCTCGTGGGGCTTTGGGTGGAGCGGCAACATGTGGCCTTCCTAATCTTCAAGGATAAGTACTAAACGCGTCTTCCTGCCCGCCTCTAGAGCAACTAACAGTGTCAATACGACTCTGGCTTAGGAGCAGATGTCCCCGGAAGTCGGTCGCTTTGGTAATATGTGATAGACGCGCGGGGCAACTGCAGGAGAGTGGCACTTGTTCCATCAACGAGCCAAGCGTGCTTTTCGTTGGTATCGCAGAAGAGAACCAATGCTTAGAGATGGTGTCGACCATGCCAAGATACGTATTGATTTCCCCAGTTATATACGCAGGGCTCGGTCTGTCTTGCTGACGAAGAGTAACGTTGGCGGTGATGAAATGGCCGTACTAGATTTCGACTTTCTCAAGAGCACTTCCGGGAGGTGGCCGATACAGACCGGACCAGGCTACGCCATAGTTGCTCTCCACGGACCCTGGATTAGACTTGTGAGCGTTCTGAACCTCCAAGGAGGATAACTGTAGAAGGCCCTTGCCCTTCCCTCCCGGGCCTGCGTCCTTCGTAGTTCCTTGAAACTGATGCACTGGCAGCCAGCAACCGTGACATGGTGCTTGTTGGCGACTTTCCTCGATCGAAACGCAGGTGAGCTCGATATTTGCGCAGCAGATTCGCGGGTCTTCAAGGAAGACATACATCGTGCTCATGGTGGCGGTTAGCAGAGTCCAGTCTGCAACGGGCAGCGATTCCGGCCAAACTATGAGTGCGCCCAATTTGCTCGGACGCCTTTATTGTTGCCGAGATACCAACCCACCAGGCCCATTGGTATAATAGTACCGTACGGTGGGTACCTTATGGTTGTTATCACTTAACTGACTTTCGTAGTACGTTGTTGAAGTCTACGAGGGAGACACCTTGTTCTTTCGTGCCAGTCGGTTCCCTCGACCCTCCCTGTCAAAAAGCCTCGGGCTGAGGAAAAAACCAAGTTGTGACGGCTTCCAAGGTCCATAATCAGTGGGGCATGGCTATAGCTGGAGGATTTTTCGAGTGGTATGGAGGTACATCAAGGTGCAGTCCACCCTACCGTCTCGGCAAGTTTGCGACGCAGAGCCGTGGGTATCTTAGGTGGGACGGACACTCATAAAATAGCCTGGAACCTCAGTAAATGGTATTGAATGCGGGGTTGAAAAACTTTAGATACAGTACAGTCCTGTCCCGTGGGTTAGACCTCAAGATGGTGTAGGAAGAGCTGGGCTGTTCTGCAACACTGCCGCCTTAGCGGCCGGAGCCGCTGTCCCAGTCGTTCCGATAGTAATGGTCGCCGACCCACTGCTGTCCTGTCCCTCGACTGCCAGGACCATGTAATTCTGCCGACCCAACTTCAGCCCGACCGCGTTCCACGCCTTGAAGTGGGCGCCGGCGTCGATGGTCCCGCTGGACCTCTTTGTGTTGCGGATGGACCAGTACTGCGAAAAGGTTGCCGTGCCTTGGATGGAAGGTTTATTCTTGCGGACCTTGGTGCAGATCTGGTACTCGTCGCCGTCTTGGGTGAAATTGCCTTTGAACACAGCCTCCGGATTGTCCGAACACGGCCGGTGGTCGCCGTAGTTGTCCACAATGTAGTACTCAATGAGCGGACCCGTCGTCCACCCGTAGAGGGTCAGATACGCGTTACCCTTTGGCTCGAAGACCCCCGTAAAGCTAACATTCCTGGTGCCACGCCCCCTTAGGATGGATGGGTTGGAGGATGCGAAGGGATCAACGAACCTTGAGCTGCCTGTATTCCAGCCCCGGCCGACGACAAAGTTGCCCTTATCGCCGGACCACGTCACGCTGAATGCGTTACCCGGGCCAGACTTGTACTTGAACTTGGCGGTGCCTGCGGCGTCGAGAGTCAGCCTACATCTAAAGTGCATCATAGGACATGCGAGCAGACCATCGCCCCAGTTCTGGTTGTAGCTCAGCCCGGCGTTCTGGCGCTCGACCAGGTCTGCCGGGGCGGCAGCGGTCATAGCAAGGCTAGCGGCAGCTAGCAGAGCATGGCGGAAGGTGAGTAGGAGCATCTTAGCCACCGAGCCCCTGCTTCGAGACAGACGTCGTTTGGGAGGTTGAGAGGAGGGATCGCGAATAACGGAGCAGAAAACGAGCCTCAACCTTCGAGAGGGGCCTTGGGACACCGGCAGGCTATGAGCCCTGGGTCACCGGAGAAATACTCGCCCTTCCGTCCCCATCCACCGTTAGGGAGCGGCGGCGCCGCGGTCCTGGCGGACGACGGGAGGCCCAAAGTGCCGAATGCTGAGCGTCGATGGTGAGGATCCTCGTGCCGGCTAAATCACAGGGCACCCTCTCTGGCCCAATGCCGGCGGGGCCCCATACAGCAGAATCCGGGGTCCCGATAACAAGCAAGTGCCAATAACCCCCGATTCGCTGGCGCGCCGTCGTTCTGGCCTTGGCCGAGGTGCCACAATGCTTAGAGACACCCGGGCCCCCCCAGTGGGACGCTTAACCGAGCGCCGCGCCGACGAAATACTCCGTCGCAACTTCCAGGCGTCTTCTGCCATACGAGCCCCGGCGCGTCCTGTCCTTGGCACCGCACTTACACGTACAGGGTGGGCAACAGCGGGGGCGGAAATACTCCCAGTGGCGACACACTCGGCCAAACGGACACCGCGTGACGATTTGTGGTAGGAGGAGTGCTCTTGGCAGGACTCTTGGCTGGCAGTCCGACTTCACTCGTCCTTCGGCAGTTCGGACTGAAACTATGGCTAGCCTGGATTCCAGAGTTCAGGCATCGTCTGCAATGAGGGAGTAGGTGTCCGCTAGGAGCAGGGAGAGACCACACCAGCGCCCCCGGTGTCGGGTGTCGCATCCTTCGAACCAGGTACGCGCCATCGCACCCGGGAAGCCGCTTGCGACCGCCTTTCAGCAGCCAAGTGGGGTTGTGGGGTGACTCGACGGCCCAGCATATCGATGAATGGGATCGGTTGGTCTTGTGGCTTGTCACTCACACGTTCTACAGGTACCGATCCCGTTATAGGTCGCTTTATAGGTCGGGAATGGCCGTCGCGAGAGCCGTGAGAATGGTCCCTGAGGAGAGCTTCGCTCACAGACTGTATGTCGGGTACCTGGGTACCTACGTAGGTACCTAGGCTGGCGGGTAGATGGGCAGGCTGATTCCACAATATCACGTCACCACCACTCTGCTACACTTGGGTGATTCCCTCAACGAGCTTGCTTGTGGACTATGAGGCAGCACATGCCGCGCTTGATGTTCATGGCACCTTACAGGTGCCCAGAACCAGGGGCCGAGATCCTGCACTTGCCAATATTGCCGCCTTAGTTGCCTCCGTCGCGTTCGGCACATTCGATAACTCGCAAGACACCACTCCTGGAGCGTTAATTAAGACGCAGAGGAAGATCGGAGTATCGCTCGCTTCTGAAAATTTCAAGGAACTGCTTCCTGTAAAACTGTTCTCTCTTTGCAGCCAACACCAACACAAGGAAGCGGTCTCCATATCCGCTTCCTCCGAGCCGGACTCCTCCGGCCGGTGCCTCGTCCCCCGCCCACGCCTATCTCTGAGCTGTTCATATGACAGCTGGGACAGGATCGCCGACCGATGTATGGCGTCCATGTACGTAGGAAGGTAGCCTGTAGTATGCAATCCATTGGAAGTTACGGACTTCAATTTAGGAAATAGCTCTCAACTAGCACCCGGTCGCTGCCCCTAGGTAGTAGCCTCTCCGTATCGACTGTCGTACATCTAGTAGCCCGGTTCGTCGGCCCCCCGAGCTTGACGGACCAAAAAGGCCGTAGAGTAGCGCAACAAGGCATCAGAGAACGGGCTGATAGTTGCTGTAAGCCGTACTGGTGGCCTCATCCAGACATATCGCGCCACCTCAGTTCCTCTGGTGAATAACCCGTATACCCGTCGACTGCACAGACATGGTTGAGAGCCTCCACACTCTGAGGATAAGCAGGTTGACGAACAGACACTGTCACACCCGGTCGTGTTGAAGGTATAGATCGTGGCGCTATCCAACGCATCATCCGATATCAGCCTCCATTGGCAGAACTGACCCAAGTTCTCGGGCTCCGTGTACCGAAGACCTATGACGTACCAGAGAACGAGTCGTTGGTTACGGACTGCCCTGAAGCGCCAAAGGGGGTGTACTGGAGAGTCTGAGAGGAACTGAGGCTGGGCTTCGGTTGGTGGGACGATGTGCGACTGGGGGTGTCGTTGGGCTGAGAAAACGTGGCAAAGGGACTGGGTGTGGCGCTGAGTTGTGTTCCGGATGCAAAGGGATTCGGACTGGCCTTGGGTTGAGGGGAAGCGAAAGCACTGGACGTAGTGCTAGACGGAGCCGCGAATCCCTTGGGCTGAGGGGAAGCGAAAGCACTGGAAGTAGTACTAGGCTGTGCCCCGGGCCCAAAGATTTCCGAACGGGGCTTGAGTTGAGATATGGTGAAAGGGCTGGTGACAGTGCCAAACTTGGGTTGAACGCCGTTGACTGCGGACACATCTGCGCGAGCGACGAGAGGATCCGTCGTTTCGGGACCGGCTGCCTCGGTTGGCTTGAAGTTCACTGGCGCGTTTGCAGACTTCTCAGGAGACTTCTGTGTGGAAGCACCAACGAAACGGAAGGGATTGGCGAAGGACGTGAGCCCACCGCTTCCGGTTGCGTTTTCGATCTGGTCAGTGGCGAGGACGGATGTTGGCGCTCGAGTCACCGAGCTCGGTTGGGATGGCTCGCTTGGTCTTGGAGGGCTCGGAGGGTTGCTCGTGGGCAGTCGGACCACCACGTGGCGTTTCGCAGATGCTACTCGCAAATTTCAGCATTCAAGACAAAAGGCAGTGAGGGAAAGTCCTTACTCGAGGGGGGATCCGCTGCCGCCGCAGATTGCGAAAGGCCGGAGGGTCGCGAGCGCGGGGGGAGCCCTACCGAGATCTGGTCGTCGGCAGCGGTACGGCGGAGTGCCGATGGTCCAATACCGCGGAGTCTGTGCTGTTTGCACTCCTGGAGCCCGCGCCGCAAAACCCTGACCTGGTCTTGAAGCACCCGTCGAGTCGCCTGGATATCGTCGGATTCCGACGCCACCTCGTTCACAGTCTCGTCGCTCATCTCGTCGACCGCAACGGTGGTCAGGATACTCGGGATATCGACGACAAGGCAACCCTCGATTGCCAGGTTGATGACATTGTCGGTAAAAGTTCCTAGAGACATCTTTGACCGAGGCTCAATCATCAGAACGACATCACAAGGGGGGCAGGATGTGGCTCCAGGGGAGCCAGGTTACCAGAGCGCGCACTTACCTCGTAGTACACCATCGTCATGTCAATGATTCCCTCAGTGCCAAAGCGGCTGTTCCGCCAGTCTTCGGCACTAGTCACGCTCCGTACGATATTCCTTTTACTAAGGCCGGTCGTGGGAAGGACGCCGAACGCTTCCGGGAATTCGCCTTGCAGACGGTCGGCGAGTCGCTCTGCAAGACGGCCAAGCGTCCTCTTGAGCGTTCTCTTGTGAAACTCCGTCTCTAAGGGCATGCCGTGTCCCGAGACGTAGGGCCGGAGGAGCTCTTTCAGCTTTTCTCGAAGCATTTCTTCCTTGGCTTCGAAGAAGGGGTCGACACAGTTGCGGAGCAGGCCCTGGATCGTCCGGTGATTTTGGCCGACGATGCAGACCAGGAGCTGCTCGATCACCGCCTTTGTCACGTCCAGAACCTTTTTGATGTGGAACTGAGCGATCTCCTTCCAGGGTTCGGCTTGCATCTCGAACAGTCGCATGGCAAGTGCGCTGTTTGGAGCACCCGGGAACTCCCTGCCTTGGTTCGCCGACGCCGACTTCTCCAGGTCGTCCTTGATCTCCTGTTCTGACTTCGGCTCCGGGGGTTCAAAGCTGTACTCCGCAATGAAGGGGCGGAGGTAGGCTGGGTCGTCTTCGTCGTCGTTGTCGTCGCTCGACGCTTGATCCCCGTCGCCATACCAATCGAAGCGATACTTCCCTCCCTTCCTAGCGAGGGTTACGTCGAAGGCACGGTTCAGGTTTCGAACAAGCGCCCGCAACTTCCTCGCATCGTCGTGGAGACCGCCGAAAAACGGATCACCGTAGCGGCCATCCACGGCATCTCGTGCGAGGCGTTCAAACTGTCCAGCGACACCGATAAGATAGGACCGCATCTCACGAGGAGTCGAACGAGATTTGCCGAGTTGCTCCAGCTCCTCGGTCCCAGCCCTCAGTTTTGTCTCGATGTCGCCGACAAGTCCCGGCAAGGTCTTCTGGATATGCTCCAGTAGGACCTCGCTCAACTTCTTGCGCAAATTCTTCACTCCCCTGCTCGGCTCCGGGACTGATGACCAGGGTCCATCTTGGAAGAAGCGGACCTCCTGGGCATCTCGTTCCTCACTCGCGAGCTCCTGTTCCGCATCGTCTTCGGCCCTGTTGCGAAGGACATGCCAGCCGAGTGAGAGTTTGTGTGCGTCTTCCTGGTTTCGAGCCAGCTGGATGAAGTGTTGTTGGTCGGCGACTCCGGCCAGATCCGGCTTGGTAATGACTCCTAGAGTCCGCTCCCGGGTCGGATCGTGCTCCTGGGTCGCGTCGAGAACCCCCTGATGGGCCAGATTGTAGTTTGCCGACACGATGGCCAACATGATGCTGTTCTTCTCGCTCATGTACCGTTTTACCAGCCGCCCAACAAACTCTGCGCCTTCCTTGGACTGCTCCGAGGTCGAACCCTGATACAGGCCTGGAAGGTCGACCAGCGTCAGAGGATACACGTCCGGGCCGGTGATCTCGACACGGAGGACGTCGTCCGAGAACTCCTTGCTGCCCCCACGGATGCCCATGCGTTCCTTGGCCTGACTGATCAGCCGCGGGAGCTCATCCTGGGAGAAACCGGAGCCTGTCTGAAAGGGTGTTGCTGTACCGTCCTCGCCTTGCTTGTCTGCGAGCTGGATGCTGACTTTGACGGTTTGGTTCGCCGTTCGTCGAAGGATCAGCTCCGTTGCGAAGCGGGTGCATACCCGCCCGTCCACCGGAAAGCGAACATGAGAGATGGCCTCTAGCACGCTGCTTTTTCCGGATGACTGGGCACCGACGACAATGATCTGAGGAAGCTGCACACAGCGGCCGACCTGAAGTTCTCGGAGGTTATCGATGGTATCGAGGAGTTTCTTTGCCTCGGCGTTGCGGAGCTGGTCAAAGGCACCTGAGTCGAGAGCAACGTCCCCATTTTGGTCTGTGCTCGCCATGATTGTAGCTCGAGGGGGTTTTTACCAGATGGTCGGCAGGTTTGATTGCGGATGTGGATTGGATTTTGGACGTGGACGACGTGGAGGGGGGGCAGGAGTCATCGATAATTATAAGGTACAGTGCCCTATGTACGATGGGCAAGCGGGCATGGGGAGCGAGGATTGCTGAAACACGGCGAGGGCGTCCCTACCAGGGTTTTTCCGCCTTCGAAACGCCCGATTTCTCCCAATTCCGCAGCCATCGACTCATTGAGGAGGTAGTACTTACATGCTATTTACAGTACTCGGCGACGAGTGCAGCGAGTACCCTGGGGACGGCTCAGGAGAGGAGGTCGGACCTGCACCGCCTCGAAAACGTGAGAAAACGTGAAACCAACAGCGGCAGTCCTGGCCTTATTTGGTGGGCTCGTGGGATAACCGACCTGCAGCCCCGTGTCACCCACCCAATCAAGATAGGCCAAAAATCAAAGCCAACATTCACGCCGGTTTCAGGCCCCCACACAACGGCCAACGTCGTGAACCCGGATGCGCTTCGGTTTACGATGCCTACCAAGAGTTCCATTCTCAGCTCAACCTGGTGGATGGGTCGCAGGGAACATGTCCGTGTTTTCGCCCTCCTCCACCAAGTCGAAGGCTTGCCCTGCACGGCGGCCCGTCTCGCTGTCGACAAATCTGGCACCCGACGCGCAGGAGCGGGGGTCGGTTTGCGCCATCAGCGGCATGAAGACCGCTGCGGCCGAGTTGACCACCTAGGAACCTACCTAGTTGACTGTGCTAAATTTACGTACGGATATTCCACTGGTAACCAGCC
>Ga0247777_1000224_pt1 | contig 15002 bp, 16 predicted proteins | sample UWRJL154409C5_FD_179937 | JGI IMG/M metagenome (GOLD analysis project Ga0247777, IMG submission 179937) | Plant litter microbial communities from Arlington Agricultural Research Station in Wisconsin, United States - UWRJ-L154-409C-5 | ecosystem: Environmental > Terrestrial > Plant litter >...
AAGAGGCCGACAAGCCCATTCCCTACTTCGACGAGTACTGGCTCGAGTACTACCGACCCTTCAGCCTGTCGTCCTTTGCCAACATGTTTCCCTACCGCATGAACTCGACCATCAAGTCGATCCCCTTCAAGTTCTCGCAGGACGGCCGCTACGACCTCAGCCCCTTCCGCGTGCGGAACGAGGGCGACCAGGCCGCCCAGGACCGAAAGCAGGCTAAAAAGGAGGTGGCCGTGCTCGCGCCGCACGACGTCGCCCGCCTCGCCGCCCCCGACAATGACGACGCCGCGTCCCTCATGTCGGGCCAGTCCACGGCCGCGCGCGGCCTGCGCGGCTGGTTGCAGCCCAACGCCGCCGACAAGAGCTCGCAGGGCTCCATCGCCGTCAGCAGCATTCATAGCATCCTCCGAGACACGGGCGCCGACGCGCCCTACCCGGCGGGAGCTAAGCCCTCGAGCCTGGAGAAGTCGCGCGCCGCGCAGCTGCACTTCGCCCGCATGGTGCACAAGTCACTGAACCCCTCGGTCCACCTCGACGAGACGGACGACTACGCCCGCTACATACGCCACCCGCAGAACCTTCCGCTGGTCGTGTCGGCGGACGTGCCCGCCGCCGACGCCGCCGACAACGGCGCCGAGTACCGCGAGTACGTCGCGGGCGGCTGGCAGGCCGAGGGACTGACGCCGGCCGCCGCCGGTGCCGCCGACGAGGACCGGGAACTGTACGCGGAGCTGCTGCGTGTCGAGGAAAACCCCCTAACGGTGGGCGAGCGGGACGTGTACAAGAAGCGCTACAAGGCTTACGGCAAGTGGCTGCGGGGCAAATCGCTGTTCAAGCAGGCTCCGGTGGACTGAGCACAATGGAGTTGGGCCGCCATGCCCGTCGCTACCAACTATTAAGAGACTGTACACCAAGGGTATCTCACTCCTCCCGTAAACAGTGACATAATTCACCCAAGTACCAGCGTCGCAGGGACTGCTCAATTCTTCGTCTTGGGTGACTTGATGCCCGCGAAGAGCCCAGCTAGACGACCGTCTTTGGCCGTGAGAGGACCAATCTTGGCATTGACGTCGACCTCCGCCGCCTTCCACACCGATATCAGCTGGTTGGCGGATACCACCAGCAGTTTCCGCGGGCTCTCCTCGTCCGAACCTACGCCATCGTCCGCCAGATCACCCTCATCCTCGAGGACGTTCAGCCAACAGACGACGAGCATCTTGAGCAGTTCCCCGTCCCAGGGCGGGCCGGACAAGCGCGGCCAGCAGGCGAATACAATGTCTTGCAGGGCGGTGATTGCGGCCGCCAGCGTCCCCGGATGGCTCATCGCGAAGGGGTCCGTGAGGATGGCCGAGAACATCGGAACGAGGTCCTAGCCCGCGCGTCAGCTCACTGGATGGTAATCAAGTGGAAGCTAGATAGACAGGAGGGCAGGCAAGCAAATCCCGGGATAGCCAGCCCACCTTGAGATGCTTTACCGCCGGGATGCCCAGTCCGCGAGCCAAGCGGCCCGCCTCCCGCGCAAGAATACCAACGACAAGATGGTAGTCGCCGGCGTGGACATAACCGGCGAAGACCCCTTCGCGGAAGATCTTGTCGATCAGCTTCTCCTTCGCCTCGGCAGATGGCAGCTTTTTCACCAATTCGGAGAGGGTCCGGTATGCCACACTGGTGAGCTTGACCGAGGCCTCGACGGGCGTCAGGCTGGGCAGGAAGAGGAGCGTCGGCATGATGGCGTCGGTAAAGACCTCCCCCAGGCCCGTGGCCCGCAAAAGACTGGGCTCCAGTCTGCTGATGAAGTTCTGGGCCAATTTCAGGCCTTGGAGGCGGAACCCCGTGTCCATATCGTCCAGAAGTGTTAGGATCACTGGGGTAAACAGCGGCCACTGCTCCCCAACGAGATCCTCCTGCACTCTCGGTCAACTTGATCCTCTGCAGAACTCCGACATCGGGTTTCTCCGACATACCCCCGACTGATTGAGCGCCCAGGAGAATACGGGGACGGCGCGCAGGTCCGCAAACTTCCACGGCTTGCCGTGGGGGGTCTCCAGCTCCAGGCCGCGATGGACGTCATGCTCGTCGGGAAACGCTGCCTTGCGTCCCGACGCAGTGATCGTCGCCGGCCGGGCTTTGGAGAACAGGGGGATGATGTAGCTTTTCAGGAGATCCTCGATGATGAATGCACTCTTATCTCGCCGAAGCATTTGTTGATCGATAATCTGCAAGGCAACATGTCTCGTGGCCGTCGTCCACAAAGGAGCGTCGTGCAAGGCGCAGGCGACGACAGTGTAGAACACCTGAGGCCCCAGGGGCTTCTCTGACCATTTCGACGTTAGGAGCAAGACCGAAAGGCCCTCGTTGGCCATGGACAAGCGTCGGTCGGGGGTCTGGAAGCCATCTTGCCCGGCACTCGTCCCGTCGTCGGTGTCGTCCTCTGCAACGGGATTAGGTCGCGAACGAGGCTGCTGCGGCGAGAGTAGCGTGGGAACGTACCGGACTCGAGTTCCTCTTCCTGGGCAGCCTTCTCTGGTCGGAAGATCGGCGCTATCGCGCGGGCAACAAAGTCCGCAATCGACTGTAGTGCCGCGGGACGAGCATTCTCTCCGGCTCGCTCCCAGGCCCGGAGGCATATCCGGATAGCTCGTAGTCGGCCGGGAGTTGCCTGTCACGGTAGTGTTAGTTTCCTAGGTACCGGTGTCGTTGCTCTATAGGACGCACCGTTCCAACATCCGCTTCAGGGGCAAGTTCTCGAGCGATATCCTCGACGGTCAGGGGGGATGGGATGCCTTGGGGAAGGATGTCCGGGTTGGGGTCTGCGCTGAAGCTTAGCTGATGGCCTCCCTACGCATGTGATGGTGACGGTAGTAGCAGGAGATGCATGGACCGGAGTATGCCTGGAGCTTCGAAGGCATAGGACAACTCACTCCGCATGAAGTCGTCTGGGATTTGCAAGAGCTGATGGTCGTCAAACCCGTCGAAACGACGCTTCAAAGTGCTGAAGGAAGCGCCACCAGCTTGATTCGGACCCCCTTTCTCCTCCATCTCGACACCGACTCCTCCAGGCGCTCAAGCGAAGGCGTATTGCTCCGATTCAGGTTCAAACGCCGGTCTTTGTGACACGATCTGAACTGTGCGAGAGTCACACTGAGATTCGCCAGAGGAGTTCCGGATTACTGCTTAGTGAATTCCGCTGTAGATTTAGTGGCAAGGTCCCCAAAGTTGCAAGGTTCACCAGTGGTCCGCCGCCCAAAACGGACCCGCGTCAATCCCCGTTGCACACCTGGGACCGCCCCAGAGCCTTGCCAGGCTCCCAGGCCAGCGTGGGTCTGACTCCCTAAAACTACTGTACCTATTTTGTCGATTGACACGCAGACCCGACGCGTTCTGGGGGAGAAGACCGATTCTAAGCCCAGGAACTAGCCTCTATATCTCCTACGCTATTCTAAGAGAGCTCAAACAGAGCCATGCCCCGGGGGCAGTCTCGTCATGAGTACTAGGTAATTATAGCAGATTACAGCACTTGACCCGTGGGGACAGTGTAGCTGGAATCGGAACCGCAATCAAGGTCACGATGCACGCGTCCCTGGTGATTCTCCTTGACTCTAGGTTTGACCAGCACCTTTTCTCTCTGCAAAAGCCTATCAAGCACTCCGTTGTGCCGTCTCGTTTAGACTAGCTACAAGCACCTGGTTCGCAAGGCGAGAGGCTTGTATTCCATTTTCCACCAGCTCTTGGTAGAGCGCATTTTCCGACGCCGGTACCTCCCCCTTGAACCACAAATTCGTGACCTCCTGGCGCATGGGAAGGTATGCCGTGCAGCAAGCAGCGAGGATTCGGTCGTGCTCGGACGGTATCGGGTCGATGACGATAGAAGGTCGAGTCCCTGCCTTGCTGACGACTAGGGCGGCAACCCCCCCGGCCACGGTGTCGACGCAGTCGATGCCGGCGTCGGAGAGGGCGGCTGCAGCGACCGTGATACAGCTGCTCAGAACGTTCATCATGGCCCAGGCCTCATCATCGCGGTCCTGTAGAGATCCCCGGTCCTGGTCGCCCTCTATGACGGATATGATGATGTCGACGCCGCTCTTGGGCCAGCGGTCAGCGATGATGACGCCACGGAGGGCTGTTTCCAGGTGGACCGAGAGATCGCGTTCTGACGAGTCTCGAAGATAGCTCCGCCGCTGCTTTGTTGCGAAGGGCGCATATTTGACGTGGGTTGACAAGATGATGTGGGGCGAAAAAGGTGTCGACTTGGGAAGAGCACGGGGGCCGTGAACGGTGCAGCTCAGCTTGAGGCCAGAGGCTCCCGTCACGGCGCCAGACTCGAGCTCCAAATAGGCGGACCCGGATGCTGAAGGGGTGACGCCAGTCTGGAGGTCTATGTGAACGTGATCAGCTTAGGAAGCACGCTGTTGCAGCTGCGACTTGACTTACATATCTTGCGGAGGGTGTTCGGTGCCCGCTGTCTCTCGGAAGCTACTCGCTTCTCAGGACCGGATCCCTCCTCAGAAAATACTGGTGGCAGAGTGGCGCCCACCGGGCCATTGATTCGCCGTCTGTCGGCCATCATCAATCCGCTGCCCGCAGTAGTCCTGTCCCCTCCTCCTCAACCTGTTGATGGTGAGTGGTGAGGCGAGGGTCAATTGCGGAAGGCACCTGTATTCCGAAAGGCAGCGGCAACCATCCGGAGGTAAAGTGCACCCCTCGTTGCCGGTTGAATAGTGCAGCGAACTTGCTTGTGGGACGGGCTTACAGTACAGACGACAGTCTAGGTATTCGATATCCCCTGTTCTCTATCGATCATGCGAGATGTTGGTTCGTTGCTCTTCAAGTATCAAGTTCGGAGTACGGAGAAGAGACGCCGCTCGGGGGCGTTTGCGGGCGAAGCCACCCGACGGTAGAGGTCGCACCGCCACAGCACTTGAAGTGGGGCAGCCAAAACCCTTTCCTGCAGCAAATTTTCATCTGGAAAACCTGCACTCCTCCACCACAACCTGGAATCTCTCCTCAGCACAACCTGAATTTATCTTTCGCTTTCCTTGCCGCCGACTGCAACGCGGGTCACGATATCAAACAAAGGCTCATTGTCTAGCCTGACTGGCCAGACTGGGCTGGCAGATTCAAGAGGTACGACCAGCTCTCGGCATATGAGACCTGCTCCTCTGGCTGTTGATGAAGCAACATCCACAGTTCTCGCGATCACCTGAGCGATCGAACACACATGCACTACCATCTGAAGCCTTTTGCCATGGGACCAACTCATCTTTCTATCCAGAGTTTTGGCTAACCAAGGCTCAGTGTCTTCCTAGGTCCATTTCACAGCACTATGCCGGAATTTCCCACAGCTTGCTCTCGAACGGTATGTCCTTCCCTGGATCTCCGATGCACACTTCGACACCTCCTGTCTATGATGATACTCTTCATATCAGTTCTGCTACTGAAATGCAATGATGATCACCTTTACCAAAAGAACCCTCTGATGACAGATCCTGCCCATGCCGTCCAATTCTTCTGCACACGTGGTTCTCGATGCTGACCACTGTCGCACCCCAGGTTACGCACGCACTCGTCACTCTCAGTCTTGAATAGTGCCCAGACGATGCTCCATGTGGTAAGTTGAAAATTTTATGAAACGGTCAACACTTTCTATGATGACAATAGCTTATCCATTCAATGATACCGCGGGCCGAGCCATCCTCTCGCACTGGAGCAGCCCTTGGGTTGCAATGACCAGTTGTGGAGTCAGAGCCCTCTGGGCTTCTGTCATTTGGTTTCAGCGCCTGGGGCCAACTTGCGTCGTCTTGGCCCAAGTTGTTTCCTGGGCCGGTTCGGGTATGGGACTAAACTGGCTTGTCTGAGCAGTGATTCTCTTCCACAAGCGTCCCATCTTCAACTTTCACGGCCTCTGCTGACATTCATGCCATTCAGGTTCCTGCCGCTATCCACTAAATTTGATCAGGTATCCCTTAGGTGAGTACATCCCGCTTGTAGACGCTGTTGAAGTACATGGTGGCCTGTCTATGTGTCTCCCGCTGTCACTCTTGTTTGACCTCAGATGAGGCGAAAGGCAGAGCTCAAAACGCTGTCAGCTCGCACGCATGATCAGTAGCTCATTACTACGCTCCTACGAATAAACACGCTGAACGCCAGCAACTTGAATGTTATTGCCCATCTTGAGTAGCGAGAGTGTAGATACACACCAGTAACACACTCCTTATCCTCACGTGACTCGTCATCCTCTTGATTTTCCCCATGCTCCGTATGCGATTTAGCGCCCGTCAAGGGGTACATGGGCTTGGTTTCAGGTTCTTTGCTGCGGGATAGGTTCCGCCGAATTACCAGACAACGACCAGTTGGCCGACGACACTGGAAGTACTGTAGCTCGATTGCAGGTACCGCCAAGAAACCTTAAAAAAAAAAAGGCAGCGTGAGCGACTGCCATAGGCCGTTTCCTGTCGTGGACTGGGCCAATTTCACGGGGCCGCAGCAGAGCAAAGACGTGGACGGGTTTTTTCGGTGCAACGCAATACGAATTCGACGTCGTCTCACGCTCTCTGACAAAGGCCACCCACCTCCCATTCCACCCCATCCACCGTCCCATCAAATATGGCCTGACCCGCGAGGTCATCAATTGGCAAATCGACGACTTCCCTTCGAGGTGCGCGGCCACGGTTGGCGCAGCAGCAGCTTCTGAGGAAGAGGCAGGTGCCTCTGCCCCTTGATCCGGGGCTGACCCGACAGCCGACGCGATCAAAGGGGCGAAGAAGGGCTTCGCGTCCTCCACGACAACCAGAATGTTGCCGTCGTACGCTTCAACAGGCTCCAAGGCAGTGCCCAGGCATGTCGCGGGATACTCGAATGGATACCCGCCGTCCTCCAGCATGTTGGAGTTCTCGCCGCATCGGTACGTTACCTTGCCTTTACCGGAGGGCCGTGAGACGGAATTCCGACTGACTGAACGGTGCCACGGTGCCTCGTCGTGTAGATTTCAGCCCCGAGTAACCCCTGGCTCCCTGCGGCGGCGACGGCGACTCCTCACGAGACTCGGCATCCTCGCGACGATAGTACTGTTTGGCGTCTTCATCTGGCCTGGGGCCTCGCCGCTGGCCCTGCTGTCGTTCGGCTCCGTGTCCGGCGGGGACTACCCTCAGCTCGAGACAGTGCGTTATTACGACCTGTCTAATGTCCAGGGCACCGCACGCGGCTGGGAACGCGAAGAGCGCATCTTGCTCTGCGTGCCGTTGCGGGATGCCGAAGCCCATCTCGAAATGTTCTTTGGGCACCTACACAACTTCACCTACCCACACAACCTAATAGACCTAGCGTTCCTCGTTTCCGATTCCAAGGATCGCACACTCGAGCTTCTGACTGAGGGCCTCGAGAAGCTGCAGGCCGACGACGATCCCCGACAACCATACGGCGAGATCTCCATCATCGAGAAGGACTTCGGGCAGAAGGTCAACCAAGATGTCGAGAGCAGACATGGTTTTGCCGCACAGGCGAGCAGAAGGAAGCTCATGGCTCAGGCGAGGAATTGGTTGCTCAGCGCGGCCCTCCGCCCGTACCACTCCTGGGTGTACTGGCGAGATGTGGACGTCGAGACGGCGCCGTTCACGATCCTAGAGGATCTCATGCGCCATGACAAGGACGTAATCGTACCGAGTGAGCTGGATACGGCGCTGTCTGCTTCGGACCAGGAGGCTGACCTGCTGCAGATGTGTGGCGGCCCTTGCCGGAATGGCTTGGCGGCGAGCAACCTTACGATCTGAACTCGTGGCAGGAGTCGGAGACAGCCCTTGCTCTTGCCGACACGCTCGACGAAGACGCCGTCATCGTCGAAGGCTATGCCGAGTATGCGACTTGGCGACCGCATCTGGCATACCTACGAGATCCGTATGGCGACCCCGACATGGAGATGGAGATTGACGGCGTGGGAGGCGTGAGTATCCTGGCCAAGGCGCGCGTCTTCCGGTCTGGTGTGCATTTCCCGGCCTTCAGTTTCGAGAAGCATGCCGAAACCGAAGGATTTGGCAAGGTGAGAGCCGACCGTCTCGTGACCAGCATGTGTTCATTGCTAACCCGACACATAGATGGCGAAGCGAATGGAGTACTCGGTGGTGGGTCTCCCTCACTATACCATTTGGCATCTCTATGAGCCGAGCGTGGACGACATTAAGCACATGGAGGTGAGTTCACACATTCCTTGCCCCCCCCCCCAACAGGCGCCTTCTAGAAAAGACTGGAACACTGACACCGTCCTAGGAGATGGAGCAAGAGAACGAGTTGCTCGAGACGGAAGAGAAAGAGAAGGCCGAAAAGGCGCAAAAGATGAAGGATACATTCGGCGACACCAACGGCCAGTGGGAGAAGGACAAGGCTGCTCTGCACGACATGGTCCTGGACGAGAAGAAGACTTCGGAGAAAAAGACTTCGGAGAAGAAACCATCAGAGAAGAAGCCTTTGGAGAAGAAGAAACAAACCCCGGAGAAGAAGACCGCGGAGTCCGGCAAAGGCCAGAGGAAGAAAACGGAGCGGAGGACGCCAGAGGACGCCGCCGCTGTTGGAGAGAAGCCGGTCAAGCAGCCAGCGAAACGACAATAACACCGGGGTACCTCCTCGGGGCTCGTGCGATGGGAAGCTTGTGTGTAGGAGTACCTGGTATCCGGCTGGCCGCCACGACCGACGGCATCTGGTGCAGCATTTTCACGAAGGGCGTTTCCGGACCGCATGTCCGGACAAGGCGACCCAAGACCTTTTGCAACGGTGTACCATAGAGGTCCAGTGGGCAAAGGAACCATGGATGGGGCGTTGGGTGCTGGCTTTTCCAAGGACCAAACTAGGCTTTGATACAAGAAGACAAGTCTGCTCGCGTCATCCCTATTCCACTCAGTACCCCATGACCTGGTGAGACCTCGACGACCAGATGCCGATGGGAGTATTGGGTATGGAGTGTCTGTCCATAAAAAGGGAGCTCCTCTCAAAACCAAAGACGGTCAGAGGAGGTTAGTACTGTACCTAACAGGCGGAGGACTGCAGGAGTGATCTACGAGTACGGGAGGGCGGTATACCAGAGGGCAATGGAATGGGTAAGTCACGGCTTCGCGAGAGTACTCCGTTGTACCGCTCTGTGGGTTCTGCCGACCCGGCAGCGGCTCGCTGGCTGCGAGAAATTTTGGGGTGGGTGGACCAGAAACGTCACTACGCCGAAGAGCGGGCCACCAATGAAGATGCAGGGCCTTAGCCAGGGTGAAGCTCCACGTCGAATGTGTCCTGAAGACTGTCTCTCGTGACAGACGGCTTGAGGCCACAAACGCCCTAACCGAGATCACAGGCCTGACTTCGCGCGGCGCCAGGTGGCCATTTCTTATTTCTGACTTACTGCTGTCGTTGTCGGCGGAAGGCGGTTTGGACATTTGGCTTCTGGCGAATTTTGCCGAGCATCCTGCGAGAGCTCGTCCCAAGCACCGTCGTCCTCCCACCCTCCCACGACGGCCCCGTAGCACCGAGTACGACGCGCCACCCCACTATACGACCGTTAGAGGGCCATGCTCGTGGCAGGATGAGTCGAGATGCGCCCATCCCCCGAATCATGGAGCCACCGCCGGTGTCTGGCGGCTCCTCAGCGCCAGCAACACCTGGCGTTCGGCGGGTAGCCGCGCATTCTTCGCGGATGCAGTACCGGAGCCGCCCCGTCACTGTTGCCGTCGACCCAGTCTCCCTGGTCATATCCGAGTGCATAGCGATCACGTCGGCAATACAGAAGTACGCCCGCTCACCGCACTCGTCCGTGTCCGCCATCCTCGGCGGAACCCCAAACCAGATCCAGTTGGGACCCCCGAGTCCCGCCCTGAGGGGCCGGGGGAAGAGCGCCGCCGCCGCCGGCCTCGCGGGAGACAACACGGGAGACTTCGGGACAGCGAACCGATGGGGCCTACGCGGGAAGAAGGGCAAGAGCATGGCCGACAACCCCTTGATCTCGGGCTTCGGACGGCTGCGGCACGAGCTGATCGGTGTCAAAGGTACGGCGTAGATCGGGGCATGGCAATGCGCCGGCGAGGATAGGAGCTGATACAGGCGCAGACATCCACAACTTCGACTCCCTCGTGCTCCTGTACCCTTTCCTCCAGATCATCCAAGCAAAGGGCACCGCCGCTCCTATTACGATTCTTGCCCTGAGAGCTATCCGCAAGTTCCTCGCCTATGGGTTCATCTGCCCCGATTCCGAACGCTTCGCGCTCGCCATGCAGTCATTGTCACAGGCCATCACGCATTGCCAGTTCGACATTAGCGACCCGGCGCAGGAAGAGGTGGTTCTGCTGATGATCCTCCATCTAATGGAGGACATGCTGTCTGGGCCGGGTGGGGACATTCTCAGCGACGAAAGCGTATGCGACATGATGGGAAGGGGGCTTACCATTTGTTCTCGGCCCAGGTTCTCCGAGGTTCTGAGGCGGACCGCCGAGGCATCCATGGTTCGCATGTGCCAGATCATCTTCGAGGATCTCAAACATCTGGAGGTCGAGGCTGGCGAGGAGGCGGACGCACTGGACAAGAAAACCAACGGAGACATGGATAATGTGAAGATGGACCCCACGGCAAACGGCACGGCCGTTCCCGCCTCACCTCAGCCCGTCGTGGGCGACGAACAGCGCGCATCGACGAACTCTGAACGGCCAGCCAGAAACTCGGAATCCTCGTCGGGGAGTAGTTCGGAAGAAGCGCCGAAAGCCGCACCGGAACCCGCGAACGATGCCACGCCGGAGGCTCCTGCCGACGGCACCGAGGGAGAGGCGGATGCCGCGGGAAAACTGTCTGCGGAGGTTCCCGCCGAGACGGAAAGCCGGAAGAGCACCAGCACTAGCACGGAGAGATCCGACTCGATCGATCTCAAGCCCTACTCGCTGCCGTCGGTGCGGGAGCTCTTTCGGGTGCTCGTCGACTTCCTCGACCCCAACCAAAAGAAGCACCCGGACACGATGAGAGTCATGGCGCTTCGTATCATCCACGTCGCTCTGGAGGTCGCGGGTCCTTCGATCGCGAGACACCCGGCTCTGGCAACCGTGGCGGAGGATCGTCTCTGTTGCTACCTCTTCCAGCTGGTCCGCTCCGACAACATGGCCATCCTCCAAGAGTCCCTGATCGTCGCCTCGACCCTCCTGTCCACGTGCCGGGGGGTTCTCAAGCTCCAGCAAGAGCTGTACCTTGCGTACGTCATAAGCTGCCTCCACCCGTCCGTGGAGATTCCGCGTGAGGTCAATATCGATCCCTCGCTCTACGCCGGCATTCCGCAAACCCCCAAGCTTATCAAACAGCCACCCTCGCAAGCTGGCAGCGGGCGGTCTACACCGGTTCCCGTCAAGGACCGGCAGAAGCTGGGCATGGAAGGTAGCGCCCGGAAACCCGATGCCAGACAGGCCATGGTAGAGAACATCGGGGTTTTGGCGCGGATGCCTACCTTTATGGTGGAGCTCTTCGTCAACTACGACTGCGACGCCGACCGCGCGGATCTCTGTGAAGACTTGATCGGACTCCTGGCCCGGAACGCGCTGCCCGACTCGGCCACATGGAGTACCACGAGTGTTCCGCCCTTGTGCCTGGACGCACTCCTCCGTTTCACCCAGTACATGGCAGAGAGACTAGAGGATACGCCCACATTGGAGGGCTACCCCGACCCAAAATCCTTGAGAGAATCCAGGACGCGGAAGAAGCTCATCGTCAAGGGGGCGAACAAGTTCAACGAAACCCCCAAAGGCGGCCTTGCGTACCTGCAAGAGAAGGGCATCATTAACAGTGCCAGCAACCCCGAGTCCGTTGCAAAATTTCTCAAAGGCACTTCCCGGGTATCCAAAAAGGTGCTCGGCGAGTTCCTGTCCAAAAAGGGCAACGAAAAACTCTTGGAGTCATTCATGGGCCGCTTCGACTTCACCGGGAAACGAGTGGACGAGGCCCTCCGCCTGGCTCTGGAGTCTTTCCGGCTGCCGGGGGAGTCCCCCCTCATCGAACGGATAGTTATCTCCTTCTCCGAAGCGTATTGTGCTGGGTCGATACCGGAGGAAGTGGCGGATAAGGACGCCGTCTTCGTTCTCACATATGCCATCATCATGCTAAACACGGACCAACACAACGCGAACGTCAAGAGCCAAAGCCGCATGACGGTGACCGACTTTGCCCGCAACCTGCGCGGCGTCAACGGCGGCAAGGACTTCGCGCCGGAGTACTTGCAGGAAATCTTCGACAACATCAAGACCAACGAGATAATCCTGCCCGACGAACACGACAACAGACACGCCTTTGACTACGCCTGGCGGGAGCTGTTGCTCAAAACGGAGTCGGCCTCGCCCCTTATTCTCTGCGAGACGAACATATACGACGCCGACATGTTCGCCACGACGTGGAAACCCATCGTAGCGACCCTGTCGTATGTATTCATGTCCGCGACGGACGATACCGTCTTCCACAGGATTGTTCAGGGCTTCGACGAGTGTGCACGAATCGCTTCAAAGTACGGCAACATCGAAGCCGTCGACCAGATCGTCTACTGCCTGAGCTATATGACGACGCTGTCGCAAGAGACCATCTCGAACACCAGCCTCAACACCGACGTCCAGGTGGAGCAGAACAGCGTCATGGTCAGCGAGCTGGCTGTGAGGCTCGGAAGGGACTTCCGCGCCCAGCTCGCCACCCTCGTCCTCTTCCGGGTGGTCAAGGAAGGCGAACACGTTATCCGAAGGAGCTGGAAGCACATCGTACGGATATGGCTGAACCTATTCGTAAACTCTCTCATCCCCCCCTTCTTCAAGAGCGAACCGTCCCCTATCCCCCTTCCCCGAATCCCCTTGCAGAATCCCAACCAAGTCGTCGACCGCGGGGCGAAGCAAAATGAAAGCGGTTTCTTCTCGGCCTTCACCTCCTACATCTCCAGCTATGCGGCCGACGACCCCCCGGAGCCGTCAGACGAGGAGCTGGAGAGCACGCTCTGCACGGTTGACTGTGTCAACGCCTGCCAGATGGGCGACGTCTTTGCCAACGCCTAGTTAGTCACCCCCCCTGGCGCCCATGGCACAGAGATGCTGACACACCTCCGTAGCAACCTCTCCGACGACAGCCTGGAGGCGCTCGTGGATGCCCTCCTCGACGAAATCCCCGAAGACAACGGGGCCGGGGTAGTCATTACGGTCAAGCCTGAAAGTTCCCCGCCGCCCATGTCCCCGTCCAACCAGTCCAAGGCACAGCCAGAGCCCAAATATGACCCGTCGCTCGTCTACATCCTCGAGTACTGCACGGTACTCGCCCTCCGTGACGAGAAGACGGTCGAGCTGCTGGGAAAGCGCGTCGTAGAGGCACTGCAAGCGGTCTTGCGTGATGTCACCCGGCACCACTGGATTTTGGTCGGCAGGGTGACTTTCTACCTCTTCAGCCTTCTCCGTGCCAGCTACGTGGGTGCCCTTGACTCGATTGAATTATGCCTCGCTCATCACAACTAGGATCACGACTTCGTCCGTGTCCCCGTCCTGCTCCATTCGGTGTCGAGTTTGTCCAAGGACACGCTTGGGAAGACGGCAGACGTCGTCTTGCAAGGGATCAAGCTCTGCATTGCCGAACCAGGGCCTCTGAGGAGCGAGATCATGACATCTCCCGACTTCTGGGTGGTCCTCGGAACGCTTGCGAGCAAGCAGGAATCCGCTCAAACCGTCTTCGAAATCCTGGAAAGCGGCGCGAGCGGGTCTCCGTCGTCCATCATATCGGACAACTACGAAGCAGCGATCCTACTACTCAATGAGTTCGCTTCTGGCGCCAGCGTTGGCGCGCCGCCGGCGGAGCAGAAACAGCTGGATAAGAAACAGCCACGAAAGCCCGCTCGGGCCGCCAAACAGCCCAAAGCCAGGTATGCCATCGTAGTACTCCTGCAGAACTTGAGGTTACTAACCCGGATGCAGCGACAACGTAGCGGTCCAGCGCGGAATTAGGGCTGTCAATCTCATCTACAGCATGACGTCGCGCATCCCACACCTCATGAAGCAGTCCCATCTGGAGAACAATGAAGGTTGGTGTCCCTTGCCTTTTTATCCTGACAAACGGAAGAGGGGAGCTGACTCTTGCAGCCTGGTCGGCCTACTGGCTTCCCATCTTCCAGGCCCTAACGACACAGTGCACGAACCCGTGTCGGGACGTGAGGCACCTGGCCTTCACATCTCTGCAGCGATCGCTGCTGTCGCCAGAGTTGACCTCCAGCGACCATCGAGAGTGGACCGCCATCTTCGGCGAAGTGCTTTTCCCCTTGATCCTCAAGCTGCTCAAACCCGAAGTCTACTCCTCCGACAGGGACGGCATGAGCGAGACTCGGGTACAGGCGGCCTCCCTACTCTGCAAAGTATTTTTGCAGTACCTTGTACTTCTGTCGGAGTGGGACGGAATGCTGGACCTCTGGCTCAAAATCATAGACATTATGGACCGCCTCATGAACAGCGGCCAGGGAGATAGTCTTGTAAGTTTGCTTCCGTGCAGCCCCGCGTAGCCCCAAGCATTTCCTGGGGCTGGGAGCTCGTTGCCTGCTAACAATTTTGTCCAGGAGGAGGCTGTCCCTGAGAATCTGAAGAATGTGCTGCTCTTCATGGCAAGCAGCGGCTACCTAGTACCGCCAAGTCAAGACCCGTCCAAGGAGAAGCTTTGGACAGAGACGTGGAAGCGAATAGATCGTTTCCTGCCAGACCTCAGGAGCGAGCTCGCACTGGAAGATCCCCAAGCCCCCGAGACGGCGGCGCCATAGAGGAAGGAAGAACAGGTCGCTGGGATTGCCTACAGATATGGGCCGGCGGTTGGGATGTTGGCGGACTTCAGGCGCGCAATAGACAGGAAAGAGAGACGTAGCATCCTGAGACGTACATTGAGTGCCCCCTGTACTTAAGCCTACAGATCATGGTTGGAACTAGGATCTCATCTTTGTGTTGTCATGGTCCTGTTCCCCGGTCTCGAACACCGAGGCTGAGAAAAGGGTTGGATCTGGGGCG
>Ga0247777_1000225_pt1 | contig 14987 bp, 13 predicted proteins | sample UWRJL154409C5_FD_179937 | JGI IMG/M metagenome (GOLD analysis project Ga0247777, IMG submission 179937) | Plant litter microbial communities from Arlington Agricultural Research Station in Wisconsin, United States - UWRJ-L154-409C-5 | ecosystem: Environmental > Terrestrial > Plant litter >...
AAACCCGTAACCGGCGACTCCTTGCCGAGGCCATGGTTTCCCGCTGCCAACCCGTTCGAGCTGTTCGCCTCCAGCCCCTCGACCGTTGAGAACCACTCGACATACACATTACAACCCCGGCTGCCAGGCCAACAGGCCTCCAAAGCAAGGACAAGAAGATGGCGGACTCCGTTGGTATGAGTGGCGCACCCTGTCGAGACAGATTGCGCGGTCGCGTTCGCTGACACCCTCTGATCTCCGCTAGACCGGGTGTTTGTTCACGCCCTCAACACCGTCAAGAAGATCCCCAAGACGGGCGCTGCTCGACCTCCGCAATCTGATAGAATGAGGCTGTATGGACTCTATAAACAAGCCATGGAGGGGGATGTGGATGCCGTGATGGAACGCCCCACCTCAGGTTCGGGGCTGTCGGCAGAACAGCTACATCGGGAACAGGACAAATTCGACGCCTGGGACGCGCAGAAGGGGCTGAGCCGGACGGATGCGAAACGGCGATACATCGAGGCCCTGATCGAGACGATGCACAAATACGCCACGACCCCGTGAGCTGCCGCCTCTACCAAAACCCTAGCGTTGCGCGCGACGTTGCTGACAGGTGTGGTTTCAGTAACGCGATGGAACTGGTCTCTGAACTGGAGTTCGTATGGAGCCAGATCAAAGATAACAGCCCAAGTGCGTCGGATATGTCGGGCAGGATCGGCGCCGGGGCGTCCTCGGACGGCTTGGGACGGCAGTTCCAGGAGCCGCTGAGCGGGACGGACGGTCCAATGCGAATACTCAGCCCGATGAGCGAAGAGGATGAAGCAGAACATGACTACCAGAGGCGAATAGGCATCGGCGACGACGAGGGCGACGACGGGGAATACTTCAGACGAAGGGGAAGGTGGCCGAAGAAGATGGAGAGGGCCATCGTGAGGCTTTCGGCAGAAGTAGCGGCGCTCCGCGAGCAGATAACGACGGGTCGGGAGTGGCGGTCGCGAAAGGAGCGGACTATGGGCGCCTGGACGGGGTGGTTTTTGTGGACCATCCTGAAGCACCTCACCGTCGACGCCCTCATTCTAGGCCTCGTCCTGCTATGGATGCGGCGGAGGAGAGACCGTAGACTGGAGGACCACGTCCGCGGGGCGCTGAGGGTCGCTCGCGAGTATGTGCGGAAAGCCTTGCCTGCAAGATGAGGCAGTGCGTCGCGCAGACGAAACAAGGAAACCTCCTCCGCGGCACTTCATCGGACAACGACAACCAACGCTACGGACTTCGTCGTCAGCCAGGGCCGTCATGAGCCGCGTTGAGATATCGAAACGGCTCCCCAGTCGTTTCAAGACGTCGCGACAAGCGCACGGCTCGGGACAGGCACGGCATCTACCTAGGCCAGGTAGATAACGTCAGTTGTGCCGGGCACGCTTCGGGGCGAGAATGCCCCAGGCCAGCGGGTGGTCAACGGGCAAGGGGTATTTATTTGCGCAGGCGGACGGACACATTGGATGGATGCTGCCGCCTTCACGGGGAATAGGCCAAGAGTAGACAATAAAGCTCTTGTGCCAAGATCAGGTTAGAGGATACCGGCCTAGGACACAGTAGGAGCGAGGTAGGCAGAAGCATAGCATGGCTGGTACAGTAGGATATTATTTCCACGAAGAGGTACTGAGAGAGGATTCCATGTATTGGAATGTCCACAACCATTGCCCTGTATCCGACTTGGAGTATTTGGAACAAACGACCTTCTCATGGCAGCAACGACCCTACGGTGTTGATTTCCAACCCACTCACCCCGTCGATTGCCGAGTCAAGCAAGGGTCAGATCTCGAACCCCCCCGCGCCCGACTTCTCAACATGCCTGCACAACAGGCGCACCTCACTCTCCCTCCCACCGTCCATCGCAAAATGGCGCTGCCCGCCGGACTCGCACAGGCGCAACAAGCGATGCCGGCGCCGCCTCCCACCACAATTCGAGCCTCGGACGATGTGACCACGCCCAGGGTTACCAGCGTCGTGCCCGGCATCTTGGTGCCCGTAGACCGGGACATCACGCGGCCATTTCAGGCCCCGCGCAGCAGGATCGAACGCGCCAAGAGTGTTCTGGAAGGCATAGAGTTCTATCGGCAGGGCGGGATCCAGGGCATGCTTCACCTGGCCGCAATCGAGCAGAAGCGCATCCTCCGAGAGGCACACCGCTGGGAAGCCATGTACGGCCTCGATGACAGCGACGCGACCATGCAGCGAGACGAGGAGGAAGCCCTGGTTGCTTCAATGAGCGCCCCCGCGGTGCCCGGCGTCGATTACAACATTTCAACCGCCGAATTGAGCAAGCTCAGCTTCAACCGCGCCGTGGACAAGGGAGATCGCAGAGACACGGTCCGCCAGCTTCAGCGTGTCGTGGAGGATGTTATGACCCACCTTCACGGCTACGACAACCACATGGAGGGCCTCAGGAAGAAATGGACCGAGTCACTAGAGCGGGAGGAAAGGCGGATGGAGGAACAATTCGGCCCGGTTGACAAAGCGCCTTCCGCAGCTTCGGCGCCCACAGCCTCTTCTGCGACGGGCGGACGAGATGGAGACGGGGACATCTTTATGGGCTAGAGAAGCCATGCAGTCCGATCGCCCCGGCCACGCCCGTCTAAGGGATTGCGAATCTCAAGATCTCACCATGTCGCAACATCATCGAAAGGACCGGTGGAGGAAAGCGGCTTGCCTTCAGACCTGACCTGGTCCATCGTCTCGGTTGAGGTTCAGGTGCATAGTCAGTCACGGAAAAGTCAGATCTGAACGCTGACACGGACTTTCCCCGGTCCGCCTCATACGGCCTTCGTATCACAAGGGGTTTGCACTGGAAAGGATGTGGAGGATGTGGCAACCGGCGGTAAGAGGCCTTGATCATCGAGACATTGAGCTCTCGCACGCTTCCATAATCGGCGCCATGTGTTTTCTCTAGAGCACAATGTAGAGGTAGACTCGGCGAAAGCCGTACAAGTACGGCGAAAGCTCACCTACGAGATAAAAGTGCTCAGGTACAATTATGGAGAGAAGAGAGAAGAAAGGAACTTCCGAGGCGGACATCCCGAAACATTTTTGTGATGGAGGGTCCAGCGTGCGTGGGGCAGCACCGGCCAATCAGGACCGAGCTGAAATAATCCGCGATTAAGAACCACTCTCCACTCGACGTCTTGCCTCGACGATCGAACGACGCCGTCGACCTCGTCCTCAAACACAGCCATTGCTCGTCACTCCTCCTCTCCCCTCTCCACTCCCGCCGGGAAGACACGATGCTGCGGCAGAGTCTGGCTCGTTCGGCTTGGCGGGCCTCTAAGCAGGCCACTGCCACCACCAAGGCCTTCTCGGTGTCGGCCCAGCGACCGGCTGAGGTGGAGCTCACTATTGGTGCGTCCAGAGCTTTCCCATCCAGGCATTGAAGCTCCTCTGGAGGCTGACCGCAGGCTAGATGGGAAGAAAGTCTCAATTGAAGGTACGAGAGTCGGGGCCGACGCATTGACAGTGCGGAATACTGAAAAGGCGCAGCGGGATCCGCCCTCATCCAAGCGTGCGAGAAGGCCGGAGCCACCGTTCCTCGGTAGGTTGACTCCTCGGGTGACGAGGAAGGGCTTGATCTCGATTATGGCTAACTGCTCGTAGGTACTGCTATCATGAGTACGAATAGCCCCCCCGCCCCCTACGCGAGATCGACCTTGCCCTGCAACGCTGACGACGCGCACACAGAAAGCTGATGATTGCGGGGAATTGCCGCATGTGTTTGGTCGAAGTCGAGAGGGCACCAAAGCCAGTCGCGTCGTGCGCATGGCCGGTGGCACCAGGCATGGTTGTCAAGACCAACTCGCCACTGGCGCACAAGGCACGGGAGGGCGTCATGGAGTTCCTGCTGGCCAACCACCCCCTCGACTGTCCCATCTGCGACCAGGGCGGCGAGTGCGACCTCCAGGATCAGTCGATGCGGTACGGCGCCGACCGAGGACGCTTTCACGAGATTGGCGGCAAGCGGGCCGTCGAGGACAAGAACATCGGACCCCTGATCAAGACGTCGATGAACCGGTGCATCCACTGCACAAGATGCGTGCGATTTGCGAACGATGTAGCAGGCGCCTCGGAACTGGGCTCCACGGGACGAGGGAATGACCTGCAAATTGGCACTTACCTGGAGCAGAATCTGGATTCGGAGCTGTCGGCCAACGTCATCGACCTCTGTCCTGTCGGCGCCCTGACGTCGAAGCCGTACGCTTTCAGGGCCCGGCCATGGGAGTTGAAGCGAACGGAATCGATCGATGTGCTGGACGGCCTTGGTTCAAATATCCGCGTCGACTCGCGGGGGTTGGAAGTGATGCGGGTATTGCCCAGGCTCAACGACGACGTAAACGAGGAGTGGATCAACGACAAGACCCGGTTTGCCTGCGACGGCTTAAAGACCCAAAGACTGACCATGCCGCTATTGCGGCGAGAGGGCAAATTTGAACCGGCATCCTGGGAACAAGCCCTGACCGAGATGGCGCAGGCCTATGCCAGCGTCGCCCCCAAGGCCAACGAGTTCAAGGTCATCGCAGGCGAACTCACCGAGGTGGAGTCCTTGGTCGCCATGAAGGACCTCGCCAACAAGCTGGGATCCGACAATCTAGCGTTGGATATGCCATCGGGCAGTCAGCCGCTTGCACACGGCGTGGACGTGCGGTCAAACTACCTCTTCAACTCTAGAATCTGGGGTATCGAGGGAGCCGACTGCATTCTCATCGTGGGCAGCAACCCGAAGCAGGAAGCCGCTGTCTTGAACGCACGCATCAGGAAGCAGTGGCTGCGTTCAGACCTCGAGGTGGGCGTCGTTGGCGAGCCATGGAAGTCTACCTTTGATTTTGAGCACCTTGGGGCCGACTTTGCAGCTCTCAAGAAGGCCCTCGCCGGTCCCTTTGGCAAGAAGCTGATCTCCGCCAAAAAGCCGATGATCGTCGTCGGCTCGGGTGTGACGGATCACGCCGACGCGAAGGCCTTCTACGAGCTCATCGGCGGTTTCGTCGACAAGAACGCCGCCAACTTCCTGACAGAGGAGTGGAACGGCTACAACGTGTTGCAGCGAGCTGCCTCGAGAGCAGGCGCCTTCGAGGTTGGCTTCGTCACGCCGTCGGCCGCTGTTGCTGAGACGAAGCCCAAGTTTGTCTGGCTCCTCGGCGCCGACGAGATCTCAGAGACGGACATCCCGAAGGGGGCTTTCGTCGTCTACCAGGGCCACCACGGGGACAAAGGTGCCCAACTGGCCGATATAGTCCTGCCGGGCGCTGCCTACACCGAAAAGCCGGGAACGTACATCAACACCGAGGGGAGGGTCCAGATGACGCGCGCAGCGACATCGCTGCCCGGCGTGGCACGAACAGACTGGAAGATCATCCGCGCAGCCAGCGAATTCCTCGGCGTACCGCTCCCATACGACGATGTCGCTGCCCTGCGCGACCGCATGGTAGAGATCAGTCCGACTTTGGCGGCCTACGACGTCGTGGAACCCGTCGCACTCAAGCAATTGAGCAAGGTGCAACTGGTAGACCAGAACAAGGGCTCCAAGCCGACGGGGGCGCCCTTGCAAAAAGTTATTGACAACTTCTACTTTACCGACGTCATTTCAAGAAGGTATGTCTTTCCTGCCTGGGTGTAGGTTTTGACGATACACGACTGATCCATCGACAGTTCGCCCACGATGGCTCGGTGCTCGGCCGCCAAAGAGACGGGTAACCCGCATACCGACCTGATGGCCCCCGGGATGAGCGAGGACAAGCCAATGGGGCAGGTTGCGTATGGAGCGTAGAGGACCTGGGGGTCGCAGGAGCACTGGGGAGACGCCGAAGGCGCACGACAACCATGATTCGTCTGCGCTTCTGTACATATCAGGGGTCTCGTAGATGTAGACGAGTAAATATTGTGAGCGAAGCAACACTAAGCAAGCCGATCCCTTGTTGTGGGTATCGATTACATGACTGTAAATTTCGTGCGACGCCTCATCGGGAGTCGTGGTATTACTTGTCGTCCCTTCAGAGTTTCCTAAATCATGCTCAGTTGTGAGAGTTCCACATAACGCCGCACCGCCGTCAACTGCCGTCAACTGAATAGGCACACTTGATGCTACAAACACGATGATGCCTATGTTGCAGCTTCTCATGGAAAGCGTACTTTGCCGTCATTCAGTTCTCCAGCGGCGGAGATCCCTCGCCATCTTCCTCTGCCTTTGGGAACGTCTCGTCCATTTGGGCGTAAGAGTCAAAAGCTATCCCCGTGCTTCCGACGGCGTCCCCCGTGTCCGTCTCCCAAGGTTTCCTAGGGGCAGCCCTCGTCCCCATCGGCGTTACACCCTGTGGTCCCGCATCAGGACCAGACCGGAAGCCAAGGGGCCAAGGAGGGGGAAGAGTCCACGCTAAACATACCGGGGGTTGCTCGACCCTATCGGGAATCTCGCGGACACCCTCAAGCGGCTGTCCTGACTGGATCGCGGCGGCTACCGCAGCAAACCGCGCCGACGACGGGGCGTCCCCGGTCCCCTGCCCATCCTGTGGCACACCTGGCTGGTCGCGCTTGATGCGCAGCTCCGTCCGGGGCGCGGTATGTTGCCACGCCGGTGCGGTAGGTCTGTCTGAACGTGCTTCGCTCGCGTCGTAGTCCTCGAAGGGATCAATGGGCGGCCGCGCTGCAACGGCTTTGGCGAGGCGGAGGGTGGCGTTGCCGCTCACCTCCAGCTCCTGGCTGAGACCCAACCGGGTCTCGAGGATGGCCTCCACCAGCCTTGCGTCGATGGACGGGTAGCCCGGGCTGCGAGAGACGAAGGCGATGTAGTTGATGACGTCGATCTGGATCCCCGCCTGCCGCTGGTAGAAGACGCCCCGGCAGAAGGTGGTGGTCCCCACGTGGGTTTCCTTAGGTGCCAGATTGTGAGCGCCCCCGAGGGTGTCTATGAGAGCTCCCTGGCCGCGCGTGTTAGTTGGATCTGTTTGCCGAACCGGGCTGGCCGTACCTCACCAAGAAGGGGACTGTCTTGGACCAGGGAAAAGAGTCAAACGTCCGATACAAGTCTATTTCAGAGTCTGACGATGGTAATGCTCCCACTTGGGGAACTGTCTGAGGATCCCCCATTGTCCGACTTCCCTACCGAAGTGTTTGAGCAATGGATGTACCATACCAGAGGGTGCCCCCCACCTGCTCGAGTTCCCAGCTCCCATGTCTGAGCGCACGGACCACCGAAGCGTTGCCTATGTCGGTTCCTCCCTGCCCGTGCTTGCAGCCTCCAGCTCGCCACCTCCCCGTCACTTCCTCTCACCATCCCTCCCTTCGACTGGCCGTTGGATTTGGTTTCCTTTCGGCAGTTGCATGACCGGGGCGCTCTTGACCGCCGAAAGTGTAGTGGGGCCACAACAACCTGCGTTCGGGCGCCATCCTCCGATTCCAGCCCACTACCAATGACCCGAGGCTAGCCAACGGGCACGCCAAATCGTCCCGATGCGCCGCGCAGCCGGGAAGGTCCTTCGAACGACCTGCCAGTCTACGGTACGAACTCTGTCCCGAGCGACACGTCGGAGTGCCTTTCAGCAAACTTTTATTCAATACCGAGGGCATCGCTACCTCTCGGGCGGCCGTCCACGCCCGGAGTATGCCTTGGGCGAACCTCTACGGTCCTCTATGTACTTCCGGCGCCTTTCGATAGCCCTGGTGGGCGGTCTGGTAGGGTATGGGGCCTACTATACCACGCAGCGAAATGTCACCGACATGACGAAGGCGTACACATCCTCGAGCAATTCGGCGGCGGGTGACGACGCCGTCACCCGCAGCGTCTTGGTGATCGGCGCAGACGAGCTGCATACTGGCACTTTTGTCGGCGAGGGGCCTATCTCAAAGACTACGGACGGCGAGGGGCGCAAGGTGGTGGAGATGTTGACGCCCGACCAGGCAACTCGGAAGCTGCGCAAGACGGAGGAGTCGTACTTGGTCAACCGTGGCCAGGGCGTCGTGCGGTACGACTTGGTCCAGCTGCCCAGCAACGACCCGATCGAAGACGACCATGCGGAGAAGATCGTCGAGATGCCCGGAAAGGCCGGGCCCGAAAGCGAAATGGGCAGTGGGGCCAGCGACTGGATGTTCTGGGGCGTCTTTGATGGCCACGCGTGAGTGTCCCCGCCCCCCTGCCGAAGGCAGAGACGTGTTCCATATCCTAACACCAACTTCAAGAGGCTGGACGACTTCGGCGAAACTTCGGCAGACCCTCATCACATACGTTGCGAGAGAACTGAACGAGACATACCGAGCTGTGCCTGGGACCACACCCCCAGATGACGCCATCGAGGGAGCGATCAAAGTCGGCTTCACGCGGCTGGACAACGAAATCGTCCACCAAAGCGTCCAAAAGGTCTTGCAGCAGAACTCCAAGGCTATGGCGGCGGAGCTTCTGGCCCCCGCCCTGTCTGGGTCCTGTGCCCTGCTATCATTCTACGACAGCAGATCCAAACTTCTTCGTGTTGCCTGCACGGGAGACTCTCGTGCCGTCCTGGGCCGGAGGTCCGAATCCGGGAAGTGGACGGCCACGGCCCTCTCGGTGGACCAGACGGGTGGCAACCCAGACGAGGCGGCAAGGCTGAGGAAAGAGCATCCCGGCGAGCAACATGTTGTTCGCAACGGACGAGTCCTGGGGGGGTTGGAACCGACGCGGGCCTTTGGCGATGCTAGCTACAAGTGGTCACGAGACATCTCGGACCGTCTCAAGCGGTCTTTCTTCGGCCGCACGACATCCCCGCTGTTGAAGACACCCCCCTACGTCACGGCGGAGCCCGTCGTCACCACGACCATGATAGAGCCCGAAAAGGGCGATTTCCTGGTCATGGCGACGGATGGTCTGTGGGAGATGCTTACAAACGAGGAAGTCGTCGGGCTGGTGGGCAAGTGGATAGAGAACCAAGCCAGCTCGACGTCCAACGCGCAGTTTGACTCGGTCTGGACGAAGCTGTTTGGGTCCCAGAAGGGCGCGCTGCCGGTCGAGAAGGCCGACAATGCCAACGGCCAGGACGGGCAGCGGGCTCCGATCCGCCTAGAGCAATGGGGCATTTCCCCCGACGCCAAGGATCGGTTCGTCGTCAAGGATAAGAATGTCGCGACGCACCTCGTTCGAAACGCCCTCGGCGGGCAGAACGAGGAGCAGGTTACGGCTCTGCTGACGCTGCCTTCGCCGTTTTCGAGACGATACCGGTATGTCATCACCCGACGCCTCCGAACCCGTGGCAGGCTAACACCTTTTAGGGACGATCTCACGGTACAGGTCGTCTTTTTCGGTTACGGCAACAAAACTGGAGATGTTGTCGTCAACGGCGAGGCCTCTGCCCTGCTCAAAGGAAAGCTCTAGGTGCATCTCAAGTTAGGATGAGCAGAAGGAATCAGACCAGGGGTGTGTGTGGATGGCACCCCCGTCTGCCCTAGCGTCTAGTCGGTTCGGGAGTACCAGCTGAGTGGAGCGGCAAGCTGGTTCGCCATCAAGGTTGTGGAGGATTAACGGCGGTCGGAGAGAGGCGCGGGACCAAGCTCCTGCTGGCCACACAGCGCTGTACACAGTAGCGTTGTTCGCATGTGGTGTCTTGCATTCTGCAAAGCGGCGGCATTCCTACCGAAGAACTTTACAGTACGAACAAGAGAGGTCGGGAAGACGTGGTACTGTACTGTATTGTACCTCGAGGCGCACTCCGTACGTAGAGGTATCGTATGAGCAAACTCCCTAAGCTCGCTAAGGTACATAGCAATGCCTCGGTGCCCCGCACGGATTCAACTTGAGGCTCCTCGCTTCCGTTGTTCCACCACCACGGAAGATGTCCGCACAAGGCCTCCACTCACTGTCGCTCGCAGAGACTCCACACCAGGCTCACTTGCTTGCTTGCGAATACCCTACGTCCGTACATGGAATAAGTAGAGTAAGTGCCTTCGACCTAACTACGGACAGTAGGTACAGTTCCTACAAGTACGAGTGATTCGTCCATGCCTCATGCCGCAGCGGTCATGACGTCACCGGCAAGGTTGGTTCTTAGGAGAAAGAGGTCCGCTCGGCTCTCACCGCCGAGTGCCAACCTCACAGCCGGTTGCCCGTCTCGCGCGTGTCTCCTGCAGACAGATTCAGTTGCATGCAGGAATCTGGGAAAGCTGTCACCCTTTCCCCAAGGTGGCTAGCTCCAGGCACCGGGGCTCGGCTGGGAACCCGGACAGCGTGAGAGCTCTTCCCGACCACCCTCCGAGCCGACTGAGCACAGATCCCCGCTTCAGATCCTCGCGGTTGCCGAAGAAACCCTCTCGAGCCTTTCTTTAAGAAGATACCTGCCTACCTACATACCTGCTTGCCTGCTTACCTACCTACCTGCGTTTCGACTTCTGTATTCTTGTGCGCAGCTGCAAGACGACACGAGGATCTACGTGCTTGTAGTACTGTACGAATCTACCGACAGACTGAGCGTCGGCGTTAGCTTCCCCTCTGACCGACCCAGCCACCCTATCACTCGCCTACGGTATCCTCCCGTTGTTGGACTTCCCCTCTACTCGCCTCTCCGTCTCTCGCGCCTCGACTCCATCCTTCTCTTGATTCCCCCTGTTCCCGCCTCTCCTCGGGCTGCCTAGTGCCTCGAAAACTGCTCATATCCCGCCGTCGCTGTGTCTCGTCTGGACAATGGTCATTTTTGACGGCCATGAGTACCTCACGGAGGAGGAGAAGCGCCTCAAAGAGGACCGCGATCGCACCAAGTACTGGAAGAAATTCGGGCCCTATGTCGCAGAGAGACAGTGGGCCACCGGTATGGCCCCGTCTCTACTGGCCGTAGGTTGCGGAGTTGTGGCTGATCTTTGGTGCCATAGTGAGGGAGGATTACAGTCCCGACGGTGATGCATGGAGCCGTGAGTGGCCATACCAGCAAATCCAGGCGTGAAGATGTCCTATGCTAACGGCCCTTGGTCCAAGACTTTACTCACGAACATTCCCGGTCGCGGGTCTACCGATGGGGCGAGGATGGCATTGCCGGCGTTTGTGACACCCACGGCTTCCAGAACATTGCCTTTTCATTCTGGAACGAGAAGGAGTACGTCCAAGAACCTCCTCAGATGGAATTGTACTACAGGTATTGACCTGGCCAGCCCCTTCATCAAGGAGCGCCTCTTCGGGCTCTCGAATCCCCAAGGCAACCATGGCGAGAGCATCAAGGAGGCACACTTCCACCTTGACAACACACCTGTAGGCGCCCTCTCCACATCAGCTGCGACGATGAATGCTAATGGCCTTACAGACTGTTCGTCACCCCGCTCCCAGCCAGTGTGAGCTCCCTTGCATAGACGTCTACCCCTGACACAAACAGCACTCCTATATGAAGTATCTATACAAGTATCCCCAGGCGGCATTCCCTTACCAAGACCTGATCGACGAGAACGCTCGTCGAAACAAGCAACAGAACGAATACCAGATTATCGATACTGGTGTCTTCGACGACGACCGATACTGGGACATCTTCATCGAGACGGCCAAGGAACCTAACGACGCCGACGAGCTGCTCTTTCGTGTGACAGCATGGAACCGCGGGCCCGAGACAGCGCCTCTCCACATCATACCTCAAATCTGGTTCCGAAACACGTGGGCCTGGGGTCGCGAGGCCCCGGAGAACAAACCGTCCATCAGCGCGTACGGTGAGAACATGGCCAAGTCGCAGCACCACTCCCTCGGCGACCGCTACGTGCTCCTTTCACCATCCCCCAGCGTCCTCGGTGAAGAAGGGGCGGATGTGATGCCCGAGCTGCTTTTTTGCAACAACGACACCAACTTCGAGCTCTTATACGGGGGCAAGAATGAGACCGAATACGTCAAAGACGCCTTTCACCGCTACATTGTTGATGGGGAGAGGTCGGCTGTGAATCCTGCCCAGACGGGCACCAAGTGCGCGGCAAGATTCGCTTTCAACGAGTCGGGCGGTGTCCGCCCGGGCGAATGTGCAGGTAAGACGCCTTCTCCGTCTCCGAGGATGGCTTCATACTGATTCTACCGTGCAGTCGTCCGCTTCCGCTTCTCACTGCGTGACGAGACGTTCCTCGACGAAGAGGAGTTTGATAATATCATGGAACGCATGAGGGAGGAAGCCGACGACTTCTATTTCCGCATCAGCCCTCTCCCCATGTCGGACGACCTGCGCAACATCCAGCGACAGGCGTTTGCGGGGATGATGTGGTGTAAACAACATTATCTCTTCATCTGGGAGCAGTGGGCCAAGGGCGATCCTACGCAGCCTCCTCCGCCGCCGGGGCGCAAGGCCATACGGAACGCCCAGTGGAAACACCTCCACTGCGACGACATTCTCTCCATGCCCGACTCGTGGGAGTACCCTTTCTTCGCCGCGTGGGACACCAGCTTCCACTGCATCACCCTCGCCATGATCGACCCCGACTTCGCCAAGAAGCAACTCGACCTCTTCACTCGCGAATGGTACTGCCACCCCAACGGGCAGCTCCCCGCGTAAGGTCCTCCCCCGTCGCCAAACTACGGGCGCTGTTCTGAGACTTACATGTATAGATACGAATGGAACTTCGGGGATGTGAACCCGCCGGTCCACGCCTGGTCAACCTTCCGGGTGTTCAAGATTGAGCGCAAGATGTACGGGAGAGAGGACTTTGACTTCCTCGAGAGGTGCTTTCAGAAGCTGCTGATGAATTTCACCTGGTGGGTCAACCGCAAGGACGTGGAAGGCAAAAACGTCTTCGAGGGCGGCTTCCTCGGCCTGGACAACATTGGACTTTTCAACCGCTCGGAACCCCTGCCGACGGGCGGAACCCTCGAGCAAGCCGACAGCACGGCCTGGATGGCTTTCTACTGTTTGCAGATGCTGAACATCTCCATGGAGCTTGCCAAGTATCGCCGCACGTACGAAGACATTGCCACCAAGTTCTTCGAGCACTTCATTCTCATCAGCGATGCCATGACGTTTCGGATGGGCGAAAAGGACGAGGCGTCGCTGTGGAACGAGGAGGACGGCTTCTACTACGACGCGATCTCGTGGGGAGGCCCGTGGACCCAGCAGCTTTGCGTTCGGTCGCTCGTCGGGCTGATGTGTCTCTACCCCTGCCTGACGCTGGAGCCGGAGCTGGTGGAGAAGCTGCCAGAGTTCCGGAAGAGGTTGGAATGGTTCATGAAGAACCGGTGCGACGTGGCCGAGCGGAATATGGCCTCGATCCGCAAGCGCGGAAAGAGTGACCGTCTCCTGCTTTCGCTGGTCAACGAGGAGCGCCTGAAGCGGATCCTCGCCCGGATGTTGGACGAGAGCGAGTTCCTCAGCGACCACGGCATCCGCTCGCTGTCCAAGTTCCACAAGGACCACCCCGTCTCCATGGACGTCAACGGGCAGACGTTCAAGGTCGAATACGTCCCTGGCGACTCGGACAGCGGCCTCTTCGGGGGCAACAGCAACTGGCGCGGGCCCATCTGGCTGTGCGTCAATTTCCTTCTGATCGAGTCGCTGCAGCGCGCCTATCTCTTCTACGGCCCCGGCTTCACGGTGGAGTGCCCCGTCGGCTCGGGCGACTACATGCACCTGGGGCAGGTCGCCGAAGAGATTCAGCACCGGCTCCAGCACCTGTTCACTCGGAACGAGGAGGGTCGACGCAGTATCAACGGCGGAAACGATACGTTCGACCACGACCCCCACTGGAGGGAGTATATCTGGTTCTATGAGTTTTTCGACGGCGATACCGGTCGCGGACTGGGCGCGACGCACCAGTGCGGATGGACGGGCCTCATGGCTCGCCTCATCCACGACACCGGGTGAGTTTTGTGTTGCCGACGGAGGCAGTCCCCATCCCGCACGGCGACTAACAGGACGCAGCGTCTCGTGCCGTCTTCCGCAGACGCCGCGTACCCCGTCGGTGGGCGCGGCGCACTACTTTGACGAAATCTTCCACCGGTACGCGCAGATAGGAACGCCGCGCTCGACGTCGATGCCGCGGATGCGCCGCTCGTCGACGACGCGGTCCATTGGCCTTCGCAGCGATTTCGGCGCAACCGACCCCGAAGACGACGAGGACGAGTTCAAGACGCCAACGCGGAGGGCCTCGCGAGCTGCCTCCATCTCGGACCCCGATCGCCTGCGCGAGAAGGCCGAGGCCGACAAGCACATGCAGACGTACATCAACGAGCAGCTGCAGATCGTCCGGGATCAGGACAACGAGGAGCGGTACGAGGAGGTGGAGGAATTCGAGGCGCTCGCAGAGTAGGCGAGTGAGCCTAGCGGTGTCGCAACTCGTTCGAGTGCTCCCTGCCGCCGATGTAGAGGTCGCGACGCCTCTAGGCGCGCGAGACTAGTGGGAAAAGGGGGGTCTGGACGAGCCCCCCCTCTCCACTGACACACAACGGCAGGGAGACGGATGGGGGCGTGAGCCGATGAGAACCTGAAGTTATCCCTTACCCGAGACTGGGTAGACAGACGTAGATGAATATATTTTACCGCGCGAACAGGATGCCTGTGTTTGTACTCGTTGCCACCTGCACACTCTCAGGACGCCGTCCCCTGCCGACCTCAGTGGGTTCATAATTCACTGGAAAGTTCTCTCGGTGGCCCATAAGCTCGAGGTTTGTTAGTCGCAGCACATGGAGCCGCGTGAAGATGGAGGGATATGCTTCTATTTCGAACCACGATATACAGTCGCCACGGCCTCTAGGCTCTAGGCAGCAACGTGCCGCAAACGTCTCCGCTCGCCTGCGCTCGAGAGGCGTACGTGCTCCTCCGGCTATCCGGCTCTAGGCGCGCCCCTGGACAAAGAAGACGACCACGACGGTACTTTTACAGGGTGTCGGTCAGCAGCTTGTTCATCTTGGCGATGCGGGCCGAGACGCTGAGGTCGATGGTCCGATCGCCAATCTCGACGACCAGACCGCCCACGATGTCGGGATTGACCTGGGCAGCGGGGTCAGTACGAACTTGAAGGCCTTGGGTGGATCGGCCACGCTTGATGGGGGGGGG
>Ga0247777_1000226_pt1 | contig 14962 bp, 15 predicted proteins | sample UWRJL154409C5_FD_179937 | JGI IMG/M metagenome (GOLD analysis project Ga0247777, IMG submission 179937) | Plant litter microbial communities from Arlington Agricultural Research Station in Wisconsin, United States - UWRJ-L154-409C-5 | ecosystem: Environmental > Terrestrial > Plant litter >...
TACAAATGTCGTCGTCGCACGAGGCATCTCTCTTCTTCTCTCCTCCTCAAACTTTCTCATGGTTCTTTTGTCCATCCCAATCCTGCCCGCCATGCAAGCTTTCCCGCGCCCGGGCAGCTCATACGACAGCCATCTGTGTTGCCTTCCGTTCCCTGCGCAAGCGGAGGAACTGCTTCCCACCGCCATAGGCAATGGGGAGCTCGATGATCCTACATACCACCTACGTTTAGTCAATGCCTCAAGCTGGGACCAGGGAGCACTAACAGAATACTAAACAACAGGAACAGCATGGCACCGCCCAGGCCGGCCGAAAGATTGGAGCTAGTGGGGTCGGTGCGCGTGATGTCGCCAAGGGTCAACTTGACCATGAAGCCGGCGCTCACGGCGAAGCCGCAGGCGAGGGCGCCATCCCACAGCAGACGCTGCAGCGGATGGGAGCGCGTGTTGCGGGCGAGTATGAAGCAGAAGTCCATGGCGTTGGCGATGAAGGCGTTGATGGAAGGCGACATGACGGCCGACATCCACACCTTGCGGCCGGCGGCGCGCTCGGCTGGGAAGGAGAGCACGAACAGAACCAGAGACAGGACGGCGGCCGTGGCCCGCGCGGCCACGAAGACGGGGCGACCCGGCGACGACTTGGGATACGCGCAGGCGGCCCGGTTGCGCTCCGCCGAGGAGCAGGCCGGGCGGTGGTCGGGAACCGCCGGGCGGGCCTGGTAGGCCGGAGGCGGGGACGCGACCAAGTGCACATCACCGCCTGCGGCGGAGGAGCTGAGGCTCGTTTTGCGGATGGACGACGGGCTCGACATGGCAGAAAACCTTTGCGGTGGGGGTTACTCTTGAAGATACGAGTCTTCCAAAGATGGATGCGCTCGAAAACGACGGCGCTGTACTGTACAGTGAATACCTGTATTTAATGCCGATCCGAGTTAGTCAGGAGCCCAACGGTCGTTAGAACAGCGTCCCCGCGATATTTGTAGAATGAGGCGGCTGAAAGGCGCTGGGCGCCGTCACAGCAGCCGGGCGAGGCCGCCCCCGTATTAATCGTATCTAGCGCTTTCGGCATCCAGAGCGACGGGGCTGGCTTGTTGGCCGGCTCGGCTCTGCCACGACTGTGGTGGTATTCTAGCGTCCTTCAGTGGATCGACTACCGACGCCAGCGGGACCGCAAGGTCGGTCAGGCACACCATGGGGCGTTTCGGAAGAGGCTGGCGCAATCGGGACGCTGAGATTGGTCCCGTGGGCGCACGCCCCCCAGCCGAACGCCTATCCCATTTCGGCCTTATCCCGCGAACCAAGCGGCACAGCCCCCGCTTCCGGGAACGACGAACACATTTGTGGTCACCGACACCAGCATGACGATCGGTGTCTGCTTGAAGGACATCCGGTGCTTCCCGAAAGTCTGCCTCTGCCGCAGCCTTGTGCGCAGTGGTCGCTCACTCCGATACCTACAGGGCCCAAAAGAGCCACCGGGAGAACCGTAACCCCACTCTTCGCGGCCACGGTCTTAGCCGGCCAATTGAAGGCCTTCGAGGTGTACATACACGGTGAGTACCTACCTAGATACCGTACCTAGGTAAATACCTAGGTCTCGAATATCCCAAGCAGGCGGGTAGGCACTAGACATTGTCCTCGATGCGAGTCACGGTTGTCGTTCCCGTGGCTATCCAAGAAACCTCTTGCACGGCGGATACGTCTAGTACGGTACTGTAGCAAGGAACGCTTCGTCGTGTCGTGCAAGTCTGACCAGGACTCCTCATTGAAATGACAGAAACTGGGCCCAGCCCTATGACCGAAATTCGAAGGCAGGGAACTTGCCCACCGTGACCTACCACCCGTCCAAACTGCACTGGCCTCGTATCCGACTCAACACTGGACGTGGCTGCAAGCGACAGTTCTCACGCTCTCGAGAGGGCGAAGTAGAAAGGCGCCGAAGCCGCGGACAGTCTCACTCAGTACGATGTGATGCTACTCGCTATACTACTCTTTGACGTCTACTACGCTTTAAAGTCTACAGCTCGTCCTTGGTCGTCTTCGTCCCGGCCTCCTTGGTTTCTGCATCCTTCGCGCTCGCCGTAGGGCTGCTTGGCTTCTCCGCCGCGGCTGTTTTGGTCGGCTTCTTCGCAGCCTTCTTCAGGAGTTGGGCTCTGATGGTGAACTCAACCTCTCTCCTGTCCCGGAACGTGTCAGGTTTCGTATGGCTCACAGGCCAGGCCACCACGTGATCGTGGTCAGGCTCAATCACGTATTTCTTCAGATCCAAGAGGTCGGCTTCATCGCACCACCGTCAGCGGCCACCTTACATGGTCCACGAGAATATCTCACGTACCTTCGCATTTGCTGCCTTGAGCCACCCAAAGCGGCAGGGTCTCGTACAGGGCACCGGCGGCAAAGATCATCACTTGGCCCTCGCCCTTGTCGGCCTTGGACTTCCGCCGCGGGGCCGTGGTGTTGACGGTGGCTTCGCCCTCGGCCGGCTTGTTGTAGACGCCAAAGAAGCCCTTCTCCATCCCGGCCTCGGTCTCTAGCCAGTCCTTGACCGCTTCGGGGACGTCGGCGTATTCCATGACGAGAATCTTGCGCAGCGTGCCGTGCTCGTCCATGCCGTCCCAGTGGCCGGGGAACGGACGGCCCCCGAACTGCGGCTTCATGCCCTCTGCCCACGGCCCAAACCCGTGCGGCGGCGGCGCCATGTGGTCGCGCAGCGTATGCTGCCGCGCTTCGAACGTCTTGGTAGCCTCGCAGGCCGCCTCGAAGCCGTTGGGGGGCGACAAGTCTTTGCCGAACGGGTTCTTCCACCGAAAGGGATCCACCACGCTAGGTGGGATGTTGGCCTCGCCGCGGAGACTCCCCGTAGCCAGGGCGACGGGCAAGGCCGCTAGAAGGCCGACAAGGGAAGGGTTGGGTGTCCTCATGGCGGTGGTGCTTGGGGATGTGAGAGCGGTCCGCTGTGGTCCCGCGCTTCAAAGTCCTTCGACAATACTTAAATGAATGGCGAGGGTCAGGGTTTTAGATGCAAACCCGCAAAGATGCATCGCTGGCCTTTTGGCGGCATGAATCACATGATTGGGGCTGTCGGCGGAAGGCTCTCCGTGTCGGGCATGGAAAGGGTGGAGGGGAGGGGGTTTAGCCTGAGTTGTCAAGATCTACGTCAACGCTGGGTCTAGAGACTGCACGCTATCCCGTTGTGCCCGCGGCGCCGAATTTCACCGAACAAGGCTTGCGGAGAACTCAAAGAGTCCGACGAGCTTCTTCAAAGATCCAAAGTACGGCCTGTGTCCCAGTTTCAGGCGACTCGGAGGCGACCTTCTACAACGCGACTCGATACCTACCAGGTAGGTGGGTAGGTAGGCAGGTAGGTAGGTAGGTAGGTAGATGCCGTGATTATTAGCAACTTGTTCTTCGAGTGAATATCCCCTGTGCTGTCAAGAGGTCTCACCGTAACTCGGGAGAAAGAGCACACTTGTGCCATCGAGAAGAGACTTGGAAGCGCTGCTGTGAGTCGACAGCCTTACGGGCACCAATGCCAGAAAGCACGCTGGCGCCAGTCGGGAGCAGGACGGGCTCAGCGCTCTAATGCACCCACTGGCACGAAATACCGGACAATACCTAAGTGATGCCGGCCGGGAGAGGCACCTCGGCCCCTTCGGAATGACGTGCAGAGTTTATGGAACCTCGTACATACGTCGTATCATCTCCAATATTTGCAATCCCCTATCCGATGCACCAACGAAGCAGATACGCAAAGAATATAGTAAGCCCAACATCTGTGCTCGAGCGTGAGTGAAACTCTCGGGTTGCAGGGCTTCGATGCCGAACTTACTTGAGAGTACCCAGGCAGCGCGGCGCAGCCTCCCATGTCTTTCTCCAATGTCTCCAGCCGGCGGGTTCGAATCCGTCAAGTGCTGTCCTTTCACGTCTTGGGCTGGAGTGGATTCGGGGCCCGAGGTCCCTGCCAACACCACACACTGCCCATCTCTCTTCGGCAGTCCTCGGTTGCGCTTACACAGATCTAGAAGCGTCTCCGAGTTGTACGGACTCCACCAGCGTACAAAATCCTCGAAGCTCAGGTCCGGCTTGTACATGTCTGGGGTGTCAGACTTGATCATGGTGCCGAGGGTGGTCAGTACCGAATCGGGCAGCTCTCTCAAGGACGCTTCTTTGTCGACGAGGTACCCAATTATGGAGTCATCGAATCCCGACACATCTCGGTCGTGGCTGTGTCGCCGGCTGAGTAGTGGGGAATTCTCCCGGTCGTCTCGCTCCCCACTTGGTCCCGTCGGTGCTGCTGGTCTTTGGAAGGACTGGTCAATCATTGTGAGATGTGTCGGCATGCCATCTGCGATCCCGACCCAGAATCGAACCGACGCCGGGTCGGCCCCAGCTCGCAGGCATGTCTCAATATTGGCCCAACAGTGTCTGCCGGGCTCGACAGCGGTGACTTTAGATTGACTCCGGCGGAGCACACGCAGACTGGTGATCGAGCCCGCCTTAAAAAGCAAATTGGACAGCAAGCCTTGCCAGAGTGTGGTTGAAGTCGTATAGGGGGTATCTTCCGTTGCCAGGACTGGCAGATGACTACCCAGCGATACGCGGTTCTGAACGAGAGCCTGCAAGGCAAAGCCCCGAAACTCCTCGAGAGGCACCTCGCGCTCGTGAAGATTCATGAGGACCAGAGAACCCATGACATTGGTGAGATACCACGGCTCCTTGAGGAAGGACGTCTCTGCGCCTTGCAGGTCCCAGGCGAGGTATTCATGGAGGCCCATTATGGCCGCAAGCCCCATGACATTGGTGTTCTTCGGAAACAGCGTTGTAAGGCCTCCAGCGTAATCGATAACGAAGCCGGGTGCGTCGTTCCCAGGCAGTTCCGAAGCAGGTGTGACGGCTGCCGGGGACCTCGAGCCAACCGTCTTCCACAGCAGGGCGGAATCTGTGGCCTGTAGGAGGCGACAGACGCGTTCCGGCTTCTCCAGCTTGTCCTGGCGTATACACGCCACAAGGTGCATGAGACGATCGGCCCGTTCGTCCATATTAACATAAAGATCGGTTGGATCGAGTACCCAGCTCAGTGTAGACAGCTCGTGAATATCGATACCGCACCGCATCTCAACAGCGGCCAACCAAGCCAATGCCACACTCACGTCCTCGTCGTTGAAGCTGTGGTCGGTCGAGCTGACCGAGAAGTATCGCTGCAGGAACTCGGGGATGGATCGATGAGTGAAGCGAACTTGGCCGCCATCTCGCTCGACCAGCCCACGACACTGGGCGGCCACACGAGCTCCTGTGGCCTCGATAAGGGCTGCCACTTCCGGGCGGGATACTGCCATATCCTCGAGCGGCGGGAGAGGGGCAGTGTCGCCAAGATCTTGGAGAGTCGCTGTCTCGAGCGCCTTGAATAGGTATGAGCACGAATAGAGGAGCAAGTGCTGAGGTTCTGATGCGATGATCTCGTCGAATCTCTTGTACGGCTGCTGACGCTTTTCGTCGGCAAGCAGTATTCCGGCCATTCTCATGGCAATTGCGAGCACAGCGAGAGCGTTCTTCCGGTACCGTCCGGGGATCGTGCCGAGAATGTGGCGGAAGAATTCGTCCAGCTCCTGGGGCGCCTGGTTGACCATCATCTCGAGCATTTCGATCGGATCGTTGTTGGCCAGCGCGTCCTCGAGCTGGTTGAGCAGAACCGAGACCCAGAGGAACACGCCGTCGGCGTACTTGACCAGATTGCCAACCAGTTCCTTGCACCGATTCGGGTGGGCTTCTGCGAGTGTCTTGAACAGATTTCGATTGCTTAGCCGCTGCTTGACAAGCTCGGCGATGTCCTCCTCGGTGAAGATCTGGATGGTGATGCGCTGCTCTCCAGAGAAGGCTCTGGAAAAGACGTTGAACTGGCGACTCGAGACACAGAACTTGACGTTGCCCCCTGAGAGACGGGCCCACTCGCAGAGTTTCTCTGTCAGGCCGAGATACGTGTTACCTCTAGTCTCGTCGAACTCATCCAGTCCATCGATGAAGAAGCAGATACGGTGCTTTAAGAGGACGTTTGCGTCGGCGATTAGGCGGTCGAAGGCCGTCTTGATGTCCCTGTCGGTCAAGCCGAGTTGCACGTTGCTTGGGTCTTGGGATACGCCCGGGCCGAAGTGCTGGGGAAAGAGGACATTGGCCAGATCGGTGTCTTGCCTGATGACGCCCGAGAGCAACCCGCGTATCAGCCCGTCTAGGCTCTTTTCCTCGGCCGACCCGATCCTCCAAAAGAAGAACTGTGCAAAGATGAGGTTTTTGTCGCCAGCCCACCGTCGAAGCAAATCCCCAGTCGTCCTGTGCTCGCAGAGAAATTTCATGAGCGTCGACTTGCCCGAGCCGGGCTTACCCTCGATGTGGAAGATGCCCGAGCCTCGCGAGAGCCAGTCGGGAAACGTAACGCTTAGACCAGCCTGCTTCTCTTGGAGCAGTTCAGGCTTGTCGAAGATCCACTCAAAGGTATCAGGGGCAGACTCGTGTACCATTCGAAACCGCTCGTCCATGGAGGGAAAGTATAGGCTCTCCAGAATCTTCCCGATCTTCATCACCGAGCCTGCGGCGTTGATGGCGGCCAGTATCTCGTGGACTTGTTCTTGGATCGGGCCGATCTTCTTGTCCAGGGTAAACAAGGCATGGTCCAGTATGCCAAGCGTCTCCGTTATCTTGACAGACTGTCTTCCGGACATGCGCATCATGAGCTCCATGTGCTGGCTCGTGACGCGAAGTTGACCGCGGATCTTTCCCACATCATTGCTGTTCTCCTATTAGGCCCTACATCTGTACCATTGGGGGGGAACATGCCGTGTCCTTTCCGAAACTAGAGCGCTCAGCTGATCGTATCCTTTGCTCAGCTGCGTCTCGAGCTCCTCAACGTCCGAATGGTGCAGCAAGATGCGAACGGTAGCCCCGACGGCGGAGAAGATCGACTTGGGTTTCTTGGGCTTGCATTTCTGGATAACCTTCTCGACGGCAAGACACACGTCTGAACAGTTCTTGGCAACCACTAGCATGCGTTCATCGACGGCGCTCTGCGTAATCTGCCCCTTCGCCTGCTGCAGTCCCTCGGCGATGGTGGCGAGCGTGTCGGCTTCCCTGACGAGGGATTCGTGTCGCTTCCGCAAGCCATCGGGCGACGAGTATATCTCCTTGATGAGGACGGTCGTCTTGACGCCACGCGATAAGAGATCCAGGATGTTGCACGAGAGCGACAGTGCCGAGAGAGGCTCCATGCCGGCAAGCGATGGCGAACCTCGTCCCCCCCGGTCGAGCCGGCTCCAACGTCAATGTTTTATGTGTTCCCGGGCCGGGGCCGATGTTCGGGGTCTCGGTCTCTGGAGCCGTAGAGGGGAGGCCGCCCGAGTTGCAGAGGAGGAGGACGTCGCGAACGAGGCAACGAGAGATGAATCGAAATGCGGCTGAGTTTTGCACGTGGTCTTCCGCTCAGCCCCGAGCGGCCATTGGCTCCCGTTGGTGGTGAAGCTAAACCCGAAGCATGTCGACCCCAGCTACTGTAACCTAACCTCGTCGGGCCGTCCCGAGTGGGTTGTCCTTGCGTCGAGCGAGAGTAAGGGTGTAATTACCTATGACACTGCCTCGCCCTGATGGTTGTGCAGGGATTCCTAGGGAAAAGAGGGATCCAGAGCCAACGTGCTAAACACCACAAGTTTGGGCCACCTGGGTGATGAAATTTCCTATTCAAGTCGTCCGGTGAAATGTGGCTATCACCGATACCTATCAACACCATCATCCGCGTATAGCTTGATACCATGTCGGAGTGTGTTGACTCTGTAGCCGTGACATTCAGATGGGAGGACCTCCTTGTCGTGACGTAGTATACCACGCCACAACTCCATGGGCAAACGGTCAGCAACTATGCAGGCTTCTACTAGTAATTATATACCGTATACACATACATTGTTTTTGACTCATACAGGCAGGTACCATGTATTACATATCCAGGTACAGACCGGGGGCAGGCGGAGCCTCCTATTCACTTTCCCTTGGGGGCCTGAGGTACGCCGCTAGGACGATGCCAACGTTTCTGCAGCCCAAAGTCCCCCGGTCTCTCGAGTACCTTGCGGCAAACATGATACCTACTACCTCACTCGGTACCCAGGTACCTTCCTTCTCACAGGAGACTGATGCTTAGCCCTTGGTAGTAGACCCGATATCGCCCCATCGAATGTTGGAAAAGACGACGCGGGTATCGGGTTTCTGGGATTGGATGTTGCCCGGGGTACCTTGCCCGGCCGGGCAGGGCCCGTTGACGCCTTGGTCCAGCCAGGCCATGTTCTGAGCGGCATCGTTCCAGATGCTCATTGCCAGCACCACTGGCTTGGTCAGCAGGAAACTTCGCTCGCCGGGAGGGCTCGACTTACTGCCGCGCTTGAGGGCGTCGCCCATCCCAGACATGCCCCCCGTCCCACCTTCGGAACCGCAGTTGTTGACGCTTCCGCTGTTGATGGTCCGGCCATTCTGGATGTACTTCCGGGTGAAGGAGGTCATCCTGCCGCCGCTGGCCTGGAACTGGGTAACGGCGGTGAAGGGCTTGTTGGTGTCCAGCGTCTTGCCCGGTCCGTAGAAACCGCGCTGGCCGGAGCCATAGGGGTTGTAGCCGCAGCCACCCTTGTCGCAGTTGTTGCCTTTGCAGGGGTGTCCCGTGAAGACGTTGGCCATCGAGTTGGCCTCGATGATGTCCATCTCGTTGCAGCAGTACCCCTGGCACTGGGCGTCGCAGTAGCCGTTGCCCATGCCGGCCCCGCCGACGTTGAACTGGTTTGGGTTCTTGGTGCCGTCGGCCACCATCTCGGACAGGTAAAAGGCCGCGTTCTCACCGCATGGCACCTGCGACAGGTCGACGTCAACGCTGACCTCGCCGTTGAGCACGCTCATCATGACGTATTTGCCGTCCGCCCCGAGGAGGTAGACGCGCGGCGTGGCGTTGTACAACTGGCCGTTCTTCCGCACGTAGTGCTGCAGGGTCAGGGCGTTCCCCGACGTCGTTATGCCCATGCCGGGGTAGTCGGCCGGCTCGACGACGCAGTTCTTGGCGCACGTGGCCGCGTCGGGGCACTGGGCCTTGTTGAGTTTCCACCCTGACGTGTTGCTGCCCGTCTTGCACGTGCCGCCGCCGCTCGTGGCCCGGATTTCGCGATACTCAAAGTCCAACACGACGGACGTGTTCTGCTGGACGCAACCACCCGAGTTCGTACATTTCCATGTCGGCAGCAGGGGGTGGACCTCTGGCGTGGCCCCGGGCGTCTGGGCCACAGCCACACCTGCTAATAGCGAGGCTACTAGCTTGCTGTATGATAACTTGGGCATGGCGACTGCTTTGCGAAAACCTGAGGTGAGTTACAGGCGAAATGACGATATCTGATCCCACTACCGCTGAATTACAAGTTGAAATCGGCCAGATCGGGAGCCCCCTTTTATTAATCTCCACCAACAGAGTATGAGCCCTATCCCCCGCACTCCCTCGCTTCCACCTATTTAGGCAGGACGCTGAACGGCTGAGTTCGGTCCGCTAGCCGGGATCGCTGGCTTTGGGGAACCTGGGGTTTGCGGGGAGAGTGTCGACCAGGTTGGAGATGATCAGGCTCGGATGTATTGGCGCCAAGCGGGCTATAATGAGCGGTTATCCAAGCACGGCACATGGACCCGCGGCGCGCTCCGTTCGAAGCTCGATGGAAGGACTACGTCCGAAAAGTCCTCCTCAGGCGAGTGATGCAAGTAGCACACCAAAATTTCCCTAACCCCACATGTTCCAACTGCTGACCAGACGTTGTTGCCGCATACAACGCCCCAAGCCATCAGGTGCTTGAACCAGCTAAACTTGACTTGCTCTGAGCCGTCGTATCCGCCTTGGCTGCGCTTCAGGGCATGCGCCCGGCGGAGTCCGGCCCCATACTGTAGCTCCCGCCATACATCCTGTCACTTCAAGTTGTCAAACATACATTCCATGTCCCACCTCACCGGGTATGGCAAGGCCAGCGGGCTTTATAGCACGGCTAAACCACGACCATGTGCCGTCCGCCCATCAGCAGTGTATACAACTGACGACACAGTTCTTCGAAGCCTGGTGGTAATAGCCCATGGCCGGGACCGCAGACCTTCCACGGCAAGATGAGGGCTTAAAGCCCCTTGTTCTACAATTGCCTACAGTAATTACTCATCTCGAGCCTACCTGCCTACCACCTGTCTGAAAAGGCGCGGGTTTCCTCGAGGGACGATGCCAACCTCGGATGCGGGCTAACGCCGATGGAACGGCGATACTAGAATTCCGGATACCTCAGTGAGATGAACGCTGGTCGAAGAGCTTCGTTGACTCTTGGAAAGATTGAGCCTGTTTAAATGAGGACGCGAGCGAGCGTTTTGGAGCGTGTTGCCCGAAAGTTTGGTGTCGAATCTGAATCCTCTTGGGAACCCAAGTGGGAATTTAGGGGCTAGAAGAGAAGTGGGCTCTTTTGATACATTGTCTCCCTGCTCTATCAGTACGGGCACGCCTGTCAGGCTGCGGGACATTGCCGAGAAACCTGTCTCCTTGCCTCATGGATCAATGCAATATGTCAACCTAATTTGTGTATGTGCTTTGGCATCGGAAGGTCTGGGACTGAACTGGAAACCCCGGACGGTACGAGATAGGTGATGTACTAAGGTATCTACTGTAGGGACATGTAGGTACCAGGAAAGCGCCGTCCCCAGTAGTAGTTTCGACATTGCCTCAGGTCCGCAACCAGTACTAGACGCAAACCAGTTCGGCCATTTCCGGGCCACAGGCTAGAGGAGGACAGCAGCAACACCAACAAGGCATGCCACCACACCACCAGCAATGGGGACCACCAAGTCTTCCGGGCCGGCGTTCTTGGACGATCCCTGTTGCCCGCCACCGCCACCGCCACCGCCGGGGAGCTGGGCTTCAGCTGTGATTTTCGGCCACACGGATGAAGGACAGTCGACCTTGCTGATGGAGCTAGTGTAGCGTGACATGACGTTGTCGGGACAAACGGTAGCGTAGCATCTTGGAAACGCGTGGGAATATCAGCACAGTGAAGTCGTTCTAAACCCCCCTCCCCCCCCTTCCCCTACCCCAGTAGAGTATAAGGATCGTCACTCACCCGCCCATCTGGACTTGCATCTTGCAGTAACACGACGAGAAGACATCGTCATTGCCTTTGGTCGCCGCGCCTTGGCAGGGCCCGTCCGAAATCCAGATCTTTTCGGATTCGGAGAGGGCACAGCTATGGCAGTTAGCCAGCGGTCGGGCCAACCGTCAAGTTTACGGAATGTTCGTACAGCGCGTAATCGGCTCCTGTGGCTTTGGGGCAGTCATTGAGGAAGTAGCCGGTCGTTTCCTGGGCAGCGCAGCGAAGCACCGCCGCTGCCGCCAGTACGCCAACCACGACAGGGAGGCGTGCCATCTTGGTACTGAACTTACGAAGAAGCTTGTTCGGGTAGGTCGATATCGGAGTCTCTGTGACGTTCTGGACGACTGATGGGAGCAATGGGTGGTCGCCGGTCAAGTACCAGTGGCCCGGCCCTTGGTCTCATTTAAAACAACGTTCGTCCAGTTGCCGTTATCTAATTGCCTACCTACGGAGTAGGTGCCTGTCTACGTAGGTAAGCAGGGCCCCATGCGCATCAAGAATGCCCCCATACCCTTCAATTTGACCCGGCACAGGACATTATAGCAGCCTGGGAGCTTGGCCATCGTGTCGTGTGGTTGAGGTCCTCAGCCCCGAAAGGTGGCGTCACTTGGCGACCACGTTCTGACGCAGTCGGGCCTTCTCAATGGCAGGACAGGGGGCAGGCCAAGATATTTGGGTCTCCAATCCATGCGCACTCACATGTCCGCGGCTACGACTACGGGGTAAGCTGCGCGCCTACACAGTACTGATGTCTGTCTTGGGAACTTGGCAACCTGGGTCCCCTCATGATGCCGGATGGGCTGAGGCCGGGGTGTCACTTGCACGAAGCCTTGGCGCAAGTTGCTGAGAGATACGCGTCACCTCCATCAAGGAGTCGGGTTTCATGAACGTGTCCCGTCGTCGAAATATTCTAGAACCTGTTTTCGGCCCCGTGGGTGAGTCGGTGAGGCAGGCGAGACGGGGCAGGCGATGGAGGGCAACTGACGGGTTACTCCGGTAAGGCACCACCTACAGTAGGTAGGTACCTAGGTAGGTACTACTGTAGGGAGCTGGTAAATACACCGTACTGTACCTCAGGACCTATCTGTGGTGCGGTGATCTACGCCACATGCTAGCCCCTGGAGGCACAGACGAAGCACGAAGGTAGCATCCCCGGGGGCACACCGCAGGGACCTTAAGTACCTACCTACATACCTACCTCAAGTAGCTACCAAGATATCTTAAACAAGTATGCAATAATGTCAGAAGGGGCGAAGAGAAAGAAGAGAAGAACGGAATGACCTTCGGTCTCTGAGCTATGGCTGGCGGTTAGACTTCTCAGCTTATATAGGCTGGGAAAGCGGACCGTTGGCATGCGGTCCTCGTGACCATGCATCAAAAGAAGGGTCTGGGGCCTGAGGCCGGGCCGAAGGCTCCGGGGTCTTCCAACAAAAAACGATGACGGCAGTCTCAGGAGAGGAGGGGCAGGGGAAAGTGCTCTCGGGACTTCTTTGATATTCGGAATGATACTACCGTGACCTGTCCGAGGTAAGAGCCAGCCATTGACCAATGCTCAGATGGGTAGGTACCTACCCGGCACCTACTGTACTTATTACTTGCTACTTATCTAGTACCTCAGCTAGCCCCCCTACCGATTTCATCAAGGGAGCGTGGTCCGTCACCTTTTGCACCCCATCATCAGACAACATGCCGTGAAGCATTGCCCCCAGTCCTTAGGTCGTCTTCCCATCATATCCGTGAGCCCAGCCGCGGCGGCAACTAGAGCCATCCGCTGTAGGAGTGGCGTGCTGCCCCGGTCCATACGTAGATACCTGCCTACCTGGTACCTAGGACCTAGCCCCGAGTTGACGTATTCAGCTGCACTTGGGGTTGCCGTACCAGAAGTAGCGGAGCTGCCAGTAAGCGGCATTGTCACAGATGTCGACGTAAACCTCATGATTCAGCGTGCAGCCGCACGTGTCGTCAATCTTGGCCACGATATCTTTCCAAGAATCCTTGTTGTCGGCGCAGTTCTTGGTATAAGGGGCGAGGTGGTAGATAATGCCCTTCTTGACACCAATGAACTTGAAGAACGGGGGGACAGAGTTCCACAGGCAGCAGAAACCAAATGCCTCGATCGGGCAGTGCTATTGAAGGCGTGAGTCATACGGGGTACACGCCGCCGTGGTGGGGAAGAGGGCTCGTACCTTGCCCGATGAGCCGTCGCGCGCGTTGAGGAAGGATCGGAAGCAGTTGTTGCGGTTGCAGGTGGTCGCACACGGCGGCTTGGTGTATTGGGCCGAGCAATGAAAGCCCTTGTAAGGGTCTTTCTTGATGGGGCAGTTGTTGCGAGGGAGCAGTCCGAAGTCGCGCTTCTCGGCTGGAACACCCTCGGCGCCCGGGCCCGCGCTCTCCCAGAAGGCCGTCGCAGCGGCCTCGTCGCCGGTAGGGTCCTGAGCGAAGACACCGAAAATGGCCGCAGCCCCAAGGAGGAGGTACTTGAAGGAGACCATGTTGGGTGGCGGGCGACGGGTGACGGGTGCCAAGTGGGTGTGGACCGTGGGCAATCTCTTGTGTAAGGGGCTCAAAGCTCGGGGACCTGCTTCTGTTGAGAGCGAGTGGGTATGTGGATCTGGATGGGCATTAGCAAGGGCTTCTCGTGGAGGAGAAGGGTAGGAAGCCTTTATACCCAACTCTTCTCCAAAGTTCAGTCTAAGTGAAGCGGGGGGGGGGGGTCTGCCACCCTCCCTCCGGCCTCGCCGGCTCGTACAGCGACTGGCCGGATTAAAGACACTACACAGTACCTAGTTACACATCAAGACCTCTCTTCCTTGCGCTTGGGGGTGGTAGCCGGATTCCGGGTTCTCTTGTAAGCCCGATTCACCGCCTTCGAGCTCAACCGGATGGGGGCCGAATCCGATTCTCACGCAGGCGTCGGCGCCGAATCCAGGGCGCTATGCAGGTGTAAGCCGAGCCCAATAGCCCAGGTATAGCCCAGGTATATCGAACCATAGGGTTGCGGCTGACGGGCTGCCGGTTGCCCGCAGGTGATGACGTGTTGCGGCACGCCGTCAACAGCGTCCGTGAACCGCCGGAACGCCCATCCGAGCTGGGGCATTCTCCACAAAAAGGGTATGGCAGGCTCAATATGGTTGGCGAGATGTCCGTATACGGAACTTAAGGAGCTACTGTAGGCAAGGTAGGTAATGTACAGTACCCTAGGTAAGTAGGTTCTAAGTACACTCCACAGAATGCGCGACGTGGAGCCCGAGGCACGGGTTAGACGCCACCAAAACGTTGTAAAACGGGGAAAAGGCGTGGGCCGGGGCTGCGGCTGACGCAGAAGCGGCTGGATCTGCAGAGCCGGGTGGAGAAGCTGCGCTATCGAAAAGACGCAGCTCTTGGCGCTGGGGCACTGGTTCACCGGTGCGGCTCCGCCACTTTGCCGTGTTGCCGCACGCAACCACAGCTGTGACGAGGGAGGCCCACAGGCCCACGAGCTCGTCCTACACAGCGCGGAGGCCAATGGCGGCGGGGCTGACTGCGCGCTTGCGGCGATCCTGACGTGTAGCCCTCCTCTCCGGGCTCGTCTCCTCGTATACGCGACGCCTCCAGAGAGGCCGGAGGCAAAGGATCCCGAGAGGCGGCGTACTTGGCGACCTTGACTTCGTTTGGGTCGCAAGAGCAAGCTCCGCTCCGACCCACATCAGCTTCAAGCTCTATCGGAAAGAGGGGTAAAAATAGGCGACGGAAAGTCGTCGGGGCCGCCAGTACCGACACTACACAGTACTCGAACGGAAGGGGTGCAGGGGGGG
>Ga0247777_1000227_pt1 | contig 14934 bp, 12 predicted proteins | sample UWRJL154409C5_FD_179937 | JGI IMG/M metagenome (GOLD analysis project Ga0247777, IMG submission 179937) | Plant litter microbial communities from Arlington Agricultural Research Station in Wisconsin, United States - UWRJ-L154-409C-5 | ecosystem: Environmental > Terrestrial > Plant litter >...
GGCGTTGGGAAGGGGGGGGGGGTAGGAGCAGCATCCATCCTCCTTGGAACCTGCGGTCTGCCTCACACCGCTGCCCTCCTAACAAAGTAATATCAGGGTGACCAACCGCGGAGATTTGTAGCATATTACTGATCCTACTCTGCGATATCTTCTAGGTCCGCGTCTTGATATTTGCTGGACATTCCCGGGCGGAAACAAGGGGCTTGACTGAAATCGCAGCTTCAGCAATGACAACCTACACAGCGATCAGATGCCCCCCCCCCTAACTTGAACACCACCTACAGTACCCAGGTCTCTTGGTACTATGGTATGGCAAGGGCTTCGTCCAGTGGTGCCAACATGTTGTTGTGGCGCTTTTGGGCCAATCATGGTCTCCTGGGTCACTCGAGAGGTTAGGCATCATATGTGCCCCGCTCGTACGGAATCAGGCATATCTCTTTTATACAACCACTTCCGTACACAGTCTTATCAACTTTGATGTCAAAGCGCTATGGAAGAGCATCTTGGAAAAAGCAGCACTTGTCAGGAGCGTGTCGCTCACGTTATCTGGGCGGCACGCATCCTTGCTTACCTATCCAAGGCAGCAGGTCATCCACAGCCCGGCGACTCCTCAAACGACGAGGAGGACCAGCATGAGGATGTGCTCGTTGAAGACCTCGACGCAAAGACCGATATAGCGGCATCTCTGACGGGTACAGACGATTCGATCCAGACGAGAGTTCTTGACTGCATCGCCCAGCTCTTCTCACCTGCGAAGGGTTGGGCTCATGTCACAGCGACGGCTATACGACAGCACGAGGATTTCGTCGAGATAGACATCGCGAGAAACGACTCCTTCGGTATGATGAGCAATCATGATTCGTTACATGGGAATCTTCCAGGGTTCGCCCTGGGGACGCCAGAAGCCGAACTCTGCGAGGTAATCACACGGTGTCTCTCGGCTGCGGATGAAACTAGTTGGTGCTCAAAGCCTCCCTGAAAATCATCTTCTAAACATGATCCAGCCAACTGTAATGAATCACCGCCATTCTTGGCTGAGTTCGAATGTACCGCGATTGCGTATGCCGCCAGTCGAATCGATCACTGGGTTAGCAAGCTCCGAACCCTTCTAGGTTCTTCGGGAGAACACCGTCAAGATCACAGTGGATCTGGGCTCTACACACGTGTTGAATCAACAGCATGGCGAGCCATGACGGACCTACTTCTTCGGCGAAATACCGCGATTGGTTACGTTCGCGAATGCCTGGTCAGGCAAGCCCATGCAATGGTCGCCCGTTCCGCTCGAAACGGCCGCATTCCGCTTTTTGACATCTACGAGTCAACGAAGGCATCAAACATCTGGCTGGCGCTCTTGTTCCTGTCGCGACCTTTGGCCGACGTTCGGATGCTCTGGCGTATTGCCGGGCGATTTCCTGAGTATCGAGACATGCGCATCCTTCCCGTACCGCGCGCACGGCAAACAAGCATCAGCCCGCAGCACCAGGTGGATATTACAACTGCATGGAGCAGACTCACTTCAACAGCGCCATCTCCGCAGGATCTCAAAGTGCTCCGACCAATCGGCGCGACATTCCGGTCAGATTGCTCCAAGGCATACAGCCTCCACGCCGAGATGCAGCTGGTCGATTACTACTACGAGTCTGGCGGTGCCCAACGCCCCACCATAGACTATTTTGGATGCAGAAAGAAGGCCTGTTTCCTTTGCGAAAGCTTTCTCCGGTCGCTGCCATCTCCAGTCCGGACGCGAGGAAGGCACGGCGTTTGCTATCCGTCTTGGGGGACCCCGTGTCCCACCTCTTCCGATACTGCAGTCGCCTTGAATAGATTGAAAGACATTCTTATCTCCAGGATTAAGAATTGCTTACAAAACGAACGGCGGTCGTCTCTGGCAGCAGTGCCTCAGTCCACACTCGTAGCGGACCTCTCCGGCTCGGTTCTCCAGCGACTCACGCTGCAAGACAACATTGTCAAGGCAGCGGTGAAGGGGGAGAACGACTCCAGAGAACAGCAGCGAATTCTGTGAGGATCACTTCTTTCTGGAGAGACCCCTGACTGAGCAGTTTACTTACGTTCTGTCTGATAGGAAGGGCATTGGTTTGCCCTCACAGCCTCCTCTCGACGCCTTCATGCCATCGTTTCAGCCGGAAGACTCATGCGTCATGTGCAACAAAGCCAAAGCGAAGCTTTGCGCTCAATGTAGAAGCTGCTATTACTGCTCCTCTCCCTGCCAGAAGAGCGACTGGTCGTGCCACAAGCGTCTCTGCAGAGCCTTTGCCGAGCAGCCTCCTCGCCCATCTCCTTCACACAAGCGCGCAATCTTCTTCCCAGTCAACTGCGACCAACCGGAAATGATCTGGATACTGTGCGTTCGCAAGAGGTCAGACGGAATTCGGTATGAAATGCCAAGCCTGGACCCATACTTTGGAGACGACCAGCCGCTTGTGAAAGCAGTACACATCGACATAAACTCAGTTCGTGGGCGGCAGCTCGGCCTCGGGTTGTCGGCATGGGCGCCCACGCGCGCAGGATACTCCATCAGCTTGAAGCACCGAGAGACCTTTCTTGTCGATGGGTCCTCCTTGAACAGGAGCTTGCTGGCGTCCGTGGGTACGTCCGGGACAGTTCCCCACCGCTGGTGTGGTCCACTTGTCGCCATGCGCGAAACACACGATGATCTGTACGAGGACATCACTGCCGGAGATTTCCGGCATCTCATCGATTACGTCACAAGCTACTTGAGCACGGATACTCCGGAGACTGGTCCAGACCCTCATGCTCGGACGGTGAAATCGGCTCGCGGCGTGAAGCTCAGTTGTTGTGGAGAAGAACGTCTGCATGGAGCCGAGCGGTTCGTCTCCGTCGATGTCCCCTGGTTTCACCCAGCATGGAACTATGAAGGAAGTTTGTCTCCTATGTCGAAACTCCTTGGTGTGCCGCTGCGATTATGGAAGTACCCGGATTTTCAGAGTCGGATTGATCCTCCAGGGTGGGAATATCACATGGGCGCCGGCAGCAACCAAAATGCGGCTTATCTCATGATCGAACCTGATTTGAAGAGTTCTGAATGGGGCTGGGCGCCACGTTATTGGGATCTTGAGCTAGGAAACGTGCTGGTGGTTCGGGAGGATGGACAGGATCTCGACGTCAACTACCTAACGCTTCTGTGCCGCTTTGTCTGGGCGGTCCTCAAGCCGATGGTTGAGGATGCATCCGGTAGAGGCACCATTCGTCGGACAAAGAAGGAGGTCCGAGATTTTATTACGGCAGAAAATTTGGAGAAGTTTGCTGCGGCGGCGACTACGGAGGAGGCCTCCAGGACCAGTAGCAAGGAAAGTTCCTAGCAGTCGGTATTCGATAGGTATGAAGCAGACTAAGGTTCAGTCTGGTGTGGTTACCAATTGTCGAGGGACCGGTTACGTTGGAGAGGGACGGCTTCGGGAAAGGTGGATAGGTGACAGCGCCTCGGCTCGAGTTGCTTTTGGTAAGTGCTGGAAGGATATGAGCGTGCTACAAGGCGTGGAGTGAGGTGGGAGCCGTGGTAGCGGCAAGTTGTTGGGGTGTTGGGTCGAGACGGTTAACCAGGCCGACAAAGGCGATTCTTTCAGGTACGGAGTTAGCGAGGCAGTTGGACTGCGATTTTTGTCATCAAGGGCTCTTGAGGAACTGGTTGTGAGCTAACACTAGCACGCAGACGGCTTTCTAAAGCTAGAACCCGTGGTACGCTCTCGTTACCTACTCAATAGTAGGCCGCATCAATGATCCAGAGGAACTACAGCTGTTGAGTTGGTTAGCTGGCAGTTGGTTTGTGTCACGAGAGAGGATGATACATGTCTAGTAGTAGGGTTGACAGGGCAAGATTCGCCCAGTAGATTATCCTGTTGCTTTAACTACGCATCGATTGTCCCACCACCGAAGGGCAAGGGAGGCAGGACAACTGCGACCTTGACCATCGGCGCAGGAAGAGAATTTTTGATTGAGGCGGAAGAGATCGTACTCTCCATCCGAGAGTAGTGTTCTCCCCCCTCCCATCGAGATATTAGATGCCGGTCTACATGCGACTTGGTACGCATCAAATGCCAACGCAGAGGAGATAACCAGGCCAAAGGCTATTGCAGTCCATCTGACATCTCCCTGTCGTCAATCCTGCCACATCCTCCCGGTCACAGACCACCAACGTGGCCCCAGGCGTACCGGGACGGCGGCTTGGCTGACCTGGGGGAGGATTATTAGAGCCGGGAGAGCCAGGAGGCCTGGACGAAGCGGACGGGCCCGGTCGGCGTTGGCCGGAGTCCCCCGCTAAGGATGGGTTCCAGTCCAATCTGAGACTGTTCGTCAGCAGCTTCTTCCCGGCAAAAGCGGCAGGAGAGGGGAGAGAAGAGGAGGGATTTGACGTGCATTTGTTGACCGGATATCCTCATTTCGCTGGAAGCCCTTTGGCAGCTGTCGCCCTGCGTCGTTAGGCGGAAAGTCCTGCCTAGGCAGTTGAGGGGAAGTATCAGCCACAGGTGTAACATCCCACAACCTTCGACGTGGGTCTTCTTACAGGCTTGATTTGTTCCAGGAAGCGCAACGGGAGTAGAGGCCCGCCCCTCGCGATTTGTCGCCGTGCTGGAATACCCGCTGGTTGTAGATACAGATGAAGACCCCCGAGTACTAGTAGTAGTGCGGGCGGTATCTGAGCCCTTCCCGCTGCCTCTGGTTGAAGTGTTGCTGGTCGTTACGGTTGTCCGAGTGCTTGGTGGTGGCGAGCTGCCGCCCGGCCGCCGGGTTGTGGAGCTGGCCGCGATACACACATTCCTCGTCGTGGCATATGTACTCCTTACGACAACCCTGTCGATGAACGTAGTCGATGTCTCCACGAAGGACAACCTCACCGTGAGCGCTGGAAGGGGCTTCTCCACGATGGTTGAGGTGAGCGTGGTTGTAGTAGGGGGTATCGTCTCCACCACGGTCGAAACGAGTGTGACCGTATCTGTCTGAACAACAGTCGAGGTGAAGCTGACCGTATCTGTTTGAACAACAGTCGAGGTGAAGCTGACCGTATCTGTCTCAACAACAGTCGAGGTGAAGCTGACCGTATCTGTCTCAACAACTGTCGAGGTGAAGCTGACCGTCGTGGGAGGCAGTGTCGTCACAGAAGTTACAGTAAACCTGACAGTAGTGGGCAGCATCGTCTCCACGAGGGTCGAGGTGAGCGTGATTGTTGAAGGGGGCGCCGTTTGAACCACAGTTGACGTGAGCCTAACCGTAGTAGTAGTAGGAGGCGCTGTTTCCACAGACGTCACAGTGCGCCTGACAGTAGTAGGGGGTATTGTCTCCACGCGGGTCGAGGTCAGCGTGGTTGTTGAAGGGGATGCCATCTGAACCACAGTTGACGTGAGCCTGACTGTAGTAGGGGGTCTTGTCTCCACGCGGGTCGAGGTTAGCGTGGTTGTTGAAGGGGGTGCCATCTGAACCACAGTTGACGTGAGCCTAACTGTAGTAGGAGGCGCTGTTTCCACAGCGGTCACAGTGCGCCTGACAGTAATAGGGGGTATCGTCTCCGCCAGGGTCGAGGTGAGCGTGATCATCTCCACGACCTTCGAGATAACCGTGATTGTGAGAGGGTGTTCCATTTCCACAAGTGTCAATGTGACCGTGGCCGTCGTAGTGGGTGTTGTCTTCACTAACGTCGAGGTGAGCGTAACCACACTAGGGGCGTTTGTCTTCACAGAGGTCCAAGTCGAAGTGATGGTGACCGGTGGCGGGGGCGTCGGGCAGGGCGTAGTTGGCGACGTCAAGAATACGTTGACCAGTCTGGAGCTCGTAACGGTAACAACCTCGGTTTGGGTCTTGGAGCAAGTCGGCCCGTCTCGCGTAGTCGAAAACACAGTCCGAATCGACGTTCTGGTGGTCGTCGATGCTCTACAAGTCGGCGGCGGATCGTCGTATTCGTCCGCCCTCGAGATTCCACATTCTCCCCAGTCCGAACGACAGCCGCTGCCGCAGTATTCGGCAGAGTTACCGCAGAAGCCGTGCTTGGAGCAGCATTTCCCCCAACCCGACCCTTTGCAGGAGACTCCATCCCCGCAGGAGCCGTCGCGGCTGACCGCGGCACTGGGGGAGGCGAGGGAGCTCGCGCGGGCGAGGCTCGAATAGGAGCAAAAAACCGAGAGAAGGATGACAACTGTCCGCCATGGCAAAAGGGCGGCCATGCTCTCGACGAGAATGCGGACCGGTGGCAGTGATGACAGTTTGAAGGCGCTCTGATTTTGCAGCACGGTGTGCCGGCAAAGGTACTGCAGTCTTGTCTCTGCAAATTAAGTCGGTCTCCGCCGGGCAGGTCCGCGTCACGCAGGTGGTTCGGCTATTCAGATAGCAGCAGTGCTGGAAGAGCCGGGTTCATCACTCCCACTTTCCGGGTAATGATTCAAGCTCTTCGTCCCAATCAAGGGCCACGACTGAGTATCATTGCCCCGTACAGACCCTCTTGGGAGTCCGGTGCGGTGTTATCGAGCCCCGCAGTCATCTCTGGGCATCCCAGGGAGGGCGCTTTGGGACGGAGAATTAATAAGGCTCCCGGGGATCTGCATGTGTTTGGGCAACACATGATCCGCAGGTGAGCCATCAGAAATAGCAGCCAACCCTTTGACGTTGCAGGCATTAATTTAGGTAAGGTAGGTAGGTGCAAGGTAGAAGTAGGGCACTAATCACATGTGGGAAAGAGGAGTACTACAGTAACCCTTGAGAAGAGCTAGGCAATCCATGCGCAATGCATACTATGAATGTTGCTGGTGAATTTGGGTGTCATGGTCGGGCCTGCCGATTTCTGATTGCTCCGTGTTCCACACGAGTTCCACCGAGGCCGGCCAATCCCATCTTGTGATCTTGTAAGCTCATGGCAATTTCAAGTTGATTGTGCAAGTTGATGTCGCCTTGCTCGGAATATAACAGTCACGTTCACTGAAATTCAGAATACCTATGTATAATCCAGGAGCTTCTAGAGAATTCGTCACTCGATTTCCATTTTGTATAAACATCCCTGTCCCCTACGGCCCGTAAAAAGGCAGAGATAGAAAAGGGAATCGGATATCGCGACTGCCTCGGAAACTATCATCCCCAAGGGACTTTTTCTTCTGAGAACCGAAAGAAGAGTACACGGCCTGACGCAAGGCCGAGGGCAACTGTCGATCCGGTTACTGCCACCCTAGCCGGCCGATATTCAGGCGGCAACCGCAGTAGTCTGTGCCCGTCCCGGGTGATCCATGATCTTTTAGCGTCAACGCCATAGCCTTGGAAACGAGCCTGCTGTGAATGGATCTGGAGTGCCGCTACTTGGGCAGCCAACGGCTTGACAAGACATATAGTGCCGATCTCGGTATGAAGGTTTGCGCCTGTCGCATCGAACGAGATATCTTTGAGCGCTTCACCGACCTCGATGGTCTGTAGGCATACTCCTGTGCTTGCGTTCCAGAGCTTGACGGTCATGTCCCAGGCCGCCGACGCGAGCTGGCAGCTGTCGCGCGAAAAGGCCACGGACGAGACCGCACTGCTATGCCCTGCGAGCGTTGCGACGCACGCGCCCGTAGCCGCGTCCCAAAGCTTAACGGTGTGGTCGTTGGACGCCGACGCGAGCTGGCAGCCGTCGCGCGAGAAGGCCACCGATGTGACTACACCGGCGCGATGCCCTGCGAGCGTTTTTGCAACGTACACGCCTGTAGCTACGTCCCAGAGCTTGATAGTCCTGTCCCAGGATGCCGACACAAGCCGCCCGCCATTGAACGGGAAGAAGGCCACATAGTTGACTGTATGGCGATGCCCTGTAAGCGTCGCGACGTATGCGCCTGTAGCTGCGTCCCAGAGCTTAATAGTGCAGTCGTCAGACGCCGACGCAAGCTGGCAGCCGTCGTGCGAGAAGGCTACAGAGTGGACCATACCGCTATGCCCTGCGAGCATTGCGACGTACGCGCCTGTGGCCACGTCCCAGAGCTTGACGGTACCGTCGTGGGACGCCGACGCAAGCTGGCGGCCGTCGTGTGAGAAGGCCACAGAGTGGACCCAACCGCGATGCCCTGTAAGCGTCGCGACGCACGCGCCTGTGGCCACGTCCCAGAGCTTGACGGTCTCGTCGCGGGACGCCGACGCAAGCTGGCGGCTGTCGTGTGAGAAGACCACAGAGTAGACCGCACTGCTATGCCCTTGGAGCGTCGCAACGCACGCGCCTGTGGCCACGTCCCAGAGCTTGACGGTCTCGTCGCGGGACGCCGACGCAAGCTGGCGGCTGTCGTGTGAGAAGGCCACAGAGTGGACCGTACCGCTCTGCTTCCCAAGCGTCGTAACGTACCCACCAGTAGCTACGTCCCAGAGCTTGACGGTCTTGCCACACGCTAATACAAGCTGGCGGCTGTCGTGTGAGAAAGCCACAGAGTTGACTGTACCGCTATGCCCTGCGAGCGTCGTAATGCACACGCCTGTAGCTACGTCCCAGAGCTTAACGGTCTTGTCATGGGACGCCGACGCGAGCTGGCAGCCATCGTGGGAGAAGGCCACGGAGCCGACTGCACCGCTATGCCCTACAAGCGTCGCAACGCACGCGCCCGTAGCTGCGTCCCAGAGCTTGACAATCTTGTCTAAGGACGCCGATGCGAGCTGGCGGCCGTTACGTGAGAAGGCCACGGAGGTGACCACACTGCTATGCCCTACAAGCGTCGCAACGCACGAGCCTGTAGCTGCGTCCCAGAGCTTGATAGTCTGGTCGTCGGACGCCGACGCGAGCTGGCGGCCATCGTACGAGAAGGCTACAGAGGAGACATAATCGCTATGCCCCTCTAGCGTCGCAAGACAAGCGCTCCAGTTCTCTTCTACTATGGGCTTGGTAACAAGCCAAGTCGGTTCCTCGCCCTGAAACAACTTCCGGGTCAAGCTTTGCGTTGGGCTGAAAACCAGCGCGGAGGCGTAGGCTTGTAGAGGAGCATTCTCGATGGTAAATCGATGTAGCAGAATAAAGCGCCGCATATCTCGAACCATTTGGCATAGTTGAGACCCTTGTGCCGAATTCTAGGCTGAACTTAGTGTTGCTGCCACAGAAGAGGGGCTACGCCGAAGACACACCTGTATTTGGCTCTGTAGTTTGTCTATCGCGAGGGCACCTTCCGGTAAAGCCCGAGCAAGGCTCAGAGCCTCCAACCAGTTGAGGTATTTCTTGGAAAGGAAACTATGGACACTGCCCCCATCCTCCGTGTCCTTGTTGGCCCTCTTGCCGGCTGCCACAAGGTGGTCAACCCAAAAGACGGAGGAATATCGCGCCAAAGCCAACTTGTCTGGCGTGGGTTGAACGACCTGGTCGATAGGGAATCCTGGACGACGTAGGCCGTATATGTCGCGTTGGAGGGTCCTTCCTAGGACTTTGAGCGAATTCAAGAAGACCATATGATGTGCCACTTCTGTACCAGAAGTGAAGACCGTATCAGATGCTTTCTTGAGTAAGAAATCCTTTGCCGACTGATGGACAAAGTAGACAGTATCGTCTCGTCGCGTAAGGAATGAGCCGCAAAGATCGACAAGCTCGCGTAAGGACTCGAGATCCCCAGACGCAAACCCCTGTAGCTCAACAAGCGAAGCGGATTCTTCAATCGAGAGCGGACGGTAGGCGATCACCATGAGGGCTAGGATTTGTTTGCAGAACTCGGCATCGTCCGACTCGCAGATCTGCGCCATCATTCGGTCGTAAATAGCGTCAAGGCCAGGAGGAAACTCGGTTAATCTTGTCAGAGCGCCATGCCGGGAGGCCTTTTCGAGTCTTTCGCACACCAAAGCCACCCAAAGGAAGGTTCCACGTGCATTGGAGGATAGGTACTGCTGGATGGCACCTTTTGTTTCAGCATCGTACCTCTTCCTTTGCGCCAAGTGGAGCACCTTGTGCCGAATGTACACATTAACGGCAGCAGAGACGGATTCGGCATTCAGTTCCAGGGAGCAGCTGTATCCGGTTGTCCGCAGCTGCTCTTCAATCTGCGGCCGGTTGCGGCTGGAAACGATCCACTTGACGCGAGGAGAGGCAGAGGTCCGGACAATCAGGTCAAGCAGCCGCGGCAAGTCTCCCGTACACTCGTCGAGCGCGTCGATGATTAGGTATGCCAGCCCTAGGGTCGAATCCTGGAGGATGTTGGTCAAGATGTCGGATAAGGCAGCCCAGGCATTCGCGTCCTCGAAGAGACTCTTTCCAGCGTGTTCATACTTGTCTCGCACGTGCGAAACGAGGGCCGGCTGCTGTTTCACTAGCAGGTAGAGGAGCCCACGCAGCACGCCTGTGGCATGGTTGATGCGGGTGTCCGTTGCTTGGCAGAAGAAGAAGGAGAGCGTGATGTTTGGGTCGCTCTGTCCTGTTGTGTGGTGCAGTTCGTCGATGATGCCGGAGAGAAGCATCGTCTTTCCTTTGCCGGGATCACCCTTAACCCAGAGCAGCCGGCCGGCCTCGTCGCGCCAGCGTCGGAAGTCGGCGTTGTCCAGAATCCAGAGGTACGAGTCTTTCAGCAGGCCGCCCTTCGTCTCCTCGATGCGTTTTTTGTCGTCCCACGGATCGGTCGTCCGCAGGTCCTTTACGCATTCGAGGTCTTTCTCGTCCATCTTGTATCTACAGCCGCGGTGTGCGGCGGAGACTCGGAGGATCTGTTTGAAGACAAAGACGACTTTGTCATACTCGGCATCGTGGCGTGCGAACTTGACGAGGTCGGAATGAGTTCGGGGGATGGGTATGGAATGGACGGGCGTGGCTCGGGATGGCAAGCAACTCGTCGCGGAGGAGGTGCTCACGAGGCAGCGAGGCGGACCGATCATCTTGTATTCTCCTGTAGCCGGATCCTGGTCGCGTCAGCAGAGCACGTCTGGTGACCCCAATGGTACTCACTTCCGCCGCCGTCGGCGACTGCTCTGTTTCGAAGAAACAGAACATCTCGAAATCCGACCCACTTGAGAGCTTGGAAAAGGCCTGCCTCTGGAGTCCCAGGATCTGAGAATTCATGGCATTGAGCGACTCGAGAAGGAACCGGTTCGGTTGATCGCCGACGATGGGGATGAGCGATCCGATGTCCATTCCATCGTTGGGAACTCCAAAGAAGAGCATGCCCAAGAGGGGAGCCATCAGGTCCAATCCGGCATCAGACGCGGCGATCTGGACCAGCGCCTCCTTGATCAGGAGGCCGCCCAAGCTGTGGCCGATGAGAATGACGCGTTGCTTTTGTGACTGCAAGAGACCAACGATGGCAATGCGGAGCGAGCTGGCAAGGTCGCCCAGATTGGCGACACTGGTGCTGCGTTGTAGACCGCTCTCGTAGCCGTAGATCATCACTCGAGCTGTCGGTAGATGCCGTGGCAGGCCGTCGCGCAACCACATGTGGCCGTCCTTCTTGTGTACGAAGGATCCAAAGGCATGACTGCCGAGCCCGGAAACCGCAAGCACGTTGATATCATGGTCGCGCGGCGAATGGAGAACTGTCGTGCCGTGGAAATGCTCATCGATAGTAAGCCTGACAGCCGCCTGGGAGGGCGACGTCTTTCGTTGAGCACCCACGGGCGCGTCGCCAGCGGCCACAAGTACGTCAATCGTCAACTGGCTGCTGCTCTTGAGCACCTGCAAGGCCGGCGGTGGCGCAGGAAAGCGGACGGTCGCGACCTGTTCGGGGTTCTGGACGTCAGCCGCCAGTGTGTCGACATGAACATCGATGCCACGGTCTTCGCCGTCGCCATCGGTCGTCGCATTCGGAGAGAGTATCGGGTGATGTCGCAGAGCGTCGGCCAGCCTCTCCTTGTCAAAACCTAGTGGCACGCCGCGGACCCTCCAGGCGCGATGCTCAGGAAGCATCTCGGTAGCGGAAACGCCCTAGAACCGGCGACAGTCGAGATCGGCGGGCTGTAGCTTATCCATAGAAAGCATCGTCTGCGCCTGTGGACGTCTTCGGGCGGCTGGAACCGCTCGCCAGCTGAAAACTGGTGGGGTTTGCTGCCCGCTGCTCACTCCCCTCCCGCGGCAAGTCGACGAATCGAGGCCAGAGGGCGACAGACGCGCGTGCGCAGTTCGTCGTTGGCGGCGCCGCCAATAGGGATCCGCGAGGCGGCATCCCGAACAGCGGTGGTTTCGACCGTAATCTAGCGTTTTCGCCCATTCTGGGAGTACAGTACACACGACAAGCCCTTGCGAGAGTAGTGGGGGGATTTGATGTCAGATTAAGGTTTCAGTCGTGTACTGTACCTGCTTACTCCGTACGCCCCACCGCTCCTAACGTACCGCCCGGGAGTGGACCTCGGACCGGCGTGTTACGGCAGCTCCGTGTTCCCGACCTGCCGTTGCAACGGCCGTTTATCCGCAGACCCCAGTCCGTCCAGCACACGGTGCAATCGCTTCACCTCACCGGTTGCCAGAGACACGCCTGGAGTTGTTAGCTCATCCAGACACGCTACAGAGACTTGCCTTGTTTGGAAACATTGATACGTTGTTGCAATTGCGCTACTCTGCATGGAATCCTATATCGATTGGCCGCCCTGCCTTGCGGCCTCACCAGCACCCGTCCGATCAGGTGGCTTAGTTTCGAGCATGCCCTTTGGTGAATTGAATCCATCCTCGTGCTAGCAAGTACATGCGATTTTTCCGACGTGGACGCCGTGTGATGGTAGCCTCCATGACCCTGTCTCAACACTCCAGAAATGAGCTTCCAGGAAGACTACGGAGTACCCAAGTCCAATCTAAGCCCTCATCGTAATATTGGTCGGGAACACGTCGTCTCCGCCGGCGGCGAGACGGTTGTAGCGGTCCTCGCAGTAATCGTCGCTGTCAATCCACTTGCAGATCCAGCAGCGGAAGTTTGTGCACATAAGTCGCTTGTCGAGACCGCGCGAGCCGATGACGATGCCGTCGCCGGCCTCATCAGACTGCTGTACGGGGGAGGTCAGGGCGGTTGTGGCGAGGGCCATAAGGAGAACGGAGATGGTCTTCATGGTGGTGGATATAAGCAGGATCGCGACCTTTTGTGGATCTGGGTGGTGAAGTAGCTTCGTGGGTGCGGTGGTCACAGAAGACGTCTGCTTGAAGGTGGAGGGCAATGAATGACTTGATGAGTCTAAGATTGAGATCTGAGATGTTTCTTTGATTCTTGGCCCATTGCAAGATGGGGAAATCCGCTTAGATTTATAGAAAACTCAAGTCACGCGTGAGCTGGATTCTTCAGGGGTTGAAGTTTACTCAGGGTCAATCGCGGAGAGCAAGTCCGGCGGCTGAGGCGAAGATGATCACCCCTGGTCTGAAGATTCTGACGCTTAGTGCCGCTCACTCTGCTGTTGCTAGATGATGAAGACTTACCGCAAAAAAAGCCTCGCGGAATATCTGACCCTAACCATACTCTCCCAGGTTGCCGTCTGCTAAGATATTGGACTCTTAGACACTGGGTTGAGATACCTGGTCCATTGGATCGGTCTTCGTATTTCAAGTCCCGCGTCTGATGCTGGGCCACGTTACATTTGGCCGGTCGTTTACTTGCAATGGTTGAGAGTGTGAATGAAGCCGAAACCATGCCTTGGGGGGTGAAGCGTCCAAGTCGGAGAAGAGGTGTTAGCTCGGAGGGGCTGAGGCTCCGCGGGTATGGCGGCGCCAAGCATCGCCCTGGATGGCTCCTCACTGGCTGCAATGGTTAGCCGCAGGCTGAGGCGGTCGCCGCTAAGTGGGGGCTGTGAGGTGCCTGAGGTGGTCAGCGACACGCACGGTTCGACGGCTCGAAACAATAGCAACCAGAGTGCCGGCATCCAAAAAAACGCCCAATTGTGGGGACGGCAGCTGATGTTTGATGAGGAGACTTCAAATTGCGAAAGCTAGGGCACTTATGCCTCCCAATGAACCCAGCGATGCAGTGAAGGCACCTCTTCCCCCTTGCTCAATCAAGCCAACGGCGGGGGACGGGTACCTGGAAGGCGAGCGCTAACCCAAAACCGGCGGGAAGTGGAGTGACCAGACCCCGAACGTCAACCTCGCTCCAGCCAAGCGTGGCTTCGAATCCAAAACACAACACCGGCTCTCACGGAATGGAATCCCCCCGACTGAAAGATACAACCCAAACTGAACCCATCCAGATACGAGCCAAGAGACGCAAGGTGCGCCGCGGAACGTCCGGCTGCTGGGAATGCAAACGTCGCAAGGTCCGCTGCGACTGGGAGTCGACCTCTGCCACTGTCTGCTCGGCCTGCAGTCGTCGCGGGGCACAATGCGTTCCTCAGTACGTTTCCGAGGGCACTGCAGAGGGTGGGAATCACCGTGAGGTGTCTCTGCGGTACCAAGATGTCGCCGAGAGCATAGGGCGAGTGGAGACGCTGGTACATGGGCTCGTCCAAGCACGGCCGGGGCATCAGTTCCCCTCTCCAGCCAGCAACGGACCGTCCGGACCTACCGGGAAGGAGGTCTCCCGGCGGTATCGCACGCTGCGGAGTGCCGGCCTCGCCAGAAATAACCAACTGCACGACGTCACCCGCGAACAATGGTTCCTCGGCTCGCCACCCGCCGCGGCCGAGCCCCTGGGCCGGCTCATCCACTCTTTCCTCCCCCCTCCCCACGTCGCCGCCGTCATCATGCGCTGCGAGACGTACATCACCCTCTCCCTCGGCCGCGCCAAGGACCCGTACGCACGCCTCACCCCGTCTCCACTTCAACAGCCCGACTCACCCAACTACAACATGGACCTCCCGCTCCCGACCGCCAGCCCCGCCACACTCGCCGCCAAGCTTCTTCAGCTCGCGCTGTGTCTACAGCAGATGCACCCTCAGCTTGACCTCTCGCCGCTGCAGCTCGGTAGCCGTTCTGTCAGGGATGTGGCGGATCATTACTTCTCGGCTGCCGTGCGACTGGTCCTTAGGGATGCGCCTGGAAGTACCGACGAGAATGTGGTTCCGCTAGATGGCCTCGGTGCGCTCATGCTG
>Ga0247777_1000228_pt1 | contig 14925 bp, 21 predicted proteins | sample UWRJL154409C5_FD_179937 | JGI IMG/M metagenome (GOLD analysis project Ga0247777, IMG submission 179937) | Plant litter microbial communities from Arlington Agricultural Research Station in Wisconsin, United States - UWRJ-L154-409C-5 | ecosystem: Environmental > Terrestrial > Plant litter >...
TCTTGCTCTGTGCTTCGCACAGCAAAATGACAAGCTTGGAGACGACTCCCACCGTGAATATCGTGGCCATGGTCGAGGTAGCGTCTGAAAGCCACAGAGTTCGAGAACGGGCGATATCGAAAGGGAGGGTCAAGGCCAGATAGGAGTTTAGGAGCACGGAGGATCGCAGAGACCGGTTGTGTTCCAGCGAGGAGAGAACAAGGAAGATTATTGCGTCCAGGAGACGGAGAGTCTCGGACGTGATACTGGTATTGATTGCCACCTGGGACGGGAACGGAATGTCTTTACGGGAGGCAAATACCACGAGCCCGATGGCCAGTCCTAAGTGTGTAACAATGGCGCCCTGAGAGGAGTAATGAGAAGGAGTTCCGACTGTGGAGTCATGGTCAACGCAGGGTACCTACAGACTTGAGCAGCTGAAGGCTTCTAGCAGCAATCATGCCGGGCCGGCGATAAAGATGCCGAAGCCGAAGTGCCGCCAGAAGAAGAAAGCAAGAGGAAGGCAAGATGGACAAGAAGGAATCCTCAAAGGCCATTGTAAAGTCGAAGTTGTCTCGGCAGCCAACAACGGTAGGGCCAAAGACGGCGGCGTCGTTGCGGCACGCCGAGGCATTCCCCCTTGGTACGCCCGACATGATCGGAAGGACTGTTGAGGGTTCGAGGGGAGCGGTAGGCGTGGCCCTTTGGGACGAAGCCAGTGGTAAACTATCGATCGTCGCCCCTGGTGAGATAGGGAACAATCTACATCTGATCGCAAGCTTCGGCTTGAATCCTGAATTGGGTTGAATTTCAATGACGGAGGAGAGCTGTCTCGCCTGTTGCAACGCGTCACGGCGTATGCCTGGGAATTCGGGATCGGCCGGGTACGGGCGGTCAGGGGCAGCGAGACTGTGCCCCAGACCAGCAGCAGCGTCAATAGCCGACCAAGCCCGAAGCTCCCTTTACCCATCTTTTTCAAATAAGGAAGGTTGTGCTGAGAGTATCTGTGATTCAAGCCAAGTAAGAAACCTCCCGCTCTAAGGCTGCTACCGTATCATGCCTCGGGACCTAAGTACCAGCGTCGCCCCTCTTGAGTAAGGTACCTACACGCCTACAGTAGGAACCGCAGGTAGGTACAGCTCCTGAGCTCCTGAGGAAACGTTAGATGGTACCTGCAGCGGCTTTGAAGGGGGCGGGGGGTTGCAGCTGCTGTGAGTCGATCCCCTGAATTCCCCTGACGCTGCCCGTGGGAAGCCCCTGAATTACCCAAGACCACCAAATGATTACAGTACCGTAGGTACTAACCGTAGCGTCAGCAATGGTCCTCCTGTACATGGATGCTACGCTCTTGCGGGCAACCTAATGCTCGCCGTCGGTACCTACAAAGGTAATTAGTACCTTGGTGGGTGATCCCGTTCCCGTAGATTCCCGTCAAAGAATCGTCCGGAAACGTCGCATCGTGTTGAGGCTTAGCGGCATCGGGAGATGCTTCATTGTCACTGACGTCTGGGTTTCACCCGAATCCGGCGGGTGGCACGTGTGACGTGCCTAGGAGGAGCGTTCTTTGACGATGGAAATCCAAGTACAGAGTGGCGAGCCGCATGCAGACACCCGAGGAGCACCCAAACAGGTCCCGAACCGTGTCGCGACATGCGATTTCCATGACCTTTTGCCTACCCATTTAAGAATTCGAAGCCGCTAACTCACCTGCCTCCTAGGAAGGTGGGAAGGCCGTGCTATTCCGGTACTCGTTGCGCCACCATACCCGGCTTTCTCCGCGGTAATTACCTCCCGACGAGTATTGGCCATGATCTCCAAGCCCATCGAGCCAGTGGTGGCAGACCGAAGAGACCTGCCGCGCCACTACCGGTTTCTGGCCAAGGGGAACGTCTATCTGACAGCAAATTGTCGTCGACGAACACAAGATGTTGACGAGACCGTCTATATCGTCCAAAGTCTCCACCCTAGGCTCCAAAAAAAGGTTCAGTCCGGGATTGGGATCCCAGCGACCATATACCGCGATGTCCTGCGGGCCGAAGAGGCGACCAGAAGCATACGAGCTGCAGCTGTTCAGCGGAGAGACGAGGCCATGGCCCGCGAGTTCGAGGCGTCCTTGATGAAACAGTTTCCAAAGGTCCCCGGCGACGTCGTGAATGAACTGGTCCGACATGCCACAGCGAAACGCTCCGGGCGAGTGGGACGGACCGGTCTGCTCGACCCTGACGAACGCGTGCGACTTGCCGTCAATGCACACATCCGACATCGACACACCGAATATGACCAACTCCTACGGGACGGGGCAATCCGAGAGGACGCACGAGCCGCAATCAGGGGGAAGGCCGCCGGCGTCGAGAAGGAATGGGCTGGAAACCCCCCAATTCGTCGTGCCAGCACGACAGGCAACAACCGTCTGATGCGCAAGACCAGAAAGGCCCTTGACTCCGAGGGCCCCAGGAAGAAACCCGCCATTGCCCTCCGGGGGCCCAAGATTCCTACCAACATGGAAAAGCAGCAGCGCAGAAAAAAAGCAAACTCTTCCTGGCCGAAACTAGCCCACGGTAGTCATCAAGGCGAAACCTCTCAAGGCGGGAGGCAGTCCTGAAAGAGGGCAAGAAGGCAGGGAAATTGAACAACTCTGAAGCTGAAAGAGACGGACGACAGCCTCTGCCGATACTCGGTATGCGTCAGCCTGGCAGGATGCTAGAGGTCTACTGCAAGTTCCCAAGAAAGGTACTTGGATAGGTAGGTACTTATCGAGCCATGGAAACCACACGGTAGTTGCCTAGGTCACCCTCACGGGCGCCATTGAGGGGCTCGGGAGACTTGGGGTTAGTGGAGTTTGAAGATCATTTAACTTATTAGAGAGTGTCGCTGGTCTAGCTTGACAGTTGCCTACGATTTAGAGGACGCCCCTGAGGTTGACGTTGCCCGCGCTTTGACGCTGGAGACCTCTTGTCTCCATCATTACTACCGGAATTTGCGCAACTGCCAATTCATTCGCCGCCGTGTCTCCGCTCTCGCGGCGCGGTCCGTTAATAATATCTTCAAAGCGGCCGGTCAGGCCATAGATGCAAGCCGTCTGAGCCGGCCCATATCGTTCGGTGTATAATTAGGGCCCGGGAGGGAGTCCGCCGGGAGCCATCCCGACCGGCCTATAGGAGAATTTACACGGTTCCACTGGCCCTACATACTCCGTACTATACTGCACACGACCCCGTCTTCCCGCCTGGCGGCCAGAAGCAAACGGTTGTACGGAGTACTCGGGTTATCATCGTAGCCTCGCCTGATGTAGTATTGGGTTCGACCTGTTCTCTCCATCTCAACATGCCAGACCAGCTTTGAGGAAAAGCGAATAATTTGGAGAATCGTTCAATTCGGGATTTCGGAGTCTCCAGTCCTACGGTAGGTATGTCTCAAATCGATTTTCCGGGCATCCTTGTTTGGACGGGTTGCATGCATCCGACTCGCCGCACATCCCCACCAGCATCCGGACTCCGTGGCGGGGATGAGTGCGGCCTTCCGTCCCCACGCCCAAAGGAGCCAAGGCATTCCGGGGGACATATAGTCCACCGTACCCCGTGAGATCCCGACTCTGGGAAAGCACAAATTCTGAAGCCGTGGATCATTATATTCTCCAGACACGAACACTGATATCTCCCCAAGCTCCGCAAGCCACTCTCAAAGCCAAGTCATCATGGGGGCTGCGCTGGGTCGTCTTTCCCGACGGGAGCAGAAGCCACCCTCGGACCAGATTTCTTTCCAAGACTACCTTGGGCTCTGCGACGTCATGTACGAGTGGTCGGCCAGCTACGACACCAAGAACTGGGATCGGTTGCGGAAGTGCATCGCGCCGACGGTGCGGGTACGTCCCACCACACCCGTCCCTAATAACCAGGTAGTTACACGGTCTGACGAGTAGTGTCTTCCCTAGATTGACTACCGATCGTTTCTCGACAAGATCTGGGAGGCGATGCCGGCCGAGGAGTACCTGGCCATGATCAGCGACGAGTCGGTTCTGGGAAACCCTCTGCTGCGGACGCAGCACTTCATCGGGGCATCGCGGTGGGAGAAGGTGTCGGACACCGAAGTCATCGGGTGGCATCAGCTGCGAGTGCCGCACCAGGTCTACGCCGATGCGTCGATGAAGGAGGTGACGGTCAAGGGCCATGCCCACTCGCTCAACCAGCACTGGTACCGCAAGGTCGACGGCGTGTGGAAGTTTGCCGGCCTCTGTCCGGACATTCTGTGGACCGAGTACAACTTCGACCGGGTCTTCGCGGCGGGCCGAGATGCGTTTGGCGATGATTCGGACACTGCTTCGTCGGAAGGGAAGAAAGACTAGTAGGGTGGTGTGTGACGGCCGCGTATGAATGGGTGTGCCGAATTGACAGGGAGTTTGGTACCTAATTGGGTGTTTGCAGCCCAGGTGCGCGCATGTTGCTCACCATAGGGTTCAAGGCATTATACATACCTAATCGTTGCTTATTTGTCCGACGATTGACGAGGAGACGAGGTCGCGGGAAGGGTGGATGTAATTACCCCAACGCGTAGTTGCTCCGCGCATCGGAGCGTTCTCCGTGCCAAAATCGCTAAGCCATGCGATGTCGACGTCCCCAATTCAGGCCACGAGGATAAATTCCTTGCCGGAAGGAGCCCGATCAGATCAGATAAGGGTCATAGTAGTATTACAGTAGGGTCCGGCTTTTGTAATCTTATCAGATGATCTCTCCAACCAGCGCGCGAGTGTCGTAAGGGATGACGACGTTTGTCGACGGCTGACGACGTTTGGCGCATCCAATGACAGCAGATACGCGCCTCAAGCTGCAGTAGCTTGGGTTGCAGCCGCGCGTGTATCCGCCTTCCAACCTACTAGGTAAAGTACCGAGGAGGTAGTTTGGTAGGTAGTAGTGTCTTTGCCGGTACCTGAGGTACTGTACCCCGAAGGCTGGGTCCGTTCCGGTGCAGCTCCGAGCCCCTCTCGGAGCCGAGGCGGCCCCGTCTGACGACAATCACTCACGGACGTCCTCTTAACCTACCCCTCGCGGAACAGTTACCACGGGTCTGCCAGGCGCTGACTGCACTTGCCCTGCAAGATCCTCGCTCCTCCTTCCTGCGCCCTGGTCCCCCCAAAGCCAATATCGAGTCACCCACCCCAAAGGCCTACGGACCTAGAACCTCAGTTCTCAGGTACCCAGGCACTTAAAAGCAGACCCCAACCCCAACCCATTCTCCCAACCCCAAGTCCCCATTCTCCAGCTTGTCCACCGCTTTCGTATCTCCGACATCCTCCCAATTTCAGAGTTTGAAAGATCGTCACAATGACCACCAGCCAAGCCTTCACGAGCGCCTTCCACGAACACGACCCCCGCTGGAACGCGGTCGACGAGTACGCCTTTGGCCACTCGCACCCGTCGACGCGCCCCAACACCGAGGCGCTCCGGCACGCCCTCGAGAACTCGCAGGCCGCGGGCCTGCCCGACATCTCGGCGTCGGCGGCCCAGGCCAAGTACATGGCGCTGCTCATCCGCGCCCAGGGCATCACGCACGCGCTCGAGGTCGGCACCCTCGGCGCCTACACGGCCATCTGGCTGGCCAGCGAGAACCCCGGCCTGCACCTGACCACGGTCGAGTTCAACTCCGAGCACGTCAAGGTGGCGCGCGCCAACATTGAGCACGCCGGCCTGACGGACCGCATCGAGCTGATCGAGGGCGCCGGCATCGACGTGCTCCCGCGCCTGCTGGAGGAGGTGCAGGCCGGCAAGCGCCCCAAGCTGGGCTTCACCTTCATCGACGCCGACAAGCCCAACAACTGGAACTACTTCGACCTGGCGGTGCAGATGTCGGCGCCCCAGGCCTGGGTTGTCGTGGACAACGTCGTGCGCCAGGGCAAGATTGTCGATCTGGAGAATCTGGACCCGCGCTTCTACGGCGCCAGGGAGGCCATTGAGAAGGCGGGCAAGGACCCCCGGGTAGATTCGGTCGTCATCCAGACGGTAGGCGAGAAGAACTACGACGGGGCACTTTGGGCCGTGGTGCGCTGATAGAACAGTGACAACGAGGCGAGGGGTACGCAGAAGCAAGGCTGAGTGTTGCTGTGGGAGAGAGATAAACCATGACTATGCCCCATGCCACCGACATCGGCAGAGTTAAACCCGCGGCGCAGAGATAGTTACAGCTTGCCGTCTCTGACCATTACCTTCGTATCTGCGTTATGAATGGGGAAACGGATGATTCTATAAACCCGAACATTCCCTAGGAGTTCCGCTTCAGGGGCAGGGCCTAGTGCGGAACCCTTTCCCTAGCTGTCCTGACCCCGCGATGACACAGTCCAACCTTGGCCGAGCACAATCATGTCGAACCGCAACAACCAATTTGAACCACCTTCGTCGTGGTTGGGACCTTATAAGCCCAAAACCGCAAAGGCGAGGCCGCCCACGACGGCTACCACACCTGCCGTGGCCTTGGCCGCAAGGCCGGTCGAGGTGCTCGAAGTCGACGCGGGCTTTGGCGTGGCCGAGGCGATGGTGTTGTTCGGCTTGATAGTTTGCGTGGACGTCTGCACAGCGACCGAGCCCGAGGTCTTGGAGAGGCTCCCGGTGGTGGTCACAGAGTGGGAGTGGGTGTCAGTCGCGCCGCCGGTGCCCGTTGGCTTCGTCGTGCCCTCCGTCGTCGTAGCCGTGGTGTCCGTCACATCCGCCTTGGAGCCGCCCGTGATGCGGAAGCCGGGCGACCATTGCCAGTGATCGTCGTCGGACTCGAGGATGATCTTCAGGCCGTATCGGGCCTTGTCTCCGAGGGTCGCGTCCACCGCCCAGTCGTACTTGCCCGCCTTGTTGTCGACGCCGGCTGTGTGGGACGAGGTTAGTGAAGGGCTCTTTCTAGGTGTGGAGTGTGCGGGAGCGGGAAGGTCGCGCAGGAAGGTCGCGGGAAGAGCCGGCTACTCACTCGCAACGGTCTTGACAGTCGAAAGAGTCGCAGCGGAGCTGCCTCCGTACAGCACGATGCGGACAGGCCCATTCAGGGTGTCGTCGTGCGGGGCGGTCCATTGAATCGTGTACGTCTTGCCGGCGGGGACGGCCTCATCCGGACCGGGCTTGAAAATGCTGTCGAAGTGCGCATCCGGCTCCGAGTCGTGCGCGACACCAAGACCGGCCAGGCCCAGAACGGCCGCAAGTACGAATCTCATTGTAATTAGGCGGCGCTGGGGCTGTGTCGCGATTGATGGGTGACGACGGTAAAGAGGGATTTGCTGTCGGTGAGGGAGGCAGCGTCAACGTCAGCGGCAGTGGTTGGAAAGCGAGTGTTGAAATAAACAAAGAACAGCTGCAAAAGACAGAAAACCCCGGAGTGATTCGATTCGCACCGCGTTACGCCTCGCTTTGGCGTGGCCGCAGGCTTGCCGGGGGTCGCGGAATTTTATATAAAGGCAGACCACCTCCAAGAGGCCAACCGGCCACCCACCGATCTCGCCATCGTCTCCCACCGGCTTGGGAACCAACGCGACATGCAGGCCAATAAGCGCACCTCCCATCTGAAGGGCCTTCTCCTCCTCCTCCTCCTGAACTAGGCCCCCACCCGCTGCCCCTGGGTGGCGCGGGGTCCTATACGAAGTATCGTGGCCTAGATCCAGGCTGCGCCCGGGTATACTCATTCTGATATTAGCCAGTCAACGGCAACTAAAGGCTGAGGCCGGGACGGTTGGTGTCGCCGCCTGCCCTTGATTAGCACTCGATGAAGCCAATCTTCCGGCCGAGCCGCCTCACCCAGTGCCCCCGTGGGGATCTCTGGCCTGAGAATTCGTGTGTAACCCGAGTCTTCTCCACGAGAACCAACTTCGGGGAACAAGATGTTCTATGAGCTTCGAATTAGGAGTGTCTCACCGCCCCTTGGGCGCTTTCCGCTCGTTTCGGGGAGGGATGGGCACGCCACATTGTTTTTTGGACTTGTTAGAACCTGCAAGAAGGTACGCCCCCTGCCGCTTTGGAAAACTCGGCAGAGGGAGTCCAGTTGAGGCGGCCATCTCTTCCAAACCGGGCTACACGAGACATGTGCTATTCAATGTCACACGAGACCAGACCGCTGGACGAGGCCGACGGTGGGATATGCACCAACTCCGCGCCATGGTCGGCGCCCGTCTTTGGATGGTGTTGTCGCCGCCGTCAAGGTCAGGGATTTGTCTCGCCCTTTTGTGATCCAGGCCTCGGGGGCCACATCCAATAAGATTCCTCTCACTGCAAGCATAGAATGTTAACCAAGGCACAGACAGACGACCGGGTTTGACGCTGTGGTTAAGACTCGAGGCTCGTTGCGCCTTCTCAGACGAGCCACGTCTGGCTAGGAGTCTTTTCGCGGGCCCCCTGTGTGATGGACCGCTCCTCGGTACCACTCCAGCAGAATGGTCGACAGTGATTGCTTCTTCACTCGGCAATTGGCCCTGGGAAGCGGAAGGTCGTGAGCGTATGTCTGCCCGTCTCTCGAAGCCTCGCTGTTGCACAAACGCCAGGCCAGCTCTGGCCCACACCGCCGGCTGCACGTGTCAGTCCTGCATGGCACCAGCCCTTTCCCAAGGAGACCAACGGCACAACGCTTTGTACGTCCAAGAAGCCCTTGTCGGCATGATATGACTGGTAGGCTTGTCCAGCCCCCGGACCGGTAGCCACGTTTGGCCGTGGGGAGAGACAGTTCCGCAATCGACCCATGGCGTCCCGCTCTGGGCTCTGCTCCCCAGAGCTGTGACCCCTTGAGACCCTTGAGACCCCGCGAGACGGGGAAACTTGAAAGCGGACCAGTGGAGCGTCAGAATCTCAGCCCTTTCCCTTCTCTTCTGGGCTTGGTCTCTAACCTGAACCCGCAACTCAACTCCACACCACTCCAAGACGGGCGCCTCGTCGTCGCACGGCGCGTGCAGCCAACACGTGTCCCGGGGCATGGCAACCTGAGCACCCGGCGAGTCTTCCACACCGTGGCGGCCAATCTTTCAAGCCTCATGGCCGCCGACGGAGTCTATGCCGGGGGCTCGACCACGGCTCGGGGGAAGGTGTGCCCTGGAGCGCCGGTGTACCCCTGGACGGCCAAATATTGCGGACACCGGGACGAGCCACTCCGCCCTGCGGACGAGTTGAAGAATCTGTGCGGAGTGGACTTGCTCGGACTATAAGGGGGAGGGAGTCGCCATGGGCCATCGTCGTGCTGGGCCACTGAACCATCGAGCCCAGATGTCAAGGTCAACGACGGCGTGTTCCGTGACAGCCCCGAGACCCCGCTGACCCAGTTGTACCGGCGTGGCAGCTCGCAGGGAGGTCTTCCCAACGGTCGAGGACGCTGCCGAGCACGGTCAGTCGGCCCGAGGCACCTTCCCCAGACTTCTACCTCGTCCGGGAACCCGACTGCAGCGACCCGACCATCCGCTCCTGCCCCCTGCGGGCCCATCCCGGCGCACTCGACCAGTGGCTGCCGTCGATTCTCCAGTTGACCCCTGTCAGCAGCCCGGCGTGCAACCTGTCGTGTCCGACGTTCTCGGGCCGCGAGCGAGGCTACGGGGGGTGTCCAGCTCTACATCGTCACGAGCACAATTCGCATAGTAGACATCCACGATGTGCAACTTTTACTATCTCCACCTCCACCACCTCGACACCTGCACCCGCCGCATCGAGTTTGTCGTGAATTACGACTTCTGCGCGTCCGCCGTCGTCGACCCCGCGACCAGCCAGCAGAAGCCTTGCCAAGCGCTCTTCTACGACCACGGGCGCAGCGGCGTCCTCGACTACGATAACCCGTGCGCCTCGGGAGGCTGTCTGGCCAGTCCCGACTGCAGCTCGGGGGCGTGCCGCCTCGAGCAGCTGAACGGTCGATGGCTGTGCTGCCGGTGTGGCCGTGGGGGTAACACGCAGAACTGGTGTCGTCATCCTCTTAAGAGGAGTCCCGATACCTTCTGTGAGTACTCTGGCCGTTCCGTCGGCTCTTCGGGATAACGCGATCCCCTGGGATACGATCGGTGGCGGGATGCTTGAGCCAAGGAGAACTGCTGACCCCTTCGGCCATGACAGGTTATCGTATGCCGAACCCAGTTCCCTCCCACCTCATGTGGAGTGCCGAGACACCCCGTCGAGGACCCCAAAACCGTCCCGGGCTTCACGCGGCTTCGAGTTAATGACACGCAGAATATTGACACTGACACTCCACCCCGGCAGATGTGTGCTGCTCGGAATGCAGCCCCGACCCCGAGACCGCTGCGTGAACAACCTACCTATCGGAACCGACAGTTGTTGCAGTGCTGTGGCAAGGAGTCGAGCAAGAGGATGCTGATAACGGCCTGCCACTTCACACTAGCCGAAAGAGACCGATGTCGCATACGATCGAGTATGGAAGCAGTTGCGACGATAAGGAGCGTTGGATGTTCTGTGATGAGAACTTGAAGCGGGAGGTACCAGCACTGCCGGGCCCCTGAGGCCGAGGCTCGCTTGGGGAGGACGGCGGACTTCTGCATTTTTCTTGTGCCGTTGCACCTCTTCGAGTCCTCTTTCCGCTGAGACTGCACGGATCAACGAGGCAAGCAGGGCCAAGGGGCCGCCCACTTTGAGCGACCCAAGGCACCACGTGGTCGACGATGACCGCAGTCGGGGCGAGTCGGTGGCATCTGGTACAACTATTCCATAGCGCGTAACAAAGCCTCCGTGTCTCTCTCGGCTCGTACATGCCTTGGCTGTTCGCCATTGGGATCGCCCCTGTAGGTCGGAGGGGATAGGGCCCATTCAGGGCTCCATCAACGAGGACAACCCGCAGCGACTTCTTCGCAAGACCAGGTAGAAAACGGCACGCGTGACAGAAACTGCCCGACGCCGAAGACCACGACGCCCATGTTCCGGCATACACTGGGAACCATGGGACCAAGAGTGACGGCCAGAAGGAGGACTAGTGCGACTAGATCATTGGCGGAAACGGAAAGCTGCTTGTGACGGCTCTCATCATCACTGCCGTGAGGCGCCCGGAAACTTTCGGAGGCGCTGGCACGCCTCGTCGGGTATGTCGGCCTTCCGAGAGGGGCTCGGAGTGCGTGTAACATGCCGACCACCTTTGTGTTGACTGCAAGATCGGAGAGCCTCGAGGCCCGGAGGTTGCGCACACGTCGCTTGGATCCACGGGAGCACCGCTTCGTTTTGAGGAGAACCTTGGGTGCGCGTGGGCCATGCCGAGAAGGGTCGTCGGGTCCAAAAGAAGGGGGCCAAGACCGCTTTGTGCCTTCATCTTGGACTGTGGTGTCCCCGTCCGACTCAGCCGCAGTGATCTTCCACTGCCATATCGGGAAGACGGCGTCTGCGAAACCCCGGGAGACAAACGGACAGAGTTAGGCCGTCTGGCTGAGACATAATAAGAGTAGCCAGAAGGGGAAAGGCAATCGGCGATTCCCCGATCCCAGAGCGAGAGACGACGAGAGACTGGAGAGAATTTGCTCTGGCCCCGCCCCGAGAACCAGGTCGTCGGTTGGTCGTACGGCATGCTGTGCCAATATCCAGCTCGATCTGTGAGTTACGCCGGATCTCCGAGTTCCTGCACACGCCCGCTGAGATCGAGGGAGGAAGTACAACCGGGGTTTCAGACACGGTCTCGCGGTAGGGAAGGCGGCGGCTGTTTCGACATCAACAGCATCACAGGTGCCCCGAAATAATTCGGGGACTGTTCCCTCGCCATGTCCCCTACGAAGTGGCTGGTCGCCTGCTCCGTATGTATTCTCGAAGGGCACTGCCCTCGTGTTGGGGTGCCCCGGCCGGCGTCGAAGACGGGCCCGGCCCCATGTGCCTTGCCGCTCACAGCCCAGATTCCATCCACTCTGACGTGGCCGATGCCGCTGCGCACGCGATTGCGCAGAGATCGAACAGGACGACCAAGATGGGGGCTGAAACCGCCGCACTCGTCTGCCCTAGGCTGCTCCGGCCTGCCTCTCGAGCATCGGCGGGTATGAAGATCGGAGACATTCCCTTACCGGATGAACACCGCTTGGCCGGGGCGATTCGCGGCTTTCGCCGGCCATGGGACTATTCAACAAGTATAAGACGAGGCCAGCTGTAAGCTGACGACGGGGTGGGTGGCGGGGAGGGAGACTGGTGGAGCCTGTCCAAGCTGGCCATCTGTACTGGGAAATCATCTTAGCTTGCCAGTGTGCGAGAGACATCCAGCGCTTTCCGGTTCGAAACCATGTGCCACGGTCATCCCCATCACCACTCGTGCGGACACCAGTCGGTGAAGTGGCACTACTGCCCCAGGGCCCTCATCGACCTCGACACGGGCTACGAGACGTCGTGCGACAAGGCCACCTTCGCTTCCTCGCAGCCGTCCAAGATGGCGTGCCCCTTGCAGAACTGCGAGTTCAAGACGCATGGGGGTCAGTGGATCTGCTGTGCCTGCCAGCAGGGACCCAACGAGCGGGGGTGGTGCGCCTTCGACAGGCCGCGATGGGAACAGAACCATTTGACGGGGGACTGGGCGAGGGTCGAGTCTTGCGACCACGGTTGCTGTAAGAACTGCATTGGTAGCCGTGAGTGACCACCCAGGGCCGGCGAGAGTGGGACACGTCTTGTTCTGTCGACTAACCAGCCCTAGTTCCGGGTCCGTTAGAAGCGGCCACGAAGGTCCAGAGAAAGAACGGCGGCCCGCGCAAGTCGGCGTCCCGGACGGCGGCCAGGCGCGGCCTGGACCGGAGACACGACGAAGCCGGCCCTGCGGGTAGCTCAGGCTCCCGCAGCGGCGTATCTTATGACGTCCAGCTGGACTACGGCGGGGGGAAGGCTAAGCCGTCACAGCGGAAGCAACACAAGACGCGGGAGCGGGAGGAGTAGCAAGGGGGTTTGGTTGGCGGCCGGGACCTCGTACTCCGTAGGGCGAAGTCTTCTACCGAGGAAACCCCGCGAGGTCTGTCCTCCCATTCAAGTGCCCAAGACGCAGCTGTGCGGTTGCTTGCCTCGAGTCCTCCCTGCCTGCGTGAAGAGGAGAAGATCTGAGCACCCTGTCGCGCCAGCGGCCTCGTGTCGACTGTGACCCAGGACAGTCCGTTCACGTGGCGAACAGGCATTCAAGGCGGCGCGCTAGGCCTCTGCAGGAAATGCCGACCAGCCCCTGGCGGCGCCTGCCGACCTCTCATTCGCCGAGGACAGGGCATCCACGTGTGCCGGAGACGCCATGCAGTATGTATTTTAACTTGCCTTTCGGAGACGAGCTAAGCGGGGCATCGTCGGGGCGTCCGAGGGGGGCCAGGCCCATCGGGGGATCTCCAGAAGCGAGACAACGGCGCGAGGAGCCATCTCGATACTCCGGGAGCAACCTAGTGGAAAGGAGGTCCGGTCCAAGTCAGCATCAAGCGCCGTGTAGAATACAGTCATCCGTAAAGCGACTGGGCTGATAGCCCTAGAAAATCAATCCACCAGTAATGTAACTAGCCGGCTCTCTTATGGAAAGGGGGGGAGAGAACCGCGAAATGAAACTGGCTAAAAAAGGGAAGTAAGTAGGTACTCCGTAATGGTGCTCGTCCGGAGTAATAATGAAGAGCACGAGCGAGAGAGCGAGATGGGGGCCCCGACAGCCCGTCCGTGACGCCGAATCCTGGAAAAGCGGGGGGGTCCGGGCGGGAGAAGGAGCAGAGGCAGTTTGAGCCGCCGCACGTGGCGCAGGTCCGCTCCCAACTTAGGTAGTAGGGTGGACACCACCCGAAGCATCCTCCGTCCGCCAACACAATCCATTGTCGCTCGTCTCCGCCGCGCCCCTTCTGTTCGTTTGCCCGAACCCAGACTACGGGACGTTCGCGACCGTTCACCTCTAGACCATCCCAGGGCCCGCTCTTTGTCGTTGCTCGTCGCCCAGCGAAAGCCGCTCCTCGGGCCCTCTCCGGCCGAGCCATTCCCGCCCGAAACGAGGGCCTCGCCAGCCGGCAGTACACCAACCTCGCGTCCTTGCCGGACGTCCTCGCATCGACGCCATGCCGGCTTCGTTGGATTCCGCGCGTCCCATTATGGCGCCGTCGGTAGGTGCCCGACCACGCTGCTGCCCGGGGGGCAGCGCTGACAGCACGAAACGTTGAGGCTGACACGGGGCGACTCGCCCCTATTCAGGCCCGCACATCGGTCCGCTACAGCACCTACAGCACCGCGCCGTCCTTCGCGCCGACAGTTCGAACGACCGACTCGGCCAGCGCCGAAATCCGCGACATTGAAAAGGGCCTTGATCGTATGGAGAACAAGGCCCTCCTGCAGCAGCGCGTCGTCCTGGACGAGGAGAAGACGGCCAACCTCCAGAAGCTGGCGCTGGGCGCCAAGCTGGAGCGTGCCCTCGACCGGAGATTGTCCAGCCAGGATGCCGTCATGCGGAAGCGGGTCAAGAAGACGAAGACGCTGGCCGACAAGGAGAAGGCGTAAGGCGTCGAGGGTCTCACGCGCGGTGGTCGAAATCCGGCCGTGCGTCTGTTGGGGGCATATGTGGGCAGCGGCAGAGCCGGTTTCGTTCCAAGTCGTCGAAGAATATTTCTCCCAGGACCCTTCTCCGGCGGTATCGCTCGCAACGCCCGGGACATTGCTATGTAGTCGAACAGAACAGAAGTAGAGCGGTTTCACCATCATGGGGTACATACACACCGTCGTCGGCGCAACGATTCTTCGCCTACGGCACTCCAGGAAAACAGAGAAAGTCCAACTATCCGTACCAGTTTGTTTCATTCGCTCCATTATGGTGTGATTGTGGTGCCGGAACGGCTAGGATACCTGCGGCCTGTCTCACCCTTCCGCCAGCACCCGTCTAACAATCGCTTTGTTTGGCGTCAAGTTGTGCCGCTTCCCAAACAGCCTGCCCAACTCTGGCCCGGCCTACCGCGAGCCAGGTTGTAGCCTGCCTCGTGGGGACAGGGCGAGCGTCTTCTCTCTCCCCCCCCCCCCCCCCCCCCCCCCCCCCCCCCCCCCCCCCCCC
>Ga0247777_1000229_pt1 | contig 14901 bp, 16 predicted proteins | sample UWRJL154409C5_FD_179937 | JGI IMG/M metagenome (GOLD analysis project Ga0247777, IMG submission 179937) | Plant litter microbial communities from Arlington Agricultural Research Station in Wisconsin, United States - UWRJ-L154-409C-5 | ecosystem: Environmental > Terrestrial > Plant litter >...
GGGGGGGGGGGTGGGGGGGGGGGGACGCGGTGCGACGGGACTGGACTACGGAGAGATTGTGAGGCTTTCGGCCATCGTCACGTACCCAGCCCGTGTCCGGTTTGAGGACGCGCTGGACGGCGGGTTGGGGAGCCTGGGTGGCCGTCGTGGTTGCGAGAATGCACAGCAGGAAGAACAACCGTGAGAGCGCGGTAGCGGTCGCCACTCGAGTTCGCCGCGAAGCGGGGTCCGAGTTGCCCATCCCTGACGTTACCGGTACTCGGTACCCGCGTCGGGCCTTGTCTGACTGGAGAACGGCAGCCAGATGCCGGGGCGACGTCAGGCTCCGGCCGCGGCAGGCACGGCTCGAAAATGGCCGGCGTCCGGGCCACGAGACCTCGCACGCCGGACCGAGGTCCGTGGGCGAACTGTCGGCCTCGAATGGTGTCTGAGATGACCAAGCAAAGTCCTCCGAATCGGGCAAACACAGAGGAGTCGGGGTGACTGGGACACTCTGGATGCACCTCAGTTCCGGCTAAGGAGAGAGTGGTTTACGTCGTGTCAACAGATAGTGGAGCCGCCAACAGAGGAGAAAAGTCGAGAGGTCCTCGTGCCTTTCAAATCGACGCACGATCAGATAAAACGGGGGTAATGAAAACCTCGTCTCCGCCGACATATCAGCGTCGCCCCGGTCAGGCGCCTCGGCGTTTACGTACATGGACGAGTGCGATCCGGCGTCCTGCTCGTCACGGGGCTCACCAGGCTGCCAAGGACCACAACAGCGACGGCTGCTGGCCTTGAGACCCACCTACGAGAAGAGCCCCTCGGCAGGGGTATTCCAAGGCGGTCGGGCACCTTAATTCGAAGGAGGCTCCGGACGGAGGCCGTCACAGCTGGTACCTGACTGCCCAAGACTGACTCCGTTTGGCACTCAAACACTCAAGCGCTGTGTGGTAAAGTTCAAATTCAAATCCGGATTTTAATCGCAGGTCACAAGGGCTCAGGAGGCCGAGACAGGGGAGAGGGGAGGGCGACTCGTAGATACGGAGTACTCCGTACGAGAACGCTAGATCCGCCTCCGTATCGACCTCGGTGCCAGCTCCCGGGACCTGAGGGCTGTTGGAGTAACAGTATCTAGTACTGTACAGTAACTGGTCTTTGCCCCATCGAGGCATCTGAGGACAGAGCCCCCGTCTATTTCCGGACACACAGCGCGACCGAATCTATAATTTACCTATCGTTACGAGTAAATAGAGACGGGATGTCCTTATCTCGCCCGTCTGCTCCGTACCTGCTGAGCTGCTGTAGGAGCCAAGTGCCTGTGCTGCTCAGTTGCAGGGTGCCAGTATCCGACTCCGTACATACTCCGTACCGCCCTGTGACCGCTGACAGGGGCGGGGCTGAGCGCCTGAGAGGCTGAGACCCGCTTGACCCGGTCTCGCCGGTCAAGCCGGTCCGGCTACTGTATAGAGTACTCTTCTGCGATGCACAGCAGCAAGTCGAGCCGGGGTGTCATGCCTCGGTTCGCCCATTTCTCAGCATCCGGGTAGGATTCTCAACGTACTGGGCGTACTGCACAGTACCAAACTTACATTAGTTGAGTCGGCGGTTGTCCTCGCCCTTGCCTTTCCAGGTCGTGGCCCGTCCCCTAAATCCGCAGGTATGTACATAATACTTATTCTCGCCGTAACTCAGGTGGTAGTTGCCTCGGTTCACGGCGCCCATTACCAGTACTCCGTAAATCTGCGGAGTACCTAGGTACTGTACCTAACTGTACGGTAGGGGGGGTTGGGTTCCCCCTGAGCCCACTTTGCCCCTGACGTCTCCATCCTTTATAACACGTCCGTCGCCGTCTTCCGGGACGACATACCTACTCCGTACCTGTCCCGCTGATCTGTACGCCGTACGAAATTCCCAAAGCCTCCCACCCATCATCGCTCCTCGTCCGCTCATCCGCACACCCATTCTCCCGGCCAATCGAGCTTTGACGCGTGCACCGTCGGATTCAAGCCAAGGCAACGCCGCCGGGTTACCACCCGTTTGCAACGGCGCCAGTACCTACGTCAGAGCGACCACCATCGCTTCCCGACACCCCACGGGTATCTTGCCCAGCCCGTTACAGAGGTGCGTCCTTCTCCGTGCCCTGGCTCCTGTTTTATCCGACGGCGGTCCGCAGTCGTGCCGTCGCGCCGCTCCCTGCCCCTGGCACAACAGGACGGAGCGGACGAGCAGACGAGGCTTGTCCCTCGCGTCCACCCGCGCCCCTCGGTCTGGTAACCTTCCACTCCCAGCCATTTCCGTCGGCAGTCCTCCAACCCGTCCCCAGCAGGCGCTCACCCTCCTGCCGTCAGACGTCGGGTCGCAGTCATGGAAGTGCAAACTACCCTTATCTACTCTTGCGGTGGCACGAGCCCCAAGCGGTGAGCTCTGTACCGGTCCGGCCGCCAGATAAGCCCGTCATCGCTTCCTCCCGTCACAACCCCTTGCCGCTTTGGACGACGACCGGGAGAAGTCAGCTCCTGAATCTCCCGATGCCGGATCGCGCACCTCCTTTGTTCTTCACCGCAACGTGCAGCCCACCGCGCCTGCGTACCCGAGTCGTGCGAAAGGCCACGCGAGCGCCAGTCGTGCAACACGCAGAATGGCTGGGGATCTTGGAGCACGGCGGAGCTGGCGTGGGCCTTTGCCGTCTTGGACGTGCTCGGGCTCGTTCTCGGGCATATATATGATCCCGGCCTGTCGTGCCTTGTTCTCCTCGACCCCTTGCAAGGCACCTACCGCACTTACCGGCCTTCTCCTGGCACTTATTCAGGGTGCCCCTAGCCTTTCCCGCCATGATGTTGACGCTCCAGACGGCTGACTTGCCAGTCAGCTTCCCGGACTACGTAGATCCTCTCGAGCCTTACCGCGGCGTCGACACAATGGCCACGCGTGGGACACCGGGGAACGTCAATAAGCCGATCGACAAAGTTCGGGACGAGGTCGACCGCCATCCCTCACCGCAGCCCAGCCACCTCAGCTCGACGCTGCTGTCGCGCCCCAATGGCAATGGCCACAGGATCCTGCGGTCGGCTACGGTAGGATATGTAGCCCCTGAGTTCAAGGGCAAATCGCAGCAGATGAAAGAAGGTGAGTGCGTCCCTTTCTCGCCGTCCGAGTCGGCCCGCCCTCATTGCCGTATGCTGAACCCCCTTTCCAGTCAAGGTGGCCATCGTCCAGGCTGGCTGGATCCCTGAGACCCTCGTGGGCCAGCAAATTGCGTGGTTCTACAACGAACTGGGCATCGACGACGTCTATTTCCAACTGGAGCAGGTTGGCGTCATCGCCGGGCACATCACGTCCCTCTACGCTGCCAAGGTTGCGGCGCACTCCCGAGAGGACAAGCGCGAGGAGATCCGTCTCGACATGGAAGACTACGACCATGCCATATATATCGATACCAGCGAGCCCGGCAAGAGCGCCGTCGGCGGCCCGCGCTACGAAACGAGGCTGGAAGCCAAATACCTGGACGGCACCGACGCTGCTAATCGGTTTCGCGTCGAGACGTTCCGCTCACCCGGCGTCCTTGGGGAACCCACCACCTCGCGGGCCTCTCTGCGCTGCTATTTCGTATACCAGTGCCAGTTTGTCGATCCCAATGCCAGACCCGACGAGACGCGACTGCACGTCATCAGTGATCGCATGTTCCTCGCCAAGGCCACCAATAACACCAAGCAAATCTACCAGGAGATCATCGACCTCAGTGTCAAACGCATGGGGCCTGTCATCGAGGTTTTTGACATCGAGGGCTCGCAGGAGAAGCGCCTCGTGGTCGCCTTCAGGACCAGGACGGCCAGAGGCATGTTCAGCGCTCTCAGTGATCTGTACCACTACTACGGCGTTACAAGCTCCCGCAAGTATGTCGAGCAGTTCTCCAACGGCATTACCGTCATGAGTATCTACCTCCGACCGGCGACCAACCTCGATGGCAACTATCCCCCGCTGGACCAGTCTATCCACCAAATCACCAAGGAGATTTCGCTGCTCTACTGCGTGCCGCAAAACAAACTCCATGGCCTCTTCATCTCGGGCGAGCTGAGCTTGCAGGAGGCCGTATACGGCCACTGCGTCTGGGTTTTCGTGCAGCACTTCCTCAACAGGCTGGGGTCCGAGTACGCGTCGCTATCCGAGGCGCTCGATGGCAGGAACAATGCGCACATGGTCCTTCTGTCGAAGCTCAAACGGCGGCTTCGCGCCGAAACCTTCACCCCCGACTACATCCTGGAGATTATTTCTTCTTCGGCTGGCCTCGTCCGCGCACTCTATGCCTCGTTCGCCAGCGTTCATCTCGCGGTAGGTCCTGGTTTCGAACGCCATTCCATCGCACCAACGCCCGCCGTCGAGGTCCTCTCCGACGCCAGACTCAAAGACAAGATCACCAAGGATGCGGCCAACGAGAACGAGGAAATGGTTATGACGGCCTTTCGTGTCTTCAACAATGCTGTCCTGAAGACCAACTACTTCACCCCGACCAAAGTCGCGTTGAGCTTCCGCCTGGACCCATCCTTTCTCCCCGAATCCGAATACCCCAAACCCTTGTACGGCATGTTCCTGGTCATCAGCTCCGAATCCAGGGGGTTTCACCTCCGCTTTCGAGATATCGCCCGCGGTGGCATCCGCATCGTCAAGTCCCGGAGCAAGGAGGCATACGGCATCAATGCCCGAAACCTATTCGACGAGAATTACGGACTTGCCAGCACGCAACAGCGCAAGAACAAGGACATACCCGAAGGGGGCTCCAAAGGTGTCATTCTGCTCGATCCCAAGCAACAGGACAAGACGCGCGAAGCTTTCGAAAAGTACATCGATAGCATCTTAGACCTGCTCATCCCGGCCGAGAGCCCGGGAATCAAGAACCCGGTGGTCGACCTCTATGGAAAGCAGGAGATCCTCTTCATGGGTCCGGACGAGAACACGGCGGATCTCGTGGATTGGGCAACGGAACACGCACACCGCCGTGGGGCGCCGTGGTGGAAGTCCTTCTTCACGGGCAAGTCTCCGAAGCTCGGAGGCATCCCTCACGACGCGTACGGCATGACCACGCTCTCCGTCCGCGAATATGTGAAGGGCATCTACCGCAAGCTGAACCTGGATCCCGCCAGCGTCAGAAAGATGCAGACCGGGGGGCCCGACGGCGACCTGGGCAGCAACGAGATCCTCCTGAGCAACGAGAAGTACACGGCCATCGTGGATGGCTCCGGGGTGCTGGTGGACCCCAACGGCCTCGACAAAGACGAACTCCGCCGCCTGGCTAAGAAGCGGGTCATGATCTCGCAGTTCGATCTGTCACGACTCTCGAGCGACGGCTATCGCGTGTTATGCGACGATAGTGGCGTTGAGTTGCCCAGCGGCGAGGTGATCGCCAACGGCACCACGTTCCGGAACACATACCACCTGCGAGATACGGGCCTCACAGATATGTTTGTTCCGTGTGGCGGCCGGCCGGAGTCCATCGATCTTGTGTCCGTCAACAAGCTCATCAAAGATGGCAGGTGCACCATTCCCTACCTGGTGGAAGGCGCCAACCTCTTCGTCACGCAGGACGCCAAGCTGCGGCTCGAGGCGGCAGGGTGCGTCCTCATCAAGGACGCCTCGGCTAACAAGGGTGGCGTCACCTCGTCGTCGCTCGAGGTCCTAGCGTCCCTGTCGTTTGACGACGCCGGCTTTATCGAGAACATGTGCCACAGCAGCCAGGGGGGGGCGCCCGCCTTTTACCGGGCGTATGTCAAGGAGGTACAGAAAAAGATTTGCGAGAACGCGAGACTTGAGTTCGAGGCCATCTGGCGGGAAACGGAGCAGACAGGGGAGGCGCGGCCCATCCTGTCGGACAAGCTCTCGGTGGCCATCACGACGCTCGACGAGGAGCTGCAGCAGTCGGACCTGTGGAAAGACGACAAGATTCGCAGGTCTGTGCTGCGAGACGCGCTACCAGGCCTTCTCCTGGAAAAGATTGGCCTCGACACCATCATGGAACGAGTGCCAGATGCGTACTTGAGGGCCATCTTCGGGAGCTTCCTCGCCAGCCGGTTCGTCTACGAGTTTGGCTCGGCTCCAAGCCAGTTCGCCTTTTACGATTTGTACGTTGAAAGTCGCGTCCGGTGCAGCCCCCTCGCCATAAGCAGTTGTACTGACCCGTGTTACACAGCATGTCGAAACGTGTTGCGAGCTTGCAGTGACGTTCGTGGGAACAGCTGGTGGGATGGAATTACAATATCTGATTTTGGGGCCGTATGTAGATAGATGGCCCTCCGGGCCAGCCACGATACAATGTGATGCACCATGTCACGGCTTTTCCTTTGCATGCCTTCAACGGTTCGGACAAAAAAAAAATAGGAATTGACCAGTTGCTCAACTTGTCATTTTAAGGCATATATCAGGGCTTGCGGCGACTGGTATCATCACGTCATATCGCCTCAAAACGAACCGGAGTGGAATCAGAGTCCGATATGTTTGCTCGCCCGTTGACTATTTCAGCGGGTCATGTGAATACTGCTTAACGGTAGATCTAACCTAAGGAGCCGCAGCTTTGCCACGGTAAAAGAATTACGTCGTCGGCGAAGAAAACGAACGATGCGGCCCAAGATGCCGCAAACACTCAGGAAAAGGAAGGGGTATTATGGGTATTGTCAATCCAAACCACAATTATTTTTTCGTCCCAAACTTCCTTCTCATCCCTCGCCTGCCATACTCGTGTACTCGCGAATTTGCACGAGGCATTACGTTCCAGTCGAGCCAGCCTGTACAGTCAATACTGCGTACCAAGCCTACTGCAAGGCCACACCCGCACCGCCGTTGACGACGCCCCGTGGCGTCTTTCGAACCACCTGCGGCGGTGGTGGGACGTCGTTACTCTTGGAGGCGGAGCCGATAGAAAAGACCGGGCTCTCCCACTTGTCGCCTTTACGGGCCAGCTCCTTGTATTCTGTGGCCTTGGTGGAGATGCCGCCCGCCAGGTGAACGTCAGGGAAGATGCTATCCTCCTTTGTAACAGCATAGTTGATCGTCTTGTCGGCCACCACATCCTCAGCCTTCTTTTTGGCTTGGAGGAGTTGTGTCTTGGCTGCGTTGAAGTAGCGGCGGTAAACGTTGGGCGCAGCTTCGGGGTCCTGGACGACCTCGTCGAGGGCCTTGTCCGCCTCTTGCTTGACGAGGAAGAGGATCCGATCCAACCGATCGACATATTCTTTCATGGCCTTCTCGATTGCCTTCTGCAGCGCTGGCTTCAGGATCCGTAGCATCAGCGGCTTGAACAGGTTGAAGAGCAGTTTATGCTTCGACTGCGCCAGCGTCACTTTGAGGTGCTTGACGTCGACGTCGACCTTGTCAACGAGAAGGAAGTTCTGCGAATCCTTTTCGTCGGCGGTTCGCATCTTCAACCGGAACGTCAGGCCATCGCGGGCCAGCACCAAATGGGCTATACCCGTGTCCGACACTAGAACGCACAGTGTCAGTAGGATAATCCCGCACCCGTGGGTAGGGGGGGAGAGGTTCCTGAGTTTGACATACTACTGGGGAACCCCTTCTTTCTCCTGACGTGGTAGCTGACGTCACGCAGGTCGCACTGAATGCCAGCCACCTTGATCTCGAAGGCGTGTTTGCTCTTGCTGGCAACCTTCTTGCGGCCCCAACGAAAGTAATCTGTTATGTCTTCATCAGCACTGGCGTGGGGGACGGGCCGTAGGTTTGGACGGGTACCTACTCTCACTAGCAATCTCCACCACGTTGGGCATGAAATTATCACTCTCGAGGACTAGGTTCTCGATGACGGCATCGACCTCGGGGTCGCTGTACTCGATTCGGGGGATTGGGATGTAGGCCACTTTCTCGAAGACGGCTGGAAGAATGACATCTACCATGTCTCGGACGAGATGCGGCTTGAACTGCGGCTTCCCCTGCTCGTCATTGCCCAGGTCGGCAAAGAGCTTCTTCAAAGACGTCGCAAAAGCTTTGTTCTGCTCGTCCTGATCAAACTGGTCCAGTAGGAACTTAGCCTCATCGACGATGCGGTCCGTATGCGATCTGTATTTATCCCTCAAGAGGTAATTCCCACGATCGTAAAGGCGATTCCACTGTAGGTCGGGCAAGTCAGCACAAGGTACGCCTGAGGAGGTAACGACGACCTTCTTTTGGGTGGTTGGGTGTTGGGGGTTGGGGGTTGGGGGGGGGGGAGAACGCTTACCTCGTGGGTTGACTCGTCGTCGAGCACGTAACCTTGCTCTTGCAGGCAGCGGCGGATGTATCTGTCGATTGCCTTGAAGAAATCCTTCAGCTCAGGATCCTTGTCTGCGTCCTGTCCGATGGTTCGGATTGCGTCCCAAAGAGGATCCGTCGACGTGCCGTTCGCGAACCTTTCGATCAGTGTCTACGACCACATAAGCAAATCCCCAGCTAGCGGGAGTAACGGCTATCGACCCACTTTGAGATCCGCCTCGGCCTGCGCCAGGGTGGATCTTGCGTCCTTCACAGTTCCCGAACCGGCAGCACTGGTATCCCTAGCGTGGCCGCCGTACTCGCTGGCTAGGTCGAGCAGCGTCTGAATAGCGTGTTGATAGTCCGGGTGCTGCTGGCACTCGAGAAGGGCTTTCTGGAAAGCAGCTTAATCAGCACGCGAAGTAGAATACGCAGAAAGCACACACTGAGCTTCTGGGTGTTGGGAACGTAACCCACCTTCAGTCGAAACACGGTCTGGTCGCGGCGATCTTGGGGGACTTTCCGCTGGAGGTACGCCTTCGCCCTGGCTCGCTGAGCCTGTGCCGTGGCCTTGGCAGTGTCCCGAGCCTCGGCGGCGGCTCTCGCGGCTGTGTCGCCCGAGATGACTGTTGATGTATCGCCGCCAGGGGCAGTTCCGCTCTTCTCTCCAGCTGCCGCGTCCCGGTACACGCCCTGGACCTGCTTCTTGACGTTGTCCTTGGAGAAGTCGGGCGTATCGTGCCAAGTATTATCGTCTGCGGGGGTGTCTATCCCGTCGAGGGCCTCGGCAGGCGGCCGCACTGCGCGGTAGGTAAGTCATACCTCCGAACACAGCACCAGATGTCGAGGAGGGTCATGATTGCGGACACTTACCCTTACCAGCCGCGTTGGTGGCTGCGTCGGCAGCCATATCCCTCATGAGGACGACCGTATCTTTTACTGTGTCCGCTGTCAGCCGCTGGGGGGTTTTTGGACTGTCAGGGGTAGATTTACGGAGCTTGCGAAACTGTCCGTTGGTGATGACCAGGGTCCCGAGGGTCCGGAGCCCCTCCAGTGCCTGGTTGCCATGCTCTTTGGCCGTGTCCTTGTCCACTGGAATCTGAGGCGTGGACGTGGTCTTGGGGTCGAAATGTGTCGTCTGCCAGAAGACTTGGGGTTGCAAACGTCAGCAGAGACCGTGTAGGGGGGCGGCGGTTGTTGCATGGACACCCACAGTCTTGAGTAAGATTGGCCGAGTTCTTGCTCAAGAGCAATAGCTTGGCTTGCTCAACGACTTGACGGAAGTCGGCGACAAGAGCCCTGCCTTCGGCTGACAGCTTCTGCGAGGGGGCTGACAGCGCCTTGGAGGACAGAAAGCTGTTGAGGGCCACATCGATTTGGTCGTTCTGCAAAGGTTAGACGTGAGGCTACCAAGCCAGGAAGGGAGGAGGGGAGAGAAAAGACGAGGCAACCTACCGAGGGAAGCTTCCCGTTCTGGAATGCCTGGAGGATGCCGTAGACCTGAAGTTTGCGGTTCACGTCGGCCTCCTTCTCCTTGACGTTGGTGGGCTTGTTGACGGCCGCCATCTCGGCGAGGTGGGGCGAGGCGGTCCGAAGCCAGTACGAGAAGCCAGCAACGATTGGCGATCAACGGTCCGGAGAGGGACGGTGGATAGGGAAGCGAGACGGGTTTACGAGACGTCAATAGGGGAATCGTGGTAAACGAAGCGTGGTGAACGAAGCGTGGCGAGAGCGAGAAGTGCGGCGCCGAAGTTTATACCGTTGGCGAGGTCGGGCACCCAACAAACCGGCAACACGGACGACGTTCGACGTCATCAAGGAGCCGGACGCCTAAGCGCCGGGAGGGATGGGGACCAAGGGGAGGGGGGGCGGGGGAGGGAACTTGAAAAACAATGAAGTCACCACTTCCGTAGTACCATCACCAAGGGAGCAGCTGTGCGCTAGGCTGGCTCGCGGGAGGCAGGCTCGGCCGGCTCGACAGGCCTGAGACAGGGAGACAGGCTAGACAACGGGACTCGCGGGACCGCCGCGGGCCCCTCTCGCCCTCTGCCCTGGCTTGCCCGGCTCCTGGCAAGCCTGGCACCGTCGGAATTGCACAGTTTGACAGTCGAGACAGTCATGATGGCATGACTGTGCGGGACAGGAGCCAACGCGTGCACCCCCGCGGCAACGCGGCAGCGCGACAGCGTGTGGCACTGAACACTCAATTCATATCTAGGTACGGAGTACTGCGAACTACAGTACAGTACCTACTGCCAAGCCTGCCAAGCCTGCGAGCCTGCTCCCTGCTCCGTAGTTTGTTCCCAACCCCAGCGTCGCCTAGTTCCCAGGTCCCTGGTAGCCCAGCAACCCAGCTCCCCAGTAGGCATGGCTCCACGACTGGTGACTGGTAAATAAGACTGGGTACGAAGGAGTCTCTATGTACGGAGTGCGAAGTAGCCTACGAGTAACAACCGACGGAGACGGCTCGGACAGGAATGGAGAGGTGACGGGAAAAGGAGTCCGAGACGTTCAGTGAGTCCTCGGCTTTTTCCGCGACCGTTGGGCGATGAGGCGAGGTATAGTACTGTGTACATACAGTACAAGCCGCTGACGTTACGAGTACGGAGCGGGCGGAGGTACTGTACACAGTAGATTCCATGCAGCCAGTGGCCGGGCCCGAATGAAGTTAAGTCGCTGCGATACGCCAATACCAAGGAGCTCGCGCTGTTTTCATAACGAGGTGGCGTACCCGATTATCATGCGGCCGAACGATCCCTGTCCAACCCGAGCCGCCCTGCACACCAAGTTTCCCTGTTCGCCTGCCGAGCTTGCTTCGGGTCTCCCCAAGTGGGAAGCATCCCAGATCGGAGTAGGATTCTCGACATCGCAGACCCGGCGAGCCGGCACCTGCAGAGAAAACCTCCGGTTCAGAACTACTCGTAGATGGTACCCAAAGGCAGCCAATGTGGACACCCTCACACCTGAGCTGTAACGACGGAGCACGGGGTCACTACGGTCCGACGGCGACGCTGATGAGGGGGAGCGAGAGCGCAAGTGAACATTAACCCGAGTGAAACGCTGGGGCGTTCCGATGACGTCATTGCTCTGTACGCTTTCCACTCCCAGATCATCGAGACAGCGAGTCAGGCGCAGAGGAGTCGCTGACGTGTGGTGACGGGCAACCGCCGGTTGGCGAGGCAGGCTCATTGGCTCGATAGGCTCGAAGGCTCGGAGGCTCGGAGGCTCGTAATCTCGGTAGGATACCAATTGCATTGGCTCGACGATGCGAGCTCGCCCAAGCCTCGCGAGCCTCCTTCCGCCCTGCTCGATCCTGTTCACTTTCCAAGGGCCGAGGGGGGACCCCATCCTTCCGATGCCGCCTTCCTCGCAGCTATATACTCTCGTAGCGCGACCAGCCCCCCGATCCAGGTTAGCTCATGGGGACCCGACGTCCCTGGTTCATCGAAGTAGCTTCCAAAGCCCACGAGGTCTAGGCCTTTCGTCGGGAAGCAGCCGAGGTAGCCCCTCACGTCCCAGCGTGCCGTACCAGCCTGCATACCAGGCTGCTGCCACGGCAGCACAGCTACCCTGAGCTACCGTTCCCTTTCCCTCTTTTGTACTCGCTGAGTCACCAGGGGATACGCCGCACATGTCCCCGGGCCATAGATTGACGGTCGTAGACTTGGTCCTTCAGTGGATGGGTCCTTCAGTGGATGCATGCTAGATGCTCTTGATGCCACGCCCCGCGGCGCTTGTTACCGCCAGAACAGGAAAGCGTTAACGGCGACGCACAAGATCGATATTCGCATATTGCGAAGAGGCCGCTGCGCTGGGGCCCGGTTATCAAAAGGGCTGCCGCCACCCCGGTCGTCTGGTCGATTTGGCGGCGGGGGAGCCCGCGTTTGCCGGGCTGCCGTCTCCGAGAAAGTCGGGAGGACCGTCTCCGTCGGAATGGTGAGGAACTCCGTCGACGTCTCGTCCGCCGGGCCGTCGCCGTCGTCTGGCAGGAGCGTCGTCTCGGCCGTCGAACTGGGGGTCGGAATGAAGGTAGGAGTCGATGGCAGAACGACGGCGACGGTGGGTACTTGTCGCTCGATGGACTTGGTTCCTGCCGACGAAACCGCAGAGTTACCGCACAGAAAGGGCACCAGATTGCCGTTGCCCAGCAGTACTTCGCCGAGAACAGAGCCGGGTGGCGCCAGGACGCCGACGCACGTCGCCCGAAGCGTCAGCTGCGTCGAGCGGATGCCAGCTCGACAGGAGCTCGAGCAGCCTGCAATGGGGCGACCGCTCGTGAAGTCGCCGACCGAGCAGCCGGCCAACGGCTCGTTGTATGCCAATATACAGGAAAGCGGTATGGTCGAGGACGTGATGAGCTGAAAGTTGGACAGCGAGATGGCAGAGGCGGCCGGTCCGATGAGGAGGACCGCGCACGCCAGCCGCTGGCCTAATGATCGACGCGCCGTGCACGCAGCCGAGAGAGCCGGTACCGCCGGCGCGGTCCAGCCTCCTGCCATCCCTCGTGCCGATGGGTCTGGGTTTGGAGCGCTGGGCTGTTGCGTCCGTTCTGTTGTGTTTTTCGTTCTCGATGGCGGCGAGCGCTGACGGCTTGAGCAACTGAACCGAGTGAAGTGCCGAGGCCAATAAGTACAGGAAACAAGAGCAAAGTTGTTCCCGGGTAGCGGGCGTCGACCTTTGACGATCGCCGCCAAGATGAAACGGGGGGCGTGTCAAAGGGGAGCAGGGGCCGACTCAACGAAGGTCGAGCGAAAGGGTGCCGAGGCGGGAGCGTGGGGTCGCACAGACCGAGCCCGTCAATGCGGCGGCGGGGCGATCCGCCCAGTGCCCAGGCTCGCCAGGCTCGCCCGGGAAGCCAAGTAGTTGCTCCAGTCCTGCTGACGCTGCGACAGATGTCGAGACAGCTAGTCCGAGTCGCCCGGCTCACGGGCAGCTCTCACTCCGGTAAGGAGGCAAGCTCGTCCGGTTACTTGCCTCTCCTCCTCGCGGCGTCTCAGGTGGCTTGTCGCGGGTGGCTGGCAACCGCTACCAGCCTCGGCAGAGGACCTGCCCTTGCTCGAAGACGACAATGAGTATTCCGTAAGTGAGTAGTTACGACGGAACTAGCCCCTCTACTCCGTAGGTACCTCGGCTTGTCTGCCACCCGCCCTGGAAGGCGGAGACTCCCTCAGGGGATGCACTCGCCTCAGGGCAGAGGAGTTCGCAGGGGTTTCCACCAGACAGTACCCGGATAGAGCGCCGGCTCCTATCTCGCCGCCACGCTCGCGGATGAGTAATTATGTTAAGACCTCTTCTGGCCCATTTCCGCCTGGCCGAGGTCGTCCATCTCATCCAAGAGTTCGTCCGTCCCGGCAATTTTCCGACTGACGTATAGGCTGGCCAGGGTAGCGAGGCTTGCCAGGAGGAACCAGGTGTCGAACAATCTATCCACGAAGGGGGGGTCGAGGGCGTTTTCCAACGCATCGCCTACCGAGCTGCCGATTTCGACCGGTAGGGAAGAGCGTAGCAACAGAGCAGCGCTTACGACGTATGTCGCTGAGATTTGTCCGACGAAGAGGGCGAGATTGGTACGTGCCTGCTGTAACAGTCCGGGCATCCATCGAGCGAAAAGGTGAAACGTCTGAACTACCGAGTTCGCCGAGGCGGCGAGAATGCTGTTGCCGGCGGCACTAGTCAGCCACTGCCTTGCCAAACCGTCGAGAGCCTGCGCCTCAGCCATGGTAGAGGGCGGTTGCTTGTACTTACACACCACTCATGAGAAAGGAAAGCAGACGAGCTGCGCCGACAGTATCGATCTCGGGGTCCCAGTGTTTGGCTAACAGCCCAAGGAGGCGGTTGATGGGATCACTCTGGGAGAAGGCATTGTGGGGGTAGTAGAATCGGCGAACTGTAGCGAGAGATGTGGCGAGAATCCGATAGACACAATAGACACCGAAGGCCTGACCAGAAAAGCGGGACAAACGGCCCAACGGCGTAGGCTTGCTAACGGCCAGTCTCCGGCGCAACCGAGACAGTGATGCCGTCATCTACCACACCGAGTCAGCGCATGTTCTGCCGAGGTGTAGGCTGACGAGCTTCGATATCAATGAGACCCCGGATCGCTCACCCCGACTGCCATCGCGTCCAGACCCGCGATCTCCATCTGGAGTGCCTCAATCTCGGCCGCATCCCCGCCGGTTCCTATGGAAAAGAGTCTGCCAAGCAGGCCGGCGCTCTGAGGAACGGCCGCGGCCCCGCTACGAAGCAGCTGCAGTCGGTGGCGTTTGGCGACCATCAGTTCTGCCGTAGCGTCGAGGCCTGTTTGTTTTCGTCTGACGTCCGCTTCCGTGACTGGCCGCCGCTGGTGCGCTCTTCTGTCCAGTAGAGCGTGCCAAGGCGAGGATACACTGGCGAAACCAGATAACAGAGCCATCGAGCAGATGCCGAAAATACCGAGTCGGTCGAGGCAAGCCCCGGCGAGCCCGCGGTCACCCAGTCGGTAACCACCACCTGCCGGCACCACCAAGCCGACCGACCAGAATAGCAGCCTTTCGAGAACAGAGTATCAGTAATCGTGAAGAAAAGCGAGGCATACATCTTTGGTGGCGATTCCAGGCCCTCCGCAATGTTCTTCAGAGACGGTGACTGGAGGCGGAGAGGGATAAAGCGAGGGGAGGGGCCGGGGGGGGGGGCTCTCCTACCACCAGGAGCCGA
>Ga0247777_1000230_pt1 | contig 14891 bp, 11 predicted proteins | sample UWRJL154409C5_FD_179937 | JGI IMG/M metagenome (GOLD analysis project Ga0247777, IMG submission 179937) | Plant litter microbial communities from Arlington Agricultural Research Station in Wisconsin, United States - UWRJ-L154-409C-5 | ecosystem: Environmental > Terrestrial > Plant litter >...
GGCCGGCGCCGCGCCCGAGGAGGCGTGGGCCGGGGCGGCGGCCAAGGCCCGCGATGCGCACCAGCGCCGGCTGGCCGGGCTAGGGTGCGCGGCCGTCGACCTCACCGGCGCCGGCGTCGTGTATCTTGAAGGCCAGCGGGCGGAGCGGCCCAGCAAGATCCGGCTCGCCGTAGGGGACGAGGAGGTCAAGATGGCGTTCCGGGACGACCCGGAGATGAAGGAGGTCGGGCTGGTTGCATAGCACACCGCTCGGCTCAAGGAGTAGGGGGCCTTGTTCTATACATGTGCAGACTAACACCTGGAGCCGCTTTGGCACGCTCCACCCTAGTAAGACCACAGGTTCAGCGTCGAATATTGAGAATATCGACGGTCATGAGTATCATTGGTACCGGCCTCTCCTTGACCCGAGTGGTATGCAAATTGTACAGTGCCCGAGTCCCAATCCCCTGGCTCGAAAGCCCCTCAGAATTTCCTCCTCGCCAGGGTCGGCTGCCAGTCGATGGGATGCGTCTGGGGCGTGGCCAACTCGTCCTCCTTCCATATCTTGATGGTCTTGTCGGCCTCGCCGCAGATGAGGCGGGAGCCGGACCGGTCGAAGACGGAGCTCATGATGCCCGACTCGGCGTCGAGCGAGCCGGGCTGGGCCGTGGTGTCGAGGGCCTGGAAGCGGTGGCCCGACTTCCAGTCCCAGAAGCTCATACTACCGTTGTCGGCGCCCGAGAACAGCACGTTCTCCTCGTTGACGCTCAGCGAGTTGAGGATGGCGTTGTGGCCGTCAAAGTTCTGCATGAAGGCGCCCTCGGGGCACTTCCACTGCTTGATACTGCCAGCGCTGCCCGTGGCGAAGGTGAACTCGGACGGGTGCGTGGCCAGCGCGCGGACGCCCTTCTTGTGATGCGTCAACACCCCCATCGTCTTGCCCGCCGCCAGGTCCCACATGCGGACGGTGCTGTCGAGCGAGGCCGTAATGACCTGTGGATCTGAGTCCTGGCACACCAGGTCGGACACGGTGCCCGTGTGGCCCGATAAGACGTGGACGTTGCTCCGGGTCCGCATGTCCCAAACGCGGGCGGCGCCGTCTCGGCCGCCGGTGACGAGCACATCGAGGTTCGGGTGCAGTGCGAGGGTATAGACGCCACTCAGATGCCCGTGGTAGTGCCGTATGACCGTGTTACTCTCCAGGTCCCAGCATTTGACCCTGGCGAGCGTCAGCGGAGGGGGATGGGAAGGACACCATCCAGAGGAATGCTTACATTTTGTCTTCGCCGCAGCTGAAAAGGTACGGATGCCGCGGGGACACGGCAAGCCCCCGCACCGTTGAGATATGGCCCGTCAGCGTGAGCCGCAGCGAACCCGAGGCCATATCCCAGATCTTGATAGTCCGGTCGCCGGCTCCCGACGCGAACCATTTGTTCCCAGGCTCCACGGCCAGCGCCCGCACCCAGCCGAGGTGACCGGATATGACGCGCATCAGCTTCCACGGAGGGTGCCAGTCCGGCCGCGGTGCTGAGTGGACATCCTGTGCCCGCACGAGCTGCTGGCCGGGGTTGCGAGCTCCGTTCTGAGAGGCAGCCGGGCGGCGGACGTGTACCAAGGCATTGGTCTGCTGTCCTAACCTTGTATTGGACGGGCTGCCGTCGGCAATATCCTCGATTGTCTTCCGGGCACTCGCCTCGCCCGCCGTGGCCTCCTCGGCCGCCTGCTTCTTGCCCCCGCCCGCCTTCTTTCTCGCGCCGGCGGCGGCTGCTTGTTTGGCGGCCAGCGGCTCGGGTAGCGTCTGGACGTCGGTATACTCGGCGTGAAAGCGCAACGACAGGGATTCTTTGTTCAGGTCGGTGTCGGTTTGGGGGTCGAGGCGGATGCGTTTGCCCCTACTCGTGTCGGCGAACAACGTCCTCGTCTTTCGCGCGTTCGATCGCGCGAGGGTGTCAAGGGCCGGGAGCGCCGTTTCGGCCGTCGATTCGGCCATTTCGTATAACTGCAACGGCTTTTCGCGTCGCCGTCTCGTCGCGTTGTCGTCGGGTCAAGCCTCTACAGCGTGTACCTGTTCCGTGTTGATGTACTCGGTAGTGTCTGCGGCTCCGACCGGGGGTGGATTTTAGAACTTTTCTCTAGTTGAAGGTGGCGCGAGCTCCACTTAGCCACACCTCGATATCTGCATATTCGTACCTCGCGATTGCCTGGGAGGCCGTGGCAGCCCGGTTCGAAGTCATCAACACGTCTCGTCGTTCTCGCCGACTTCTGCTTTGTTCCTGCCACATCTTCCAGATCTGCCCGCACTGTAAAAGGATACAAGTACACCCCTCACAAAACCCATTCTCACTGAATCGTTGGGATGGACGCCGAACAGGCCAAGTTCGCACTACATGCGGCATGTCGAGAAGGGAGGGGTATGGCCAACGGACCAGCTTGAAAGAGTGACCTGTCTCGGGCTGGTGTCGCTGACATGGGACAGTGGCCGTTGTTGAGTCGCTGTTGAGTGTGGGCGGGGCCCCGTCGGCGGCCTCGGGGCTTTGACCTGGGCATTGGGGACTCACTAACACGATCCAGGCCGACTCCAAACTCGCCAGCCTCAAGGACGACGATGGCCGGCTGCCCATCCACTGGGCCGTCTCGTCGAATCAGCTCGAAATAGTCCGCGCGTTGGTCCAGACGAAGGATTTCGATCCTGATGTTCAGGTATATCTTACAGACTAACTTCTCGTTATGAGGGCTATCCACCTGACCATGGATCGTAGGATGACAGCGGTTGGACACCGTTGATGATCGCAGTGAGCGTCAAGGGCGCAGAGGCAATAGTGGACCTGCTTCTGAGCAAAGGCGCCAGCGTGAACGACAAGAGTGCGTCTGCCCCCGAAACCGTTTCTTACCCCAGGCGACTGACTCCTTGAGTGGATAGACAACAGCGGTCAGGTAGATGCGACCGACCTTGTTGCACCTTATTTCTTAACAGCTCGCTCCAATCATACTCACATCTGCCCATCGTAGACAGCGCTGCACTTTGTAGCATCCAAGGCCAACCTCGACGTCGCCCGGAAGCTCTTCTCGTCCAACCCCCCCGCGAGTGCTCGCGTCCGCGACAAGCGGGGCCAGTATGCCCTCCACCGCGCCGCGGCCGTGGGCTCGGCACCCTTGGTCAAGATCCTACTTGAGCACAAGAGCCCGCTCAATGCGACCGACAGCGCGGGCTACACGGCACTTCACCACGCCGTGGCGGAAGGACACGGTACTCCTGCCCACCGCTAAGCCCCCCAGCTTGCTTGACCCATCTTTTTAACAAATTTCATAGGCGACACGGCCGTCGAGCTGCTCAAGGCAGGTGCCGAGACGGACAAGAAGGATGCGGATGGATCCCTCGCGCTGGATCTTGCCCCTGACAAGGAGGTATGCAACCGCCCCTTTAGCCCGCCCTCGAGCTTGACTGACCCCGGACATTAGGTTCGGAAGTACATCGAGAAAATGGCCGAGCGGGAAGGCATCGAGCTCTGAGCCGGCGGGATGAGAAAAGATAACGCTGGCGACACGAAAGGGGATGATGGCATGGGTAGGGCATGGTATGAGCCGCCGTAGCGGTAGCTTCCTCTATTAACTTCGCGGAACAAGTCCCAAGTCCTCGCCCGTGCGGCGGCGACGACGCGCCCTTACTTGACCGTCCGCTCTATCAGATCGCGGTACATGGCCTTGACGTCCTGGACGTCGGCCTTGAGCTCCTCGACGAGCTCGCTCTTCTCGCCGAGCAGCTCGAGCGTCGTCTCGTAGCGGGCGGCCACGTCGGCGACCTCGGCCTCGAGCTCGGCGACGCGGCGGACGGCGGCCTTGCCGCTGCCGGCGTCGCGCATGAGGGCCACGATCTCGGCGCGGGCCTCGTCGCGCTGCCGGGCCATGCGCGCCAGCTCCTCGCGCGCCGTCACCTTCTCGCTCTCTAGCCGCCGGATGGCCGCGCTCATGCGCTCCACCAGCTGCACCGACGGGCCGGCCGCCACCGTCGACACCGACACCATGTCTTGCATCACCTGCTGCGGCGACGACGGCGCCTCGAGGCTCTCGAGGAGCAGGTCGTCGTGCTCGGGCGCGTGCGCCGACAGCGGCGTCGGCAGCGTCTCCGACGTCGGGCTGAAGACGGACGGCGGCGTGGGGTGGCCCGAGAGGCTGGGCTGGAGGGGCGGGCGCGTGGACGGCTGCGCCGAAGGCCGGCGCGTGATGAAGCGCTCGGCCAGGTCGTCGTTGCTCGACGGCCCTGACGTCTTGCGGGTCTTGTTGGACATGGCCCCCAGACCCAGGAGGTCGTTGCTCCAGGTGCGGGCTGGCTGGTGGTACAGAGGCGATTCGGGCCTGCTGTTGCTCTTGAAGGGGTGGACCGGTATGTCGTCGAGCCAGGCCCTACGGTCCGCCGAGTCGCCGCGCTCCCTGTCTTGCTTCTCCTCCGCCCAGGACGCCTTTTGCTTCTCCAGATCCGCCGTCGCCTCGGCTAGGGACGCCTCTGCCTCTTCTGCCCGCTTCTTAAGCGACGCTAGTTGTGACTTGTATGAGTTGACGTCTTCTTGGACCGTTGGCAGCTTCGTTCGCGCATCTTCCAGCTCTTCCTCGTGGCGCTTAGCACGGAGAGACTGGGGAAGAGAAGTGTCAGCACCTTCGTAGGGACGTGGTTTCCCGTCAGACTTACGGCTTCCCGAGCCTTCTTCCTCATGTCGGACTCGCGTTGTGATGCCTCGTCCCTCTCCTTTTCCAAGCCGGCCACGCGGGCAAGAAGCGTCGCCTCGATGCCCTGCCAATTCTCGCTCGCGATGGCGTACTGCGTCTGCAGGGTCTCTACTTGTCGTAGGAGCTTCGCCTGGGAGTCCCCTATTGCCCCTGTCGACGTCTCCTCGGCGCGCATCCTCATGGTCTCGAGTTTGCCTTCCATCACCTGCACCTCGGCCTTCATCTCGACTTCGATAGCCCTGGCTCGTTCGGTTGCCCGTTCCGCCTTTTCCATGAGGTCTTTCGCTTGCAGCTTTCCGCGGTCTGCGACCAAATTCTTCTCCACTTGCAACGCCGCAACTTGTTCTTCGAGATCTCGCGCCCGTTGTCGCTCCTTGCTGAGGGCTTCGTCGTTTATCCTCGCCGTCATAGCTTCGGCGTGATCAGACGCCGCCTGCAGCTGTGACTTGAGCTCCAAGATGACCTTGTCCTTCGCCGAAGAGTCCGCTCGCAACGCGTCCACCTCCCTCCTCGCCTGGCTGCTTTTCTTCTGCAGGTCGTCTTGTGCTCGCTCTAGCTCGGTAGCCCGTCTTGCCCTGACCCGGAGGGTCTCTAGTTCTGCCTCAGCCTTGGCTTTGGCGACCCTGAGCTCGTTGAGCTCCTTCTCGTCCTCGGTGATCTTGCTCCGGAGTTTTTTCATGATTGTTCTGTGCTTCTGCTCCGTTACGCCAAGGTTCTTGCCCTCCTCCATAAGCTGGGCGATTTGCTGATCCTTTTCGGCGAGCTTCTTCTCAACACTCCCGGCCGAAGCCGATTGTATGGCGTTTTGCGCAGCATCCGTGGCCTCCCGTGACAGATATTGGAGCTTGGACTGTAGCGCGTCCAGCTTCTCGACGTAATGGTGGGTTTCCTCTTGGTGTCGAAGTGTCGCCTCCTCCAGGTCCGCCTCCAACCGCTTGATACGAGCCTCATGGACATCGTCTAGGGTACTACTAGCCGAGGTGTTGTTGTGGGCCGCAGCTTCGGCAACTGGAGTCACCGTGACAGACGGTGTCGAGGCGAGCAGCTCCGTCGACGCCCGGTCTCCGTTGGGCAGCCCGTCGCGTGTCTCCCCGAGCCCTTCCTCGTCCGCCGATTCCAAAGATGGGGATGATAGTACCGGAGGGGTATCTAACGATGGCCGCTTGGTGACATCTTGCGAGCTCCGGGCGGAGGCAACCCTCGAGGTGGCCGTCTTGGGCGGGTCTGCACTTTCGAGCGATACGCGGCTGGGGACGTCGGAGCTCTGTCTCGGGCTGCCGGCGGCCGACGTCCCGGCCGGAGACGGCTCCGGCTTCGAGCCGGCGGCAGCGCTCTTAGCGGCAACAGCTCGCGCCAGCCTCTCTTGGAGTCTGTCGTTGGTGCGATTCGTCGAGCCGGATCTCGAAGGACCTGGGGCGGTCAGGGGTCAGCGATGCGGGGATAGCAGGGCCGCACAGGACTGCGCAGGGTCGGCCTACCGGGGCTCAGGTTGGGAGATACGGGCGTTGGGGCGGCGGGCGACGGCTTGGGCTGCTTGGCGGCTTCGGCCTCGTCGGCGAGGATGTTGTCGAGCCGGGCCTCCATGCCCGCCACGGCTTGGGTCAGGAAGGACCCCCATCTCGAGGACCCCTTCCCAGGCGCAGCCATGACGGCGGAACTAGCAGGCCGAGTTTGAACGCAGCAGGTGGAGGCAGGAAGATGTCACTGGTCGGTTCGGGGTCCGGAGGAAGGTTGGATCATGGTGCGCGCATCTGGAGATGCCGACGCTCTCCCTTGCCGCCAGCCTCGCTATTAGGTAGGTGCGACGCAGGGTGCTGTCTCGAAACTGGCCGTCTTGTGAATCCAAGTCTCAGCTTCGCGAGCAGAAATCTCACGCGGCGACCCGGGCTTCGTGTACGTGATACGTAGCCCAATGGGCTGATCTATCGTCGTCGTGTTCCCTGCGCTAAAAGCTTCGCCTGCGCCGTCGACTGACAGGTCGTCGCGTTCGGCAGCGCCACCTTTCGCACGGCGCACAGACCCGTGTGGCAGGCAAGGGGTTCGCGCACGCGCTGCGGTAACGTTGAAAGCCACGCCGCGACCCACATTCGCACTGTATGCGCTACCCCCATACCCGCCCATAATCAGCACCAGGAACCGCGCTCCCGCACTCCCGCCGCGGCATGACAAGGGACCCCGTCCAAATCTTATGTTTATATCGACTTTCCCCTTTCTGTTAGGACCGAGTAAAGTATCGACCATTCATCAAGCCAACTACTTCGTAGGCTGGGTACCTACGAAGTACCGAAGGTGTCATCCTACCGGTGCTGTGGCGTCTGAAAAGTCGTCTGAGAAGACGCGTTTGCGGTGGAGCCTTCGTACTGTTACTCCGCTGTGGTTCTGCATGTCCCTGCATCTGCGTCTAGCATAGACTTCGGTCCCGCTCCTCAAAGGTTGTCAGGGTCAGTGGGGGGGTCTCTCAAGCTTTTGAGACTACCTAGGTACCGCAGTTTCGTGGCGGTTTGCTGTCGTCAAGTAGACTCGCTGCCGCTGGTGTGTGCCGCTGAGACCTTTGCAGTATCTCTCTCACTGGATACCCATCTTCTGGATCGAATACCCCAGCAGACGTCGCAATGCAGTTCCAGATCCCTTATCGCGAAGCCCGTCATGGCTTCTGGGGCGACCAGACATCGACCCTGAACTGGTGTGAGGAGGTTCGCACACCCCGTCCCGTCGTTTCCTCGCCCGTCGCTCACCACTGTGCCCGGTAGGACTACAACATCTCTTACTATTGCGCCGAGGCGATCAACACAGCCACCAACCTCATCTTCATCTGGTTGGGCGTCAGGGGCATCCGAGACTGTTTGCGTTACTCGCACCCGCGCGTTTACATCCTCGCCTACCTTGGCTATATGGTAGTCGGGCTCGGCTCCACGGCCTTTCACGCGACCCTCAAGTACTCGATGCAGCTCGCCGATGAGCTGCCCATGATCTATTCGACGTGCATCATGGGTTATGCTGTCTTCTCTTATTCGCGTTCAAGCCGCGCCTCCGCCCTCTTGGGCCTTGCCCTGGCCGGCATAGCCTGCCTGATCACGGTGAGATTCCTGCGGCTCTGATCTTCTCTTGGTAATCCGACTGACGCGGGAGCAGGCCGTCTACTACATCACCAAAGTTCCTGAGTTTCACCAGGTCGCATATGCCCTCCTTACCTGCACCATCGTCTTCCGAAAGATGTACATCATGGAGGCCATCCTCCGACCCGCACTGAGGAAGCGCTGTCCGGAGAGGGCGGATGGCATCATGAGAGATATGTGGCTGATGGCGCTTACCGGTGCGTCCCACCCCCTACACAGCGCTGTGTTATGGTTTACTGACAGGGCCAAAGGTGTCGGCTTGTTCCTCGTCGGGTTTGGCATCTGGAACTTGGATAATATCTACTGCCATCACCTTCGCTCATGGAGGGGATACCTCCTGCTGCCGTGGGCCGTCGTCCTCGAGGGACACGCTTGGTGGCATTTGTTTACCGGCCTAGGTACGAGCCACCCCTCCCCTGATCCTCGCACAAGTATCGAACGCTAACACGTCGGTCAGGTGGTACGTGAGATGCCTTCCCAGACGAAACAGGCGTTCCCGTCGCGTTCGCTCCCGTGATTACTGACCGAGACCCGTCGTGCAGCGTACTACTTCATCACCTGGCAGGTGTGGCTCCACCGATGTATGGACGGCAGTGAAGACCAAATCACTCTGCGATGGCCCTCGCCCTTCACTTCGATTCCACGAGTGGCCCCGCGGGTTCCGAGTCCCGACGGAGCCGTCAAGAAACAGCAGTAAAGGGGTACGGAGGAAGTCGCGCTGCTAGGATATACTAAGACGCATCGGCTGCATACGGAGTAGGGCAGCTGGATAGAGGCAGAAATTTTGGTCACGGTACGATTCAAGACCAGTGTCGACCATCGGTGGGGGGGCCTTTCCAGAGAGACTAAAATGTAGTTGAATGGCATCTACTGTGTATCTCCGTTGGTGTGATAGTTCAAGTACCTCAGAGTCAGTGGGAGAGGCAGTGGGAGAGAGGGTTTGTTGCTGCCTGCGTTGGCGGATCTGACTGGGGCAGCCCTTTTTTCTGGTGGAGTCTTTCGCACTGTGCCCGCCGCCACCCCGGGCCGTTACTACCTACAGCTACATACTGTACCCAATTTTGGTGACAGCTTCTGTGACCTTTCAACTCCCTTGGCCTGAACAACTGATTCATCAAACTGCAACGCCGTCAGAGGGGAACTTGGTAGACACAGCCCCGGGAACCCAGAGACTACTGAAGCTCTCCTTGATCAGGCAGCATCGGCGTCAAACGCTGCGGGACGCTACAACATGTCAATATCAAACGAGGCACTGCAGAAGGTTGGCTTGACCTTGGGCGCGCGAGAGGGCATGGCATCCATCTGACATCCAACAGCTCGTGCGTGAGATCGAGACACAAGCCATCCAAGCGCAGCAGCAGATATCGCTCGCTCGCTCACAACTGGCCGGCAAGCAGCGCGAGATGCGCTTGACGCAGCTCACCAGAGCCGAGATCTCGTCGCTGCCGGTGCAGACGGCCGTCTACGAGGGCGTGGGGAAAATGTACGTTCCCACCACTCTGGGCAGCTATGCCGATGCTGCAGGTGGCAGGTGTTGATCCGGCGGCGTAGGTTTGTATCGATATCAGCATCGGAGCTGAACACGAAGCTGGAGAAGCGGACGAAGACGCTGGAGACCGACGTTGAAGGGCTTGGCAAGCGCCTTCACTATCTGGAAACAACGGCGAAGAACAGCCAAGAACATATCGACCAGATGCTCAGACGTGGCGGGGATGCAACGGGCGCCTGACGGTTTGCGCTTTCGCGGTTCGGTGCGAGCCATGGATCCGTTGTCGGGGATAGCAGCTTCTTAACGTAGGTAGTGAGTTCACCACCACCGCACACTCCTGGGGAGTGCGTCGTCTCTCTATGAAAGAACCCTGCCGACCTGCGGGCCTCGACGAGGGCCGGCCACGCCTTGAAGCAGGTATATGAACGCGAGTGATCCTTCAGAAATTACGACCTCCGCTCGCGACGATGTTCCCCGGGTTTCCACAGCCGTCGTCCCATGTGGGGCCCTGCGGGCGGACTCGGCCGATGTGCGCTGCCCGAGGAGGGACCACTGCTACCTATGGGAGGAATCTGCCATGGGTCTCTGGTTGCGAAAACGGCGCTGTTGTAGACGATTTGCCGGCCTGAATACGGTTTGCAGGGGGGCCAGGACCACCGCCCGCTGCTGTCCGTAGTCCTCCCGTACAGAGGACTCCGTACCCGCTCGTAGGCCTCACAGCTTGAAGCAGCCGAGGCAGCCAAGCCACCGCACTGCCAACCGAAGCCACACGGAAACGGGATGCGCCTCGACTCGCAACCCCGCCATTCACCGGCGCCCTCAGCCCTACCAGTCAAAACGACCACAGACCGGCGCAACCTCCCGATGGCTTTGTATGCCCCTCCCTCACCTCCTTGTCCTGGGCCTCGTCTAATGACGACCACGGACTTTCTGGTTCCTGGCTCGCGGCCCAGCAGCAACCAAGGCGGACGGTTGAGCCGCTACAGTAATCGCACGCGAAGGATGGGCGCCCGGGCGCGGGAGCAGGGGGTGTGCCCCTCTCCTCCTCGCTCCTCTGCTGTTCTCTTCAGGTCCAGTCCCGAGTCCCGAGCGAATTTGGCCCCCAAAAGACGAGCCATCTTGGCTGTTTGGCCGTCGTGCCACACCCACCGTCTTGCAGCTCGAGCGGGAGGAAGGTACATAGTCCTGGAGTCTAGGGACACCCTCACACCCCACCCTGCGGATTCTCCTTAACCGGTGCTGAGCGGACGAGCCGAACCAACCACCGGAGGCGCCGGCGTCTCCTCGACGCAGCCCGCGGCTGAGCGGCGTGTGGCACCTGGGCTGTTGGGCTGCCGCAAGGACGCTTCGTCGGAGGCCCATTGGTGTCTCATGCGCCCCCGCCAGACGTCTCCCCCCATCCCCAATTTTGTCTCTGGCCCGTGGGCGGCGGGTCGGGAGAGGGGCGGGGGGACGGCGGAAGGGGGAGGGGTGCCCTCCCAGCTGTGGGCCTCATGCATTCCGTCTTGACCGCCAATAAAGGGACGGCCCCCTCCCACACACACCCCGCCATGTCCCGCTCGTCTCCCGGCGCTGACATTTAATCTCGTCTCCTCCTGACCGGCCCACCAGTCTTTCCCAGACGTGAGAGGGTCACCCGTCTTCCTCTGCTGAGAAGCCCGCGACGTCTCGAGCGTCACCAGACCGATATCTCTACGACTGCCGTACGACAACCCCTTATCGGGAGCCGCTAACACATCCCGTCCCGTCGGAAACACGCCCATCCACTCTCGTCAGCCGGTCACGATGAGTTACTACCGTGACGACGACGAGGAGATCGACGTGCGCGTCCGGCACCGTCGCGATGCCTCGCCCGCTCCGGTGCACTACGTCGAGGCCCGGGCCCCGCGGCCCCGGAGCTACTATGCCACGGGACCCGGACCCGGCTATCTGGTTCCGGAGCGGACCGTGGTGACGACCCGCTCGCGGTCCCGGGAGCGCCGGTCCAGCCCACCGTCCAAGGCCTCCGCCCCGGTCATCATCAACAACTATACCGGCCACTCATCCTCGTCGGACGACGAGTCGTACGTCGAGGAGCGCCCCATGGTCCTGGCCCGCCACCACAGCCACCACAGCCATCACAGCCACCACTCGCACTCGCGGCCCCGGGCCCCCTCGTCGGGCTACATGACCCGCGAGGAGTACGAGCTGGAAGAACAACGGCGGGAGCTCGAGGAACTCAAGCTGAACGCCGCCAAGAAGCGCGACGACTACGAGCTCGCCCGCACCAAGCGCGAGCTCGAAGATATCAAGACGGCGCAGACACGAGAGCGCGACGAGCGCCACCGCGAGCGCGAGTACAAGGACCAGGTCGATCTGCAGCGGGCGAAGCGCGAGCTCGACGACATCAAGCGCAAGGAGGAGAAGGAGGCGGAGCAGAAGCGGGTCCGCAAAGAGATGGAGCTCAAGCGGCTCGAGGAGGAGAAGGAGGAGGAGGAGGAGAAGCAGCGCCTGGAAAAGGCCGAGAAGGCCGCCATCGAGAAATACAAGGCCAAGGAGGCCGAGCGCATCGCCAAGGAGAAGGCGGCTAAGGAGCTGGCCGAGCGCGAGTACAAACACCGCCTACAATCGGATTTGATCAACGCCGGCGTCGACGAGAAGGACATCCAAGCCATCCTCAAGAAGGAGAAGGTCAAGGAGGACAAGAAGAAGGACGACCGCGCCACGTACACGCGCATGGCGCGCCGCCACCTCTCCATCGAGACGCTCCGCGTCTACGGCATCGACTTCGACTTTGACAACGTAAGTTGCCGCACCCCGCCAGAGCGCGAAAGCGTCGGTAGACTAACCAAGCCTGTTTGGCAGGACCCCAACTACATCATCATCAAGCGCTGGGTGCCCGAGGATGAGCAGGACATCCTATGGCGGCACACCAAGGTCATCCGCGAGAAGCGCAAGCTGGTGCTCCGGATCGAGGACAAGGACCACCACCATCATCACCACCACAAGAGCGGCAACAGCCTCGAGCCCGAGTTCGAGTGGGTGCGCAAGAAGAACAAGGAGCGCCGGCGGAGCAAGTCGCCGGGTCTGCTCATGTACTTGGCCGGCGCGAAATGAGGAGGGGGGGCTTTCTCTTTTCTGGCTCTCAACGCCCCCCTCCCCGAACACACCTCTCCACTCGGCAGCTGTGGGCAGCTGCGCGCTGCAACGATTGCGGCGGTCCTACGGGCGGTACATTCTTGGATGCTTTGAACCCTACACGCGCGGGGATGACGTGGTGGCAACGGCCGGAAGGCGAGGAAAGGGGGGCAGAACCAGTGATGCGACGAAGTCACGAAACGACGAAATACATCTCACGTCCTCTGACCAGGTACGAAAGAATTTTTGCAGATGCATCGCGAGAAACCAGACGGCGCCCCGAAGGGGAGGCGATCGGAGACGGAGGCGAGAAGTTTAGTCTATTCCAAAGTTGGGTATCGTCGGTAGCCCTATCCGTAGGTAGTCTTACAAAGCACAACGTCACGGCACCCCCTCCGAGTATCTGCATCCCCGGCCCGTAGCCGGCTCCCGTTCGTGGTGGGTGGGGGGTTTGGCTATCTTACAAAACGGTCTCGCCGCGGCTCCCGCTCCGCTCCCACGACACCTCGGCGCGGCGGATCAGCTCCTCGTACAGGGTCCAGGCCAGGGCGGAGCTGAGCACCTTGCGGCTCATGCGCAGGCCCAGGCCGTCCATGAAGGCGCGCGGCCCGCGCTCGCGCCACATGAGGGCGGCGGCGTGCCAGATGTTGCGGTAGTCGGCCGGCTGCAGCTGGATGCGCGTCTTGACGGCGTCGAAGGGGTTGGAGAGGGCCGAGCAAGTGGCGGCCGCCAGGCCGCCCGAGGCGAAGTGGATGGCGGCGGCGCGGGGCACGGGTGCCATGCCGGGCGTCCCCGCGGCGTTTCCTCCTCGTCCTCCTCCTCCTTGACCCCCGTCGGCGGCGGGATACAGCGCGCCCAGGCGCTTCTTGGCCAGCTCGTAGAAGAGCACGTAGCTGCCGGCATAGGGGGCGTCGCGCAGGGCGGTGGCGCCGAAGCCGGCGAAGAAGCCGCGGGCGCCGTGGGCGCGCCAGATGGCGCGGCAGGCGCCGGCCACGGACGTGTAGCGGTACAGGCTGCTCTCGTAGCGCACCTTGACGACCGTCAGCGGCATGAGCAGCAGGCCGGCGCCGGTGCGGGCGGCGGCGCCGGCGAGCAGGTTGGCGCCCGGCGAGAGCTGCACCAGACTGCTGCTACTGCTGCTGCTGCCGTTACGGCTACTGCTGGGGTTGTGGTGGTGGTGGGCGGCGGGGCCGCCGCCGGCGGCAAGCCAGGGCACGCGCGCGGCGTGCTGCCGGATGCTGTTGAGCGAGGTGAAGTAGACGGCGGAGCCGAAGCCGGTGCGCAGGGCCGAGGGCGCGGTGCCGCGCCAGAGGCGGCGGATGGTCAGGGCGAGCGAGGGCGCGGCGGCGGTGGTGGAGGAGGGGGCGAGGCGGATCTCGGCGAGCGCGCGGGCCAGGCTGTGGTGGCCCGACTGCTGGACGCGGGTCTTGAGGAGCTCGATGGGCTGGAGGAGGACGGCTGAGAGGACGCCGGAGCCGAGGCCGGCGGCGAAGTGGAAGGCTGCTCGCGGGGGAGGAGGATCCCACGGTCAGCGCGAGAACGGAGTGGGACGGAAGAGGGGTGGGACGGGGGCGGCGCGGATGGGGCGTGTGTACTCGACTTGGGGGGGGCCTTGGGCGAGCCATTGGACATAGCGACTGTGGCTAGTTGGTCGTCGCGATGGTGACCGGGGACGGACGAGGGCTGGGTTGGGTGCTATGCTACTGTCCTCGAGGAGAGAGAGAGGAGGCCGGCCATTGCAGCTGTCCGCGGATGAACGAGCGACCCAAGATACCTGGTACCTAGTCGAGCAATCGGGTTCTTGAAAGAACTTGGCCGGCTTAGTCGGAGGTCATTGCGAACGTCCTTATTCGTTTCGCGTCGGTGACGGCATTATAGTTGGATCCGCCGCCGTGGGGCCTGGCGTCCGGCTTTTGACCCGCGCTTACCCGAAATGTCCCGACGCAGCGAGGCAGCGAGGCAGCGAGGCAGCCCCTGAACGTACCTGGGTGTACCTTTCTGCTCTCCATTTTCACTCGGCAACATCAGTCACAATGATGCATGGGAATGTGGCGGGTATCTTGGACGTTCATTGTTTATTTCTTCTCCTTCTGGTCGCCCACGATCGACTCAAGTCGGCCCGCAAGCAGCCGGTGCCTCTTGACCACCTCCACCCACTCCTCGTCTGACTCGCCCCCCATGTCCAGATCCGCCAGGAACAGGCCGAAATCGCCCCCCAACCGGCCCAAACTCCCAGCGCAGTATAAAACCTGCGTGAGGAGGCTGTCGCGGGACGCCTGATCCTTCACCGTGGGTAAGTACAGCCGCAGCGTCTCTAGCAACATGTCTACTAGATAGAGGGGGAACGTCGCGAGGGCGGCGGGTAGCGGCTCCAGGGGGTCTGGGGGCGGCGTGGCGGGGCCGTCGGTCGGCGCGGCGGCCGGGAAGATGCTCCGGAACATGGACACGATGGCGAAGCTCTGCTCGCG
>Ga0247777_1000231_pt1 | contig 14854 bp, 17 predicted proteins | sample UWRJL154409C5_FD_179937 | JGI IMG/M metagenome (GOLD analysis project Ga0247777, IMG submission 179937) | Plant litter microbial communities from Arlington Agricultural Research Station in Wisconsin, United States - UWRJ-L154-409C-5 | ecosystem: Environmental > Terrestrial > Plant litter >...
GCGCGCCCGGCGGCCCCGGCGGCCCCTGCGGGCCGGTCATGGATACGCTGAACTCGGCTAGGTCGGATGATGGCCTGCCCCCAATGACCGGCATGTCACGGCCCCGCTGCCATGTAGCGTGTCTTGCCAACTATGATTGGTGAAGGCCCGTCCTTGCCCATCGCGTTGCTCAGGGCGTCGCTGTAGGTACCCATGTCCTCGGCGTAGGGACTACCCTTGCTGGCCTTCCACTGCCAGATCATGCCCAGCTTGAGCAGACGCTCGTCCAGCCGGAAGGTGTCGAGATCGGCCTGAAACTCCTCGCCGTAGCCACCGGAGGCCAGCGACACGCAGTTCTTGTCGAGACACGAGAACCGGATCTTGTCGCCGCTGGCGAGGATAGGGACCACCGCGATCGCGTTGTTGAGGATGATCCACTCGCCGCCGCTGTCAGTGCGCTGCTCCATGCGCCGGTGCAGCCAATCCTCTGGCGAGGCGATGAACTTGAGCGGCGACGCTGGCGTGCTGACCCGCCAGACGTTCGCCGTCAGCGTCATCCGCTTGTAGCTGTTCGGCAGCGGGTGATCCTCGCGGACGCCGTCGCCGGTCAGCTCGACGTAAAAATGCAGCATCCGCCAATCGCGGGTGTCGTAGGCAATGCGCTGCGCCATCTCGTTGGCGAGCGTGAGCATTTCCTGCATGGTGCGGTTGGCGTTAAGCCCAGCAAACACACTCGACGGCTGTTCGACGCCGACATTGTGACAGACTGCTCTGACCACACTCAGGATGGACATCAGCTCGCCGGTACTTTCTGCTGCACGTCAGCCGCCATGCGGATCAGGGTCTTGCGACCGATCGAGCCGTGCGGTGCGTGTCCGCTGTTGGTGGTGATGTACTCGCGGAGCTGCTCAAGTGTCATGTCATCGAACTCGGTGTCAGCCTTATCGGCCTTCGCCAGCAGCTTGGCGTCATCCTCCAGCACGGTGTTGCGTGCGCGCAGCGCCTCCAACTCGGCGGCCATCTCCGTGGACGGCGCGAGGGCCTTGCTCTCGGCGATATATTCCTGCGCCTTGTTCTTGAGATCGCGGCCATGCTGTCCAAGGTTCTTCAGCTCTTGGCCGTCGATCGCCGCGAGCTGCTCGACGGTGTAGATGTTCAGCGCCCGCAGCTCGGCGCGGCGCGCTTCCGTAAGGAACGGCACATGCGCGAGCGGCGTGCCGCTCTTGGTCTGCGTCATCTGCATTTTGAACTGTTGGTACTGCCGCGAAAACCGCTCGGCATATGTCACCGCAGTCTGTTCGCCGGTCAGCGGGTTGTTCTCCCAATGCGAGAACGCAGTGGCCGGGAATACCGAAAAATTGCGCGACCCGGCAATGCGGACATCGACAACCTCTATGTCATCAAAAATCGGACGCCCTTCTTTCACGGAGCGCGCCTCGTTTTTGAGGGCGTGGTGGTGAAACAAGGCAACAAGAGAGGCGTCGGGGTCGCGCTGCTGGATAGGCATCTAGGTTCTCCGTCTGAGGGAATGAGAAGAAAAACTGCCGCTCGCCAAAGCTGGGGAGCTGGAACGAGCGGCAGCTCTAGTAACCGGCGTGGTTAGGACGCCGGAACGCTGTCGTAGAAGCGCCAGTTGAACTGTGGGTTGGTCATGGTCAGCTCACCCATCCAGCCAATAAATTGCGCGATCGCGTCCTTGTCGATCGGCATCTGGCCTTCACCTTCGAACAATTTGTCGAAGTTACGGTTCGGGTGGTACCGCAGCCGGAAGCTGTCGGTGTTCAGCCCGAATGTCGTGTTTGCTGGCATGTTGCTGCCAATGCCGCCGTCGAGAACAATCTCGGCGCGCTTGCCTCCGCCAACATACTCAAGAGCAGAGAAGCCCAGCGCACCCATCGACGTTGAGTTAGTCTGCCGCTGGATAACGACAGTAGCCGCGTCGTAGGCCGCATAATGCTCTGGCGACATGATGAGCAAGTCCGCGTAGTCCTTACCGCGCGATTGCTTGGTCATGATGTAGTTGAGCATCGGACGGATCGTGGCCGCCGTCACTTGCGTGCCGAAAGCAGCGCCGATCGTGGTCGCGTCGTAGGTCTTGGTCTGCCAGATCACGTTGGTGCGATCGATGCCACCGTACTGTCCGGTGTTGGTGATAACCGGCACCGCCGTCGCCAAGCCGGTGATCTGCTTGCCACCGTTCGCCAGACCGTCGCCGTACAGACCGGCGTCCATGACATCCTCAAGGGCGCGCTCTGCGGCGTCCATGTAGCTGTCGAAGACGTCCATGAGCTGCGCTTCGCCCTCGTTGTTGAGGATTTCCTGCATGCTCAGGATGATCGGCACCACGACCATCTTGGGGTCGAAGTAGGCGTCGTTGAACAGATCAATCGCGGGGTTCAGAAGCTGATCGTAGCCGCTGTACCACTGCGCGACTTGCTTGCCGATCTGGAGCGTCTGGCGAATGCGCGGACCAGAGTAGGTCTGCCACAGGCCCTTGCGCTTCATCACTGCGAGCAATGCGTTGTTGTTGGAAACGAGATCGACGTAGCTGGGCGATCGATCTTCGACCGCCATCGACAGTATCTGCTGATACTGGCTCAATGGTGCGATATTGGGCATGCGCCCCTCCTCTCGCGGTTCAGATTAAACGCCGCCATTCACACGCCGGATGGCGTTCTGAATGGCTTCGCGTCGGCCTACCTGTTTGCCGCTCTTGCGCTGCCCGTCTGAGGGGCCTGAACTGTCTGGTGCGCCTGAGATCGACTTGCTGGGTCGGGTCTGAGCCGGTGCGGAAGGTGCGCGGGTCTGAGCCGCGTGAGGCGAGGATGGTCGAAGCCGTTCTGCTCTCTGGTACGCCGTGTGAAGGTCGAACCCGAATTGCAGCTCCTGCTCGATCAAGTCCCCTAGTTCATCAAATCGCGGGTGCTGGTCAGCGAACTGATCGACAGCAGACCGTGTCTGAGTGAACTGCTGGGCAGTATGCATCTGGTGCAGGGCGTTTTTCAACCCCGTCACCTCCTGATGCAGTGCGCCGATCTGGTGCTGCGCCGCCTGAGCTGCGTTGCTGGTCTGCACGATGCGGTGCTGATCCGGCGACTGATTGAGAATGTGGTAGGCGACGTCGCGCAGGCCCAGCTTCTGACCGTCCGCAGTGCGGAGGTTCAGGTTGTTTACAATGACGTCCAGACCGCCAACCACGTCATTGCGGAGCTTGTTCTCCATGCTGGTGTAGTTATGTAGCGCGCGATCGAGCGTGGTGCCGTGCTGCTGCGCCATGTCGTGGAAATGGCGGATGCTGTTCATTGTCTCATGGTCAGCGCGGTACTTGCGGTATGCCCCCTCGAACTCATGAGCCATCCGGTGGACGTCGCCGCGAACACTCTCGGGAGCGGTCGCCCATTCACTTCTTCCTCTTTCCGAAAAACGCGGAGGAGGCTCGCGAAACGCAGCGGTTTCGGGCAGAGCTTGCGCGGGCCGCTGCTGCCGGGGATCAGGTGCGGCATGCTGAGCTGCTGGCGCAGCTCCTTGAGGCTGTTCTGGAGGACGAGCAAATTTGCCGCCTTCGCGATAAACTTCGCGCTTGGGCGGCTGCTTGAGGTCGAGCTTCTCCGTCTCCTCGGGCGGCTGGTTGTGGCCGATCTTGGCCTTCGCCTCGGTCGCCTTGGGCTTGTCCTTGTTGGCCTTGTCGAAGGCGCGCTGGATAGCCTCGCGGCGGCTTTCGGGGCGGCCCTTGCCGCCTTCGATGTCTCCAACCGGCTTGTCGGGGGCCTGCGAGCCGATCGGGCTGGGCGCGCTCACCGGGTTGGGGTTGATCGCCACCTCGTTGGACGCAGGCGGGGGCGGCGCGGCCTGTGGGGCTACGGTGACATCGGACATGGCTGGCTCCTTGCCGGTCTGAGCGGCGGGGTTTGATCTACGTCAAAGACGTTCTCGGTCTGTCCCCAGCTCTGAACCGCGCAGCAGCCTTCCTTAGCGACTGACGGCGGGCCTCCTTCACTTCCTTGGTATCGGTCGATCTGCGCTTGGGCTTGAGCTTCTCATTGCCCACCTCGATCAGCCCCAGAGAGCGCCCTACCGCGCGAAACTGAGACTTAGACGTGTAGAACCGCCCATCGACTTGCTCGGTGGGCGGCATGATGTCTGAGATGATGCTGGGGCAAGGCAACGCTGACCGGGCAGGCGCGATCGTTGGTTTAACGATCCGCCACCTACCCGGCTCAACCTCGACTAGATCCCCCATCTCGACCTTACTTGCGCTTCTTCTTTGGCTTTGGCGCGCGCGCTGGCTTCTTTGGCCGTGACTTGATGGCCGCACGCAAAGCTGGCTCCACGAACTCGAACGACAGCGGCTCGCTGTCGCCGGTGGCGTCACGCACCAATACCGGATACTCGCCAGCAGTGCTTGCCGTCGAGGGCTTCACGATCGTGGTCAGCGTGGTTTCGTTGACGAAGGTGGTTTCCTCCTCGCCGCCGTTGAACACGATCTTGCTGTTGGCGGTGAAGCCTTCGCCCGTGCATGTCAGCGTCAGATCGGCGTCGCCGATCGTGGCGACATCCGGGTCGAGGTCGAGCAGATCCGGCGGATCATCCTCGCCCTCTCCGCCACCCTCTGCCGGTGGCATGTTGCTGCCGATCGTCGAACCCGGCGGTTCGTTGATACTTGCAGGAGAGCCACCACCGCCCGGTGCTGGTTGCCCAGCCACGGCAGGCGCTGGCTTGGCGGGATCTTGTGGTGCAGCCATCGGATAGTCCTCCTTGGGTTGGTAATGCGGTTACAACGCGCAAGCTTGCATTACGTCCAAGTAAAAGTGCGCGGAGACAGCACTGACCCGCCGCCCTGCCTGACCTCGACCTGCCAAGTTGTCGCTGTCGGGCTTTTCGGCACCGTCGCCGTCATGGACGTGGCGCTGACATAGGTCGTTGTCCGCTCCTGATTGTTTGCCCAGATCCGGCACCCCGGATTGAAGCCGGTGCCGGTCACCGTGATGAGCTGCGTGCCAGTGCCAGACACCGCCGTGGTTGGCGAGATGCTCGCCAGCGTAGGGGCGGTTGCCGGTGTCACTGACGAAGCGTGGTCGCGGTTAGGCGTCGCCGTGTACGAACCTTCCACCGACACCGAAACCGTGGGGGCCTCAGTGCGAGAACCCGGGGCCGTCACAACGGCCTCCGTGCCAGCGCCTTCGTGCGCCACGCTCGGGTAGTTTGCGGCATCAACAGACGTGCGAGGCGCACCAAACAGCGTCAGCGCACCCGCAGAGCCGTCATCGATCGCGGTCTGCGCCGGTGCCGTTGGCGGCGTGGTGCCTAGCGTGGTCGTGAAGTTGGTAGGTGGCGTGGGATTGGTAGGCGTCACGGTTACTGCGCTTTGAGCCATCTGGCCCTCCTCTGGTTATTGGTACTCGTCCTGCGCGGCGACGCCGCCCATTTTGTTCGCGGCAGCTCCCGCCGCCGGAAGGCCAAGGATCCACAGTGCGTGTTCTTTCCCCATTAGTACATCATCGCGCAGCTTTTGTGGATCGATGCCCAGCTTCTGCGCACGCTCCCAGATGCGCTGCGAGATCAGCTCCAGCTTGCCCGCGCCGATCGGCGTCTTGACGCCGGTCTGCGGCGCATACGCTCCCCACGTCAACGCCTGCGTCGGCACCGCCTCGATGCCAAGAGGCTTTGATACATTCTCACGAAACCACGGGCCGAATGTTCGATACTCGGATCCGCCCATGTAGTCGCCCGGCCCCGCATTCTTGCGCACGTCCGACATGCCGACAGCGCGCGTGAAGTGCGCGTCAGGCACCGGGAAGCGTGTTTGAAAGCCCGTCTCGGGTACGCCGGATGCCTGCGTGTAGAGAGGGATCTTCACAGTGTCATCGCCGTAGCCGTGCTTGCCGGTGGCTAGCCACTTCGACACCGGGTCGGTGTGCGTCGGTGCGTGCCGCAGATGCGGAATGATGCCGCTCATCTCCGGCGGAAAGTCCTCGCCGCGCTTCACGACCGGCATGCCGCCGTACTTCACGAATGATGGATAGTCGCCGCGCTCCATCATCATACGCGCGCCAGTGCCGCGATTGATCTCCTTCATCACGTCAGACGAAGCGGAGAACGGCGTCATCATCGAATTGAAAATATCGTACTCGGCCTTCGCGCGCTCGAAGCCCATCAGCTTGACCATCTGCTGGAAGGCAGGGTCCATGACGTACCAAGGCACCATGCCCTGCTCTAGGCCCGGATACTTACGGGCCTCCGTCAGCGTGTCGATCAGACGCTGCGCGTTGGCGGGCTTCATTATGTTCTCGGCGGCGTAGGATCCGCCCTGCCTCTTGGGCTGGAATAGGCCGGGGTCGATGATGTTGCCCTGACGGCGACCCTTGTCGCTCATCTCGTAGAGGTCATCCCGCGTGACGCCAAACAGCGCCTTCAGGGCGGGATGCTCGGGCGCGACCATCGCATTCGCCTCACGCGCGATTACGTCTGGCCGCTTGTAGATGCCCTCCTTGTAGATGCGCTGCGGGTCCGTCACGAAGCGTTCGATAACGTTGGGCCGGGCGATCCCGGATTGTTCTATGACCGTTCCCGCTTTGTGGGCGGGGGCTAGTGCATCGATCGCGACATCCGCCGCCTTCTTGACGCCCTTCACCGCCTTCGCTGCCGGGAATGCACCGGCGGCGGCAAGCCCGAAGCCGGGCGCGTCGCGCGCCTGAAACGTGTCGTACAGATCCGCCAGCGACCCCATCGGAGAGAACTCAAACGCCGCGCTGCCGACAGCCTGCTGCGTGCGCGATAGCGGGTCGTAGGCTGGCGGCAGATTGCGCTCCAGCATGTTCTTGCGCTCGGGAGCCGGTGGCAGCGTCATCTCGGGCGGCAGCGCCTGCTTGGGCGTCACCGTGATCTGCGGCACCGGTGGCTGGTCGCCGTACTCGTCCTGCCTCGCGAGTTGCCCGAGATACCAATCGCTCACACGCCGCTCCCATTGCCTCGCGGTTGCATCATCTTGAACTGTTGCTGCGCACGCTGATCCTGTGCGCGCTGCGACTGCTCACTGGCGCGCTGGCTCGACTGCTGCGCCGCAGCCTGCGCCTTCTGCGCGTTGAGGTGCATGTCCTGCGTCTTCTCAAGCATGTGGGCCTGATGCGCCTCGCGGTTCTGGATCCGCTTGTCGTTCTGGATGAGCATCTTGTACTGATCGTCGCCCTGCGAGGCTTGGATCTTCGCCAGCTCGATCCGGCGATCGTTCTCCAGCTCCCACTGCTTGTGGCGATCCTTCATCGACAGCTCGTCCTTCGCTGTCTTGGCCGCCAGCGCGTCGCTCTGCTTCTTGGCCTCCAGCTTCTTGTCCTCGACGGCCATCAGCGCCTTGATCTTCTCGGCCTCCGGGTTCGGCTGCGGCTGCGATCCCTTCTGCTTCATCAGTTCGACCAGCTCCTCAACCGCACCGTCGAGCGATCGCCCGGCACGGAATGGAGCGGTGGCGAACTTCAGCATCTCGCCACAGAACGGCGCTGTCCTCGGCTCGCCTTGGATCATCTGCGCGAGCTGCGGCAGCAGCGTCCCAAGCATGCCGACAAACTCGGTGCGGCGCTGCTTCTCGGAGTTTTCGTCCACCTGAATGGTGCTGTCCGTCTCGATGTCCAGCACGAACGACCTCGCGCGGTGGTCCTTCAGGAACGCCAGCACCTGTTCGATCGTGGGCTTTTCCTTGAGCTGGTTGATCGTCTGGATGGCGGCGTCCTGCGCCTTCTGGGCCTGCTCCATCGCCTGCTTCGCCATGTCAGGCTGCTGCGCGGCCATCTGCTGAACCTGTGGGTTCTGCGCCACCATCTGCATCTGCTGCTGCTGGGCGTTCATCTGCTTCATCACCTCGCCGATCTTCTGCTGAACCATCTGCTGGGTCGGCAGCTCGGTCTGGCTCATCTCGATGATCGTGACGGGGTCGAACTTCTCCGTGATGATCTCAACCACGATCTCCACCAGATCGCGCGCCAACCGGACCATCTCGCCCTGCTTGTCCTTGATGCGCTTGGAGCCGTACTCCGATTTCATCTGCTGCGCGCCAAGTGTCTCCTCGGGATCGCTCTGCCCCCGCATGATGTCGGCCAGACCCATGATCTGGTAGATGTCCTCGATCACTTGCTTGCGCAGGCCCACCAGCGCCGTGATCGTGTTGGCGATCATGTCGATCGGCAACCACACAATGATTTCCTTCGAGCCTCCGAAAGCCGCCCAGTTGCTGATCGGCACCAGCATGCGGCCCGGTGTGTGTGTCGTGATCGCCGCCTGCACTGCGTCGCCCAGTTCGGCACCGCCCGCCGGGTAGAAGCCCTTCGCCTCCAGCGCGTCGCTCAGCGCGTGGATGCGGCCCGTCAACAGGTTGATCTCCTCAAGCTGGTCCCGGTACTGCATCACGTCAGGCACCGGCACCAGTGAGCCGCGCTGCACCGTGCCGTAGGCAGGCTTGGGGCATGGGAAGAAGTTGGCTAGGTCGAGGTGCGGGTCATCCTCGTCGAGGATCTTCTCGCAGCCCTTGGCGACCCACACCACGCGCTGCTCACTCTTGTCCCAGATCTCCCAGAACTTGGCGCGCTCCCTGCCGTCAGCGCCGCCTACGCTCTTGGCGTCGCGGTTCACCTCGTACTCCGCCCTCTGGTACTCGTCGCCGCTCTGGCTCTTGAACCGCTTACGCGCTTGGCCGCGCGTCAGATACGATGCGGCACCAACCCACGACACCTCGGTCCAGTTGCGGCTGATGCTATGCAGGAAGTCTCGCCGGTCCTTGAAATCAATGCAGACCTTCTCATGGTCGTAACGCCCAGCGCCGCCCTCATCATACCGGCACCACACAACGCCACGGCTGATCAGCGCGAGGTCATCGCGCACCAGCAGCATCAGATCGTTGATATGTGTGAGGTCGAAGGCCACCACTGCGCAGCGTTCGGCTATCTCGCTCGCCGCCTGATACACAGGCCGCTTGTCCTTGAACTTAGGCACCACCACAGGCTCGGGGCGCTTGGCGTAAATCGATGGTTTGATGACCTCGCAATTGGCCCAGAACATCTGGAACTCTTTGTCGCGTGTCATGCTCGCTAGACGCTCCAGCGACGCATACTGCTTGTCGATCTTGTCGCAGTGATCGTTCCACCGCTCGAACGCCTTCTCGCTCTCCTCGATGCGGTTGATCCACGCCTTCGCGCTCTTAGGCTCGACCGCCGGGTTGTACTCGTTGTCCTCGGTGCGGAGGTCTTCCTCGACCGGCTTGCCGCCTGCTGGCTCGTCAACCATTGACCACGTCCTTTTCCGCGACCAGCGTTGGCGGTGTCTTGGTCACTGCCGGGCGCAGCTTGACCGCAATGGCGATGTCGAGACACGCCTCGTTTACGCGCCCTCCGTTGACGCCGCCCAGCATGATAGCAATGTCCTGCTGGTCTACCTTGCGGACGTAATGCATGAACGCCGCCGTGATTTTTTCTTCCGGTGTTAGCGCGGTCTTGCGATCAGAGCTGACCATTCCACTCCCCCATGTGAGCCTTGCCCATCTCCGCCGCGAGCCTGCGCAGCAGGCGTGTCGCGTTCGGATAGAGGCGCTGCAATCGGTAATACTCGCCGCTCGATCGGATCAGCAGCGGCAGCATGCGGTAGGCGTTCTCGGCGTTGATCATCGCCGCCAGCGGGTCGCGCGACAGGCGGGGATCGGCATGCACCATGCGGACAAGGTCTGCGCTCATAGCCTGATGCCCCTGCGCTCATCCGGCGGTGGCGGCAGCACCCAACCCTCGATAGGTGCTGGAGCCACAACGCGCGCTCTCACCCCCTTCCACGCCAGTGCAAGGTAGCGGAAGGCGTCAGCCGGGTGCGACGTCCAATCGTGGACGTGCGTCGCCCTAAACGCCTTCTTCTCGTCATCCCACTCACGCCGGTACTGCTCCAGCGCCGCGACGCCGGTGTCCTCGGTGCGCGGATGAAACACCGTCATTGGCAGCGTGCGACGCACGGCGTTGATGCCGTCAGCCATCGTCGCCATCGGGATGCGCTCGGGCTTGAGGCCGATCGACCGCATCGTCTCAATGCGTGTCTTGCCGGATCCCCACTCCTTCACATTGGCATCGTGCGGGACGTAGTCCGCGCCCCGCAGCCAGCCATGCTCGCGCTCTCGCAGCTCGATCTGTTCGAGGTAGTGTTCGACGCCGACACCGCTCGCGGCGTAGTGATCCAGCACAATGAGCTGCGCGCCCTGCACCTGAAAAAACCAGATCGACGTGTCATCCGACACGCCCAGATCCCAAGCCCTGTGGACGTACTGATCCGGCAGCGCCTCGACCTCGACGATGCGCTTCTCACGGCGCACCTCGGCCATCTCATGCGAGTAGAAGGCTCCCAAAATGGCAGCTTGAAAGTCGCAATAATACTCTTGCCGCCATTGTGCTGCTCCAACGTCAGATCCGTACAAGGCCTTGTATTCGGCTAGGGCCTCGGCAAGAGCTTCCGGTGTGAGAGCGCCGGTATCGTCTGCGGTGAGGAGTTCGCAGAACCACTCTCGCGATTGAGACGCATGCTGAAAAAGGGCGAACGCATGATTGCGTCCTCGGGGAGTAGAAATGAACGTCGCCCAGCCGTTGTTCTCCTCGACCATTGGCCGGTGGTAGGCCCACGCGCTTGGGTTCGCCAGCGCCCACTCTGAGTAGACGATGCCTGCGACGCTAGCTCCAACGGTGGTGTTGTAGGTATCACTGCCAATGCACTGCCATGTGCTTCCGTTCTTAAATCGGATGAACATTTCGGTGTCGTTGGTGTTGGCTCGCAGCTCGACGGGGAATGCTTCATCGATGCGCCTCTTGCCTGTGTGCGGGTTGATTGCTGTCCAGATCGCTTTGCGTGCTTGGTTATATTCCGGCAGGCAGTGCCAGTAGTTTCCAACGCGCTCCCACGCCGCGATCGCGGTGTGGTGCAGGCACACGTCATCCTTGCCAGCTCGCCGGTGCCACACCGCGAAGGCTCGCTTGCCGCCGTTGCGTAGGTGCGACCACAGCGGCATCTGATGCGGCCTCGGCGTCCACGCATTGTTGGGCAAGCTGACGCGGATCATGACTTTGACTTTCTCATGATGTCGCGCAGCGCATAGACATGCTTATGCATCGTAACAATATCGGCGCTGGTGCCGGGCAGCGCCTGCAATTCATCGACAATTAATTCGAACAATTCTGTGAAACGCTCGAACATCTCGCTGATAGGCACCAGCTTGTGCGGGTCGCCGTCGCGCATCACTTTTTTCCTTCAGCGATGTTGCGAATGGTGATCTCGATCGCGCCCTCGCCGTCCTCGCCGGTCACGGGCTGAGCTGCTTTGCCCCAGCCGCGCTCCCACAGCATGTTGATGGCGCGCAGCCGCGCCTCCTCGGTGAGGCCGTCCTTGGCGATGCCAGCCACGATACGCACCGTCGAAGGCGTGTATGAGCGACACAAAGAACGGATATCTGCTGGCATTTTAGCCATTTAGCTCTGGGGTTGGCCCCAGCCCCGCAAACGCGAAAAGGGCGCGCACCGCCCATCGCTGGGAGGATACGCGCCCTTCCGGGAACCGTCTATCAGTAATCGTGCGGCGAACCTCGCGGCACCAGCGGTGCCTCGCCGTGGTGAAGCATGGATCGCAGCAGCATCACCTGAGCCGGGCTGATGACGGCCTCACCGCTGATGTAGCGGCGGGCCGTGCGGGCTGAGACGCCAAGGAAGCGCCCGGCTGACGCCTGCGTCATGCCCAGCAGCTTGATGGCGTGCTGGAATGCGTCAGGCGTCATGGCTCGCTGGTACATCCAAGGCGGCGAAGCGGGTCGTTGTTTTTTGCGTGTCATAGGGCCTCCCATGTTTTGCCGTTCCACTTGTGCGTCTGCTTCCAGCCAGCGTAGCGGGCTGTGAACTCCTTGATGTCGCGCTTGAGCTGCGAGATCTTGCGATCGCGCATTTCGAGATCGCGCGTCTTGAACTGATCGAACGTCGAGGCACCGCTGCGCGTGAACACGCCATCGGGATTGAGCGCGAAGGCCTCCGCGAAGGTGTCACGCCGCAACACCAGCGCACCGCTGCGATAGCCGCCGCGCACGTTGCGATCGTAGATCTGGTAGCGATGCACGACCGGCTCGATCTCATCGAACACCGCAGTGCGCGAATACTCTGAGCGCAGCAGCACCTCCTTCAGGTGGTCGATCAGATCCTTGACGGCGCTGCGATCGACCTCCCACGGCAGGCGCTTCGCACCAAAGCAGCTCGGGGTCTGCCAGCCATCACCGGGGCGTGTGTAGCCGTGGTGCGCAAGCCTGCCAGTGTTGGCGAAGATGCCGCGCCCACAGCACTGGCACGTCATCTCATGACCGGCGCGCTCGGTGGCGATCGCCTTCTGCCGATCGGTCGGGCCTGCGTCCTGACGCTTCACCGCGAGAGGCTTCGCGGCCTTGAGCAGCTCGGCGACCGGCAGCAGCGCGGTGAACAGCTCGATGCGGCCCGTGTCCTTCAGCGTGCGAGCGTATTTGAGGCCTGACGGCACGTCATGGGCGCTCGATACGATCTTGGGAAAGCCGTAGCCGTGGACCTTGTTGTAGCTCTCCGTGATGTTGTCGATGCTGCGATTGATATGCTCCTTGGCGCGAACCAGCTTGCTGTTGAGAACGACACCTGACGCGACAGCAGTCTCCAGTTCGGCAACACATTCCACGAACCAGACCGCGAGACGCTCGCTGCGCAGCATGGGCAGAAACTTGGTGACATCGATTGGCATTGGGTAACCTCCGTTGTGATTTGAGTGTTGTAGGACACCCTGACCAACCCCGTCAACCTGTCCTACTTAGGAATATTGTCTCGATTGACGTGGTAGGACGTATTGTCCTAATTTGCTCACTCACAACGGAGCTACGGACATGCACAAGCACACGGTTTTCGGCCTTCCCCTGAACCCCACCCATCTGCTGGAGCAGCTCAAGGGCGCTTCGTTCTGCGTCAGCTACGGCACCCGCAAGAAGCTGGGCAAGCAGCTCGATCAGGCGATCCGCCTCGTCGGCGACAACGGCATCCTGCTGGTGGACAACGGCGCGTTCTCCGCGCACCAGAGCGGCGTCGACACCATGTCGGATGAGAGCTACCTCGAAGGCTTCGCCGATTGGGCGAACGACATCCTCGCGCGCAGCCCGGTCGCCGTCGCCGTGATCCCTGACGTGATCGGCGGGACGTGGCAGCAGAACGCGCAGCTCATCGATGAAACCATGTGCATGTTCGATGACATGGATCGCCTGATGCCGATCTGGCACATGCATGAGCCGATCAGCTTCCTCGTCTCGCTGGTCGAGCGTTTCGGCTACATCGGGATCGGCAGCTCGGGCGAGTATTTCAATGTCGGCACCGCCAAGTGGCACGCCCGCATGACGGAGGCTCTGGCCGCGATCGACGCGACCGTTGCCGACAGCGAGGGCTGCATCGTTCGCCCCCGCATCCACCTGATGCGCGCACAGTCGATGGCTCACCTGTACGATGTCGACAGCACCGACAGCGTCAACGTCGCGATCAATCACGGTCGCTATCGCAAGCAGGGCGAGGGTCACGTTGCCCGCTTCGCTGCCCGCGTCGACGCCAAGATCCAAGCATCCGCTGGCCCGGCCACGCAGGCCCAGCTCGACCAGCCGCTCGGCGAGGTTCACACCGTGTGGGCGTCGGCTTGGATGCACGAATACATGGGCTTCAAAGCCCATGTCGCGACGGCAACGGTGTTGCCGTTCCCGGTACCCGGCGATGAGCTGGAGATCCCGGAGTTCCTGCGTCGGGCCGCTTAGGCCCGGCGTTCAACCTTCATCACAACGGAGACTACGACTATGACTGAACCCCTCATCACACCGCAGCTCAACGTCAACGGCACCAGCGCCACGGAGCTGCTGAACAACCAGCTCGCGGTTCTCGACAGCCTCCGCTCGCTGCTCGCCTCGATGCAGCGCGCCCACCCGCATGGTCGCGACTTTCGCACCAACGCCGCCTTCGTGGTTGCGATGACGGCGTGGCAGGAGCGCATCACGGCAATCTCGATCCTCAAGCTGGAGGTCGAGGCCCACGCCGAGGCCATCATGGACGCTAGGGACGCACGCCAACGTCCCGCCAAGGTCTGAGCGGCGGCAACCACGCCACTGCCAGCCAGCAGGCCACCAGCAGGGCCGCCAAGCACCCCAGCGCCGCCCCCCTCCAAGGGGCGGCGTTTTCCATTTCGGGCCAGACGTCAGGCTCGGCACCCGGCGCGAAGGTGCTGTAGGGAGGGGCGTCTATTTCCGGGGGATTGACGCCCGTGGGGTTTAATTCCCCCATTTCGACCCACGGCCAGCGCCGCTCGACGTCGCTTTGAACGATTTGAACGGTTTGAACGGTTTGAACGATTTGAACGGGCTTAATCGAGGTTGGTCGATTAATCGTGACGGGTATTCTTTTGCCGCCCCGAATACCCCAGCACCGCCTGCCGTTGACGTACTGCCAGCGCAGATATGCGCCCCGGTGCGCTGCCTTGGCTTCGCCATAGGACAGGCACCGGGGCGTCACGTCAGCGGCCAACGCGACGGTCGGCCCGGGCGAAAGGCTCAGCAGGCAGCAAACGATCAGGAGCTGGAGCTTCCTCATAATCGTCGGTCCTCTTGATGAGCGGCTCGTTCTCGATGCTGAAGGCCCTGCCGATCGCCAGCATGGACCGCAGCACGGCCTCGACCTCGGCACGGCGGCCTACTGCCTCGTCGCGGACCAGCGTCATGGTCGCCACCCGGCTGTCGGCCTCCGCGAGCTGGGCCTGCTGGGCCTCGATCGCTACCTTGTAGCCAGCGATGTCAGCCTTGAGCTGCTGCACCTCCCGGCGGAGCAGATCCCGCTCCGCCGCC
>Ga0247777_1000232_pt1 | contig 14831 bp, 9 predicted proteins | sample UWRJL154409C5_FD_179937 | JGI IMG/M metagenome (GOLD analysis project Ga0247777, IMG submission 179937) | Plant litter microbial communities from Arlington Agricultural Research Station in Wisconsin, United States - UWRJ-L154-409C-5 | ecosystem: Environmental > Terrestrial > Plant litter >...
CGGCCAGCGACGAGCTGATCCACGTCTCACCCTGCGCGATCAGGAAAAACGGCCCCACGAGCTCCGTCAGCGCGAAAATCGTTATGAGCCGCCAGTGCTTCAGCATCCCGTGAAGTTGACCGCGCCACAAGGCAACCGGAACCAGCACCAAAGAGGCGCAGACCAGCCGCCCCCACGCCACCCACACCGGTGACAGCTCGTGAATCGCGTGCTTGATGAAGAAGTACGGCGTGCCCCAGATCAGGCAAATAGCAAGGAATGCGAGCCAGACGCGGGGTTTCATGCGAGCAGTCTAGCAATCGCCTCGCTTGCGACGACCGTTCTCGAAAGGGAGATTGCATTCGCGCAACAACCCACGCCACTCACCGGACATAGCTGTTCCTGTCGTTGGAAGAAATGCGAGCGCAGGCCTACGCTCGGCTCAACAAGAACGATTTTGAAGCTGTCGCACAGAGGGGGAAACAGTGGTGCAGCATCAAGCAATCGATCGCGCAGGCACGCGCGCAATTTCGCCGGCCATCGCGCTGGCCGTCTCATCCGCTATCTCAGCCGCGCTTTCGCTGGCGCAACCTGCGTACGCGCAGGAGTCGCCCAGCTCCAACGAGCCGGTCCAGCAGATCGTCATCACCGGTTCGCGCATCGCGCGGGCGAGCGATGACGCGCCCTCGCCTGTCACCACGCTGGGAAGTGATGAGCTGCAGAAGCTTCAGGCGACGAACATCGGCGCGGCGCTCAGCGAACTGCCTGCCTTTCGCGCCAGCAGCAACCCGACCACCAACGGCTTCGGCAGCTTCAACGTCGGCGCGCAAATCGTGAACCTGCGCGGGCTCGGCGTGACGCGCACGCTGATCCTGCTCGACGGCCGGCGCTTCGCACCGACGACGCGCGAAGGCTCGGCGGATCTCAATCTCATTCCGAGCCTGCTCATCGACCGCACGGAGATCGTGACGGGCGGCGCTTCGGCAGCGTATGGCTCGGATGCCATCGCGGGCGTCGTGAACATCAACCTTCGCAAGGACGTCACCGGGCTCGACGTGCAGGCCGACTACGGCCAGACGGCTGAGCACGACGGCGGGCGCTCTCACATTGCGTTCGCGACCGGCACGCACGTGCTCAGCGATCGCGGGCATCTCGTGCTCGGCGGTGAGTTCGAACGGCAGCAAGGTATCGGCAATTGCTTCGTGCGGGACTGGTGCACGCCGGCACAGATCGTCACGAACCCGGGCTTCAACACACCCGCAGGGGTGGGCAACGGCCAGCCCAACTTCGTGCGCAACGACAGCAACGGCGGGTTCTGGATGACGTCGGGCGGTGTGGTCGCGGGCACGAATCCGGCGGCGATCCGGAATCTGTTCGGCACCGGTGGCATTCAATTCGACGCCTCCGGCAACCCGGTTGCGTATACGCCCGGCTCGCCGGTGAGCGGCACGACGCAGCTCGGCGGCACCATCACGCCGACGTTTCTCAACACCAACCTCATGGTTCCGGTGAAACGCTACACGCTCTACGGGCATTCGGATCTCGAGCTGAACGATCGCATCACCGCGTTCTTCGACGCCAATTTCGGCCACGTGACCGGGTCGGTGCTGCAGTCGTCGTTCTTCGACACCGCGATCAGCATCAGTATGCAGAATCCGTTCATTCCGACGGCGGTTCGAACCGCCGTGAACAACTTCAATGCGACCGCCGCGCCGGCCGACCAGATCAAGGGCTTCACGATGGGCCGCGTCGGCGACGATCTAGCGCGCGGCTTCAGCACCTCGACCGCGAACGTGAAGGGCGCGACGGGCGGACTCAACGGCCGCTTAGGCGATACCGCAACCTGGAATACGTATTACCAGTTCGCACGCACCGACCGGTTGCAGACGGTCGCGGGCAACCGCATCCAGGGGGACCCCTCGAAGACCGCGACGGATCCGACCAACCCGTTGCGATTCGCACGCGCGGTCGATGCGATGGTCGACAACGAAACCGTGATTACGCCGCAGACGGGCAGCATCGTCTGCGCCGCAACGCTGTCCCCGGACCCGGCGCTGCGCGCGGCGGCGGCCGGTTGCGTACCGCTGAACCTGTTCGGCACCGGGCGATTCGACCCGGCGGCGCGCGACTACGTGTACGGCACGCTCGTCGAAGACATCGACCTCACCGAGAACGTGCTGGCCGCCAACCTGCAGGGCGAGGTGGCGGACCTGTGGGCTGGCCCGCTCGCGCTCGCGGGCGGGGTGGAGTTCCGCAAAGACGAGATCGACGTCGTGCACGACGCGCTCTCCAACCAGTACGCCTACTTCCAGAACTTCGGCTCGGACTACAACGGCACGTCGAAGGTGACGGAAGGCTACATCGAAGCGCAGCTGCCGCTGCTGCGAGAAAAGCCCGCAGCCGAAAAACTCGAGCTGAACGTCGCCGCGCGCCACGCGCGCTACGACCAGGACGGGTTCGGCAGCTATCTGCGCACGAACGCCTCGAACAAGATCAACGCAACGACGTGGAAAGGCAGCCTCATGTGGGAGCCGATCGACTGGCTGCGCGTGCGCGGCACGCGCTCACGCGACATCCGCGCGCCAAACTTCGCCGACCTCTTCCTCGCCAGCGCCAGCAACTTCGGCGGCGTGTTGAATCGCTTCACCGGCACCACGCAGTTTCCATCGACGGTGAGCGGTGGCAGCCCCGACCTCGACGCGGAGAAAGCCGACACGACCACAATCGGTTTCGTGTTCTCGCCGAAGTGGGGCTGGACGGAACGCGGGCGACTCTCGGTCGACTACTACGACATCAAAGTGGACGGCTATATCGCTTCGCCGGGCGGCGGGCAGTTCATCATGGATCGATGCTTCGCGGGCAATGCGCGCGCGTGCAGCCTGCTCACGTTCGGCGCCGGCAATTCGCTCACACAAGTTCGCAACGTCAATCTGAACCTGGATGAGTTGCGTGTGCGCGGCGAGGACGTCGAGCTCAGCTACAGCCTGCCGCTCGCGGGCCAGTCGCTGGATTTCCGGCTGCTCGCATCACACGTGGAAGAAATCACCACCACCACCTTCGGAATCGCGGTGGACCGCTCCGGCCAGACCGGCAACATCGCCGCGACGGCGCTGCCCGACTGGCTTTTGCGCGCGAACGTCACGTGGACGCATGGACCCGCCTCCGTCACCCTGCAGGCGCGCTACATCGACAGCGGCGTTCTCGATGCCACCCGGCTCGACCCGAGCGACGCCGGATACGCTCCCACGCTCACCAACAGCACCAACGATAACCACGTGGCGAGCGCAACTTACGTGAACCTTTTCGGGAACTACGATTTCACGCTGACAGGTGATACATCCGTACAACTGTTCGCCTCGGTCAGTAACCTGTTCGACAAGGAGCCTCCGTTTGCGCCCGAACTGCAGTACCCGACGAACCCGACTTATTTCGACCAGATCGGCCGCAGCTATCACGCGGGCGTCAGGGTTCGGTTTTAGTTCATTGGAAAAAAGTCGCCTGACGGCGCTTTTTTCGGACATCAGCTTCGTTGCCGGCGGCAAAAAGCGTGGTTTTTGCCGCCTGCCGCGTCGCGTAGCTACGCCCGGCCGATCGCTCGTAGCTGCGTTCCTCGCTGTGCTCTCGCTGACAGCGGCTGTCACCGCGGTGGCGGCCGATGCGCCGAAGCCTGATTTCTCCGGGGTGTGGACGGTCTATCGCCCGCCGGGCGCGGCCCCCGGCCCGGGCCGCGCGGATACCGGGGCGTTCCCGCGCGATCCGCCGTTCACGGCGGAAGCCAAGGCCAAAGTCGCGGAATACCGCGCGCTCGTCGAGCCGCAGGGGCTCACGCCCGGCGGTGCGTGCGTGGGCTACGGCATGCCGTCCGCGATGCTGAGCTCGGGCGGTTATCCGATGGAGTGGATCCAGCGGCCGGAGCAGGTCACGGTGATCTATGAAGCGCACAGCGAAATCCGCCGCATCTACGTAGGCGCGGCGCCGAACGAGAAGGACATGATCCCGAGCCGCGACGGCAATTCGTTCGCTCACTGGGAAGGCAACACGCTGGTCGTCGAGACCATCGGCCTGAAGGAAGCCGTCGACCAGGCTTCTGCCCACAGCGACAAGGCGAAGATCGTCGAGCGCTACACCATCGGCAAGGACGACGCCGGCCGCAAAGTGCTCACCGCCGAAATGACGCTGACAGACCCGGTGTTCTACACCAGGCCCGTCTCGGCCACGAAGCGCTGGCTCGCCGTCGAGAACGGCAAGCTGCTGCCGTACGACTGCACCGAGCCGCAGTGGGAAGACACGCTCGACAAGCTGCGCCAGGAAAAGGCTACGCAGGCCAAAGACGCCGCGAAGTAATCCCACGACGGAATTCCACGACGCAATTCCAAGCCATCCCAAGCCCGGAAATCCCATGAATCGCAAATTGATGACGATGCTCGCCGCCCTGGCGCTCCTGCTGCCCCTGCAGGGCTTCGCGCACCACTCGGCCGCGCAGTTCAACTTCACCACGCCGAAGCCAATCAGCGGCACGGTCAAGGAAGTGCGCATGGCGAACCCGCACATGCGGCTCATCCTCACCGTGACGGACGACAAGGGCACGCGCGACATCGAATACGAAGGCCACAGCCTCAACAACCTGTACCGCGCCGGCTGGCGCCCGGACTCGGTGAAGGCCGGCGACAAGATCACCATCACGATCGCCCCGCGCAAGGATGGCGGCGACGGCGGGTACGTGACGAAGGTGAAGATGGCGGACGGGAAAGAGTTCTAGTCGTTCAGGGGGCAAGGCACGCGGCTTTGCCCCGCGACGGCGCGCGCGGACCCACCGGCGACGGCGCGCCAGCCGCGCCTTCGGCAGGCCGCCAGCACCTCCGCGCGATAGTTTGAAACCGACGCCCGCGGGCATCACAATGCCCGCCCCGTGAACTCCTCCGCTCATCCCCACCGCCTGCAGGGCTTTCTGTTCGCCGGCGTGGGCGCCATCGCCTTCTCGGGCAAAGCCATCATCGTGAAACTCGCGTACCGCTACGGCGTGGACGCGATCACGGTGCTCATGTACCGCATGCTGTTTGCGTTCCCGATGTTCGTCACGCTGTCGTGGTGGGCCGGGCGCGGCAAACCGCCGCTCGCGCGCAACGACTGGCTGATGCTCGCGATGCTGGGATTCACCGGGTATTACCTCGCGAGTTTTCTCGACTTCGCAGGCCTGCAATACATCAGCGCGAATCTCGAGCGGCTGATTCTTTATCTCAACCCGACGATCGTGCTCGGCGTGAGCGCCCTTTTCTTCAAGGCGCACATCAAGCCCCAGCAATGGGCGGCGCTGGTCGTCAGTTACCTCGGCGTGCTCGTTGTGTTCGGGCACGACATTTCGCTCGAAGGCGGGCACATCGTGCTCGGGTCGCTGCTCGTGCTGGCCTGCGCGATCAGCTACTCGTTTTATCTCATCTACAGCGGGCAGCTCGTGAAGCGGCTCGGGCCGCTGCGAATCACGGGCGGCGCGACTAGCATTGCGTGTGTTCTGTGCATCGGCCAGTTCTTCGTGCTGCGCTCGCCGGCGGAAATGCACGTTGCACCGGAAGTGCTGTGGCTCTCGCTGACGAATGCGATCTTCTGCACCTTCGTGCCCGTGGTGCTGATCATGATCGCGGTCGAGCGGATGGGCGCGCCGCTCGTTTCGCAGGTGGGGATCATCGGGCCGTTGTCGACGGTGGGGTTGTCGTGGCTGCTGCTGGGGGAGCCGCTCACCGTGTGGGTGCTGATTGGCACCGCGCTCGTCTTGAGCGGGGTGTGGTTGTTGACGCGGCGGAAGTAACGCTGCAGCCAAACGATAGTTCTTCACGCGCTCTTGAAAGGAGTCACATCCAATGATGCCTGTTCCCTCGCATTTGAAGGGCCTGGTCGTGCCTCATGAGGAGGCGATAGACGAGGAAGCGCTCGAAGCGGACGTCCAGTGTCCTTGCGGCGAAAAGAACTTCGAGCTGCTCTATCCCGGCGAAGTGCATGAGTACGGCGGCGACACAGTGCCGTGTGTCGCGCAGATCGGAGAACAGTTCTTTCTTGTTCTCGAGGCACGCTGTGCGGCGTGCTCGAAAGAGCATCTATTGCTGGATGCCGACTTCCACGGATGGAACGGGTTCGTCTGTCATGACCCGGCGCAGGCCGCCACAGAACGGCCCCCGTTGGTGCCCTGGGCGTGCCGGGGATGTGGAGAACACAGGCACACCGGGGTCGTAAAGATTCAGACCCAGGGCAAGCAGGATTTCATCGACGAGGCCGGCGACGATTTCGACGAAGAGCGATGGCCGGACGCCTTCGGGTGGTTCTCGCTGGACCTGACCTGCTCTCGCTGTGGCAAACGGTCCGAAGACCTCATCTCCTATGAGACGATGTAGTCCTGGCTATAGCGGCACGCTCAACCTTCGTCTGGCTCAGTGCTTTCTTTTTCGACCGGGCCTGGCGGCTGCGAATCCGTTCGCGCCTTTTCGAGCGGTCGTCTTACCGCGCTTGGGCAAACCGCGCCCTTTGTAGTCGACAAGTCAGCCGACTTCCTTACAACAAACTGGTCATGGCGCTGGTCCGTCGCGATTGCGCCGTTCTTCGTCTGGCTTGCGCGGCGCACATCGCGAGTACAAAAATGATATGTGCTGAGGGTCAGCAACACGTGCTCGCGAATCAGACTACTGGTACGCTTCGCGAGTAAACGACACTTGCTGCACCGGCAGCGCACCAAAGAATGTCGAGCACGGACACTGACGGAAATGGAGTCCTCCCGGCGAATGGCGCAGAGCCGCTCGCAGCTCAGGGCATCCCAACCACCGGACTAAATCATGCGTATAGCAGTCCTCGGCAGCTGCCGATCGTACAAAGACCTGGAGTGGCGAGGCACAGAGAACGAGTTCGTTTCCGCCTGTGAAGAAATCGGTCGGGAACTCGCCCGGCACGGTCAAACCGTTCTCTTGGTCAGCCACCGGCCGGTGACTGCGGATGCGCACGTCATGAAAGGAATGCTTCGAGTCATCGAAGCAACACCGGATAGCCGCGCTCGGATAGAAGTGATCGCCGACGACAGAGCGCCTTTCGACGCCGTCGCGAGAAAACACCCCGGGCACTTCTCGTTTCCGCCCGTTGCACACGCGTGGCGCGCGGAACAGAACCTGTTGCAGATCCATGAAGCCGATGCAGTCATCACTCTTGGCGGCGCGGCGGGCACACACCAGGCAGGCCTTGCGGCGATCGTTGCCCGTAAAACGTTGGTACCCATCGGTTCGTTCGGCGGAGCGTCCGGGCACTTGCTGACACTGATGCAATCCTCCGAGAGCCAGATCCGGCCCCAGCTTTCCGCACTCAACGGGCCGTGGACGAGTCATGTACTCGATACCACGATGATGCTGCTCGGTGTAAGCAGACGTCCGCGGCTGCTCATCATCCACGGCCACAGTGATGACCGTTACAAGCTGACAGAATGGCTGAGGACGCAGCTCGGCCTGACCGACCTGCTGATCATGCAGCAGGAATTCGGCGGCGGCCTCTCGCTCCCCGAAAAATTCGAGAAGCTCGCCGAACGATCGGACGGCGCAATCGCCCTCGCCACACCGGATGACATCTTCACGCAAGGCACCACCCAGTTGTCACGCGCGCGCCAGAACGTCTGGCTCGAAGTAGGTTGGATATGGGGGCGCCTCGGTCGCCGCAAAGTAATGCTGATCACCAAGGGCCAGCTGGAAAACCCCAGTGACATCCAGGGAATCGAGTGCTACAGCTACTCGTCGAACCCGTCCGAGGCGGGCGACAGCATTCGGGCGTTTGTGGCGCAGCTGTCAGCGGGCTGACGCGACGGGAACGTAAAAGTACAGGCAACCAAGCGACTGAAGTAAATGCGCCGGGCGGTTTCATTCTTTGCCGCACTTCTCTTCGCGCTGACCGCGTTTGCAGAAGCGCCGAGCGACGCGACAGCGCGTTCACCGGTCGTCGCGCAGAAGATCACTTTGAAAATCGGTGAGCGTTCCCTCATCGGCTTTCTGTACGTGCCCGACGGTGATGGGCCCTTTCCGGCGCTGATCTGGAATCACGGCAGCGAGAAACGACCGGACGCCGGCGCGCAGTTCGATTCGGTGGCGTCGATCTTCGTGCCGGCCGGATACGTCGTGTTCGCGCCGGTACGGCGGGGGCATGGGGACTCGCCAGGGCGATACATCGTCGATGAGATCCGAGGCGCGCGGTCTCTCGGAGGATGGGAAGCCGCCGGGCGCACCGCGGTGGCCCTCCTCGAATCCGAGCAACTCGCCGACCAGTTGGCTGGCCTCGTCTACGTGAAGCAGTTGCCCTTCGTCGATGCGCAGCGGATCGCCGTGGCCGGCTGCTCGTTTGGCGGCATCGAAACGCTGCTCGGCGCGGAGCGCGATGTGGGTTACAAGGCGGCGATCAGCATTTCCCCCGCGGCACAGAGCTGGAATCAGAATCCCTTCCTGCAGGAGCGACTCATCCGGGCCGTGCGACGAATCGATATTCCGGTGCTGTTGATCCAGCCAGCGAAAGACGCGAGCCTTGCGCCCAGCCGCGTTCTCGGAAAGGCAGCGGCCGAGGCGGGAAAGCCGCTCACGGCGAAGGTCTATCCCGCGACGGGCCCACACAAAGAACAGACGCATTGCTTCGGCGGACACGCGGGGATGCACGTGTGGGCGGAGGACGCGAAGGCCTTTCTCGCGGATCACCTGCACTGAGTCGCGTCACTTCACAAGGAGAGACCTGGTCGCGGTCGAACCGCGCCGTTTCGATCTGGAAAACACCAGGGCTGACGAAAGTAAGGCCTCACTGCTGCCTCCCGTCCCTCGTCGGACACCGCCTCGCGGCCATACAGTGCCCGTCACGGCGCAGACCCCGTACGATACGGACGGCATGATGAAACCCTCGCCCACCCTGACCGACCCCGTTGCCCGCACCCCCTCCGGGGACGCCCCCGCGCTTCACGACCTGTTCGACGCGACGTACGATGACCTGCGCGCCCTGGCCCGCATGCGTTTGCGCATCCAGCAAGGCGGCGCTCTGCTCGATACGACGGCGCTGGTCCATGAGTCGTTCCTGCGCTTCGCGAATGCGGGCCGGTTGTGCATCCAGGATCGCCAGCACTTCATGCGGTTCGCCAGCAAAGTGATGCGCGCCGTGGTCGTCGATCACGTGCGGGAATGTGTGGCCGCCCGCCGCGGCGGTGGAGCGATCCATGTCACGCTGACCACGCAGCTCGGCCATGAGACTGCCGACGGCGCCGCGGAAATCCTGCGTGTCCACGAAGCCCTGGAGGAACTGGCGACGCTCGACGAACGCCTGTCGCAGGTCGTCGAAATGCGCTACTTCGCCGGCATGACCGAGACGGAGATCGCCGAAGCGCTCGAAGTCACCGAGCGCACCGTGCGCCGGGACTGGGAAAAGGCCCGGTTGCTGCTGCTCGAAGCGTTGAAGTAAGCCGCTTCCGCGAGTCGACATGAGCGTTGGAATCGATCGCGCCACCTGGAAACAACTGAGCGACCTGCTGGATCAGGCGCTCGAATTGCCCGCCGAACACCGGCAGCACTGGGTGAGCTCGCTGGGCTCGACGCACGACGCGTTGAAGGACACGTTGCGGCGACTCCTGTCGCACCCGGCAGAAGTCGGCAACGACGACTTCCTTCGCCACTTGCCGCCCATCGATGGCGGACCGGACTTGCTCCACGCCGAACTGCAAAACACCATCGTCGGTCCCTATCGCCTGATCCGCGAAATCGGCTGGGGCGGCATGGGCTCGGTCTGGCTGGCCGAGCGGAACGACGGTCTGCTGAATCGGCCCGTCGCATTGAAGCTGCCCCATCGCGCCTGGCGGCATGCGCGACTCGCCGAGCGCATGGCGCGCGAGCGCGAAATCCTCGCGTCGCTGAATCACCCGAACATCGCCACGCTCTACGATGCGGGAATCGCGGCGGACGGCCAGCCTTTTCTTGCGCTGGAATACGTGCAGGGCGAGCCGATCGACCAGTACTGCCGGACGCGCTCGCTGTCGCTGCGCGCACGGCTTGCGCTGTTCCTGCAGGTGACGCGCGCGGTGGCGCATGCGCACGCCAAGCTGATCGTCCATCGCGATCTCAAGCCGTCGAACATCCTGGTGACGCCCGCGGGCGAGGTGCGGCTGCTCGACTTCGGCATCGCGCGGTTGCTGGAGGACTCTGCGTCCGCGGGTGGCGCCCTGACGGAACTGGCCGGCCGCGCGCTGACACCGGATTACGCCGCGCCGGAGCAGATCCTCGGCGATCCGCTCACGGTCGCCGCGGACATCTATTCGCTCGGCGTCGTCCTGTACGAGACGCTGGCAGCGACGCGGCCGTATCGACTGGAGCGCGATTCACGCGGCGCGCTCGAGAATGCCATCCTCGAAGCGCAGCCCCGCAAGCCGAGCGAAGTAGCTCCCTGGGTTGAACGCAAGGCGCTCCGCGGCGATCTGGATACGATCGTTCTCAAGGCGCTGAAGAAAACGCCGCTCGAGCGATACGCCACGGCCCACGCGCTGGCGGAAGACATCGAGCGCTACCTGAGTCATCGCCCTGTGCTGGCGCGGCCGGATAGCTGGCACTACATCGCCCGCAAGCTCATCGCTCGCCACAAGATTGCCGTCGCGGCCGCCGCGACGGTGCTCCTCACAATACTGGCGGGCGGCGCGACGGCTCTTTGGGAAGCGCGCGAGGCCAACGCAGAGAAAGAGCGCGCCGAAGAAGCGCGGAAATTCCTGACCTCAGTGCTGCAGAATGCGAACCCCTATACCGCGTCGATCCAGTCGCGCACCGTCGATGACTGGCTGGTGCAGGAAAGCGCGGCAGTCGAGCAACGCCCCGATCTGAGCCCTGAGTTGCGTATCGAAGCCCTCGCCATCCTCGGCACGGGCCTGTTGAACTCGCAGAACACGGCGGCCGCAGAGAACGTGCTGACCCGCGCGTTAACGCGAACCAACGCGCAGTTGGGGCCCGATCACCCGCTCACCCTTCATACGCGTGTCGCGTTCACCACCCTGTTGAGGTTCCGGGGCCGCACGCCGCTCCTGCGCGCGCAGCTCGACGAGTTGCTGCCGCGGCTGCGCGCGCGGCCAGGCCCCTACCCCGAAGACCTCCTGATCGCACTTCGGAACAAGACGCATCTGGAGCTCGACGACGGGCACTATGCGCAGGCGGAAGCGGCCGCTCGCGAAGAGCTTGCTGCCTCGACGCGCACGCTGGGCCCCGATCATCCGGAGACGGGGACCGCACTCATGATGCTCGCCCTGGCCGTGCAGGAGAGTCGCGAGCCGGCGTATGCGTTACAGGTCACCGAACAGGCTTACCGCGCAACGCTCGCGCGATATCACGGCGACACACAGCATCCGCGCATAGTCGAGGCCGAGCGGCTCTACGGCTCCGCGCTCGCCAACGCGGGACAGTTGCAGGACGCGCTCACCCACATTCGCGCGGCCGTGAACGGAGCCAGCGCCGTGTTCGGCAAGAACAGCCGCATGACAGGCCTGTACACCGTCGATCTGGCCCGCCTGGAGTTGAAACACGGCGATGTCGCTCAAGCGCTCGCGGACAGCCGCAGCGCCGTTAACATCGTCGCCCTGCATGCGGACAAACGCTCGTATCGCTACGCGAATGCGTTGTCCGCGCGAGGCGATGCGCTGCTGGCTGCCGGGTACCCGCAGGAGGCAGCGGATGATCTGCGGACCGCCACGGAAATTCTGACCGAGACGCTGGGCGCCACTCACCGCCTGACGCAAGCTGCGGCCGCCACCCTCGCACAGGCCCGGCAACGCCTGCATTAGCGCGAGCCCGGCGCCGCCTGCTGGAGCGGTGCGCGGCGATGCCTGCCCTGCCGCCCGTCCAAAAATATCTTCACAGCGCTGTCCGGTTTTGTCGCGCGATTCCGATTCTCCGCTACCTCGGGACTGCGGACGCACGGAAAACACCATGATTGCCAGACTGATCCGGATCTCCTGCGCGATTGCGCTCATTACGATCGTTGCGGGTTGCGGTGGCGGTGGCGACGACGGGGGCGCATCGGCGCCGCCTTCGTCGACCAATCCCCCCGCCCCTCCATCGAGCACGGGCATCGGGGCCGCGGGGGGAACGGTCACCGGGCCTTCGGGTTCACAGGTCGTCGTGCCGGCGGGCGCGCTCGCCACTTCAACGGCGATCGTCGTCGCGGAGTCGGGCAGCGGCGCGCCGCCCTTGCCGACGGGCGGGACGCCGTTCGGTCCCATCATTGCGTTCACTCCGCACGGCACGACGTTCGCGGTGCCGGTCACGATCCGCGTGCCGTTCGATCCGGCCAAAGTGCCCGCGGGCACGACTCCCGTGCTCTACAAGACGACCGACGCGACGCTGAGCACGTGGGCCGTGGTGACGGGCGCCACCGTCAATGGCAGCACCATGAGCGGGCAAGTCACGGGGTTTTCACTGGCCACCGTGGGCCCGCCGCCGCTGCAGAAATTCCCGGACCTCACGAAAAAGGTCTGGGACATCCGCAGCAACGACGTCAACGACAATCCAGCCACGCCGATCGACGCCGGCACGCAGGTGGGGAGTGAGCTGCGCAAAGCCGCCCGCGTGGGAAGAGACCTGCCGCTACGTCCGTTCCCGGACTCGAGCCCGCGCGCGCTCGTCGATGTGTTCTCGAACGACGGCGGCACGACTTTCTGGACCTTCGCCGAAGCGCCGCGCAGCTTCCCCGACGACAAACCCGACCTGACGATCAGCAGCAGCCAGCTCACGCAGACGTACACGTTCAAGAAGAACGACGCGACTGCGACGCTGAAATTCCTGATCACGCGCTCTCAGCTCGACGCGCTCGATTTCGGCGGCAACGCCGTGGGGCAATCGTCCTGCCCGTGGTTGCCGGAGAATCCGACGGAGGACCAGCTCTCGGAGGAATGCCGGTTTGTCCTGCTCGTCGCCAGCAACACGTTCACCGTTGAAGCGCGTCAGCTGCTGCGGCCGGATGCGTTCTTCAGCGCGGGAGGCCACGTCGAGTTGAATGGCTCCGGCCCGGTGTTTTTTGACAGTACCTCCCAGCCTGCGGAGAGCCTGGATGCGCTCTGGGACATCGACGACTACGTCTTCGCGGACACGGACGACAATGCCGCATCCATTCATCTGACGCACTCGATCCCGATCAACATTCCGCTCGATTCGGTGTTGCCTGGTGAGATCTTCAACGTCGTGGTGAGTCTGCGCAGCGACGCCAGCAATCTCGTGCAGGGCGAATCCTACGCCGGAGCGTATTTGCGCGATCCGCTGGACAGCGGCGCCGATGCCGGGGCTCCGACGATGAGCTTCACTGGCCTCGAGCCGCTGCCGCCGCGTGAGGATCCGTTGCCGGAGCAGGTCCCGCAGCCGTGCACGAGCGCTCCCGACCCGCAAGCCGGTTCGGTGCAATTCGGGGCGGCGGACTTTCGGTTTCCGGAACGTCGCGCGGGCGCCGGGGTGATCCTCGAGCGGCGCGACGGCACCAAGGGTGATGTGAGGGTGCTCGTCGAGACCGCAGACGGGAGCGCGGTCGCCGGCAGCGACTATCAGCCCGTGAAAACTGTCGTGCGATTCAAAGACGGGCTCGGCGGCCGGCGTCTGCTGAATATTCCCCTCGTGCTCGACACGGCCGCTGAAGCGGATGAGACCGTGAACCTGAAACTCACGATGTTCAGCGGCTGCGCGACGCTCGGCGCGCAATCGACTGCTACTGTCACGATTCTCGATGATGACCGGCCGGTGCCGGTAGTACCGACGTTCACGCTCGGCGGCACGGTGACGGGCCTTGCGGGCAGCGGGCTCGTGCTGAACAGGAACGGTGCCATCGATCAAGTGCAGCCGGTTGCGGATGGCGCCTACTCGTTTCCGAGACACGTTACGAGCGGCACCAGCTATGCGATCACCGTCGGCACGCAGCCGACCAATCCCGCGCAGATCTGCACGGTGTCCAACGGGAACGGCACGGTCGCCGGTGCGAACATCACGAATATTCTCGTCAACTGCACCACGCCTCAGCCGATTGGCTCGCTCGACTCGGGCTTCGGCGCGCTGGGCAAGGTCACCGGGGCGACCGGCGGCGCGAACGTTCTCGCCGTGCAGGCCGACGGCAAACTGCTCGCGCTCGGTAACCTGACGCTGTCGCGCTACAACACGGACGGCTCGGTCGATACCGGCTTTGGCAGCAGCGGCACGGTGAAGATCGTCACGAACGGCGGCGGGCTCGACAAAATGACGGCGCTCGCGGTGCAGGCGGACGGCAAGATCCTCGTCGTGGGCTACACCTCTTTGCCGACCTCGTTCAACGAGGATTTCATGACGGTGCGTTTCAACCCCGATGGGAGTGCGGACACGAGCTTCGGCACGGGCGGAAGAGTGCTGACAGAGTTTTCAGGTAACAACGACCAGGCGAAGTCGGTGATCGTGCAACCCGACGGCAAGATCGTCGTCGCGGGCAACGCCCAGGTCGGCCCCGTGCTGGCGGTCGAACAGGACTTCGCGATCGTGCGCTATCTGGCCGACGGAACACTCGATGCGAGTTTCGGTACGGGTGGCAAGTCCACCGTCGACGCGGTCAAGTTCGGCGGCAAGTCGAACTTCGTCAACGCGGCGGCGTTGCAAGCGGACGGTGGCATCGTCGTCGTGGGGCACGTGTTCACGGACGGCGGCTCGGGGAACTCCGATATGGGGATCGCGCGATTCCTCGCCAACGGCAGTGTCGATACGGTGTTCGGCACCCAGGGCGTGGAGCGCATCGACTTCGGTACGTCGAGCGTCGTGTCGATCGGCTTCGATGGCGGGGGATGGGACGAGGCGCTGGATGTCGCGATTCAGAGCGATGGGAAGATT
>Ga0247777_1000233_pt1 | contig 14711 bp, 13 predicted proteins | sample UWRJL154409C5_FD_179937 | JGI IMG/M metagenome (GOLD analysis project Ga0247777, IMG submission 179937) | Plant litter microbial communities from Arlington Agricultural Research Station in Wisconsin, United States - UWRJ-L154-409C-5 | ecosystem: Environmental > Terrestrial > Plant litter >...
CGCATCTAGAGAATTTTGGGGAATGCCCTGCGCTCTTGGTGCTGACCTTTCGCAAGGTGACGACTTTTGTGCCTTTACTTTGATGTTTCCGCTTCGAAATTCCTCTTTTGGCGTCAAGACTAGGTCATACATCACCACATTGACCCTTATGCGCCTTCCTGGGGCTATGAGAGCCAAGTATGAAGAGTTTATAGCGGAAGGAAGTCTGCACGTCTTAGAAGGCACTGTGCTGGACATGATGGAGGTTTATGATGATCTCGATGCGTTCATTGCTAACTCTGAATACGATGTTAGATGCCTTGGCTTCGACCCCTACAATGCTAAAGAATTTGTCACCAGATGGGAAGCGGAGAATGGCCCTTATGGTCTTGAGAAGGTTATCCAGGGAGCCCGTACTGAATCGGTTCCTCTAGGTGAACTGAAGATTCTTAGCGAAGAACGAAAGCTCATATTTGATCAAGACCTAATGTCTTTTGCAATGGGCAACGCAGTTACTCTCGAAGATACGAATGGTAATAGAAAGCTTCTTAAGAAGCGTAAAGATGAAAAGATTGACAATGTGTCCGCCATGATGGATGCATACGTCGCCTACAAGGCTAACAAGGAGGCTTTCGAATGACCGTACCATTGCAAGTAGACATCGATTGGCTCGAGCATCATGGCGTTAAAGGCCAACAATGGGGTGTTCGTAGACAACGTCGAGCAGGAATGCTTAAAAAGGTTGGACAAGGAAAAGGCACTCGGTCCGAGAAAATTCGAGCCGGCATGCAAGTTTCTGCGTTGGATCTGGTTCGAGGAAAAGGGTTTAAGGGCGCCGCTCGAGTTCGTGGTGAGCGTCAGGTAGCTCGAAATGATCGAATGAAAAAGGGCGAAGCTTCCATCAAAGACCGAATGGCTTACATTGGTGGAACTCGAGCCCAAGATATTCTCCCAACTGGAAAAGGTCCTAATAATCACAAAGCAGCTATTGGCGCATCCGTTGCTGGGGTAGTTCTTCTCAGCGTTGGAATGAACGTCCTTTCAGCTGGGGCAAGAGCGGCGGCTCACGCATGACCGAGCCGTTGAAAGAAGATATTGACTGGCTTGAACACCATGGCGTTAAAGGCCAGAGGTGGGGTGTTGTTCGTAAAGCAAACAAAAATGCTACTGCGACTTGGAAAGCCGGGCACGCAGCTAACAAGAAAGCTCGTTCTGAAAAAAGGGCGTTCAAAAAAGAGAAGAAGGAGTTCATCAAATCGATTACGCCTAAGAGAACCACTGCTCAAAAAGTCCAAATCGGTTTGGATATTGCAGCCATTGCACTTATTGGGGCAACGTTTGTAGCAAAGTCACAAAAGAACAAAAGTCTTAGTGCTGCTAAAGCGTCTAGTTTTACAAGCAACGGGAATGACTGGATAAAGAACTTTCAGAGTACACCCGCTGCGCTAAAGCCCTTTGTGGTTAACTCTGCTGGAGTCGTCTCTCGCTAGTCAACATAGAACGAAAGGAGGTGAGTCAGTTTGGGTCTTCTAGATCAGGTTAAAAAATCTTGGAATGCCTTTCGTTCAAGTGATCAATCTAGTTCGAGCGATCAATACGGGCAAGGACCGCCAAGCTATGGGACTGCTCCACCACAGAATCAACGTTTTCGATATTTCAATGAACGATCCATCATCACATCCATCTACACAAGAATTGCTATCGACGTAGCTGATATTCTGATTCGACACGCCAAGGTTGACGAAGATGGTAATTTTGTAGACAATTTTACCAGTGAATTCAACACTTGTCTGACATTGCAACCGAACATGGATCAAGCGCCGAGAGCTTTCAGGCAAGATATTGTCATGACGCTCTTTGACGAAGGGATCGCCGCCATTGTTCCTGTCGATACCATTTCGGATCCACAGTCCGAAGCTCAATTCGATATTTTGTCGATGCGAGTGGGCAAGATCACACAATGGTATCCGAAGCACGTTCGGGTTAGCGTTTACAATGAAGCCAAAGGTGTAAGAGAAGAAGTAACTCTCGAAAAGCAGATGGTTGCCATTGTTGAGAATCCGTTCTATGCGGTGATGAACGAACCGAACTCGACCCTCCAACGGTTGACTCGGAAACTTCAGCTCTTGGACTCGGTCGATGAAGCGACAAGCTCTGGTAAATTGGATTTGATTATCCAGCTTCCTTACGTTATCAAATCTGAAGCTCGACAGAAACAAGCAGAACAGCGTAGAGAGCAGATTGAGTTTCAGCTTAAGGGAAGTCAGTACGGCATTGCCTACACTGATGGTACCGAAAAGATCACGCAGCTCAATCGGCCGGCAGAGAACAATCTGCTTAAGCAAATCGAATATTTGACTACAAAGTTGTACGGTGAATTGGGTATTACCGAAGAAGTGATGAACGGTACTGCCAATGAAGCCGCCATGCTTCTGTATTACAATCGAACAATTGAACCCATTTTGGACGCAGTTGTTGAGGCTATGCAGAGGGCATTCTTGGGGTTGATCGGGACAAAGAAGAAGCAGAAGGTTCTGTATTTCCGGGAACCGTTCAAGTTTGTTCCTCTCGGTCAGCTTGCTGAAATTGTTGACACAATGTCTCGTAACGAGATTCTTTCTCCGAATGAGATCAGAAGTGCAATGGGCTATCGTCCCTCAGCGGATCCGAAGTCTGATGCACTTATCAACAGCAACATGCCGCCTCCGCCACCTCCTGCTCCACCAGGCCCAAGCTTTGAGGAGATGGACGGGGTAATGAACGAGGTCTTTGATGGTCTCAGTTCAGATCTCGACAAAATCGGGACGGCGTAATGGATACAGTACAAGCGCTTATTGATGACATCCTCCATGCTGCACCACAGTATTACGATGCGGCAAAGGCTCACGAATACTACATTAAGAATAGGGAACTTAAGGGGCGTGGGCCGAAAGGAGATAAACAAAGAGAGGCTTGGGCTTACTCCAAAAAAGTCATTGGTGACGAAAAGAAAACAGAGTTAGATACCGCTGCTGTCGATCACAAAACCGCTATGGATCAGGTCCGCGAATCTGCCCTTAAGCGCCGTGAAGAGATTCGAGAGAAGCTAAACGCTTTGTTGGAAAGGCTAACAGCAGGCATCGACGCCAAACAGGATGTGGTAGATCGGGATGCAGAAGAAGTATCTCGACAAGCCAAAGCCGTTGCCGCCGAGGCTAAAGCCGCCGCTGCCAAGATTAAGGCCTTGCCCCCAATCCCAAAGGGGCTTAGCAAGGCAGATGCGGCTAAAGCGGCCGAAGAGAGAAAAGAAGAGATAGCCAAGATTCGTGGCGATGTGGCAACTAGTCGAGAAGCCGTAGCGGCGAATCGCGAAAAAGTAGCGACCGATCGAGCAGGAGTTTCTGCCGACCGACAAGCCACCAGTGCAGAAAAGAAGAGTGCGAGAGAATCTGCCAGTTCTGAGCGGGAACAAGTTCGGACTGAGTTGAAAGCATCAATTGACACGGCCCGGACCAACTACCAAACCCTCAAGGAGAATCTGAAAGCAAAGTATGAAACCGCATCCGAAGATGAACTCGAGGCTATCAAACGAAGCGTTTAGCCCAAATCGAAAGGAATAGTCAAAATGGAAGCAGATTTTAGCGGCTACGCCACAAAGGCGGGTCTTAAGTGTACCGACGGTCGAACGATTATGCCGGATGCTTTCAAGCATCAGGACAAGTCTCGAGTTCCGTTGGTCTGGCAGCATGGACACACTGACCCTGAGAATGTTCTCGGTCATGCGATCCTTGAGAATCGAGAGGATGGAGTTTACGCCTACGGCTTCTTTAACAAGACCACCAAGGCGCAGCACTCCGGTCAACTTCTCGAGCACGGCGACATCAACATGATGTCTATCTGGGCCAATCAGCTCATCGAGCGAAATCAGAACGTCATTCACGGAGCTATTCGTGAAGTCAGCCTGGTCCTCGCCGGTGCAAACCCCGGAGCCGTTATTGAGAGCGTCACGATTCGTCACAGCGATGGCGATGAGCAAACTCTCGATGATGAAGCGATTATCTACACCGGCCTCGTCCTCGAACACGATTCCACCGATGAGGAGGAAGAAGAGGAAGAGGAGGAAGAAGAGGAAGAGGAGCAGGCGGTAACCCACGCTGATAACGGAACTTCAGCCGACGAAACCGTCCAGGATATTTACGACTCGCTTACTCCTAAGCAAAAGGATGTCGTGCATTACATGATCGGTGAAGCCATTTCGGCGACCGAGTCCAAGCCCAAAGAAACCGCCGCACATGGCAACACCGACCCGGAAGGAAGCACAGAAATGACCCACAGTAACGTTTTCGAGCAGCAGGGTGATGCAAAGGACAAGAGCAGCGTCCTTTCACACGACGACATGAAGGGAATTATTGAGACGGCCGGTCGAATCGGTTCGCTCAAGCATGCCGTCGAAGAGTATGCCTTGGCGCACGGGATCACCAACATCGAAACCCTGTTCCCATCTGCTCAGAACGTCAGTGATGTTCCGGAATGGATCAAGCGTCGCACTGAGTGGGTCGATGATCTCCTCGGAGCAACCCGCAAGAGCCCGTTTACCCGGATCAAGACGCTCAGCGCTGATCTGACGTTCGACGATGCCCGGGCCAAGGGCTACGTCAAGGGAACGCTCAAGAAGGAAGAGTTCTTCGGCGTTGCTGCCCGTACCACGACCCCGACCACGATCTACAAGAAGCAGAAGCTCGACCGGGATGATGTCATCGACATCACCGACTTCGACGTGATCGCTTGGCTCAAGGCAGAGATGCGCCTCATGATCGACGAGGAGCTCGCACGAGCCATCCTCATCGGTGATGGTCGCGATCCTGGCGATGGCGACAAGATCAACGAGGGCAACATCCGCCCGATTGCCAAGGATCACGAGCTCTACACCACCGTGATCAACGTCAATGTGGATGACGCTAACTCCTCGGTAGCCGAGGTTGTTGATGCGGTTATCATGAACCGTCACCGCTACAAGGGCACCGGCCAGCCGACGTTCTACACGACGGAGTACTGGATTGCTCGTTTCCTTCTCCTGAAGGATGCCGACGGTCGCCGCATGTACAAGAGCATCGACGAGCTTGCCACAGAACTCCGTGTCTCCAAGATCGTTGCGGTTGAGGTCCTGATGGATCAGCCAGACATGATCGGTATCATGGTCAACCCGGTGGACTACGTCCTCGGTGCGGACAAGGGTGGCCAAGTCACCATGTTCGATGACTTTGACATCGACTACAACCAGCAGAAGTACCTGATCGAGACGCGTGTTTCCGGCGCCCTGGTCAAGGTTAAGTCGGCTATGGTTGTCATGCGTACGGCTGGAGCCGCTGTCCTCGCTACTCCGACGGAGCCGACATTCAACGCCACCACGGGTGTCATCACCATTCCTACCGTCACTGGTGTGACGTATAAGGATGGCGCCACGACGCTTACCCCTGGTGCTCAGGCAGCCATCGCTTCTGGCGCAACTAAGGTCATCACCGCGGTTCCGGCCTCGGCAGGCTTCTACTTTGGCACGAGCGACGACGATACCTGGTCGTTCAAGCGCAACTGACGGTGAGGGGTACTTATGGCAAGATTCTATGGTGAAATCGGATACGGGTTTTCCGTAGAGGATCCTCCTGGGTCTGGCGTATACGTTGACAGAATTACGGAGTATTCATATTTCGGAGATGTCATCAGAGACAGCGTCAAGATTGAAGATGGTGAAGGACTCAACGATAACATTTCTGTAGGAAACTCTATCAGTGTTGTCGCAGATGAATACGCCAATCAGCATTTCTTTGCCATTAGGTATATTCGGTGGGCGGGGACTCTTTGGGCGGTTACATCCGTCGAAGTGAAGAGTCCCCGTCTCATCCTCGCTCTAGGGAGTGTGTACAATGGGCCGACGATCTGACCTGCATGCTCTTTTGCAGAGCACTCTTGGGACGACCCACGTCTATTTCCAGCCACCCCCTACCGTTCAGATGACATATCCTTGTATCGTCTATCGACGAGATTCTGCAAGGACATTGTTCGCCGACGACAAGCCGTATCGGCATATGAAACGTTACCAGGTCATTGTCATCGACCGTGACCCAGATAGTCTCATCCCAGACAAGATCGCTGAGTTACCAACGTGTATCTTCGATCGATTCTATACGGCTGATAACCTCAACCACGACGTTTACAAACTTTTTTTCTAAGGAGAAACACAATGGCAATCCTTACTTGGGATCAGACTGGCCAGCGCGTCTATGAAACAGGCGTAGACAGGGGAGTTCTGTATATTCCAACTTTGGGCATCTACGACTTCGGCGTTGCTTGGAATGGACTCACGGCAGTGACCGAGTCTCCGTCCGGTGCTGAAGCCACCGCATTGTATGCGGATAACATCAAGTACCTCAACCTGTATTCGGCTGAGGAGTTTGGTGCAACGATTGAGGCGTACACCTATCCGACTGAGTTCAACCAGTTCGATGGTTTGGCGACTCCGCAGGCCGGCGTTACTGTCGGTCAGCAGGGACGTCGTGCCTTCGGTCTGTCCTATCGTACCCGAATGGGTAACGATGTGTCGGGCAACGACTTCGGCTACAAGCTCCATTTGATTTATGGTGCTACGGCCGCTCCGTCGGAGAAGGCATACGCCACGATCAACGACTCACCTGAGGCAATCACCTTCAGCTGGGAGTTGACCACGGTTGCCGTGTCTATGGCCACCCTCAAGCCAACCGCCATCGTCACAGTGGACTCTACCAAGGTGTCTGGCGCAAGCCTCGCAACCTTGGAGGGTGCTCTCTATGGTACCGCAAGTACCTCACCGAGGCTCCCGCTTCCCGATGAGGTTGTGACCATGTTCGCTGGCGCACAGACCCAGGTCACTTCAGTTATCCCGACCTTTGTTCCGGCCACCGGCGTTATCACTATCCCGACTGTTACGGGTGTTACATACCGTCGTGCCGATACTCAGGCTGTTGTTACCGGTTCCGTCACGATTTCTGGCGGCGCAGGTTCCTTCCTCACCATCAAGGCTTCCCCGACGTCAGGCGCTTATGCGTTCACGCCGCAGTCTGATGACGATTGGACCTTCGTTCGGTCGTAATGAATTGATCAGGAGACCAGAGAATGCTCACTATTGTAGTTCTAGGAGACGAGTTCTTCGACAATGATACCAATGAGTTTATGACTGTTGGTGACGTTGTGTTGGAGCTAGAGCATTCTCTGGTCTCACTGTCAAAATGGGAGTCAATTTACGAAAAGCCTTTCCTCGGAAAAGAGAAAAAATCCCCGGGGGAAATTATTGGGTACATTAAGGCAATGATTCTTACTCCGGGTATTGGCCCAGAGGTTTTGAATCGACTCAGTGCTGATAATTTGAAAGCTATTAACGATTATATTGAGTCTAAGAATTCTGCAACAACGTTCGGCATGATGCCAGAGCAAAGTGGCCGTGGTGAAACAATCACATCTGAGTTGATTTATTACTGGATGGTTGCTTTCACTATTCCTTTTGAATGCGAGAATTGGCATCTTAATCGTCTTTTCTCTCTCATTCGAATTTGTAACATAAAGAATGGTAAGCCTAAGAAGATGGGGCGCCATGAGCTTGCATCTAGAAATAGAATGCTAAACGAACAGCGAAGGGCCCAGCTTTCTAGCAGTGGATGAAAGGAGAGTTAATGGCCGCAATTGTATGGGATACACCTGGAGAACGTAGATACGAACACGGACTTGATCGAGCCGTTCTACTGTTTCCTGATGGAGGCGGCGTTGCTTGGAACGGTCTAGTTTCCGTTGATGAAAACCCAGACGTTTCAATCGAGCCATTTTATTTCGACGGAGTTAAGTTCGCCGATTTTGTTACACTTGGTAACTTTTCGGCAACTATGAGAGCGTATACATATCCTGACGAGTTTCTTCGTTATGAAGGGCTTGTCGAAGATCAGACTGGATTTTATCTAGCTAATCAGGAACCAAATCGCTTTCATTTGACGTATAGAACGATGATCAGTGACGATAATGATCCAAATTTGGGGTACAAGATTCATCTTCTATACAATCTAACAGCAGTACCATCGACAAAGTCTCGATCGACAATGTCTGGTGCAGCAGAGCCAATCTTATTTGAATGGGCTCTTTCAGCCATTCCCGAAGAGCTAGTTGGATACAATAACACTGCACATATTGTTATTGACAGTCGTGAAATGGATCCATGGCTCCTCGAGGATATTGAAGTTATTCTTTACGGGGATCATGAGCATGAGCCAACTGCTCCTGCGCTTAGTGGTTTTGCATCCTTTATTCGAGGGTGGCAGCGAATCATTATTACGGATCATGGCGACGGCACTTGGACAGCTAGTACGGTTGACGAGGGTAGTGTCGTCATGCTCAGTGATACCGAGTTCCAAATCACAGATGATAACGCGGTGTTCTTGAACGCGGATACTTATACACTCTCTAGCTCTGATAAGAACGAGGAAGACATATGGCTACCGTAACCGGGTATACCTCCGCACGAATGAACGCGATGGAGGCGGCTACCGTTATTGCTGGCACTGTTACTGGCGATAACTTGATTCTAACCACTCGAGGTGGCACTCAGATTAATGCTGGTAACGTTCGTGGTGCTACGGGCATTCAAGGTATTCAGGGTCCTGGCCCAAACCCAACTGGAACTTTCATCATGGGTGGCTGGACCACAGATCCATCGGGATATTTGATTTTGGATGGTCGTGTCATTGCGAACGGCGCTACTGCCCAGCCTGCCTTGTGGGCGCTGTTTACTGGTTGGAGAAACAGCACAAACCTTATGCTCCCAAATGCTGATAACGCAGTTCCAATGCAGGCGACTACGCCAGGTGTTGTGTCTGGTGCAATGACAAAAACATTGGTGACAGCAAACGTCCCAGGTCACACTCACAGCATTGTGTCACATACGCACACGACGCCGAACCACGCTCACAACTTTAACCACGATCACTCAGCGAGTTCTGGTTACGTGAGCTCTGATCACTCGCATACCATTCCTAATCACCAACACTCTGACTCTGGTGGTAACGGTTCAGGATTGGGCTACGGGTATCGAGATCCTGGTGGGCCAAACGTTGGTGTGGATGTCTACAACCCAGGCAGCACGTTTGTTACTTGGGTTCAGTACCCAGCAACCACGTTCAGTGGCGGCGGCGGTGCAACTGGTGGTATTAGTGCTAACCACTATCACGGTATTACTGTTGATATTCGATACCAGAATACAGATACCTCCGGCTCTGGTACCACAGGTGGCAGCGGTGCTCTTGCTACAGATGCCGGTTCAGGCACAGGCACTGCTTTCGATGTCACGCCAAAGAACCTTTCTGTGAGATACGCCGTCAAGACCTGACACTAAGTACGAAGGTGGTAGAATGATATCAATCTCCACTAAAGGCTCCTATAAGAAAGCCCTTGATAATCTTGACAGGCTGAAGAAGGGTGAGCATTTCTCCGATCTTGGCTCTTATGCGTCGGCAGGAGCAGCCGCTTTGGCTCGGGCAACCCCTACCGATACTGGGGAAACTGCGAATGCTTGGCACGGCGCCGTATTTAAAAAGGGCGAGAAGACTGGTATTGCTTGGTACAACACTCACGTAGAACATGGTATTCCCATCGCTGTTATTCTTGATGTTGGGCATGGGACCGGCACGGGCGGTTGGGTTGCTGGGCGCCATTATATTGATTCCGCGATCATTCCAGTTATGGATAAGGTCGAAGCTGACGTTTGGAGGAGGTTGAACGAATGAGCGGTGACGATCGCGTTGTTGGTATTGAATTCGATAACACCTCTTTTGAACGTAAGCTTTCCCAAACCATACAAAGTTTGGAGAAACTTCAAACTACACTTGATAAGCAAAACGGAAAAAAAGCCCTGGAGGATCTTTCCACAGCAGGTTCCAAGTTTGACGTTAGCCATATTAGTGAGGGTATCGAAGGTGTCAGTGCTAAGTTCTTGGCATTGTCTACTATTGGTATTACGGCGCTAGCTAACATTGCTAGTAAGGCTGTCAGTGTAGGTATTGATTTAGCAAAGTCGTTGTCGCTTGATAACGTTCTGGCTGGTTTCCACGAATACGAAACCAACATGAACTCGATTCAAACGATTATGACGAACACGAGAAAAGATGGCTCAACTCTTCAAGACGTGAACAAAGCGCTTGATGAGCTAAACCATTACTCTGATCAGACGATCTATAATTTCTCTGAGATGGCTCGAAACATTGGTACCTTTACGGCTGCTGGTGTTAATCTGGATGTTTCAACTCAATCGATTAAAGGTATTGCTAACCTTGCAGCTGCTTCTGGTTCAGATGCGAACCAGGCTGCTACCGCAATGTATCAGCTTTCTCAGGCAATGGCATCCGGTACCGTCAAGCTTATGGACTGGAACTCAGTCGTTAATGCTGGTATGGGTGGCGAGATGTTTCAGGAAGCCCTCTTTAATGCGGGTAAACTGAAGGGAACTCTTGATGGTGTAGGCGCTGCCACAACATTCGATCAATGGAAAGCTTCGGGTAACTCGTTCCGAGACTCTCTGGAATCTGGCTGGATCACGGCAGACGTTCTTACTACAACATTGCAGGGATTCACGGGAGACCTTACTGAAGCTCAGCTTACAGCGATGGGCTATACTGCAGCACAGGCTCAAGAAGTCATGGCGATGGGTCAGGCTGCTAAGGACGCTGCTACTCAGGTTAAGACTTTCACCCAGCTCACAGGCACTATTAAGGAATCAATCGGTTCTGGTTGGTCACAGACATTCAAGCTTATTATTGGTGACTTTGATCAGGCAAGAGGTTTGTTTACTGGCATCAACTCCGTCGTCGGAGACATGATTCAGAAAGGCGCTGATAACCGCAATAATCTTCTCCAAGGTTGGGCCGATCTTGGCGGTCGCGGTGTTCTTATTGACGGCGTCGTTAGAGTCTTCTATGCGTTGGGCGCTGCTATGAAGCCCGTTCAACAGGCGTTCCATAACATATTCCCACCAATGACGGCTGAAAAGCTCTTTGCTCTCACTGAGAGTTTCAGAGATTTCACGGCAGCCCTTATGCCAAGCACCGCGACGATTCTTCGTCTGCAGCGTGTGTTTGAGGGTATATTTGCCGCTTTGGAAATTGGTTGGACTGTTATTAAGGGCGTTGCCAGCGTATTCAAGGCGCTGTTTGACGAACTGAAATCAGGATCTGATGGAAAGGTTCTCAAGTTCTTTGCCGAGATTGGCGACAAGGTTGTAGCTCTTAATGAGGTACTTGTCGAGGGTGGTGGCATTAAGGAGTTCTTCAAAGAGATTACTGATGCCATCAAGAACCCAATTCCTGCTCTGCAAGATCTCTTGGGATATTTGTCTAATTTGGGTGGTGGTGCTGTCGGCGATGCTATCAACGTTATTGTTGCGGCTTTCCAACAAGCATTGCCTGTTATCGAGAAGGTTCGAAATTTCCTTGGCGAGCTCAAGGACAAGATTGTTGAACTTGTTTCCAGTATTGATCTTGGTGGGAGCAAGCTTGATATTGGTAGTAAATTCGGTGACACACCAGACGTAGTTAAGAGAGTTGGCGAACGTTTCGAAACTCTTAAAGATATTATTGGGAAAGTCGCCGATTTCTTCCAGTCTGTTGGTAATGTCGTAGGCGATCTCTGGGGTAAGATTTCACCAGTTCTCGACGAGGTCTTTGATCATATTCATGATTGGTTCTCTACGCTTGGCGAAAAGCTTGGCGACGCCATTGGTACGGGCGACTTCAACAAGGTGCTTGACGTTATTAATGTCGGTCTTCTTGGTGGAATTGTCGTTATTCTTAGGAAGTTTCTTAAGAACGGACTTAACATCGATTTCGGTGGCGGCTTCATGGAGAAGCTTTCTGGTATATTTGATCAACTTACCGGAACATTGAAGGCGATGCAAACGAAGCTCAAGGCTGAGGCTTTGATCAAGATTGCTATTGCCCTTGGTATTCTTACAGCTTCGCTAGTTGTCCTATCGCTTATTGATTCTGGTGCTCTTACCAAAGCGCTTATTGCTATGTCCGTTGGCTTCGGTCAGCTTGTAGCTGTTCTAAGTTTGATGGATAAAGCTACCAAGGATATTAGTGCTTCGAAGCTGGCGGGTCTGGCTGCTGGATTGATTCTAATTGCCGGCGCCATGCTTATTCTGTCTGTCGCAATGCTCATCATATCTACCCTATCTTGGGAAGACATGGCTAAGGGTCTAATTACGATCACAGTCCTTCTTGGGGTTCTAACTGAAGTAGCTAAGCGGCTAGACGCGAAAGAGATGATTTCGGCTGGTGGAGGTATTCTTCTGCTATCCGGTGCTTTGCTTGTTCTAGGCATCGCGATGAAGATATTTGCAACTTTGACCTGGGACGAAATGGCCCAAGGTCTTGTTGGCGTTGGAATTGGTCTTCTTGCAATCGCCGAAGCCATGAAGAGAATGCCAACTATATCTGCAAAGGATGGGGTTGCCCTAATTCTTATCGCAGCTGGCTTGTTGGTTCTTGGATTTGCGGTGAAGCAGTTTGCCGAATTGTCCTGGGAAGAGATGGCTAAGGGGTTTGTTAGTGTTGGCGCTGGTCTTTTGATCATTGCCGGGGCTATGCGGCTTATGCCCAAGGACATGCTTGTTACAGCCGCTGGTTTGTTGATCACTGGCGTAGCGCTTCTTGTTATTGCTGAGGCCATTTCGACCTTCGCTGGCATGTCGATGGGTGAGGTTGGAAAGGGTTTGGGCATTATAGCCGCATCGCTTATTCTCCTTGCTATCGCCGCACACGTTATGTCTGGAGCAGTTGCCGGGGCTATTGCCATTGGCATTATGGCCGTTTCTCTTGCGCTTCTAACTGGAGTGCTTACAGCACTTTCTAAGTTGAGTTTGACTGAACTTGCTCTTGCCATTGGCGCTCTTGCCGCTGTATTTGTTGTGCTTGGTTTGGCTGGGCTGATTCTTCAACCTGTTATTCCAGCACTTATGCTTCTTGGCGTTGCACTTGCGCTTATCGGTCTTGGCTTTGTCTTGTTTGGTGCTGGTGTGGCTATGGCTGCATCGGGCTTCCTCGCTTTGGCTAAGGCTGGTGACGCTGGCCTCAAGGTATTTATCAATGTTCTTGATGCGCTAATTGACAAGATTCCAGAATTCCTCGGTGCGATTGCATCCGGTTTGATTGACGCGTTGCAAATCTTTGTCGACATGCTACCACAGCTAATGGAAATGCTTGTAACGATTGTCACGTCGTTGCTTGATACCATTAAGACGCTTATTCCAGAAGTTGTGTCGGTAGTTGTCGTTCTTATCCAAACCCTACTCGATGCTCTTGTAACGCTATATCCTGACATTATTGCAGCAGGCTTCGCGTTGTTGATGGCGCTTTTGAATGGTATCAATGACAATATTGGTGAGATTGTAACAACGGTTCTTAGCATAATTACCAATTTCATTGACGCTATTACAGCTAACCTGAGTCAAATTACGGCGTCAGCTTTGAACTTGCTGATTACGTTCTTGACTGAGATTGCCAATAATATTTCCAAGGTTACGGATGCTGCTGTTAACATTGTCGTTGTATTGGCTAAGGGTATAGCTGATAACGTTTCAAAGATTGTCACAGAAGCCACGAACATCATTACCGAATTCTTGAGTGAAATTGGTAAATCGGCTATCAAGATGATTGCGGCGGGTACCAAGTTCATTACCGATATCATCACAGGTATTGGTAATGCTGCTGAAGACATCGTCACGGCTGGTGCAGATGCCATTATTAGCTTCCTCGAAGGCGTTAGCGAGAATGTTCAAGATGTTGTTGACGCGGGCTTCGATATTATCGTTGACTTTATCAATGGTATCGCTGATTCTATTGACCAGCATTCTGGGGAACTTAGAACTGCGGGTGAGAACTTAGCATTTGCCATCGCTGATGGTATGACTGGTGGTCTTGCTTCTAAGGCTAAGGGCGTTGCTGAAGGTGCTTTGAATGTTGCCAAGGGTGCGGTCAACGGTGTTAAGAGCTTCCTGGGAATCAACTCACCGTCCAGAGTATTTATTGAAATCGGCGAATCCATGTCCGAGGGACTTGTTAAGGGACTAGACGAAGACACTACGGCAGAAAAGAGTGCTGTGGCCTTCGCTAATCGAGTGACAGAAACTCTCGAGCATGCTTTGCAGGAAATTCCTTCTCTCATGGACGGAATGGAAGAATTCAACCCAACCATCACACCGGTGTTGGATCTTACTGGAGTTAAGCAAGAAGCTAAGAACATATCCGGGATGCTTGACAATGCAGCATTGTCTATGGCCCTGTCGGTAAGTCAGGCTCAAGCTATATCTACAGCTACCAGCACACAACCGGCTGCGCAAAGCGGATTCTCTACTCAAGAGGTTAAATTTGAGCAGACAATCAATGCACCAACTGAGTTGTCCACTGCTGATATTTACCGTCAAACTCGCAATGTTATTGCACTGGCAAAGGAAGAGTTGGCGATCATATGAGAATCACCGGTGTATGTCTATATTCTAATGATGTTGAGATCACTGAATTCTCTTTTGATGACCATAGCTCTAACCCAGCGTATACCGCTAGAGCAATTATTGGCCTTGACGCTGATGAGATCATCCCGAAGTTCTACGGACGTGGTGCTGCAACTAAAACTAAGTACTATAGTCCGGCAATCAACAATCGTGAGATTGTTATTCGAATTGCTTTGAA
>Ga0247777_1000234_pt1 | contig 14635 bp, 15 predicted proteins | sample UWRJL154409C5_FD_179937 | JGI IMG/M metagenome (GOLD analysis project Ga0247777, IMG submission 179937) | Plant litter microbial communities from Arlington Agricultural Research Station in Wisconsin, United States - UWRJ-L154-409C-5 | ecosystem: Environmental > Terrestrial > Plant litter >...
CTTGACCCGACGCGGACAGGCCTCGTTTCATTCGGCCTGCGCGATGTGCGATGCGCGATGCGCGATGGCGTCCCCGACAATGCGATGGAGGGGCGAGCGCTCGGGGGGCGGGGGGCTCGGGGGGCTTCGAGAAGGCGGCCTGTTCCCTTCCGACCAGGAGCCAACGGTCGGCACTTCTGAAAGGCGAGGGATCTTCGAGAAGGCGTACCCTAATTCTTCCTTGGTCGACATCTGTGCCCTCGTGCGGCGAGGTCCGGAGAGGCCTTCATCGGTTCGGCGTGCGCTGACATTGCGTCGTCTCCCTTTTCCCCATTCCAGCCTTGAACCGCGGCCAAATTTCCCGTCTGATTGCGCCCCGTTCCCGACGATCGCCGGCGCAGCGTCGATAAATGCTTGGGTGTCAGAATAGGCCGGGGAGACAAGGCCGTGGAGGAGCGAGGGGGGCCAAGGCCACAGTTGGCAGGATCGCTGGCGTTCCTTCCTCTCCCGTGTCTCGTCGTTTTCTGCGGAGTACGAGTAGGCTCTCTGGGTCCGACGAGGTCCCCTCGAACCCCTCTACGAGTACGGAGTACGGTAGACCCACCAACGGAATAGAAACCCCTGGTTAGCCCCTGAGAGCAGATCCCAAGACGACGACGACCTGGTGCTGTGCAACGCTTGAGATTGCTCCCGCGCCGCCGAGTCCTTGCGGTACTGCACTCGGCCTCCCGACGCATGACCTAATCGCCATTTACCCTCCAACGACCGCTCGAACTGGGTACTGGGCTAAATGCGGCTTGCTTCACGATGGCTTCTATGTAAGGATCCCCCTTGGTAGGTAGACCGAGTATGTACGGAGTTGACGGTGCCCAACTGTCCAAATGCTACTTGTGGCCGTGAAAGGGCTTCTTGACCTTGGCGAGCGCCGGTTTGCTTCTTGTCCGTCTCTGGACGAGGTAAGATAGTGCCGCGGTGACGGCGGGTCTTTCCACTCCTTGCTCTCGCCTGGAACAATGCTCGAAGTCTGCGGCGAGAAACGGAACTCCTCGTCGACAATATCGCGAACATGGCCATCAGCGTCCCCCAGCGTTCCAATGCTCTGGCCAGCGGTGTACCCCGTAACGCAGATCTCCTCCGGCCTCTGACCGGGAGCCCCTCAGCTCGGCGTGGGCGGGGGAGATCTCTGCGGCCATCCGGGGGCCATCCGGGGGACAGCATCAATGCTCCTGCGATTGCTGCTTCCCCGGCGGCAGGCGCAGCGGGTGATAGAATCAGGCCAGTGCAGCGTCGCCGCTTTCTTGGCGCGCTGTTTCAGGCGCTTGTTTCATCTTCTTCCGCAGCGCGCAGCGTGCAGTCGACCTGCAGCACACTCCCCGGATCCGGAAATTGCTGGGTTCCCTGCGGCGGTCGCCGTTTTGCCGACGGGAAACGTCACGTCACCGCAAGACCACCACCCGACGCAGCAGCACCAGGAAACCCTCCGCCAAACGCAATATACTCGAATCGCTCCCTACCATCGTTCCCGGGAATCCGTTGTCCTTGGCCCACCTCAGTAGCACTCCGTAGCAAGGCCCGACGGGTCCCAGGGACTCGAACTGGCCTTGCCCCCTTCCTAAGTCGCCCGGGTCGATGCGTCTGCCCTTGCCCCCGACTGCCCACCGCGCCGACGGAGACTCGTACAGTCGCACAACGGCACAAGACGAGGGCTCCTAGGTCGCCACAGCTCTGTGTTCCCTCACAGTTGTCTCCGTGCCCTTACGCAGTAAGTAGCTCCAGCTTGGCACATGCGCCGCCGTATGACAGCTGCCCTGCCCCTGGGGTGGCGAAGCCGCTCTCCAGCCGCGCCAGGTGGCGGGGGGTTCAGCAGGCGGTGGGCTTTGGGAGGGATATTTGCCGCCCACCTGGCGCGGCTCACCGAGCATGAGACGGGACCACCCACCGTCGACTCGCTAGCGGGAGGAGAATATGTCACGTCAAAGCCCAGGTAAGGCGGCTTCGGTGGCTGCGACGGTGCATGACAGCCCTGCCCGTGTGCGGGAAAAGGGAGGGGCCCGTCGAACACGGCAGCATGTTCTTGCTGCAAGCCACATATGCCTGCCTCTGCCGTTCGTGGTCGGGGCGAGCGTATAGCATGCCGGCGACGGGAAATCTCCGTCGTCTCGTAGTGGGGGGAAACAAACGTCCCTCTCGGCTTCAGCATATGCCGTTGGAACGTCTTGCGGGTTCGCTAGAGTTTCGCTCCTGTTTGCGGCCGGAATGTTGTGTCCCATGCTCTCGGGATGTCGTGGACTGACCCTTTCACCATCTTCCCGTCTTCGCCGCCATCGAGATCGAGTAGCTATGGTCCCGTCGCAGTCGAGGAGTAGCAGATGGGCCGCGGTCCTTGGCGGCGTCGACCAAGCCGCTCGATATCAACTTCTCTGTTCATAGAAAAGCCCGGGCAGCCGAATGTCCTGCTTGTCCAGGCGATCAATAGCCATGTAAAACCGCCGCAAATCCGTTGACGAATCTGGCATCCTCCTCGTCTGGTGACCCGCCGCACCTTTTCCGCCGACCTCCCGCGTCTTCATCTCCTATCATGCCTTCACCTCTTGCGTCAACGTCCGTACCCACAGATCCGTATTGCTGGTCTCTCGATCGCCGAAACCAACAAGCAGGGTCGTCACGGGCACAGGGGACGTTAACACATCTGCACAGATGAACGAAACCTTTCGGCGGGGATATTGTACATATGAGGCCCTGTGTAGTCGCCATTCCCTGTTGTCCTCCTTGCCTCCATCTCGCCGCATGCCGTGGCGGTGCCGAGGCGCGTACCACCGAGTCCGACGCAACAGGCGAACCGGGAGGTGTCCCCCTCCCCCAGAGAGATAGACGCAGCCGCGTCGAACGCCCACACCGTGAGAAGACCCTGTGACTTGGCTTCTCGCCCGATACTCTCCAACCCGTGCCTCCCGGCGACGGAGGTATGTTGTCCTTCTCCCGTCTTTTCAATATCGGCAGTCGGATATCAAGCCGGATATCCCTCCTACAGCCCTCGCAGCTACCCTGACAAAGTAATGGAAACACTTCTCCGAGGAAACGGAACGGAAACGGCGACACGACAACATATCGACGGCAGAGGGGGACAATGAACTATTCGGTGGTAAACGCCAGAGTTAGAAGAAAACCGTTGGCCCCAGTTTTGAAGAGAGGATGCCGCCTGTAGTGTATGCCGGACAATGGAGGAGTCGGTTGGGGAGATGATGGCAGGTATCCTCGCCTGAGGTGGTACAGAATGTCCCGCAACGGTCTTGAGTGACTTGGAGACGAGTTCGGAGGCCAGTCTTCCACCAAGGACGTGAAGCATGGGACAGGGGTGCATCAAGAAGATGCTTGTCGAAGGGGAGGAGGTGGCGAGAGAAATTATGCCCACACAACAGCCACCGAACTGGGGAAAAGGGGGGAGACCTGTGGAGTGTGCGCGATCGTGCGCGCGCACAATTATGCTGACCCGGGTGCCTTGGGGGAAACCGAACGCGGCCCAGGAGGAGCGGTACAGGTAGGGTGTGAAAGATGATCGTCGTGAAGTCGTCCATCCGACGCCGGCCGTCGTCGAAGATTCTCGCAGGCATCGTTCAGTCGGAGCAGGGCGAGGGAACACCCCAGAGCTGTCCACTGTACCAGATGACCGGGTCCCGAGGGGGGCAGCTGCCTAGTCGCGATAGACCAGACTAGTAGGCCCAGATCTTGAGCTATGGGCAGGGGTTAATCGCGGTTACGTTCGCATAGGGGGAGGCGAGGCTTACCAAAGAGTCCCACGAGCCCGTGCACAAGCTGATGCCGTCGTTGCTAACGCCCAGACAGCTGACACGGTTCTCATGGCCGACCAGAGAGCCGACCTTCTCTCCCCGTGTGACATCCCAGACCTGCGTTGTGCCAGTCAGTTGGGGCCGTTCCCACCCGAGAACGCGCTAGGGTCGCCTTACCTTGCACTCGAAATCGTCGTAGCCAGCAAAGAGCAGCCGGCCCGAGACAGACGTGGCAACGGACGTGATACCGCAGAGGATGGACTCGGACTAAAGTCGCAATTAGCTTCGGGAGGCATTCGCTACCAGTCCGGGGGGGGGGGACGTACGCCGTAAACATTGAGTTCGCGGTCGGCCCGAATGTCGAACAGACGGCAGGTGGCATCGTCGGAGCCGGTAACGAACGAGTGGCCGTCGGGGAAGAACTGGATGGCGTTGATGTCGGATTCGTGGCCGGCGAAGGTCTGAACGGCCTTGCCAGCACGGATGTCCCACAGCTTGGCGAAGGCATCGCAAGCACCCGAGATGAAGGTGTTCTGGTTGGTGGGGTTCAGGCTGATGCTCATGACATCGCCAAGGTGGTCGGCGAACTCGATGACCTTGGACCCCGTCTCGATATCCCACTTCATGCAGGTCATGTCGCCCGACGACGTCAGAATGCTCCGGTCGTTTATAAAACGGCAGCAAGACAGGTAGCCGGCGTGGCCAGACAGCTCCCTCGCCACACGCGTGGGTCCGTCGCGGTTCTGGTTGAGGTTGTAGATGGAACAGATATTATCGAGACCACCGCACGCAACGTAGTTACCGCTGGGTGCATACGCGCACGTCATGACCCACGAGGACCGTAGGGGGATGGCGTGGACCTTGTTGGTGGTGTAAGCATCCCAGATGATCAGCTTGCCGTCTTGCGAGGCCGAAACGAGATGTCTCCGGTCCGTAGACCAGTGCATAGCGTAGATCTTGGCAAGATGGCCCTTGAGGGTGCGCTTGGCCTTCATCAACTGGTTCTTGGGGATGGGTTCGTGTGCCTGCTGGGCAACAGCACGAACTAAATGGGCGTCAGCATGGCACCGCGGTACAATTCCACCAGTGGTCGCGATACATGGGCAATGGGGGACTAACGTGTGGTATCGGCGAGCTCGTCCTTCTTCCTCTTGATCCTGTCCTTCAATGTCTCAGCCTCGCGACGCGCCTGTTGGATTCGCGCCTGCATCGCCTCGGGCGACACCTCGTTTGGCCGCTGGGAGTCCATCGTTGCGTCTTATCGTCAATCGCCGTGGGAGAGGGATGGCAGGTGGTGAGAGGCCGTTTGGCGATGGTGGAGACGAGCGTGGAGAAGGCGACGGAACGGAACGTTGGAGGCGCGCCGAAGGACGGAGTGGGGATGGAGAGGCCGGGAGTGAGATTCGGTTGCCACGAGCTGTAACAAAACCCTGTGGATGAGAAAGGAGGTGGAAGACCAGAGCTCTGGTGTGAAGCACTGAATCCGACAGCCAGAGCGATCCCCGCTGGGTGAACAACGAGGAATGGAGGTCTCGCTGACAAGCTTCGGTTGCGGAAGGGAGGGAAGCAGAAAGGTGGAGGTGGCAGCGAAGGGATTGAGGGACGGGAAAATTGTTGGAAAAGGCACTGGGCGGCCGGCCCTGCACTGCTGTTCCAGGCGGGAGGCACTGGGAGGACCCGGGCTCCTCTCTCCACACGGGGAGTCAGTGCATGCCGGCCAACTGCGGCGCTGGGGCACTGGGGCGCTGGGGCGCTGGGGCGCCGCCGGGGAGCGAAGCACGGTCCACCACCTGCACCTCCGCACCTTCCCTTCCCAAAACCCCCGACAGAAAAATCGGCACTACCCCGTTCTGTCTTGGAGTGCGGGCATCATGAGGCGCTGCTCCAATCTGCCGCTGAAGGCCGGTTGCTGCTGGTCGTCGCATCACGAATTGACCCTTAGTTGTCACCCTGGAACTGACCAGCCGCAGATGGCTCCAGCTCCAGCTTCAGATCTACCGTACTGTACTCTTTCGATGCTCGTTACCGAGGACTGGCCCATCCCCCAGTGATCCCGGTGGTCCCAGTGGTCGACTCCCGGACGGTCCAATGCACTGCAGGTGGCTTACGGGACAGCTCCCAACTGGAACATCTCCCTATTCTAGGCGAAGCTCCCTGACTAGTCCTATCTCTAACTTTTCTTCTTCTCAGCAGCTCGAGCAGGATCCCGATTCCAGGGAATGACAGGACAACGATGAGAGCGAGCTGCTGCCGTGGAGAACATCCTTGCAGGGAAAAGACCCAGTCGTAGAGTACACAGTAGGAGTTGTTGTGAACGATGGCGACCCTCCACTTTACCGTTTGGAAATCACCTTTTGTCCCAGCGATCCAGGGGTTACAAGGACAGGGAACCCGTCGATGCAGGGTGGAGTACCAGGGGCCTTAGCAATCCAGGATGACCATTTCACCCGTCCTTGCTGTGTCCCATCGTGGAGCGCGATTGGAGATCAGGTCCCTCGATCCCGCCTGTTCGCAACGACAATCTCGGGAAGAACTGACCATCAGACACGGTGAACCCACACTACCTGTCTGAACTCTTAAACTACTCCGGGCCGGATTTCAAAGCTTTTCTTTGACACCGTCTCCAACTCTGGAAAAGCCACCCGTTTTCCTGTGAGGCCTGCCCAGTGAGCCCATCAACGGCCAAGGGCACCTGAAGGGAGGGATCCCCTACCCTCCTGGCCTCCACTGACCCTCCACCTCCAAGGCTGACTCGCAGCCTTTTTGCAGCCCAGAATGACGAAAGCAACGGAGGATCGCCCGTCAGTGTTACGGGTTAAGCCGGTCCCGCTGACTTGTCTTTTGACCTAAAACACAGAATACTACACAGTACGAGCCATCCCCCTTGCCTTGAGTTGTCACTGCTCATCTTGAGGCGCACTGCTTGAAGATCGCCAGTCCTCACCCCCGTCCGCTTCGTCCTGCCTTCGAGAAGCTTTCCCTTGCACCAAACTGGGCGTTGCCCAGGAGTCGCGCTTGGATCATCGGCCTCCACAAAGTCGGCCGGCCTTTTGGTTGGTTCGAATCTAATTGGACCGGCTGCTATCCGTGCACCGCCGTCATCCCGGCCGAAGAGGTCTGTGCGGCTGCGGATGGGATGGCGGGTGGGGACAGGGGTTGTCTTGGGTTGTCTTGGGTGGCTCAGGTGGCAGCGGCTTCAACTGTGCTTCCTCGCTTCCTCGACTTCCGCACACCAAATCGCCTGAAGACCAATCACGACGGCGTTGACGTTGGGGTGCAGCTGGGGAGCCAGGGAGGGGATGATGCAAGATCACCAATAACTTCGAGTGTGTTGCGGGTCCTCCCACACCGGTTCAGCGTACCCGTTACAGAGTACGGAGTCGCAAAACTATGTACGGAGTACCTCGGTTGATACAGGGCACGGGTCCCGTACGGATCGAGAGTACTCAAAGACAGACCAGCATTGGTACAGTACCGTATTTAGATATTGCCCCTTACGGCTTAGTTGGCATATGCCCTCATCCCTGATTTTGGCTGGAGGGGATGTTCCTCAGTCTCAATCGGCATTCATGCTCGATACAACGTACAAAGTACGATAGAAACACACAGTACTGTACGAGTAGCTGCTTCACCTTTCTTTTTATTTGCAAACAAGGTGGGAGTTTGGATGTTTTTTTAAAGGGGTAAAGCGGCAGGCACACAAGGTGCGAAGGCAGTGATCACGGCATTACCAAGCTTCTCTTCTTGCACTGGATAGCTACCTAGGTACCTCTAGAGCCTTCCAACACTCAAACAGTCGCACAAGGTCAGGTGTCCTCCGAGGTGATTGAATAGCTTCGAGAACTCGGCAGGGGTTCTAGGCCTGAGTACAGAGCACTGAGTAGGGGGACTTGAGCCTGCACCGTCGACGTCGACGGGCACAACGGAACAACATGGCTGAAGACAAGGAACCCCTGGACTTTGTGGCCCTGCCCAAGATCGAGGTGCGGCCCGAGACCAGGAACAAAGGGATAGACGGAGAAGATGGCCCCGACACCATCCTGTACACAGTAGAACGGCAGCACTAACCGCTGAGCAGCTGCACGCCCACCTAAGCGGTAGCATCAGCCGTCAATGCCTGCGCGAGCTATGGCAGCGCAAGAAGCTTGCCGGCGAAACGGACCTCGATGACCCCTTGGTCGTCCTGCCCGAGGGCAAGCACGATTTCGATCTCACCAGCTTCTTCCCCCTCTTCTCTCAGTACATCTACCACCTGGTCGACACTCCCGAAGCCGTGCGGCACTCTACCCTCGCCGTGCTGCGCGACTTCGCCGCCGACGGCGTCGTCTACCTCGAGTTGCGCACCACCCCACGCGCCACGCGCCACCTCTCCCCGGCACAGTACGTGCAGACGGTGCTGACGGCCCTCGCCGACTTCGAGGCCGAGGCCGGCGCCGGCGCCGCCCGCCTGCGCGCCCGCCTGATCCTGTCCGTCGACCGCCGCCACACGCCCGCCGAGGCGGCCGAGGCGGCCGGCCTGTGCGGCCGCTTCCGCGCCGAGGGGGTCGTGGGCATCGACCTGTGCGGCGATCCGCGCCGGGGCGACGTGGCGGCGCTGGCGCCGGCCTTTGCGGCCGCCCGCGCCGCCGTGCCCGGCCTGGGCATGACGCTGCACTTTGGCGAGGCGGCCGCCTCGGGGACGGACGAGGAGCTGCGGTTGTTGCTGGAGTGGCGGCCGGACCGCCTCGGGCACATCATCCACGTCAGCGAGGCGGTGCGCCGGGCGATTCGGGCGAGGGGCGGGATGGGCCTTGAGCTGTGTCTGAGCTGCAACGTGCATGCGCGGATGACGTCGGGGGGCTTTGAGGCGCATCACTTTGGCGAGTGGTGGGGGGCGGAGGGTTCTGTCGTTGTGCTCTGCGTGAGTTGCCCAGTTCTCACTCTGCTCTCCTGAGGGACCACCGCTGACCAAGACGCCAGACCGACGACGTGGGCGTTTTCGGCAGTCCGCTGTCCAACGAGTACCGCCTAGTTGCTCGACACTTTGGCTTGGGAAGGGAGGAGATCTGCTCACTTGCCAGAGGGGCCATAGACGTCATCTTCGGGGGTGACGAGGAAAAGGAGCGGCTTCGGTCGCTGATGTGGACAGCATAAACGGCAAGGAAATAGGAGCAGCGGCCGCCGTCGGGTAACCTCGATTATTGTTGATGTCTAATTCTACGATGCTGGGGTCCACCGTGCATCCTCATCCTGGTTGTCCTCAGACACGAAGGAAGCACTCTGGCATAGCGAGCTGCTTCTTTTAATGCCTTGTTGCCCACTCTCGGAACCAGTCCAGCGACTGAGGGTTGGCGACACTCGCATTGGCCTTGATGTCCAGCCCGGAGAGAATCTGCTTGACCGCGACCTCGATCCTAGCCCTCGGTTAGCACGGCCTTCCCCTGAGACTCTGGAGGGACTCACTTCTTCCCGTTCCCTGTCTTTGGGATCCCCCCTCCCGCTTCTTCGATCACGCCCGGTATATGCCGTGGGCTGAGCTCCGCCCGGATCACCTTCCGTATCTGCTGGCGCGTCTCGTCGTCGAACCTCCTTCCGGATACCATGACGACAAATAGACAGACCGTCTCGTCGGTATCCCCCTCCCTCCGACGACCCACGCACAAAGCGTCCTCCACCGCGGTCGCAAAAAAGCGCGCGAGTACATTGTAGATCTCGGCGCTTCCGAACCGAACGCCCGCGGGCTTCAGCACGCCGTCAGACCGGCCCAGCATCATCAGCCCCCCCGTGCCCGGATCCAGCCGCACGAAGTCGCCGTGATGCCACACCCCCGGGAAGCGCTCGAAATAGGCGGTACGATACAGGTCGTCACCACGCGGGCCGAAGAAGGTGAGCGGCTGGCACGGGAAGGGCCGGACGCACACGAGATCGCCTGGCTCGCCCGCGGGGGCCTCGCGGGGCGACTCAGGGTCGCTGAGAGAGTCGAAAACGCGGACGGCCATACCAAGGCCGACACACTGGACCTGGCCGGCGCACACGGGGAGAAGGGGGCAAGGGGCACCGAATAACGAAATGATGTCGGTGCCGCCGGTAATGGAAGCGAGATTGACCCGCTTGGGGAAGGCAGAGTAAACGTAGGCAAAGGTGGAGGGAGGGAGAGGGGAGGCCGTGGAGTAGATGGCTTCGAGGGAGGAGAGATCCACGGAGGCGTCTTGGAGAGGGAGGACGTTGCTTGCTTCCAGCGTAGTGAGGTAGGCGGCCGACGTCCCGAAATGGGTCACCCGGAGGGAAGAGAGGAGCTTGGGGAGGGAGAGATGGCCGTGCGGCTGGAAGGGGGACCCAGTATATAGCACCAAAGATGCGCCGACCGCGAGGGCCGACACGCTCCAGTGCCACATCATCCACGAGGTTGTTGTGTAGTACAGCATGCGAGAGGAGGATGTAACGGAACAGTGAAGGAAGTGTTCCTTCTTGTGCTGGAGCAAGGTTCCCAGCGCCGTATGAACGATGGGCTTTGGCAGCCCCGTAGTCCCGCTAGAGTTCAGGACGAAGAGAGGGTGAGCGGGTGGGAGTTGCTGAAACTGGAGAGGCCGGTCAGGGGCACTACCGATGGTCAGGCCCGGGGGACGTATGCTGATGGGAGCCTCTTACCGCTCAAGAAACCTGCGGTACTCGTCGGCTTGGACGCCCGTCGCCTCCAACTCCTCGAGGCTGAGATCTTGACCCTTGACGTTTTCTACGACAACGACTAGTTCCAGGCCGTGGTTCTTCAGCTCGCCTACGATTTGCAAGGTTTTGGTCGTGCTTGGCCACTCCTTTCCGTTGTAGATCATGCCGTTGTCGGCGAACAGAATTTTGGGCTCGATCTGGACGAGTCGATCGAGGACCGCGCTCACGCCGTTGTCCGGGCTGATGCTGGTCCAGATGGCTCCAAGCGATGCCGCCGCCAGCATGGCTACGACCGCCTCGACGTGGTTGGAGATGAAGCCGGCCACGACGTCCTTCTCCCTGACGCCCGCAGCCACGAGCCCGCTGGAGCAGCGGCGTACGTCGTCGCGGAGCTCCCGCCACGACGTAGACACGACTCTGCCGTCGTTTTCCGTGACGGTCAGGACAGCTGCGGCCTCCTCGTCGACGTCCGAGTTGGCGGGGAATAGGAGATTTTCTGCGAAGTTGAGCCGTGCTCCAGCAAAGAAGTCTGGCCGGGGGAACATGGCGCTTCCCAGAGGCAAGACCTATGAGGAGCACACTTCAGCTTCGGTACCTACCCGGAGCACAAGTTGACCTCTCCATGCGTGTCGCAGTGTGTCAGGGGCTATGACCAACCTCATCGTATGGCCTTGACGCCTTGATTCCGACAAAGTGCCATGTCTCTTCCCAGAAGGCGGAAACGTTGTCGACCGACCATCGATGAAGAGCCGGGTAGTCTCGCAGGCGAAGGGCGTACTTGGCATTGACGTGCTCAAGGAACCTGTACATCTGAGTTGACCCGGGGTCAGGATGCCTCCAGAGCTCCCGGTCCGCGGCGGCGCCGACGCGCCCGTCCGACTCGAGATGGAGGGCCATTGAGCTCCGGCTAAGCATCGAAGACGATACAAGGACGCTCGGTGATGGCGCCTACTCGTAGTTTCTATGAGCCGCGAACAATACTGAACGCTCGCTCTCGACACGGGGTAAGCTCCGGCGAGGGGAACTTTGTCGCGCCGGCCCCACGCCACGCGCCGCCACGCGCCGCCACGCGGCCCGACGACGGACAGTCTTCCAGCGCTGTAGATACGGAGTGCTCCGTAACTACGGTATGTACCTACCTACTCTACAGTACTGTACTACGAGCAGGATGAAACTCTGGTAACTTACTCGGCAGGGCATCTCTAACAACCTCACTCCGTCCTCCTCCAGTCTCTGGAGACAGTCACGTGTAGCCTGCCATCACCCCATGATTGACTTTAACCACGGTGCCCTGGTTTTCGCATCATCTCCGACTAGCCGAGATTGGCGGAAAGGGGGGAGACGGGGCAAAGGGGCTGAGCTGACTGTTGTGAGGGGTACATAGTGGGCAAAGCACTGTAACAATGGAGTGAGCACAGCGGCGCGGCGGGGACGCGGGTGGTTTTGACGGACGCCACACGGGCTCTTGGGGAACCCCGAGATGGACGGAATGCGAACAAACCGTTGTTACAGGGGGTGTCCACCGTCAGCCACGTCCAAGCTCCCTGCTGTTGCAGAATGCGGCGAGCTGCCGCTGCCTGTCGAGCCTCTCCATCGCACCGGATTGGGACAGAATCCTCGACGCGATTCGTCGAGACTGTCGTCACGGTCCAAGACGCCCCGGGTGGGCCGGCTGCTACTAGATACACGGTCCGCGAATGACATCGATTAACGGCGACCTTTGACTCGGGCTTGCTGTCTGGCTACCGTGTGGACTGACCGCCGGTCGAGCTTTTCAGAGGTCTGGAGGGTTGGGTCCCCACGTCCCGTACCGACATGGAAGAGCCGGCAGGGGGTCGACGCCGCCCAAATTACCGTGTGGCTGGTGCCGTCAATTTGCAGTTGGATCCCTCTTTCATCTGTCTGATTAAGTTGTTCTCACCCCGTCGTCTCCTTCTCCCTCCTCGCCGTCACGTAGAAACCGCAGTTTGCCCGTGGTTGTCTAGGCGGGTCTTTCTCTCCTTGGTTCTGTCGTCCCTCGGGAGGCGAGGGGTTCTTCAAACCTTGGCCTCGTCCCAAGTCCCCAGTACCGACCGTTGCTGCCAGCAGCCTCTCAGGGGACGCTCGCGCCTCGCAGACCACTCCTTCCCTCTGCCCCTCAGCGTTGCGACGGCCACGGTCTTGCAATCGGTAGAACACGACATTACCCATTGCCTTTCGGCTTCGACGACGAACCTACGTGAGTTGCAGCCCGGCTTTTCTTCCACTTCTACCCAGATCCGAGGCTCCCGTCGCCGAACGACCCGGGATCCTCGGGTCCGGGGCTGCTTGCCCATCGGTCGGCGTTGGTAAGCGCGTGCTTCAAGCACCTGCAGCCACAACGATTTGCATGCCCGCACCCACCGCTTCCTGACCGCATCCCCCTGGACCGACACAAAACTCTGTCGGCGACCTTCCCTTCCTCCCCCCTCCTGAGTGTACCTCCACCGCCAGCCTCAGCTCCGTCATTTCTTTCCCGCGTCGACTCAGATCTCAGGTCTGTTGACACCTGTGGCCGCAGGTCCAGGACCAATTCCACAGAGATGCCGCGCAAGCTTGCCAACCCCTTCGCGAGCTATTCCAGCATGACGGCCTCGGAACGGACGAGAGACCAAAGACCGTCCCAGTCCAAAGGCAACCGTTTCGCTCAGCTCTTCTCGTCCAAGCCCAAGGACCCGCCCTCGGCCCAGCAGTCGCTGCTCGCCATGCAGCAAACTCACACGTCGTCCCAGATCACGGCGCCGAGCCTGTCCTTGCCGACGATTTCCCTCTCGACGGCGACTGCTGGCGAGCCGAACACCGACGAGCCGCCCACCACCCTCCTGTCTTCTCCCTCGGCCGATTTGTTGCGCCAACAGCGCCTCGATGCCCAATTCGGCCCCCTCAACCACGCCAGCCACCGCTACGTGAGCAAACACCAAGGCGTGCCCCTGGAACCTCCGATCCGCGACGAACCTCCCTACTACTATGTCCTGGCCACCTATCTCAGCTACCTTCTCCTCATCGCCTTTGGCCATGCGCGCGACTTCTTCGGGAAACGCTTCAGCAAAAAGAAGAGCTACAAGCTGCTCAAGGCCTCCAACGGCTATGCGCCCCTGAACGACGACTTTGACAACTTCTATACCCGGCGGCTCAAGATGCGCATCGATGACTGCTTTGCAAGACCCACCACAGGCGTTCCCGGTCGATACATCACCCTAATGGACCGCAAGTCGGACGACTACAACCAGTCCTATCAGTTCACCGGCACCTTGACCGAAACACTGAACATGAGCTCGTACAACTACCTAGGGTTTGCCCAGTCGGAGGGCCCCTGCGCCGACGCCGTGGAGGAATGCGTCCGCAAGCACGGCGTTAGCATGTGTAGCCCACGGCTGGATGCTGGCACCTCGGACCTGGCTCTGGAGGTGGAGCGCGAGATCGCTGCTTTCGTGGGCAAGGAGGCGGCCATGGTCTTTTCGATGGGCTTCGTAACCAACGCCAGCTCCTTCCCGGCCCTCGTTTCCAAGGGCTGCCTGATCCTCTCGGACGAGCTCAACCACGCCTCCATCCGCATCGGCGCTCGGCTCTCGGGCGCCTTGATTCAATCCTTCAAGCACAACGACATGGCGGACCTCGAAAAGAAGCTGAGGGAAGCCATCTCCCAAGGCCAGCCGCGTACCCATCGTCCCTGGAAGAAGATTCTCGTCGCCATCGAGGGTCTGTACTCGATGGAGGGCACCATGTGCGATCTGCCCGGCGTCCTCGCCCTGAAGAAGAAGTACAAGTTCTTCCTGTTCGTCGACGAGGCGCACAGCATCGGCGCGCTGGGCCCCAACGGTCGAGGCGTCTGCGACTACTTCGGGATCGACCCCAACGAGGTGGACATTCTCATGGGGACTCTGACCAAGTCCTTCGGTGCCAACGGAGGCTACGTGGCGGCCGACAAGGACATCATCGCCAAGCTCAAGAGCACGAACGCGGCCACGCTGCTCGGCGAGTCGCCGACGCCGCCCGTCCTGGTGCAGATCCTGGCCGCCCTGAAGATCATCAGCGGCGAGCTGTTCCCGGGACAAGGCGAGGAGCGGCTGCAGCGCATCGCCTTCAACTCGCGTTACCTCCGCCTCGGTCTCAAGCGGCTCGGGTTCATCGTATATGGCCACGACGACTCGCCCATCGTCCCCATCATGCTTTACAGCCCCGGAAAGATGTCGGCGTTCAGCCAC